>Ga0209156_10003121_pt1 | contig 12650 bp, 6 predicted proteins | sample GraSoiAngelo_124_FD_185881 | JGI IMG/M metagenome (GOLD analysis project Ga0209156, IMG submission 185881) | Grasslands soil microbial communities from the Angelo Coastal Reserve, California, USA - 14_0927_05_20cm (SPAdes) (version 2) | ecosystem: Environmental > Terrestrial > Soil > Grasslands ...
GGCAGGGCGTCGTACGGGGAAGGGAAGTGCTTGTCCTCCGGCCCGTGGTTGTGGATGGCGACCTTGATGTCGTACTGCTTGGCGAACCGCTCGATGCGAGGCAGCAGCTTCGGATCGGTATGGATCGCGATGAGCGGCATGCCGGCGGCCTTGGCGTAGGCGAAGTATTTCTCCACGCCGGGGTCGGTGTCGTCGTCGAACGTGATCACGCCGCCGCCCACCATCACGAGTCCGGCCGCCTCGATCTCCCGTCGCGCTGCGGCGAGCTGCTCCGGCGACAGCTCGAACGGCAGGTGCACGGACTTGAAGTTGACGTAGGGTGTCCCGAGCGCCTTCACCATCTCGATGGCTTTGTCGCGCGGGAAGTTGCGGAGGGAGTAGCTCGCCACCCCGAGGCTAAAGGAGGTTGGGGGAGGTTGGGGAGGTTGTGGAGGTTCTGGAGGTTGTGAAGGCAGTGTCCCGGCCGCACCCAGTGCTACGCCGGCCAACCCCGCGACGCTCGCCCCGATGAACGTCCGGCGCGGTACTCCGCGGTCGGGCACGTCAATAGCCCGGGTTCTGCGTGTAGCAGCAGGTCGTGCCGTCCATCTGCGTCCGGGGGATCGGCCGGAGCGCGTGGTACGGCTGGATGTTGGGCCCGCCGTCGGGGTTGTACGCTTTGACCCGCGACACCAGGGTATGCGTCCGCACCAGGTCGAACCAGCGCAGCATCTCCCCCGCGAGCTCGCGCGCCCGCTCGTTGAGGATCTCGCCGAGGGTGAGCTGAGCCGCCGTGAGCTCCATCTCCGCTTCGTGGCCGGGGATGGCGGCGCGCCGCCGCACGGCATTGATGTACGGCAGGGCGTCCGTCGCTCGCCCGTCGCGCAGCAGCGCTTCGGCGGCGATCAGGTACGTCTCGGCCAACCGGGCGACGAAGAAGTCCCGCGATCCGCGCACGTCGTTGACGGTGAGCCGGAACGGGTCGTGGAACTTGTTCAGCGACGGGAAGATCCTGTTGCTGTATGTCCGCGGTGTGTAGACACGGTACGGCCGGGCCGCCACCGCCGAGTCCGTCAGGACCGTGTCCGAGACGTAGACCGCGGTGTCGCCCAGCTGGAATTTCGGCGCGCCCGACGGGTACTTCGGGATGGTCGCCGCGTTATTGGCGTACCACACGCGCGTGAACTGGCTCTGGTAGCGCGAGTCCTTGGTGCGATCATACAAGCCCAAGAAGAACGTGGTAGGCCTAAAGCGCTTGAACGGGCGGCCGTTGGCGATGTCGCGCTGCATGCCGGGCAGTACGTCGTACTCCATCAGGAAGAACAGATGCCCCTGGTTGCCGTTCCCGGTGGTCAGGGGATCGTTCGTGAACTGCACCGACCAGACGACCTCCGCGTTCTTCTCGTTGTTGAAGTTGAACACGTCGGCGAACCGCGGCAGCAGCGCATACTGGCCCGAGTTGATGACCCGCAGTGCGTAGTCGGCGGCGTTGGCGAAGTCGCCGGCCTGCTGTTTGGCGGCTTCGTCGGCGGCGGAGTCCGGGTCGCGCTGCCAGGTCAGGTACACCTTGGCCAAGAGGTGCTGAGCGGCGCCCTTGGTGGCGCGCCCGTACTCCTTCGCCACGTACGGGAGCGTCGCTTCGGCGTATTTCAGGTCATTGATGATGGCGTCATACACGCTGTCCACCGGCGCGCGCGTGAACTGCGTGGACGCGGTCGTGGTCGGCTCGAGCTTGAGGGTGACGGGCCCGTACATTTGCACCAGGTCGAAGTAGTAGAGCGCCCGGAGAAAGCGCACTTCGGCCAGGCGCTGCGCCTTGAGGCTCGAGTCCATCTGCACCGTCGGCGCCTGCGCGATCGCCGTGTTGGCCGTGTTGATCGCCCGGTAGAAATCGGCCCAGGTGTCGCGGATGAAGTCCACGTCGGGATTGAGCTGCGCCGTATACTCGTTGACGTACTTGTAGCTCCCGTCGGCGCCTTCGGTATAGATGTCGGTCCCGAACTCGGTGAGCGTGAAGCCCCGCTCCTGCGCGTAGAACGTCCGCAGCGGCTCGTAGGTGGCGTTGACCAGCGCCTGGAAGACGTCGGGGGTCGGGTACGGCTGATTGGCCAGCCCGCTGATCAAGTCTTCGTTCAAGTCCACGCAGGCGGCGAGGCTCAGCAGCGCGGCGCCCCACAGTGCGATCGTCCGTCTCGACATGCCTGCCTCCTCGCCTCTAGAAGCCGAGCGTGACGCCCGTCAACAGCGTCCAGTAACTCGGCGTGGAGGCCGCCTCCGCGTAGCCCGCGCTCGTCCGGTCGCCCGTGCCGGTCCGTGACTCCGGGTCCAGTCCACGGAAGCGCGTGACTAAGAACGGATCGAGCGCCGTCACGTACAACCGCAGCGAGCGGGCGTGCCACGGACCTCCATGGACGCCGGGGAGCGTGTACCCCAGCGTGATGCTGCGGACGCGGATGAACGACCCATCCTCGTAGCGCCGCGTATCGCCGTACGGCGGATTCTCCTGATTAAAGGTGGGGCGGGACTCGATATTCGAGGGGTTGGTCGGCGTCCAGTAGTCCGTGACGAGGTTGTTGTAGCGACCCTGCATGGTGCCCTCGCTGGTCCGGAACTGGTCGTTCGCCATGAAGTCCACCCTCGCCACGGCCATGAGGGACAGGTCGAATCGCTTCCAGTCGAAGCGGCTCGTCAGGCTCCCCGTCCAGGCCGGGAACGGCGTCCCCAGGATCACGCGGTCGTTACCGTCGATCTTGCCATCGCCATTCACATCGGCGACGCGGATCTGGCCGGGCTTCGCTTTGTATTGCTTGGCCAAGAGGGAGTCCTGGAGCTGCCAGATGCCCGCGAACTTGTAGTCGTAATACACGTCGATGGGCTGCCCGATGAACCACTTGTTCAGGACGTCGTTCACGCCCCCGTAGAGACTCAGGATGCGGTTGTGGTTGGTGGACCAGTTCAAGTCCTGGCTCCAGCGCAGCCCGTGCCAGTCCTCGACCGGCACGAACGACAGGGCCACTTCCAGACCGGTGTTGCGCGTCGCGCCGATGTTCTGGACGATCCTCGTATAGCCGTTGGTGGGTGGGATCTGCCGGTCCATGATCAGGTCTTTCGTGTCCGCCCGATAGTAGTCCACGGAGCCGGACAGGCGGCCGCGCAACGCCGTGAACTCCAGCCCGACGTCCAGTTGCCCAGTGTTCTCCCACTTGAGGTTCGGGTTCGGCAACGTGCCCGGGCGGTATCCGGGTCCCGCGTTGTTGTCGAACGAATACATCACCCGGTCCATCGATCCGAGCGTCTGATACGGGTCGATTGCCGTGTTGCCGGTGTGCCCGTAGCTCGCCCGCAGCTTCAAGTCGGAGAAGAGGTTGGTGCGCCGGATGAAGCCTTCCTCGCTCAGCCGCCACGCCAACGCCACCGATGGAAACATGGCGTACTTGTGCCCGCGCGCGAGCCGCGACGACCCGTCGAGCCGGCTGGTTAACGTGAGGAGATACTTGTCCTTGAACGCGTAGTTCAGCCGAGCCATGTACGATTGCAACGCCCAGGCGCGCAGGTTGCTGTACAGGCCATCGATGTGAGTGGCGGACCCGATGTCGTAGAACTGCTGCCGCTCGTAGGGAAGGCCGGCCGCGTGCACCGTGTCATATTCGGTCCGCTCCCGCTGGATGCTGTACAGCAGCGTGAGATCGACGCGGTGGTCGTTGCCCAGGTTGCGGCGAAACGTGAGGATATTGTCCAGCGTGTACGCGGTCGTGCGGTTCTCCCACAGCCCGGCATCCGCGCCGCTGCCCTGATTCACCTGGGTCTGGGCGCCCTGGAACACGCCACGCCGGTACGAGCTCACGTTGCCGCCGAAGTTCACGCGCCAGCTGAGCGCGTCCGTCAGACGGTAGTCGGCGAACAAGGTGCCGGACACCAGCGTGTTCGACCGGTCGTCGATCCAGTTCTGCACGTCCGAGAGCGGGTTCACGCGCTGCCCGTCGGGCGTCGGCTTGAAGAGGAGCCCTCCTGCGCTGTCATACGGCACGGCGAGGGGGTCGTTGAGGAGCGCCTCGCTGTAGACGCCGTCGCCTCTCCCCAGGTTCTGATCCGTCCGGACCAGCGATCCGGAGCTTCCCACCTTGAGGCGGTCGTTCAGCTCGTGGTTGAAATTGAGACGCAACGACCGCCGCGTGAAATCTTGACCCTGCAAGATGCCTCGCTGGGTGAGCTGGCCCCCGCTCAACGCGAAACGCGTCCGCTCGTCACCGCCGGCGATGCGGATCTCGTTGTTGACCTGTTGGCCATCCCGGAGCACCAGATCCTGCCAGTTGGTCGAGCGACCGGCCTTGATCGACGCCAGCTCGACCGGCCAGAAGATCTGGGCATCGCCGGAATCGCAGGCCGCGACGCCGGCGTCGCAATGGTAGTTCCCGGTCGTGCGGTTCGCGTCGCGCTTGAGTTGCGCGAACTGCTGGCCGTTCATCATCGGAATGCGGGATCGCTCTCGCTGGACCCCGACGTAGCTGTCGTACGTGAAGGTCGTCGGTCCCGCGCCGCCCTGCCGCGTGGTGATCAGGACGACGCCGTTCGCGCCCCGCGATCCGTAGATCGCCGTGGCCGAGGCATCCTTCAGGACCTCGATCGACGCGATGTCGTTCGGGTTCAGATCGCTGACGCCCGCCGCGGGAATCCCGTCCACCACGTAGAGCGGATCGTTGCCGGCCTTGATCGAACGCGCGCCGCGCACCCGGACACGGACGCCGTCGCCCGGCTTCTGGCCCGTGGTCTGGATGTCCACGCCCGCCACCCGTCCCTGGATCGCGCCGACGGTGTTCACGGTGGGCGTGGTGTTCAAGTCTGCGGCTGCGACGGAGGAGATGGAGCCCGTGATGTCTCGGCGGACCTGCGTGCCATAGCCCACCACGACCACTTCCTGCAGGGCGACGGGCAGCGGTTGCAGGTGGAGGTCCGCCGTCGTGGTTTGACCGGCCGTCACGACTACGGCGGCGACCTCGCCGACCTCGTATCCGATCAACCGAGCCTGCAGCCGGTAGGTGCCTGGAGGGACCTGGGCAACGGTGAACCGGCCGTCGCGACCGGCAGTGGCGCCGAGGCCGGTGCCCAGCACCGTGACCCGAACCTCGGGGAGAGCGGCGCCCGTCTCCTGTGCGGTCACCACGCCGGCGATGACGCCGGTCTCAGGGGCGACAGGCCCTACCTGCTGGCCCGCCTGCTGGGCCCTCCCGACTCGGAGCGGCAGCAGCGCGCACAGCAGTAAGAAAAAGGCGAGGCTTGGAGAAACGGCGGTGCGACGGCGCTTCCGCATCGGTCCTCCCGGTCGACGGCGTTCCGGTTCCAGCGTGCGACCGCAAGCGCCGTGCCCCTCGTGACCTCGGTCACGCGGTGCGGCGTGCCGCGTGTACCGATCGCGTCCCGCGATGCTTGTATCCTACGGGTGTCGCGCCGCCGCGACGCGGGGCCGGGCCGGTGCGGGATGCGACCCACACCGCGGCACGCGGCGAGGGCGGGCGCACGTCTTGCGAGGTAACGCCCCGCGCAGCGCCCATGCTGACACATCCCTCACCCGACCCGACCGGCCCACGGGTGGCGCCGCCGCGCGCCCAACGACTGCGCGCGGTCATCTTGCTGGCCGCCGTGGCGGTGGGTGTGCTCGGCGGCTGCGAGCTGCGTCGCGTCCCGGACGGCGCGTGGCGGCTGCGGGGCCTCGCCACGCGGCCACGCTCGACGCCGGCACCGGCGGCCGCGACGCCGCCGCGGGTCTACGCCCTCGACGCAGAGGGGCTGGCCCGCGCCAAACGGCGCATTGCGAGCGGCGACCCGCGGCTCCAACCGGCGTACGACCGGCTCGTGCGAGAGGCCGGTGCCGCGCTGCAGGTCCCCCCGGCGTCGGTGATGGACAAGCGGCGCATCCCGCCGAGCGGCGACAAGCACGACTACGTGAGCATGGGTCCCTATTGGTGGCCCAATCCCGCCACGCCGGGCGGCCTCCCCTACGTGCGGCGCGACGGCGAGCGTAATCCGGAAATACGCAACGATTACGACGCGCCCCGCCTCGCCGCGGTCACCGGCGCTGTGACCACGCTCGCGCTCGCCTATTACTTTACGGACGACGAGACGTACGCGCGCCGGGCCGCCCTGCTGTTGCGCACGTGGTTCCTCGATCCCGCCACGCGGATGAATCCGCACCTGCGGTACGGACAGGGCATTCCGGGCATCACTCAAGGCCGCGCCGCGGGAATCATCGAAACGCGCGGGCTCGTCGGCGTGGTCGATGCGATCGGCATGCTGGAGCGCTCAGCCAGCTGGACCGCGGCGGACGACCGCGGCATGGCCGGCTGGTTGTCCGCGTACCTGGGCTGGCTGCGCTCCAGCGCCATCGGCAGACAGGAGCGCAGCGCGCACAACAACCATGGCACGTGGTACGATGCGCAGGTCGCGGCCCTGGCGCTCTTCATCGGCGACACCGCGCTCGCGCGCTCCACGCTCGAAGGGGCCAAGACGCGACGCATCGCCGCGCAGATCACCACCGACGGTCGCCAGCCCTACGAGCTGGCCCGCACTCGCTCGCTCGCCTACAGCGTCATGAACCTCGAGGGCTTGTGCCGGTTGGCCGACCTGGCGCGGCACGTCGGCGTGGACCTCTGGTCCTACCGCTCGCCCCGCGGCGGCAGCATCCGCAAGGCGCTCGACTATCTGGCCCCGTACGCCGACCCGCGGCGCAAATGGCCCGGCCGCCAGATCACGCCGACCGAGCCGGACCTGCTGGTGCTGCCGCTCGAGCAGGCCCGGCTGCTGTACGGCGACCCGCGCTATGACGCGCTGCTGCGGCGGATCCCGCAGGACGCCGTCCGCTCGCACCGCGCCCAGCTGCTGTACCCCGAGCAGGACTCCGTCCCCGTGGCCTCGCGCACCGGCTCATGACCTCGTCCAGCGACATCGACCGGCGCGAAGCGCTGCGCCGGGCCGCGCTCGTACTGGGCGGCGTGCTCTCCGCTCCGCTCGCCGCGGGCGTGCTCGCGGGCTGCGAGGCGCGTGGCGCTCCGGACGGCACATGGCGTCCTCGCGCCCTCACGCCGGACCAGGCCGAGCTCGTGGCCACGATCGCCGAGCAGATACTTCCCGCCACGGACACCCCGGGCGCCCGCGCCGTGGGCGTCCATCGCTTCATCGACGCGCTGCTGGCGGAGTCGTACTCGGCGGAGCAGCGGGAGCGTTTCGTGGCCGACCTGGCGGATCTCGGCCGGGCCTTTCAGACGAGCACGCCGGACCAGCAGCGCGCGCTGCTCGAGCGGCTAGATCGGGTCGACGGCGAGGCGGCGCCGTTTTTTCGCACCCTCAAGGAGCTCACGCTCGTCGGCTACTACACATCCGAGATCGGCGCCACGCGCGAGCTGCACCATGTTCCGGTCCCGGGTCGCTTCGACGGATGCGTCCCTCTCGCTCAGATCGGCCGGACGTGGGCGGTGTGATCCGCGACGATCCCTACGACGCCATCGTCGTCGGCTCAGGGATAACCGGCGGTTGGGCCGCCAAGGAGCTGTGCGAGAAGGGGCTCAAGACGCTGGTGCTCGAGCGCGGCCGGCACGTGGAGCACGCCAAGGACTACGTCACGGAGTGGCTGCAGCCCTGGCAGCTGCCGCACCGCGGCCGCGGCGAGCAGGAGCTGTACGAGCGCGACTACCCCATCCAGAGCAAGAACTACGCGTTCGGCGAGACGACCCGGCACTTTTTCGTCAGCGATCGCGAGCACCCCTACCTGACTCCCGACGACCAGCCGTTCCGCTGGATCCGGGGCTACCAGCTCGGCGGGCGCAGCTTGATCTGGGGCCGGTTGTGCTGGCGTTGGAGCGACCTCGACTTCGAGGCGAATCTGAAAGACGGCCACGGCGTCGACTGGCCGATCCGCTACAAAGACCTGGCTCCCTGGTACGCCCACGTCGAGCGGTTCGTCGGCGTGAGCGGCGAGCGGCTGGGCCTCGCGCACCTGCCCGACGGCGAGTTCCTCCCGCCCTGGCAATTGAATTGCGCCGAGCAGGTGGTGAAGCGCGGGATCGAGCGCGCGTTCCCCGGACGCCACATGACGATCACGCGGGTCGCGAATCTCACGCAGGCACTCGAGGGCCGCGGGCCGTGCCGGGCGCGCAACCAGTGCGCCCGCGGCTGCAGCTACGGCGGCTACTTCTCGAGCCTCAGCGCGACGCTGCCGGCGGCGCAGCGTACCGGCAAACTCACCATCGTCACCGACGCGATCGTGCACAGCGTGATGTACGACGAGCGCCACGACCGGGCGAGCGGCGTGCGCGTGATCGACCGCAATACGAAAGCGACGCGCGAGTACGCCGGCCGGCTGATCTTCCTCTGCGCTTCGACCCTCGGCACGGCGCAAGTCCTCTTGAATTCGAAGACCCCCCGTTTCCCGACCGGGCTCGCCAACTCGAGCGGCGAGCTGGGTCACAACCTGATGGATCACATCTCGAAAGCCGGCGCCGGCGGCACGGTGCCGGCCCTCGAGGATAAGTACGTGTACGGCCGGCGGCCGACGGGCACGTACATCCCGCGCTTCCGTAACCTGGGCCGAAGCCGGGAGGCGAAGCTCGGCTTCGTGCGGGGATATGGCATCCAGGGGGGAGCGGGCCGCGACGGATGGAGCCGCGGCGCGGAAATGCCCGGCTTGGGAGCGGACTTGAAACGACAGCTGCGCGAGCCGGGGCCGTGGCGGATCAGCTTGCAGGGGTACGGCGAATGCCTGCCGCGGCATGAGAACTACGTCGATCTGGACCAGGAGCAGATGGACCAGTGGGGCATCCCGCTGTTACGCGTGCACTGCGCCTGGAGCGAGAACGAGCGCGCCATCCGGGAAGACGTGAAGACGCAATCGGCCGAGATGCTGGAGGCCGCCGGGTGCAAGGACGTCGAGACGTACGACCACGACGGTCCCCCGGGGTTCAGCGTGCACGAGATGGGGACGGCGCGCATGGGCCGCGACCCCAAGACGTCGGTGCTCAACGCCTACAACCAGACGCACGACGTGCCCAACCTGTTCGTCACCGACGGCGCGTGCATGGTGAGCTCGTCCTGCGTGAATCCATCGCTCACGTACATGGCCCTCACCGCGCGGGCCGTGGACTACGCGGTGGGCGAGCTCAAGCGCCGCAACCTGTGAGCGGGTCCTCGCGCGCCGCGCAGGCGCAGGTGGTTGCAACCTCGTTCCTGGCGCTGTTCGCGATCGTCGGCCTCGCCCTCTACGGCCTGCCATTCTTCTACGACCACATGGTGCGCGAGTTCGGCTGGTCGCGCGCCCAGGTCACGTCGGGCAACGCGATCTCCAAGCTGATCGTGGGGCCGCTGTTCGGCTTCTTCGCCGGCTGGATGGTGGACCGGTTCGGCCCGCGGCGCCTCATGGTGGCGGGGATCCTGATGGCGGGCATCGCGCTGGTGGGGCTCGGCATGATCCACACCCTGGCCGGCTTCTACTTCTTTTATCTCTTCAACGCACTGGGCAACATGTGCGGCGGCCCGCTCCCGAACCAGGTGCTCTTGTCCCGCTGGTTCACGGTGGCGCGCGGCCGTGCCATGGGGTTCGCCTATCTCGGGATCGGCATCGGAGGCGCGCTCGTGCCGTTCCTGGCGGTGTGGCTCACGCGGGCCGTCGGTTGGCAGGGGGCGCTCGTCGCCCTCGGCGGGCTGATCATCCTCGTGGCCTTGCCGTTAGCCCTGGTCGTCCGAGAGTCACCGGAGCAAACCTCCCCAACCTCCCGAACCTCCTCTAACCTCCCCCAACCTTCCGTCGCTGGGCTGTTTCGCGCGCCGGCGTTCTATCTCCTGCTCGCCGGCAGCATGTGCTCGATCGCCGCGGTGGGCGGCACCAACCAGCACCTGAAGCTCTTCCTGAGCCTCGATCACGGCTTCACGCAGGCCGCGGCTGCGCAGATCGCCTCGCTGGTGCTCGCGTCGAGCCTGGTCGGCCGGCTCGGGATGGGATGGCTGGCGGATCGGTTTCCGAAGAAGTACGTCATGCTGCTGATCTATGTGCTGGTCGCGTCGGGAATCCCGCTCCTGTTCCTGGTCGGCAAGCCGGGGGCGATCTACCTCTTCGCCGTGATCTTCGGCATTGGACTGGGTGGGGAATACATGGTCATTCCACTCATGGCCGCCGAGCTGTTCGGCGTGCGCGTGCTGGGACGCGCCATGGGCGTCGTCCTGACGGGCGACGGCGTCGCGGAAGCGGTCGCCCCGGTGCTCGTCGGCCGGATGCACGACGTGACGGGGAGCTACGCCACCGGTTTCGTGGCCGTCATCGCGTTCGCCCTGGCGGGCGCGGTGGCGATCTCGTTTCTGCCACGGTCCTCACCCCCTGTGCCCCCCTTTGTAGGGGCGCAGCATGCTGCGCCCCTACGGGAGGGCTGATGGCCCCCCAGCGCATCGGCGTCATCATGAACGGTGTCACCGGGCGTATGGGGCTGAACCAGCACCTCGTGCGATCCATCCTCGCCATCCGCGAGCAGGGCGGGGTGCCGCTGCCCGGCGGCGACCGGCTCGTACCGGACCCGATCCTCGTCGGCCGCAACGAGTCCAAGCTGCGCGAGATCGCGGCCACTCACGGCTTGACCCGCGTCTCAACCGATCTGGACGCCTGTCTCGCCAATCCGGTGGACGAGATCTACTTCGACGCGACGGTGACGAGCCTGCGCGTCGAGCACGTGCGGCGCGCGATCGCGGCCGGGAAGCACGTGTACTGCGAGAAGCCGCTCGCGGCCAGCACCGCCGAGGCGCTCGAGCTCGCGCGCTCGGCCGACCGCCGCGGCGTGAGGCACGGCGTGGTGCAGGACAAGCTCTTCCTCCCCGGCATCCGCACGCTCAAGCAGCTGGTGGACGATGGCTTCTTCGGTCGCATCCTGAGCGTGCGCGGCGAATTCGGGTACTGGGTGTTCGAGGGCGACGACGCAACGGCGCCCGCACAGCGCCCCTCGTGGAACTATCGCAAGGAAGACGGCGGCGGAATCATCCTCGACATGTTCGCCCACTGGCGCTACCTGCTCGACCACACGTTCGGAGCGGTGACCGCCGTGCAGTGCACGGGCGCCCGGCTCATCCCTGAACGGGTGGACGAGCGGGGCCGCCGCTACGCCGCGACGGCCGACGATGCGGCGTACGCCACGTTCGCGCTCGCCGGTGCCACCGGGGAGATCCTCGCGCAGTTCAACTCGTCGTGGGCCGTTCGCGTGTACCGCGATGACCTGCTCCAGATCCAGGTCGACGGCACGCTGGGCAGCGCCGTCGTGACCTTGCGCGATTGCAAGATCCAGCGCCGCGCCGACACGCCGCGCGCGGTGTGGAACCCCGATGTGCCCAACCCCGTCGACTACCGCGCAGCGTGGCTGGATGTGCGAGGTGACGGTCCGTTCGACAACGCGTTCAAGGTGCAATGGGAGCGGTTCCTGCTGCATGTCGCGACGGGCGCCCCGTTCCCCCACGATTTCGTCGAGGGCGCAAAGGGAGTACAGCTCGCCGAGCTGGCGCTCGAGTCGTGGCGCGAGCGGCGGTGGGTGGACGTGCCTGACCTCACGCGTCGGGGCGCGGCCGAGTCCTCACCCCCTGTCCCCCTCTCCGTTCCGGAGAGGGGGAACTCGGGGACCGCCTTTAGTTCCCCCTCTCCCGAAGGGAGAGGGGGTCAGGGGGTGAGGACCAAAGCGAGCCAAGGGGCGAGGATCATCCGCCTGCCCCTCTCCGACCGCGGCATCGCGCCCTACACGATGCGCGAACCGGTGGTGTGGAGCACACCGACCGGACCCATCCGGTCGCGGGTGGCCTATGCGGCTGCCCACGTCGTGTCCGACCCGCTCGCCGCCGACGATCCCCTGGGAAACGCGCGGCTCGACTGGGACGCCACGCTCGCGTATCGCCGCCACCTGTGGTCTCTCGGTCTGGGTGTCGCCGAAGCGATGGATACCGCCCAGCGCGGCATGGGGCTCGATTGGCCCGCCGCGCGCGAGCTGATCCGTCGGTCGCTCGCCGAAGCGCGGGCGACCGGCGGCGCCATCGCATGCGGCGCGGGCACCGACCAGCTCGTACCGGACGACGGGGTCACTCTGGCAGACGTGGAGCGCGCCTACGAAGAGCAGGTCGGGTTCGTGGAGGGACAAGGAGGGCGGGCGATCCTGATGGCGAGCCGGGCGCTGGCGCGCGCGGCGCGTGGACCCGACGACTACGCGCGGGTCTACGGAACGATCCTCCGGCAGACGAGCCGCCCCGTCATCCTGCACTGGCTTGGCGACATGTTCGATCCGCAGCTCGCCGGCTACTGGGGCACGCGCGATGTCGACGAGGCCATGAGCGCATGTCTCCGGCTCATCGGAGAGCACCATACGAAGATCGACGGGATCAAGATCTCGTTGCTCGACGCCGAGCGCGAGATTGCGCTGCGCCGCCGGCTCCCGGATGGCGTGCGCATGTATACCGGGGACGACTTCAACTACGCGCGGCTGATTCTGGGCGACGCACAAGGGTACAGCGACGCGCTGCTCGGCATCTTCGATGCGATTGCGCCCGCCGCCGCGGCCGCGCTGCAGGCGCTCGACCGCGACGACGTGCCGGCCTATCGCGCTGTGCTCGAGCCCACCGTGCCCTTGGCGCGCCACATCTTCCAGACCCCGACCCAGGCATATAAG
>Ga0209156_10003122_pt1 | contig 12648 bp, 10 predicted proteins | sample GraSoiAngelo_124_FD_185881 | JGI IMG/M metagenome (GOLD analysis project Ga0209156, IMG submission 185881) | Grasslands soil microbial communities from the Angelo Coastal Reserve, California, USA - 14_0927_05_20cm (SPAdes) (version 2) | ecosystem: Environmental > Terrestrial > Soil > Grasslands...
TCATGTGGACGACGTCACGGTGCTCGACGCCGCCCTCGCCGACACCGTCCACGACGCATACGTGCCCGGCTCGCAGCACACGAGCCTCGGCACCGCCGACTACGGCGGGACATTGCGTTTCGCGGGAAGTCGCGGGCTCCTCGCCGTCGTCCAGAATCCCTTTCTCCAGTTTCGGCGCGACGGCAACGCGTTCACGATTCGATACCAGCCGGACATGGATTGGCGGGCGGAATACGGTCCGTTCGCGAGCGACCGCGGGCTGCTCGCGCCGGTGCGGCTCTCCGGCCGCTACGTCCCCGCGCAGATGCTCCCCGAATGGCGGCTCGGCCCGCCGGCCACGACGCCCGGCCTGGACGAGGCCGAAGTCGAGGCACTCACGGAGATGGTGCGCGCGTTCCTGATTCATCCGCCGGCGCATCCCCTGAATATTTTCGTCGGTTGGACCGCAAACGATTATCAGATCGACGTCGCGACGCCGGCAGGCCAGGACGAATACAAGCGCCTGCTCGACCGCGCGGCGGGCCTGGGCGCCGGGTACGTGCTGTTCGCGCCGTCCAACTCCGCGCTGTCGCGCCGCGAGGAGAGCGTGGACGATTGGAGCTGGGAGCACGTGTTGTGGCTCGGGCTGGGGCAACAGATCCGCAAGGGCGAGTGGGATCCCGCGACGGGCGCCATCCCGCCATCGGTGCAGGCGCAGCTCGCCTATGCCAAGACGAAGCACCTGAAGCTCGTCGCGTACGTCTATCCCGTGCTGCCGTTCGCGGGCAATCCCGCGTGGCTGGTGCGCGCGCGTGGTGACTCGACCCGCATGTTCGCAAGCCTGGGCGTCCGGGCGCTGCAGGACTGGCTGATCGACAAGCTGGTGGCGTTCTACCGGCGCACCGGCATCGGCGGGTATGCGTTCGATCACACGTTTCTCACTTACGACGGCACCAGCCGCTACGCGCAGTGGTGGGGATGGCGGCGGGTGATGGAGGAGCTGAAGCGGCGCGTGCCGGAGATCGTGATCGACGGCCGCCAGGCGTACCAGAACTACGGCCCATGGAGCTGGTTGGCGGGAAGGTATCCGCATCCCACGTCCACCGACGAGCAACCTGAGAGCTTCGTGCCGTTTCCCGATCTCTCGTTCGACCGCGTGTCGGCGGACCGCGAGCGCTACACGGCGTACCGCTACCGCTTGTACGAGTTCGCGCCCAGTGAGATCGTGCCGGGGTTCATCGGGCATCAGACCTCGCGCGCGGACGACAGCGGCGACATGCCGAGCGCGCGGACTCCGGATCGCGGCGTGGTGTTGACGCGGTTCCGGGCGCGTGACTGGGACTATCTGGGGTGGCGCTATTCGGTGATCTCGTCCATAGCGCTGGCCGGATGGAACAACGTCATCAACATGATTCCCGCCCGGGACTCGAGCGAAAACGCCCACTGGTCGAGCGTCGATCAGGCGTGGTTCCGTCACTGGATCGCGTGGGCGGACACGAACCGGGAGTACTTGCGGCACACCCGGCCGATCCTGGGGCAGCCCGCGGTCGGCAAGCTCGACGGGGCGGCCGGGGTCGTGGACGGGCGCGGCTACGTGTTTCTGTTCAATCCCAATGAACGGCGCCTGACGGCGAGGCTCACGCGCGAGGAGCTGGGCCTTGCAGCCGGGACAGTGTCGTTGCGCGAGCTGGAGGAGGGGCTAGGGACTTGGGATTGGGGGATAGGGGATACGATCTCCATCTCGGTCGAGGGCGAGTCCTATCGGGTGCTGGCGATCGGGGCGGGGCGGCGGGGGCGGCGAGTCGTGGCGGCGCGGGGAACACCGGCGGTCGAATCGTTCAATCGGCAAATCGGCCAAGTCGACTCGGGGTTCACCGGCGGGACGTTCAGCGCGACCATCACGGTCCCGCGCTGGGTGTTCGATCAGCTGGCGGCGCGGGCGCGGGCGTGGCCCATCCCTTGGTCCGCAGCGGATTCCCTCGCGACCTGGCTCGTCCCCGAGCGGCTGCTGTTGTTCGTGCAGATCGCCGAGCCGGACGAGGGGTGGGCGGTGAGCATGAAGATCGACGGGCGGCCGGTCGGGCTGCGGAAGGCCTATTCATCTATACGGCGGGTGCCACGGGATTTCGTGGGGTTCTGGGCCGATATCTCGGCGCTGTCGGCGGATCAGCCGCACACGCTGGAGCTGCAGCTGCCGACCCTCAAGGAGGGTCAGCTCCAGGGGGTCTTCCTGGAGAATGTGGAGCTCCGGAGGCGTTGACGTGGCGACGCCCTGACCTACACGAGCCTCGACCGAATATTGATCTCCGACGTGAGCGTCCGATGGACCGGACACTTGTTGGCGATCTCGAGCGCCTTGAGTCGCTGCTCCTCGGTGAGGTCCCCATCAAGGGCGATCTCGCTCTCGATCCGATCGAGCATGCCCTGCCGGGTCTCACACTCGGCGCAGTCTTCCGCGTGAACCCGCGAGTGGCGCAGCCGCACCGTCACGCCCGTGAGCGGCCATTGCTTCCGTCGCGCATACAGCGCGATGGTCATGGAGGTTCAGGCGCCGAGCGCCGCCAGTAACAGCTCGTAGGGCCCAGGCCCTCGGTCGGCGCCACCGGAGGAGACCGGTTCGTCGGCGATCAGCCGGTGGCGGCCCACCGTGATCTGCTGGACGAATCCCTCCGCGCCGCCCCGCACCACCACTCCGCCTTGCTCCATTGGCTCAGGCATAAGACGCCCCGTGTTTTCCATAACGGTACGGAGGCTCCGCGGCTAACGAAACCCCGCTCGTACCCAAGCAACTCCATGGCTCCGAAGTTCCCGTCCGTGATCTCGGGGGAACTGTTTCGCGGCGCGCTTCATTTATGGACCATAGCCCTGGGGCCACGGGGCCGGTCTCCGTGCAATTGTGGTGCAATCGAGAACATGCGGCATGTCGATTTGAAGGTCATCCAAACGTCTAGTACCGAAGGCATCAGGCTCGACGTTTTTCACACTGAAGGAGCCTCACCATGAACACTCGCAGTTGGACGGGATCCGCCGTGCTGTTGGCAACGCTCGTCCTCACCGCCGGCAGCCTGGTGGCTTGGAAACGCGCCTCGGCCCGGAAAGCCGACGCAGCGGCCGCGCGCCAGCCCGAGCCGGTCGAATCAATAACCCTGGCGGTCGCCAGGGGGCGGCGGTATCGCCCGACGACGACGTCGGTCGGGACCGTGCTGGCGCTCACCTCGATCACCCTGCGCAACGAGCTCGCGGGCACCGTGCGCCAGGTGGCGCTCGTCCCCGGACAGGTCGTGGAAGCCGGCGCGGTGCTGGTAGCCCTCGACGTGTCGGTGGAGGAGGCGGAGCTCCAGGCACAGACCGCCCAAGCCGACCTGGCGGCGACGACGCTCGCGCGGCAGGAGCGCTTGCAAGAAGCCCAGGCCACGTCTCAGGAGGAGGTGGAGCAGGCCCGCGCGGCGCGCGATGTCGCGTTGGCGCAGATCGCGCGCACCCGGGCGATCATCGCCAAGAAGACTATTCGCGCCCCGTTCCGGGCCCGCGTGGGCCTCGCCGACGTGCATCCCGGGCAGTACCTGAACGAAGGCACCGAGCTCACCACCCTGCAGGGGGTCGATGCGGCGGCCAACGTGGACTTCACCGTGGCCCAGGCGGTGGCGGCGGAGCTGCACCCGGGTGAGCCCATTACCGTATACGCGGCAAACGACCCCCGTCCGATGACGGCCCGGATCGTCGCCGTCGATGCGCGGATCGACCCCACAACCCGGAACGCCATGGTACGGGCCCGGATTCCGAGCCACGCCCCGGCGCCCGGCGCCTCCGTGCGAATCGAGGTTCCCGTGGGACCTCCCACGACGGTCGTCGCGATTCCGGTGAGCGCGCTCCGCAAAGGGCCCGGCGGCGACCACGTCTTCTTGATCGTCGCCGACTCGGCCGGCCGGAGCCGCGCGCATGACCAGCCGGTGCAGAGCGGGCCGGTGCTGGACGACGAGGTCGTGATCCTGAACGGTCTCACCCCCGGCCAGCGGGTCGCCACCTCGGGGTCCTTCAAGCTGCGCGAGGCTGTGCTGGTCGCGGGCGATTCATCTCGCTAATCGGAAACCGTCCATGCGCTCATTTACCGATACGTTCATCAAGCATCCCGTCCTCGCGGCGGTGGTCAACCTCGTGATCGTGCTCGTGGGATGGCGAGCGCTCACGACGCTACCGGTGCAGCAGTATCCCAAGATCGAGAGCTCCTCGGTGCTGATCACGACCGTGTACTACGGCGCCAGCGCCGAGACCGTCCGCGGCTTTCTCACGACGCCGATCGAGCGCGCCGTGTCGGCCATCAGCGGCGTGGATTACGTCGAATCCACCAGCCGCGCCGGTGTCAGCACCATCACGGTACACCTGAAGCTCAACCACAACAGCACGGCGGCGCTGGCCGAGGTCACCGCGCGGCTGCAGCAGGTTCGCTCTGAGCTCCCCGCCGAGGCCGAGCCCCCGGTGGTCGAGGTGCAGCGGGCGGACCGGCCCTACGCGTCGTTCTATCTGAGCTTCACCTCGTCGGCGCGGGACATTCCGGCGCTCACCGACTGGCTCACCCGGAACATGCAGCCCCAGCTCTCGACGCTGGCGGGGGTGCAGCGGGTGGACGTGGTCGGCGGGCGGCCGATCGCCATGCGGATCTGGATCGATCCGGACCGGCTGGCCGCGTTGAACTTGGCACCCGGCGACGTACACGCGGCGCTGCAGCGCAACAACTACCTCGCCGCCGTGGGCCAGACCAAGGGCGACCTGGTGCAGGTCAACCTCCTGGCCAACACCGATCTGCGCACTCCCGAGGAGTTCAAGAATCTGGTGGTGGCCGAGCGCAATGGGGCGATTGTGCGCCTGTCCGACGTGGCGCGCGTGGAGCTGGGCGCCGAGGAGGCGGACTTCATCACCAAGTTCAGCGACAAAGAAGCCGTCTATTTGGGCGTCTGGCCACTGGTGGGAAGCAATGAGATCGAGGTGGCCAACCGGCTCCACGCCGAGATGGCCCGGATCCGGCCTACGCTGCCGAGCGACATCGACATGCAGCTCGCGTACGATGCGACGGTCTTCATGACCGACGCGTTGCACGAGATCACCAAGACGCTGATCGAAACGATCCTGATCGTCGGCCTGGTGGTGTTCCTGTTCATGGGCTCGGTGCGAACCGCGCTGGTGCCGCTGGTGGCGATGCCGGTGTCGCTGGTCGGGGCGGCGATCGTGATGTACGCCTTCGGCTTCAGCCTGAATCTGCTCACCATTCTCGCGATCGTGCTGTCGGTAGGGTTGGTGGTGGACGATGCGATCGTCGTGGTCGAGAACGTCGAGCGCCACGTGCGGGAAGGCAAGACGCGGATCCAGGCGGCGCTCATCGGCGCTCGCGAGCTGGTCGGCCCGATCATCGCGATGACGATCACCCTCGCGGCGGTGTACACGCCGATCGGGTTTCAGGGCGGTTTGACCGGGTCGCTCTTCTTGGAATTCGCGATCACCCTCGCCGCCGCGGTGGTCGTGTCGGGCATCGTCGCGGTCACGCTGTCACCGGTGATGAGCTCGCGCTTCGTGCACGAGCGGGGCCGGGAGGGCCGGCTGACGCAGCTGGTACAACGCGGCTTTGAAGCGATCCGCCGGCGGTACGAACGGCTGCTCGATGGCGCTCTGGAGATGCGCTGGGCGATCGTCGCTGCCGCCGTGCTGGTCATGCTGGCAGCAGTGCCCCTGTACCAGAATTCGCGGCGCGAGCTCGCCCCGATCGAGGACCAGAGCCACATCAGCCTGTTCATGCAGGCATCGCCCGATGCGTCGCTCGAGGCCACCAACAAGGCCTCCCTCCAGGTCGTCAAGGCGGTCACCGCCTTCCCGGAGGCGAAGTTCATGTGGTCGCTGACGGCCAACTGGGGCGGGTTCGGCGGCATGGTCGCGAAGAATTGGAAGGAACGCAAGCGCACCACCGAGCAGATGTACGGCCAGGTGTACGGTGCGGTGTCGCAGGTTCCGGGGCTGCAGGTGTTCCCCCGCCTCGACCCGCCGCTGCCTTCGCCCGGCCAGTACGACGTGGAGCTGATTCTGGGCAGCGACAATCCACCCGAGCAGATGCTCCAGACGGCGGGCGCCGTGATAGGCGCCGGCTGGCAGAGCGGCAAGTTTCTGTACGTCGACACCGACTTGAAGATCGATCTGCCCGAGGCGCGGGTGGTGATCGACCGCGACCAGGTCGCCGACCTGGGCCTCGACCTGGCGAGCGTGGGCCGCGAGCTCGGCACGCTGCTGGGCGGCGGGTACGTCAACCGGTTCAACTATTTCGACCGCAGCTACAAGGTCATTCCCCAGATCGGCGACGAGCGGCGGACGACGGTGGGGCCGCTGCTCGACCTCAAGATCAAGACGCCCAGCGGCCGGCTGGTGCCGGTTTCGACGTTCACGCACATCGAGTCGAGCACCGCGCCGCGCACGCTCAATCGCTTCCAACAGCGGAACGCGGTCCGAATCTTCGGCGGCGTCAAGCCCGGCGTCACCAAGGAGGAAGGGCTGCGCGTGCTGGAAACCGCGGCCGCGGCTGCGGCCGGCCCAGGGGTCGGGCTCGACTACGCCGGCGAATCGCGGCAGATCCGCCTCGAAGGGGCGGCGCTCACCGTGACCCTCGGATTCGCGGTGATCCTCATCTACCTGGTGCTGGCGGCGCAGTTCCGGAGCTTCCGCGATCCGCTGATCGTGCTGGTGGGCTCGGTGCCGCTCGCGATCTCGGGGGCGCTGGTGTTCAGCTACCTCGATCTCACCACCATCAACATCTACTCCCAGGTGGGCCTGATCACGCTGGTGGGACTGATCGCGAAGAACGGCATCCTGATCGTGCAGTTCGCCAACACGCTGCAGTCGCAGGGCGTGGCGAAGCTGGCCGCGTTGCGCCAGGCGTCGCTCACGCGGTTGCGGCCCGTGCTGATGACGTCGGCGGCCACGGTCTTCGGGCACCTGCCGCTCGTGTTCGCCACCGGGCCAGGATCGGCGGCGCGCAACAGCATCGGGACCGTGCTGGTGGCTGGCATGACGGTGGGCACGGTGTTCACCCTGTTCGTCGTCCCGGTGTTCTACTCCCTCATCGCAGCCGAGCACCGTCCAGACACGGAAGCGGCACTCGAAAGTCTCGTAGTCGAACCTGCCATGATGGAGGAGCCGGCGAATGCGTAGCGCGATCGTCTCTTACGGTCTCGGATTCCTGGCGCTCTCCGGATGCGCCTCGGCCCCGGGCTACCGATCATCCGCGGTGCAACCCCCGGCGTCGTTCCGGGAAGTGACTGAGGCGGCGTCTCCCACCGATGGTCCTCACCCCCTGACCCCCTCTCCCGTTGGGAGAGGGGGAACCCAAGACGGCCCGGCCGTCTCGACCGACTATTGGGACCAGCTGGGCGATACCACGCTGTCCCGCCTTGTGGGCGAGGTGCAGCGCGCCAACCTGGACGTGCGGGCAGCGCGCGCCCGGGTGAGCGCCGCGCGCTCCGATCGGGTGCGCTCGGCGCTCGAGCTCACGCCTGCGGCGACGGTTGCGGCCGGGTACGCTCGGCAGCGGCTGTCGAGCGTGAGCTTTCCCGGCGCCTCGGGGGTCTTTCCGGACCAGAGCGTCTGGAACGCGGGCGTCGATGCAGCGTGGGACCTGGATGTATTCGGCCGCATCCGCCACACCGTCCAGGCGCAGGGCGCGCTCGTGGGCGTGGCCCAAGAGGAGCTGCGCGACGTGCAGGTCTCGTTCACGGCGGAGCTGGCCCGCGCCTACTTCGAGCTCCGGGGAGCGCAGGAGCAGCTCCTCGTCGCCCGGCAGAACGCCGAGAACCAGCGCCGCACGTTCGACCTCACGCGCGAGCGCCTCGAGGCGGGGCGTGGCAGTTCGTTCGACACCGAGCGGGCGCAAGCCCAGCTCAGCTCCACGCTGGCCTCGATACCCGCCCGGGAGGCGCAGGTGGCGGCGGCCCAGTACCGCATCGGTACGCTCGTCGGCCGCTCACCGAGCGAGGTCGCCCGGGAGCTCGAGCAAGCGAGGCAGCTCCCGCCCCTTCCTGAGGTCACCTCCATCGGGACGCCGGAAGCCGTGGTGCGGTACCGGCCCGACGTCACCGCGGCAGAACGGCTGGCCGCGGCGCAGGGGGCGTTGGTCGGAGCGGCCAAGGCGAGCTACCTGCCGCGGCTCACCATCGGAGCGAGCGCGGGCTATGCCGCGCCGGAATTCAATGCGGTGGGCAACCAGGGAACGCTGCGTTACGTGGTCGGGCCGGTGCTCACCTGGCCGGGGCTCAACCTGGGGCGAGTGAAGGCGGAGGTCGACGCCGCGCAGGCGCGGGAGGAAGACGCGCGCGCGCAGTACAGTCGCGTCGTCCTCGCCGCGCTGGAAGACATGGAGACGAGCCTCGCCCGGTATCGAGCGGCGCGAATCCAAGTGGAACGGCTGCAGGATGCGAGCGCCGCGAGCGAGCGCGCTGCCGGGCTGGCGCGGCTGCGGTTCAAAGAAGGGGTCACGGATTTTCTTCAGGTGCTGGATGCGGAGCGGACCGAGCTCGAGGCGCAGGATCGCCTGGCGCAGGGGCGCATCGACGCAGCGACTGCGTACGCAGCCCTGTACCGGGCCGTCGGGGGAAGGTGACGCGCGCCCGTCGTCGATAATACATATATAGAGGAGGGCACAGCCGGCGGAGGAACCCGTGGCCCTGCAGGTCGTGTTGGCCGATGATCACCCGATGCTCAGACACGGCGTCCGCGCTCTGCTCGAGCGGCACGGCGTCGAGGTGGTGGCCGAAGCGTCCGACGGTCGGACGGCGGCCGCCCGAGCTCGCGAGCTCCATCCGGACGTCGCGGTGCTCGACATCATGATGCCGCTCTTGAACGGCATCGACGCCGCGCGCGAGATCAATGAGTCGTGCCCGGATACCCGGGTCGTGCTGCTCACCGCGCTCGACCAGGAGCGGCTCGTGACGGAGGCGGTGAGCGCCGGGGTTCGGGGGTTCGTGCTCAAGACCCAGGCCGAGGAGGACCTGGTGCAGGCGATCGAGCAGGTGTCGCGCGGGGGATTCTACGTGGGCGGGGGTGTCTCACGAGCCGTAGTCGATGCCTGCCGGGCCGCGGCCGCGCAGGACCGCGGCCGCCTGACCCCCCGGGAGCGCCAGGTCGTGCAGCTCGTCGCCGAAGGCAAGTCCACCAAGCAGGTCGCCGCGCTGCTCGGGATCACCCTCAAGACGGCCGAGTTTCACCGCGCGCGCGTAATGAAGAAGCTCGAGGTGCACGACGTCGCGGGGCTGGTGCGCTACGCGATCCGCGAGGGCCTGGCCGCGCCCTAGCCCGGGTGTTCTCCGGCCCGGGACAGGAGTTTCCCCGGTTTTGCCCCCGTCGCACCCTGGCCACATTCGAGGGTGGCTCGTCGCGCACCGTTCAGCCGTCCTCCCGTCCTGCTCGTCGCCAACGCGTTCGGCACGTGGCTCAGCCAGGCGCTCGCCAACCTCGTCAAGGCGCGCGGCTATCGCGTCCACTTCGTATTGACCGGGCGCGAGCTGCTCGACCAGGCGCCGGCGGTGCGGCCCGACATCATCGTGCTGGATGCCGACCTTCCGGATCTCGACAGCGTCGCGGTGTGCCGCACGCTGCGCGAGAATCGCGCCGCCTGGAACATGCCCGTCATCATGATCACGACGACACCGGCAACCAAGCAACAGCGGCTCGCGGCGCTCGAAGCCGGGGCGTGGGACTACTTGAGCGTCTTGCTCAACCCGGAAGAGCTGACCCTGAAGGTCGACGCCATGGCCCGTCTCAAGCTCGAGATGGACCGGGTGTTGGAAGAGAGCGCCGTGGACCCGGCGAGCGGGCTGTACACGGTGCGCGGGCTCGAGCGGCGGGCGCGCGAGCTGGCTTCGGACGCGGTGCGCCGGCGCGCACCGCTCGCCTGTGTGGCACTCGGCATCGGGCTGGACCCGAAGGGCGCGGACGGGAGCTCCGCGGCGCTGCCTGCAGCGGCGGCCTACGCCGGCCAGGTGCTTCAGGCGAGCGGGCGGACGTCCGATTGCGTGGGAAGTCTCGGTCAGGGAGAGTTTGCGGTGCTCGCGCCGGCGACCGCCGCCGTGGGCGCCGCACGGATGGCCCAACGGCTGGCGCGGGCGCTCGAGACGGCGGGACCCCGGCCGGCCGGTGTGCCGCCGCTGCGCGTGCACGCGGGGTACGACGCCGTCCCGGACGTCCACCAAACGCCGGTTGAGCCCGCGAGCCTGCTCGAGCACGCGGGCACGGCGCTGCGTCAGGCCCGAGCGGAAACCGGCGAGCGGATTCGAGCCTACCGGCCGTAGGACTTGCCCCGCGACGGCGCGGCCTGCCGCCTGTGTCGATTCCGCGCTTCCCCGAACGACTATCTGGCGTCCACGGCATATTTCACCCCACGAGGAGGACGCCATGAAATACCTGTGCCTGATCTACCAAGATGAGCAGGGCGCCCTGAAGGTCCCCACGGCCGAGATGGAGAAGGCCATGGCCGAGTACTGGGCCTTCACCGACGACATCCAGAAGAGCGGCCACCACATCGCGAGCAATGGGCTGCAGCCAACCAAAACCGCGACCACCGTGCGCGTGCGGAACGGCAAGGTCTCGACCACCGACGGACCGTTCGCGGAGACCAAGGAGCAGCTCGGCGGCTTCTACCTCATCGAGGCCAAGGACCTGAACGACGCCATCCAGGTCGCGGCGCGGATTCCGTCGGCCCGGTGGGGCTCGGTCGAAGTCCGGCCGATCTGGGAGTCCCAACGGCCCTAAGCGATGCCGTCGAGGCGGTCTACCGCGCCGAGTCGCGCCGGGTCCTCGCGACGCTGATCCGCCTGCTCGGCGACTTCGATCTCGCCGAGGAGGCGCTGCAGGACGCATTCGCGGCGGCGGTGGAGCGCTGGCCCGCCGAGGGCATGCCCTCCAATCCGCGCGCGTGGCTGGTCTCGACGGGCCGGTTTAAGGCCATCGACCAGCTGCGCCGACGCGCCCGGTTCGATGCTTCGCTCATGGCCGTCGCCGATCGCTTGGGCAACGGCGTGACGCCCGCCCCCGACTTGGACGATGATGGTGTGGAAGATGACCGGCTGCGGCTGATCTTCACGTGCTGTCATCCCGCACTCCCACCCGATGCCCAGATCGCGCTGACGCTGCGGGAGGTGTGCGGCCTCACCACGGAGGAGATCGCGCACGCGTTCCTCACCGCGCCCCCCACGGTGGCGCAGCGGATCGTGCGCGCCAAGGGGAAGATCCGCGATGCGGGGATCCCCTATGAGGTCCCCTCCCGCGCCGATCTGGCGAACCTGGCCGAGCGGCTCGACGCTGTGCTGCACGTGGTCTATCTCGTGTTCAACGAGGGCTACTCGGCATCCGGAGGGCCGACGGCGACCCGGCCCGATCTCTCGGCCGAGGCGATCCGGCTGGGACGACTTCTGGTCGAGCTCCTGCCGGACCCCGAGGTGCTCGGCTTGCTGGCGCTGATGCTGCTGCACGACGCGCGCCGCGCGGCGCGCACCTCGGACGACGGCGAGATCGTGCTGCTCGACGAGCAAGACCGCTCCCGCTGGAACCGCGGGCAGATCGCCGAGGGGGTGGCGCTGGTCGAGCGGGCGCTCGCCGCGCGGCGGGTCGGCCCCTTCGTGTTGCAGGCCGCCATCGCCGCGGTGCATGCGGAGACCGCGACGCCCGCGGCCACCGACTGGGCAGAGATCGTGGGGTTGTACGACGTGCTGTTGCGGGTGGAGCCGTCGCCCGTGGCGGAGCTGAACCGGGCCGCGGCGGTGGCCATGCGCGATGGACCGGAGGCGGGACTGGCGCTGATCGACGCCATCCTCGCCCGTGGCGAGCTGGGCGACTATCATCTGGCACATTCGGCGCGCGGCGAACTGCTGCGCCGGCTGGGCAGGCGCGATGAGGCAAGCGCCGCCTACCGGCGCGCGCTGGAGCTCACCACGCAGGACCCCCAACGGCGGCTCCTCGAGAAACGACTCAGTGAGTAAGGAGCAAGTCTTGAAGCGGCTCCAGCAGGCGTGGGCGGCGTTCCAGGAGTCCTATGCAGGGCTCTCGGACGCCGAGCTGATTGAGCCGGGGGTGACGGGCGCCTGGTCGGTCCGAGACATCATCGCGCATGTGACCTGGTGGGAGGAGGAAGCGCTGACGCACCTGCCGCTCATCCTAGCCGGCGGGAAGCCACCGCGGTATTCCGTCACGCATGGCGGCATCGATGCCTTCAACGCCAAGATGACGGCGCAGAGGAAGCACTGGTCGCTCGCCCAGGTGCTCGAGCAGCAGGACGAGGTCCACCGCCGGTTGGTCGCCCTTGTCGCGGGCGTGCCCGATGAGCAGGCCACCGGTGAAACGCGGTTTCGCCGTCGCCTGCGGCTCGACACGTACGGTCATTACCCGAAGCACGCGGCAGCGATCCGCGCGTGGCGGGAGTCGCGGCGGCCCAAGCCTCGGCTGACCCCGGGCGCAAGCCCGGGGTGAACGAGAAACCGCGTCACTAACGACGGCTGGTCACCAGGGCCTGGTAGACCAGCGTGGGAAACTTTGCGGCGATGTCCGTGTGGTTCGGCAGCTGGTTGATCATGAACACGATGACCAGGTGCTCCACCGGATCGACGGAGTACCCGCTGCCGTACGCCCCGCCCCAGCTGAACGCTC
>Ga0209156_10003127_pt1 | contig 12630 bp, 11 predicted proteins | sample GraSoiAngelo_124_FD_185881 | JGI IMG/M metagenome (GOLD analysis project Ga0209156, IMG submission 185881) | Grasslands soil microbial communities from the Angelo Coastal Reserve, California, USA - 14_0927_05_20cm (SPAdes) (version 2) | ecosystem: Environmental > Terrestrial > Soil > Grasslands...
TTACTCTCGGCCTTGCCTGCGGAGCGACTCCGACCGAAGCGGCGGAAATCGCCAACCACGCGAGCGCAGTGGTCGTAAGCAAGCTTGGAACAGCGACTGTAACGCGCGATGAATTGATCGCCAGTTTTCGAGAGGATTCCGAAGGTGGCTAATGAATTGGCAGCTGCCGTTTTTATCGATCGCGACGGCACGATCATCGAGGATGCGGATTATTGTTCCCACCCAAAACAGGTGAAGATTTTTCCCGGCGTTCCCCAAGCATTACGGCGCTTAAAATCAATGGGATTTAAAGTCATTGTTATTACGAACCAAAGCGGCATCGGTCGCGGCTTTTTCACCGTGGACGAATATCGCTCCGTTGAATCGGAAGTTTCGCGCCAACTGGGCCGCGGCTTGATCGATGCAACTTATTTTTGCCCCGACGTACCGGGTCAACATTCCAGTCACCGCAAGCCATCGCCCGGCATGATTTTGCAAGCCGCGCGAGAACATCAAATCGATCTGGCGCACTCGTTTTTTATTGGTGACAAGGAGATCGACGTCGAGTGCGGTCGCAACGCCGGTGTGCGCACAATCCGGGTTCAAACTGGACTTGACTGCGACATCAGTGGCAGCACGGCGGACTGGACCGCAAAAGATTTCCCCGCCGCAGCGCAGCTCATTTTAGACGAACAGTCACGACCATCGATGTCTCAGCATGAGTAAAACGGTCGGAATTATTCCCGCCCGGTGGAATTCTACACGATTTCCAGGTAAACCACTGCATCTCATTGCTGGAAAGCCGCTTTTGAAACATGTGTGGGAACGCTGCCTCCGGGCTAACGGGTTGGATTTAGTCGTCATTGCCACAGACGATATGCGGATCGCTTCCGCGGCGTTTGAGTGGGGTGCAGAGGTCGCGCTGACTTCGCCGAAGCACTGCACCGGCACTAATCGAGTCGCCGAAGTGGCGAGGAAAACAAAGCAGTTCGCGTACGTCATTAATATCCAAGGCGACGAACCGCTGATCGACCCTCGCTTAATCAATAAGCTTGTCGAAAAATTGCGTTCCAATCGCAAAGTAGAAATCGTGACGGCTGCGCATCCATTCAAGGATCCGGCGGACGCTTTTTCTGCCCACCAGGTGAAAGTCGTTCTCGATCTTCGTGGCAACGCTCTTTATTTCTCTCGTGCGGCGATCCCGGCTCCACAAAAAGACGGGCGCTCGTTGTTTCTTCGTCACCAGGGCGTTTATGGATTCCGGCGCGGGACGCTGCTTCAATTTGTGAGATGGAAACCAAGTCCTCTGGAGCGCGCTGAATCGCTCGAGCAATTGCGCGCACTGGAAAATGGTGTAACGGTTCATGTGCTCGTTACTGCTACAGGATCGCCCGGTATCGACACGCCAGAAGACGCAACGGCGCTGGAGCAAGCGCTTGCCCGCGCAAATCGGAGAATGAGCTCGTGAAATACATTTTCATCACTGGTGGCGTGATTAGTTCCCTGGGGAAGGGATTGACGGCGGCTTCACTCGGAACACTCCTCGAAGCGCGTGGTCTACGCGTTGTTCTCCAAAAATTTGATCCTTATCTGAACGTAGATCCCGGCACGATGAATCCTTTCCAGCACGGCGAGGTCTATGTGCTGGACGACGGCGCAGAAACCGATCTCGATCTCGGCCACTATGAACGCTTCACCAATTGCGTTCTCACGCGGCACAACAATCTCACCAGCGGCCAGGTGTACGAGTCGGTGATTTTGAAGGAACGCCGCGGCGACTATCTCGGTAAAACCGTGCAGGTGATTCCGCACGTCACCGATGTCATTAAAGGACGCATCCGTGAAATTTCAGACGAAAGCAAATACGACGTCGTGATCACGGAAATCGGGGGCACAACGGGCGACATCGAAGGGCTGCCGTTTTTGGAAGCAATTCGCCAATTCATTCTCGAAGTCGGGGCGCAGAATGTGCTCAACATGCACGTCACGCTGGTTCCCTACATTAAGGCCGCTCACGAACTGAAGACGAAACCGACCCAGCAAAGCGTTGCCAAGCTGCGCGAGATCGGCTTGCAACCGCAGGTGTTGATTTGCCGGACTGAACGGATGCTCGACCTCGATCTGCGGCAAAAACTCTCAATGTTCTGCAGCGTTGCGGAGAAAGCGGTAATCGAAGAGCGCGATGTTGCGCACACGATTTACGAAGTGCCATTGACCCTTCACGCGGAAGGGCTGGACCAATTGGTGTGCGATCTTTTGGGGCTGAAAACGCGGCAGCCCGAGCTCGCGGAATGGAAAAATTTCGTGAAGCGCGTCATTAGCCCCGCGAAACGAGTCACAATCGCTGTTATCGGCAAATACTTTGATGTTCGGGACGCCTACAAGAGTATTTACGAATCCCTCACGCACGCGGCTGCGAGTGAAGATTGCGGAATCGATCTTGCACTTATTGATGCGGAATCGCTGCAAGAGGGCGTTAACGGCCCGTTAAAAGACGTGTCCGGTATCTTAATTCCGGGCGGTTTTGGCCTTCGCGGCGTTGAAGGAAAAATCAAGGCAGCGCGTTTCGCGCGCGAACACAAGATTCCATATCTCGGGCTTTGCCTCGGGATGCAGGTGGCAACGATTGAATTTGCGCGAAATGCATGCGGCATCAAAGACGCCAACAGCACTGAGTTTGACAAGAACACAAAAGAACCGGTGATCTCGTTGCTCGAAGAACAGCGAGGCGTCAAGAACATGGGTGCTAGCATGCGCCTGGGCACATGGCCGACGAAAATCGCAACAGGCACACTCGCGGAAAAAATTTACGGCAGCGTCGAAGTGATGGAGCGTCACCGCCACCGATACGAGTTCAACATGAAATACCGAGACCAGATGAATGAAAAAGGCTTCGTCATTTCTGGGACATCACCGGACGAAACGCTGGCCGAGCTGGTCGAGCTTCGTGATCATCCCTATTTCGTTGGTTGCCAATATCATCCCGAATTTCAAAGCAAGCCGAACAAACCGCATCCGCTTTTCAAAGGGTTCATTCAGGCGTGTCTCAATCATCAGAGTCGTGCGACGCGCGCTCCAAGCGATCGAGAATCGCCGCCCCGAGTCCCTGAGCAGGAACTCGTTCTGCAACGATAAGGTCGAGGTCCAGATCGTCGAGCTCGCGTAAGGAGCGAAACAAATTCGCAGCGGCCTCGGTCAAGTCTTGGTGCTCGCTTAGAATTCGAACGGCTGCGAACCTTTCTGCTGGAATGAACCCATTCCACGTCAGCAATCCCACACGACGGTTTTTCACGAGCTCGAACGATTCCGCGTTGTCTATCAAGCGAAGCGGAGTTTTCGGCGCGTAGTGCGATGATAACTGGCCGGGTGCAGAAACGGTCGTGGCATCGGCATCCTGCCGATTGGACATTGGCTGGAAGCCAATGCTACTTGCTACCCACGGCCAGGATTTCAGCCCCGCCTTTTGCGGATTCTCCAGTACGTAGCGCACTCGGTTTCTCAAGTCTTGCTCGCCACGGATCAAATGATCATAGGACTCCGGCTGCCAGAATTTTCCGCTGCGATCCAGCAACCGATTGGCCCTGTTCGCGGTAAACGATTTCCAAGTGTGCAAAATCTCCGAAAGCGTGTAATGGCCCAACGGTCGCACGATAGCATGAACATGATTGGGCATGATGCACCACGCGGCCAACTCGTAACGTTCACCTTGAAAATGCAGCAACGCGTCACGGACAATCTTAGCCACTCTTTCATCACGCAACCAGCATTTACCGTGGCCGGTATCGAGATAGTTCTCGATCTTTTGTGAAAACAGTTGCGCCAACTGCCGCGCTTCGGCTTCGGTGAGCTCGCGGGCTTGCCTGCGCGCTCTGTCAACGATCTCGCGCCGCTCGGATTCCCAATCAGCGACGACATTCGCTGGTAATGCGTCGGCGAGGCGAAAAGTGACTGCATAGCTCGCGCCTTCCTGTGTCCAGTGTGGTAGGTACATGCCGTGACGAATCTGGATTTCTTGATGTGGGTCCATTGGCTCGAAGCCAACACCACGGAGAAAATCGGCATTTTGTCCAGGCGCTATCGGCTGGAAGCCGATGCCACGGAGTTCTTCCTCCGTAATTGGCCCATGTCGCAGGATACGGATTTTGTCTTCATGCACGGCGACGATGGTCGATTCGATGCCGTGCGTGGTCGGACCGGCATCAACAATTAGCGGGATGCGCCCACTCAATTCAGCAAAAACGTGCTGAGCGGTCGTGGGACTAATTCGACCGAACCGATTTGCGCTTGGTGCGGCGACCGGTTTCCCAAATGCGGAAATGATTTCAGCAAAAACCGGATTTGAACTCATTCGCACAGCCACCGTATCGAGCCCGGCGGTGACGATTTCGGGAACAATCGGTTGTCGAGCCAAGACGAGCGTGAGCGGCCCGGGCCAAAATTGGGCGATCAGTTTTTTGATCTGCGTGCGGGAGCGATCATCGACCGTGGCCACGCGCTCCAGCCATTGTTCGTCAGGCAGATGAACAATCAGTGGATCGAAACGCGGGCGCTCTTTTGCTTCGAAAATTCTTGCGACTCCAATAGGATTGAGCGCATCAGCTGCGAGCCCGTACACCGTTTCTGTTGGGAGCGCGACCACATCGCCTTTGCGGAGCAGTTCGACTGCCGCAGTTGTGGCCCGGGCCTCCGGTCCGCTGGGATCGGCAGCACGCCGATGCCACGAGCGGCGACCCAGGGTCGCCGCCAAAATCTCCGTCTTCACCTTTCCAATTTCGCGGCGAGCACGCTTTCGCTTTGTTTCTTGCGAAATGCCTCCAATTTTTTCCGAATCTCTTCGTCAGAAGTGGCCAGAATGGCGGCGGCAAGCAGCGCAGCGTTTTTGGCTCCGGCTTCGCCGATAGCCAGCGTCCCTACGGGGATACCGCCGGGCATTTGCGCGGTTGAAAGAAGCGAATCGAGTCCCTGCAACTTCGATTGAATTGGCACTCCCAAAACCGGGAGCCAGGTATGAGCCGCAATCACTCCAGCCAAATGTGCCGCGCCGCCTGCGCCAGCGATGACGACGCGCAGCCCGCGCGCGGCTCCATTCCGCGCGAATTCAGCGGTCGCGTCCGGTGTTCGATGCGCGGAGAGAACGCGCGCCTCGTTAGGCACGCCGAGTTCGTCGAGCATCTCGACGGCACGACGCATCGTGTCCCAATCCGATTTGCTGCCCATGATCACAGCAACTAACGGTTTCAACTCAGGCATGTGCGAATTGTAGGGCGTTTGATTCGTTTGCGCCAGCAAACTCACCCTTCGGCTTCCCGTCTATGTCGCGCGGCTCCAGCCAGCTCCATTCTGCGAAACGCCAAGTGGCATTAGCTTCCAGCCAATATCCCATCGGCAAGATGCCGATGCAGCGTGTTAATGCGATATTGCGCCTATGAATCGCCATGGCCGGTCGATCGTTCTCGTCGGCATGATGGGCGCTGGAAAATCATCCGTGGGCGTCTGTTTACGACGGCGAACCAGGCTCAAGCTGTTTGATACCGACGAAATCGTCACGTCAAAATTCGGAATGCCCATTTCAGAAATTTTTTCGAGTCACGGTGAGAACAAATTCCGTGAAGCCGAAGCGGAGGCCCTCCAGGCGCTCGCAACCGCCGAGCCAGTAGTTATCGTGACCGGCGGCGGGATTGTATTGCGCGAAGAGAATATTCATCTTTTGAAACGGCTTGGCGTAGTGGCGTGGCTGGAGGCGGACGAAGAAACGCTTTTTAAACGGGCTTCACAGGCTGGCAGTCGACCGCTGCTGCAATCTAAAAATCCGAAAAGGGCGTTCACCAAAATGTTACGAGCCCGCCTGCCGCTTTATGCAAAGATTGCTGATATCCGCGTCGATACATCGGTGCTTACAGATGAAGAAGTCGCGGTAGCAATTTTGAGTAAGTTTAGCAGGTACTATCGCAAGTCAGTGCCTGCAACGACGCTGCTAGCAACCGCGTGATGACCGAAACAACCGCGCAGATGACTGATCGCGAAATCTCTCGAACAGAATTGAAGCAGCAACTGGTCTCATTTGCGCGCGAGATTGGTTTTGACTCCTGCCGCATCGCACCCTGCGGTTCCGCACCACATGCAGAGGCATTTCGAAATTGGCTGGCTGAAGGCGAACACGGTGAAATGGGTTACATGGAGCGCGGGGAAGAAAAACGCGGTGATCCTCAGAAAGTTTTACCGGACGCGCGCTCAATCGTTGTATTTGCGCTGAACTATTTCCATGGAAACCCGCAAGCAGGCGACAGGCCTGCCGCCACAGGCAGAATCGCGCGCTACGCCTGGGGCGATGACTATCATGATCTGATCGAGACCAAGCTTGACAAGATCGACGAGTTTCTTCGCGAGTTCGGTGGCCACCAGAAATGTTATGTCGATACCGGGCCAGTTTTGGAACGCGATCATGCGGCGCAGGCCGGCATTGGCTGGCATGGCAAAAGCACGATGCTCATCGACGAACGACTCGGGACCTGGTTTTTTCTCGCAGAAGTTTTGACGACTCTTGAACTGCCGCCGGACGAGCCTGTGCCAGCTCGGTGCGGAACGTGCGACCGCTGTATCAAAGCCTGTCCCACCGGCGCAATCACGGCCCCTCACCGTCTGGATGCGCGCCGCTGCATTTCTTATCTGACAATCGAACTTAAAGGTTCCATCCCGCTCGAGCTTCGACCGCTTGTCGGAAACAGAATTTTTGGTTGCGACGATTGTCTTGATGCCTGCCCGTGGAATCGTTTTGCCCAGGTATCGCGCGAAACCGCGTTCTCTGCCCGTCCGGCAACAGTGGGCATGCCGTTGCGCGATTATCTCAGCTTGAGCGATGATGAGTTTCGCGTGCTTTTTAGAAATTCGCCGATTAAGCGGATCAAACGGCGCGGTTTGTTGCGGAATGTCTGTGTCGCATTGGGCAATGTTGGAGATTCGTCGGATTTGCCCGCACTTGAGCGCGCCACAGCCGACTCCGAACGGTTAATCGCCGAGCACGCTAAATGGGCGATTCACCAAATTCGGTCTCGACAAGGCATCAGTCCGACGCACCCAGGGGAAAAGACCAAGCTCATTCAGGGAGTAATTAATTGAATCCAAGGCCGTTCCCCCGACGCATCGTAGAATTGTTATGAACGGGATTTCGTTTGCAAGAGTCAAACAAGCGACTAATTCTGACGCCTTCACCCCGAGAACCGCTCCTCCGATGCACCAAGCCGTAAGCACACCTGTACCTTCGCCTTTGACGGCGAAGCAGCGCCGCACCAGGCGCAAAAAGCAAATCATTTACGGATCGATCGCCCTGCTCACGCTTTGGATCGTCGCGTCGATCATCTGGAACAAGCGCGAGAAGCCTATTCCGGTCACAACGGAGACCGCCATTCGTAAAACGATCGTGCAAACCGTTTCGGCGACGGGAAAAATACAGCCTGAGGTTGAAGTCAAAATTTCACCCGAAGTCGCTGGCGAAATTATTGAATTGCCCGTCGAGGACGGGATGCGGGTCAAGAAAGGCGACCTACTGGTGAAAATTAAGCCTGACTCTTATAAGGCGCTTCTCGAACAACAGGAAGCGGCGATCAGCGCAGCGAAAGCCACCAATCTCCAGCAAAAAGCGACGATGCTGAAGAGTGAGCACGATTTCAAACGAGCGGAAGATTTGTTCAACAAAAAGCTCATCTCGGAGCAGGAATATAATGCGGCCCAAGCAGCAGATGATGTGGCAAAAAATACCTACGAAAGTTCGCTCCACGAAATCGAGCGCGCCCAGGCCGGCTCGAGTCAGGCACGCGATCAATTGTCCAAGACGACGATTTACTCGCCCATTGATGGCACGATCACAATTCTCAACAGCAAATTGGGCGAACGTCTTGTAGCCACGGGGCAATTCGCCGGCACGGAAGTAATGCGCGTCGCCGACCTCGGTCACATGGAGGCGCGCGTCGATGTGAACGAGAACGACGTTGTGAATGTGAAGTTGGGCGACAAGGCTGAGGTAAAAATCGACGCTTATGGCGATCGGAAATTCAACGGCACGGTTTATCAAATTGGTAACACGGGAAAGACAACCGGCGCCGGCACACAGGAAGAGGTCACTAACTTTGAGGTGAAAATCCGGATCGAAGACCACGATGTGGAGCTAAAGCCTGCGCTGAGCTGTACCGCCGACATTCACACGAATGAGGTAAAGGACGTCGTAGCCGTGCCGATGCAGGCCGTGACGATTCGCACCGGCGAGAGCAATTTGAGTCCAGAAGAAATTGAAAAGAAAAGGCAGAAGGTGACGCAACGCGACAAAGGCGACAACAACGCGGAGTTCGTCAACGAGCGTGCGGAGAAAGCGGCGCAGAAAGAAGAGCGCGAAAAGCTGGTCAAGGTCGTCTTCCTGAAAAAAGGCAACAAGGCGCAGATTGCGAAAGTGACGACTGGCATCTCCGACGACACTTACACCGAGATCAAGAGCGGCATTCAGGCCGGCGATGAAGTGATCTCGGGAAGTTACAGCGCGATCAGCCGGAAGTTGAAGGAGGGCGCGAAGGTAGCCCTCGATAAAGAAGGAATGAAGTAATCTCGACGAGCGACTGTCGACGTGGCGATGGAGACTCGAAATTCAATCAGGCCCCCCGGTCCGGTCGTGATCGACATCGAAAACATCACCAAGGAATACGTCATGGGCGAGGAAGTCGTTCGGGCGCTTCGCGGTGTGAGTTTGCAGATTCGCCGCAACGAATACCTCGCGATCATGGGCCCAAGCGGCAGCGGCAAATCGACGCTCATGAATATGCTCGGTTGTCTCGATACCCCGAGCGCGGGCCGCTATGAGTTCAACGGCAAAAACGTTGCCGAAATGGATGACGACGAGCTCGCGGCCGTTCGCAATCGCGAGATCGGGTTCGTGTTCCAAACGTTCAACCTTCTGCCAAGATCGACTTCACTGCGCAATGTCGAGCTGCCGCTCATTTATGCAGGCATCAATCCCGACCGGCGTGTAGAACGCGCCGCCCAGGTGCTGGCAGATGTTGGCCTCGGCGATCGCATTCATCACAAACCCAATGAACTTTCCGGTGGGCAACGTCAACGCGTCGCGATCGCGCGCGCGCTCGTCAATGGACCGTCGATTATTCTGGCCGACGAGCCGACGGGGAATCTTGATTCCAAGACCGGTGAAGAAATCATGGAGCTGTTTGAGAATTTATATCAGCACGGCAACACAATTATCCTCGTGACACACGAACGAGACATCGCGGCGCACGCGCGTCGTACTGTGCATTTGCGCGATGGACTCATCGAGATGGATCACGTCGGATTTATTGCAGAGCTCGACATGCCGCTTGCGAGATAATTTCCGACATGAAACGTTTTCTTTACGAGCTAGGCGAGAGCTGGAAAATCGCGGCTGCGCAAATGCGCTCGAACCTAACCCGCTCAACACTCACTGCGCTGGGAGTTATTATCGGCATTATCGCTGTGACATTGATGGGAACCGCCGTGAACGGCATATCCATCGGATTCGATAAAAGCATGGCCGTGCTCGGCGATGATGTTCTCTACGTGACGCAATGGCCGTGGAAGCCAGTAGACGACTGGTGGAACTATCGCGATCGGAAAAAAATCAAAACGGAATACGCCGAGACTTTAAACCGCATGATAGCAGCGACCCCGAACTCGAACCTGGTCGTGGCGGTGCCGACGTCGAATTTTATGCGATCGATTAAATATGGCGGCAACCAGGTGAACAACGTTTTCGTTCTCGGGACGACATCGGATTTCATCATCACATCGACCATCGATTGTACGGCCGGGCGATTCTTCAACGAACTCGAATCGCGTGACGGCGCCAACGTTGTCGTGATCGGCTATGACGTTGCCGACGCGCTTTTCCCATCGGAAAACCCGATCGATAAATCGGTGCTGATCAACGGTCAGTTGTTCAAAGTTATTGGCGTAAACACGCGACAGGGCACGTTTCTCGGTTTGTTCAGTTGGGACTCGATGGTGGCGATGCCGCTGGGTGCGTTTAACAAATATTTTTCAGCCAAAAGCGAATCGGACGTTCGCGTGAAAGTAAAAGACAAGACCAGACTCGCCGATGCCAAGGACGAACTCATCGGTTTGATGCGGCGCGTGCGTGGGTTGCCACCAGAGAAAAAGGACGATTTCTCGATCAACGAGCAACAGGCCTTCAAAAGCACGCTCGATCCCGTGAAAAATTCAATTGCGATTGCCGGGCTGTTTATCACCGGCTTGTCCCTTTTCGTCGGCGCGATCGGGATCATGAACATCACGTTTGTTAGTGTGAAAGAGCGCACGAAAGAGATCGGAACGCGCAAAGCCCTTGGCGCGCGGCGGCGAACGATCCTGTTGCAATTCCTCATCGAATCGACAGCGCTTTGTCTTCTCGGTGGATTTATTGGCCTCGTCCTCGCTTTCTTGATGTGTTTTCTTATCGGTAAAGCCGCGCCGTCATTCCCGATTCACTTCAGCTTAGGATTAGTCATGGCCAGCGTCATTGTCTCCGCGATGACCGGACTAGTGTCAGGCTTCGCGCCGGCGTGGTCGGCCTCGCGGCTCGATCCCGTTGCCGCGCTTAGATACGAGTAAGGATCGACATGTTATTTGGTGAGATGATTAAGATGGCGTTGTCGTCCCTTGGCGCGAACAAACTGCGCTCCGCGCTGACAATGCTCGGCATCACCATTGGCGTTTTCTCGGTGATCTCAGTCATGACCGCGATTGGCGCGTTGCAATACTCGATTGAGAACGGCATTAGCTTTCTCGGTTCTAACATTTTTCAGTTTGGCAAATATCCGGCCAATATCAGTGCGAGCGGCGACGTGCAGGAGAAATTCCGCAACCGGCACAACATCACCTACAAACAGGCCCTGCATTATTATCGATTGATGGAGGGCGAGGCGCGCGAGATTTGCCTCAAGAGTTTTGGCTACGAAGTGAAGGGGCAAGCAGTTTACAACGGCGTAAAAACAACCCCAAATCTTCTCATTGTCGGAACGAATCGAAGTTTTCTCACTGCGAACGCTCACACGCTCGCCTATGGCCGCAATTTGACTGACGAGGATGTCGAGCTTTCGCGGCGCGTGATTGTCGTTGGGAAAATAATCGAAAAACGGCTGTTTCCACACGAAACGCCAATTGGCAAAGTTGTTCGCGTTAGTGGACACACCTACACGATCGTTGGAGTGCTCGCGGAAAAAGGAACGGCGTTCGGTCAAAGCCAGGACGATCTTTGCATCATGCCGATCACGCGTTTCTTCGAGGATTACGGCGAAGCGAAACGCACCGTTAACATCGCGACGCAAGCGTTCACGCAAGATACCTATAATCGCACGTTCGATCGCGCCATCGGCGCCATGCGGATAGCGCGTGGCTTGCGCCCGGATCAGCCGAACGATTTCGAGATTTACAGCAACGACTCGCTCAAGAGCGCCTTTGTCAACGTGGCGGGATATGTGCGAGTGGGCGCATTCGTTATAAGCCTTATCGCCCTCGTCGCGGCCGGAATCGGCATCATGAACATTATGCTGGTGAGCGTGACCGAACGCACAAAGGAAATCGGCGTCCGCAAATCGATCGGCGCCCGTAGCCGCGATATCTTACGGCAATTTTTGACCGAGGCCGTTTTCATTTCCGAGGCTGGCGGTGTCCTGGGAATCATTCTCGGAATCGTCGCCGGTGATTTGCTCGCCATGTGGCTGAAGGTAGACCTAATTTTTCCTTACGGCTGGGCAATCGCCGGTCTTCTTGTCTGCTCGGCAGTCGGCATCGGCTTCGGTCTCTACCCAGCCTATCGAGCCGCCAATCTCGATCCCATTGAAGCGCTACGATACGAATGAGCAATCGCTCTCTTTACTCTTTCTCCTAGTCGTTATCGTGATCGATCAGTAGGTGCGAAAACTCGGCCACAGACCCAAATCCCTTAGCTAACTCGCCTAGTGAATCTCTACTCTAAACTCAGCGCCTTGAACGTTGCATCGACGTGTTTGAAATGAATGTCGAGCGAGCAAAGACGATCGATTTCCGAGGCTGAAAGCCGCGCGACGATCTCGGGTTCGCGTTTTGCGTTTTCGGCAAAGGTCCCCTCACCTTTCCATGTTTTCATTGCTGCGCGTTGCACGGCTTCATATGCCGCTTTGCGTTCCGCACCCGCGCTTGTCAGTGCGAGTAAGATCGACTGGCTAAAATACAGGCCCTTCGTTCGCTCAAGATTTTGTTGCATTCGTTCGGGATAAACCTGCAACTTTTCGACAACGTCTCGCAACTTCATGAGCATGTAATCAAGCAGGATGCACGAATCCGGTAGAATAATTCGCTCAGCGCTTGAATGACTGATATCGCGCTCATGCCAGAGCGCGACGTTCTCCAACGCCACAACAGCATTGCCGCGAACTACACGGGCCAGGCCGCTCAACCGCTCACCGGTAATGGGATTGCGCTTGTGCGGCATCGCCGAACTGCCTTTTTGCCCTTCGCCAAAAAATTCTTCAACTTCCAGCACTTCAGTCCGCTGGAGATGACGGAATTCGGTTGCCCAACGATCGATGCTGGAGGCGATCACGGCGAGCGTGGTCATAAATTCCGCGTGTCGGTCACGCTGCACGATCTGGGTCGAAA
>Ga0209156_10003128_pt1 | contig 12625 bp, 10 predicted proteins | sample GraSoiAngelo_124_FD_185881 | JGI IMG/M metagenome (GOLD analysis project Ga0209156, IMG submission 185881) | Grasslands soil microbial communities from the Angelo Coastal Reserve, California, USA - 14_0927_05_20cm (SPAdes) (version 2) | ecosystem: Environmental > Terrestrial > Soil > Grasslands...
CGGCGAGATCGATCTCCCTGCGGTTCAGCTCTTCGGCCTGTTCGAAGGCAAGCAGGCCGTACTTACCGATGTCCTTCACGGCGATCATCTGGAGCGCCGTGGTCGGCTTGAGACCGATCATCAGCTTGCCCTGATCGATCCCCGGCTTGAACCACGGCGAGAGAAAGTTGTCCATGAAGAACACAGGGCGGAGAATGACGTGAGACGGGAAGCCGAGCCCCCGCACCGTCTCTTCGATGCGCCACTTGTTGTCGAAGTGAGGGATGCCCGTCTTGCGGTGCGCCGAGCCGACGGAGGTGTAGACGTAATGCTGGATGCCGGCCTTGCGGGCGAGCTCGGCGATCCGCTTACCCTGTGCTTCCTCTCCCTCGACGCCGGCTTCCCAGGTGTTCTGCACCGCGAACACGCCCCACGCCCCCTGCAGCGCGCGCCGCAGCGACTCGGCATCGTTCAGGTCACCCTTCACGATCTCGGCGCCTTGCCGCGCCAGGGCCTTGGCGGCGTCGCTGTCCGGTGTGCGCGTCATCGCCCTTACCGTATGTTTGCGCGCGAGCAGCTCCCGGGCCACGGCGCCGCCTTGCTGCCCCGTCGCTCCCGTCACCAGAATCGCGCCTTTGCCCTTGGCCATTGAGCGTTCTCCTCAAGAAGGGATGAAACTGATCTTGGGATCGAGCCGCCGCGCGAACGCCGCCAGCAGCCTGGCCGCCCGCTCCAGATCCTCGCGCGCCACCATCTCATTGGGACTGTGCATGTAGCGGTTGGGAACGCTCACGAGTCCCGTGGGGATCCCCCGGAGGGCATTGTAGATGGCGTCGGCATCCGTGCCGGTGTCGTGCGGGGCCGCCTGGATGCTGAAGGGGATCTTCTCCCGCTCGGCGCACTCCACCAGCAGGTCGAACACCACCGGGCTCACCGCCGACCCCCGCGCCAGCACCGGCCCGCCGCCGAGCTTGTGCTCGCCGGCGCGCTTCTTCTCGGCGCCGGGCCAATCCGTCGCATGCGTGACGTCTACCACCAGCGCGACGTTCGGCTCGAGCCCCACCGCGCTGGTACGAGCCCCGCCGCCCGTCCACGCGATCTCCTCGCGCGTGGTCGCGACGCCGAACACCCCCGCATGTTTGGGCCGGTCCTGCGCGAGCAGGCGCAGCGCTTCCGCCACCACGTAGGCGCCGATCCGGTTGTCGATGCTGCGCGACACGATCCGCGCGTTCGGAAACTCCTGGACGCTTGCGTCCAGCACGCCGGCGTCTCCCAGGCGCACGCGCTCGAGCGCTTCGGCCTTGCTCGCTGCCCCGATGTCGATCCACAGGTCCGTGATCTTCGAGACCTTGTCCATGTCCTCGCGCTTCATCAGGTGCACCGCCTGCTTTCCGATTGCGCCATGCACCGGACCTTTGGGGCCGCTGATCACCACCCGCTGCCCGACGAGAACCTGGGAGTCCCACCCGCCGATGCCCGCGAAATACAGGTATCCCTCGTCGTCCACGTGCGTGATCTGCAGTCCGATCTCGTCGATGTGACCGGCCAGCATGAGGCGGGGCACGCCCTTGGGATTCACCGCCGCCACGGAGTTGCCGTGCACATCCGCCGACACCTGATCGGCGAAGGTCTTCACCTCGTCGCGCCACACGCGGGCAGGCGCCGTCTCGAAGCCGGACGGTCCGGGGGTGTCGAGGAGTCGTTTCAGGAAGTCCATGGTGTCTCGGGTCATGGGTGGCGAACCGGTATGGGCGAAAGACGCACGCGAAGGCGGCGGCGCACGCTGTCGGCCGCGGCGCCGGTCGCGAGCGTCGGCTGATGGCCGACGTGGACTGGAATGGCGGAGAGACGGAGCCGCCGGTCGGGAGTCACCACGACCCGGAGAATCGCGGACAGGCGGGTCCACGGGTCGTCCTGCAGGAACACGAAGTTGCCGAGCGATTGGACGATCGGCTTGTGCTTGTACCAGACCACCGGCTGCAATACGTGCGGGTGATGCGCCAGCACCAGGTCCGCGCCGGCGTCCACGACGCCGCGCGCCAATTCCTGCATGTGCTTGGGCGGGGCGTCCGCGTACTCGGTGCCGCCGTGCATGCTGACCACGACGAGGTCCGCCCGGCCGCTCGCCTTGACCTCGCGGATCGCCGGATAGATCCGGCCGGTATCTCCCCAGGCAACGTAGCGCGACCCGGCGTGGCTGTGGAACGTGTACGGCGCCGGGTTCCACGCGCGGGTGAGCGCAAAGAACGCGACCCGCCAGCCGCGCCGCTCCAGGATCACCGGCTGCTCCGCCATGTCGCGTCCGAAGCCGGAGCCCACGAACCGGACGCCCGCGCGCGTGAGCTGCCGCATCGTCTCCTCCAGCGCGGCAGGACCGCCGTCCCAGGCGTGGTTGTTCGCGGTGCTCACGATGTCGAAGCCCGCGCGCGCCAGTGCGACGGCGGCTGCCGGGGGGGCGGTGAACACCGCCGCCGAATCGGGCGCGGCACTCGACTCGGCGGCGATCGGGCTCTCGAGATTCCCGAACGTGATGTCCGCGGCGGCGAGCGAGTCGCGGACCGCGAGGAACGGGTAGAGGGTATCGCCCTCGAGCAGCCGCTGCTTCGCGAGCCGTCGGCCCAGGTTGATGTCCCCGACCGCGTACAGACGGAGCGTGTCGGTGGGCTGCTGAAGCAGCCTGAGTGGCACGTTGCACGACGCCACGTTCCACGCAAGGGCCAGCACGCCGATCACGAGAACCTCGTCCGAACCGTCAACCGGGTATCAACCGGGAAAGCTGCTCGGCCGCATCCACGAGGCGCGGTCCCGGACGGGAAGTATACGCGTTGCCGTCGAGAAACTCGACGCGCCGCCCGAGCAGCCGCCGCGCCTCCTGGTCCGTGAGGGCGGCCAGCTCCGCCTGGGCGCGGGGAATGTCGAATCCGCACGGCGCCACGATCACGACGTCCGGCGCAAGCGCGGCGAGTTCGTTCCAGGGACGGGGTCGCGATCGGTCGCCGGGTGCGCTGCCGACGTCCTGGCCTCCCGCCAGCGCCACCAGCTCGGGAACCCAGTGGCCCGCCACGTAGGGAGGATCGAGCCATTCCAGCACCAGTACGCGCGGTTTCTGGAGGGGCGCAGCACGCTGCGCCGCTACCTGTCCGGACCTCTGGGCTCGGGCACCGACGCGTCGCAGCCGGTAGCGCAGGCCCGCGTCGAGCTCGTCCGCTTCGTCGCGGAGCTCCAGCGCTTCGCCGACTTTGCGGATGTCCACGAGCACCTCTTCCAGCGTATGCGCGTGCAACGTGACGACCCAGGGGGTGGGTATCAGGGTGGTGACCACGCGCGCCAGCTCGTGGTGGCCCACGGCGCAGACATCGCACACCGACTGGCCGATCAGCACGTCGGGCCGCAGGTGCGCCACCAGGTCGACGTCCACCTCCACCGGCGAGACACCGGCGCGCTTCGCTTCCGCCATGGCACGGTCGATCGCGCCCGACGGCAGGGTGGGATCCACCCGGGTACGGGTGACCCGGGGGAGCGAGCGCACCTGCGGTGGGAAGTCGCACTCGTGCGACACGCCGACCAGCCGACCGACCGCGCCCAGCGCGGCTACCATCTCGGTGGCGGCGGGCAGCAACGATACGATGCGCATGTCACAACCGAGAGACTGGAATGCTGAAATGTAGGGGCATGGGAAGCGTAGGGGCGCAGCATGCTGCGCCCCTACACCGCTGGTCGCGGCCCCTCATTCTTGGCGCAGGCCGATGCGATAGAGCAGCACGCCCAGCGCCGCGAACAACGCGAACGCGAGCAGATTCGAGCGGGCGAGGCCGCCGAGCGCATGGAACAACGGCGCCTTCTCGGCCAGCGCGTCCGCCGAGCCCAGCACGCCGGCGATCGCCGCCAGCACGATGCCGCAGATGGCGCCGCCCGCGATCAGGCCGCTCGAGAACAGCACGCCCGGCCCGGACTCGACCTCCGCGATCGACTGCTGCCGGGCCTGCGTGCGACGCTCGATGAGCCAGCGCACGACGCCGCCGGCGAACATCGCCGACGAGGTCGAAATCGGCAGGTACACGCCCACGGCGACCGGCAGCGCCTGCACGCCCATGAGCTCGATGGCGATGGTGATGAACACGCCGAGCATCACCAGCACCCACGGCAGCTGGTGGGTCAGGATGCCGTCGGCGATGAGCGCCATGATCGTGGCCTTGGGCGAGTCGAGCCTGGGAATCGTCCTGCCCTGATACTCGTGAATGCGCCCGCCGATGCCCGGATCGATCACGTAGCGCAGCTCGTGCGCCGCCGGGTCCATCAGATACTTCCCCGCCGCCACGCCTTCGGTGACGACGTACACGCGGACCACCTGATAGGTGGCGCGGTCCACCGAGTCGGTGGCTGCGATGCGGAAGCCCGACATCGTTTCGGACCGGACCTCGACCGCTGCCCGCCCCCCTGCCGCGGGCGCCAGCGCCTGTGCGCTGAAGGCAGGATGTGTTTCGGGGACGGGGTAGGTGTAGGCCCGGTTGAGCAGGGTCAGGGTCCAACCGACCACCAGCGCCGAGCCCAGCGCGCCCACCAGGATGGCGAGCTGTTGGCGACGCGGTGTGGCGCCGACGAGGAAGCCGGTCTTCAGATCCTGCGACGTGTTGCCGGCGTTCGCGGTCGCGACGGCGACGACCGCGGCGATCGAGATCGCTTGCACCCGGTGATCCACGCCGGTCCAGCCGACGGCGACGAAGATCAGGCACGTCCCGAGCAGTGCGGCGATGGTCATACCGGAAATCGGGTTCGCCGAAGACCCGATCTGCCCCGTGACGCGGGAGGAAACGGTGGCGAAGAAGAACCCGAAGATCACGATCAGGACCGCCCCGAGCAGATTGACGCCCACCTGCGGCAGCAGGGTAAGCACGACGGCGAGGGCGATCGACCCGCCGACGGTGAGCGAGATGGGGAGGTCGTCCTCGGTCCGCAGCCGGGTCACCGCCTGGCCCATCCGGGAGTCCCGCAGGTCCTTGAGGCTCGAAGCGAAAGAGCTCATGATCGTCGGCAGTGAGCGGGCCAGCGCGATGATCCCGGCCGAGGCGACGGCGCCGGCCCCGATGTAGAAGACGAAACTGGCGCGGATTTCGCCCGGACTCATGTCCCGGATCAGCTTGACCGCCGGGAAGCCGAACGGCTCCGTGAGACCCGACCCCACGAGCTTGATCGCTGGAGCGAGCACCAGGTAGGCCAAGCAGCCGCCGGCGAACAGGTAGCCGGCGATCCGGGGCCCGATGATGTAGCCCACGCCCATCAGTTCCGGGGATGCCTCCGTGAAGACGGCGGCGCCGGGATAGAAGCCGAGCGCCTTGCCCGGCACGTCGGGCCAGAACTTGAGCCCCGCCTGTAGGAACTTGTAGACGAAACCGACCCCGAACGCCTGAAAGACGCGCTTGGCTTGGAGGCCGCGCTCTTCACCGGCGATCAGGACTTCGGCGCAGGCTGTGCCCTCCGGGTAGATCAGGGTATCGTGCTCCTTGACGATCAGCGCGCGGCGCAGCGGGATCATCATCAGGATCCCCATCAGGCCGCCCGCGGTCGCGAGCACGGCGACCCGGCCGATGTCGAGGTCGTAGCCCATCAGCAGGATTGCAGGAATCGTGAAGACCACGCCGGCGGCCACGGAGTCACTGGCCGATCCGGTCGTCTGCACGATGTTGTTCTCGAGAATCGAGGTCCGGCCGAGGGCACGGAAGATCGTGATCGAGAGCACCGCGATCGGGATGGAGGAGCTCACCGTGAGCCCGATCTTGAGCGCCAGGTAGACGCTCGACGCGCTGAAGATCAGCCCGAGCAGCACGCCCAGGACCAGGGCACGCGCCGTCAGCTCGGCGGGTGCTTGGGAGGCGGGGATGTAGGGTTGGTGGTCGGGCATGGGGGGTGAATCTGAAGACGGCCGGCAAGCGGCGATAGAGGTATGAGGCCAGCGTCTGTGTGCTCGCCATCACCGTCGCACCGTTCGCGTGTTGTTTCGAACCTTGTGACCAAACTGCGCACTTCGTGCGGAACCTGGTCTAGACCCGTCGGTGTAGACAGGCCCCGTGACCCTGACGGCGGACCCCCTGCTACCGGATCTCCAACGCGCCCTCGCCGGGCGCTACGTCCTGGAACGACGCCTCGGGCGCGGCGGCATGGGGGTCGTGTATCTCGCCCGCGAGCTGCGCCTGGACCGCAAGGTCGCCATCAAGCTGCTGCCGCCCGACCGGGCAATCCAGCCGGCCGCGCGGGAGCGCTTCCTGCGCGAGGCCCGGACCGCCGCTCAGCTCTCGCATCCCGGCATCGTCCCCATCTTCGCGGTGCATGAGGTCTCGGACTTGGTGTACTTCGCGATGGCGTACGTCGACGGAGACACGCTCGGGCGGCGGGTACGTAAACGGGGTCCGATGCCGTACGACACGGCCGCGCGGCTGCTCGAGGAGGTGGCCCGGGCGCTGGCCTACGCGCACGACCGCGGGGTGGTTCACCGAGACGTGAAGCCCGACAACATCCTGCTCGACCTGGCGACGGGCCGCGCTCTGGTCTCCGACTTCGGGATCGCGCGCGTGGGCTCGGGCACCACGACGGGGCCCCAGCGCGTGGTCGGGACGGCAGAGTTCATGAGCCCCGAGCAGGTGCTGGGCGAGCGCGTGGACCCGCGGAGCGACCTCTATTCGCTTGGCGTGGTGGGATTCTTCGCGCTGTCGGGTGAGCTGCCCTTCGTGGGCCCCGACGACATGACGGTGCTCGCCCGCCACGTAAGCGATCCGCCGCCCCGGCTCGCCTCGGTGGCGCCCGCGGTGCCGCCGCGCCTGGCCGAGACCATCGACCGCTGCCTGGCCAAGGACCCGGGCGCGCGCTTCCCGAACGGGGCAGCGCTCGCCGATGCGCTGGCCGCAGCGCTCGATCGCCGCGCGGCCGTAGCCGTGCGCGCCTTCGTAACGGAGGCGCGCCAGCTCTCGACGACGGCACTGCTCTACGGCGCGTTCGCGGCCGTGGCCCTGCCGCTCTTCGTGGCCCGGTTGCTCCGGCCGGAGGAGCCGCGGGCCCTGGCCGCGACGCTCGCAGCCGTCGCCACGATCGCAGCGGTGCCGCTCGTCGTCATGGTCGCGCGGGTGCGGCGGCTGCGCAAGGCGGGATACGGGCGCGAGGACCTCGTCGATGCGCTCCGCGCGGAGCTGTCGCACCGCCGCGAGGAGCTGGCGTTTCTCTACGGAGACGGGCCGTCGCGGCTCGAGCGTGCCTCGCGACTGCTGTGCTACGTGTGCGTCGCGACCGCGGCCGGCATCGTCGCGGCGCTGGAGCGGATCCCGGGGCTAGCGGGTGTGGTGGGGGTTCCCTCGTCGTTTGCCGTCGTCGCCGGGGCGGCCCTCCTCGCCGCCGTCGTCGCGCGGGCGCGCACCGAGCATCGTACCGACCCGAAGGGCGAGCGGCGGCTGCGATTCTGGAGCGGACCGTTGGGTGGGTGGCTGTTTACGCTGGCCGGGCTGCAGGTGCGGCGACGGGCGACGCCGACGCCCGGCGCGCTCTCGCCGGTCGCTACGCCCGTACGGGGCGCGCGGGACGCCTGACGCGGGCGAGTCGTCGCGCCGCTTCGGCCAGCATCTCTTCCGTCTTGCAAAACGCGAACCGCACCAGGCGCCGGCCCAACTCCGGGCGGCTGAAAAAGCTCGAGCCCGGCACTGGGGCCACTCCGATCTCCTTCGTCAGCCAGAAGGAGAACTCGTCGTCCGGGAGCTCCGAGACGCCGGAGCAGTCCGCCAGCACGTAGTAGGCGCCCTGGGGCGGTGTACAGCGGAAGCCGGCGTCGACCAGCGCCCGGCACAGCAGATCCCGCCGCGCCCGGTACTCGTGCGCCAGCCGCTCGTAGTAGTCGTCCCCCAGCGTCTCGAGCCCGACGGCGACGGCTTCCTGGAGCGGGGCAGGGGCTCCCACGGTGAGAAAGTCATGCACCTTGCGGATCGCGTCGGTCGCATCGGGCGGAGCCACGATGGTCCCGATACGCCAGCCGGTGACGCTGAACGTCTTGGACGCGCCGCTGATCGTGATGGTCCGCTCGCGCATGCCGTCGAGCGTCGCGATCGGAATGTGCTCCCCTTCGTAATAGATGTGCTCGTAGATCTCGTCCGTCACCGCGTAGGCGTCATGCCGCCGGCACAGCTGGGCGATCGCCTCGAGCTCGCGCCGGGACAGCACCCGGCCGGTCGGGTTATTCGGGGTGCACACGATGATCGCGCGGGTACGTGCCGAGAACGCAGCCGCCAGCCGGTCGAGATCGAGCTCCTGGGCTGCCGCGAGCGGCACGTACACGGGCTTCGCGCCGCACAGGATCGCGTCGGGCCCGTAATTCTCGTAGAACGGCTCGAATACGATTACCTCGTCGCCGGGATCGACGATCGCGAGCAGCGCCGACGCCATCGCCTCGGTGGCGCCGCAGGTGACGGTGATCTCGGTCTCCGGGTTCACCGTCATCCCGTACCAATCCGCGTACTTCCGGGCGAGCGCGTCCCGCAGACGCTTCGCCCCCCAGGTGATGGCGTATTGGTTCACGTCGTCGCGAAGCGCCCGCGCCGCGGCCTCTTTCAGGACATCGGGGGCGGGAAAGTTCGGGAACCCTTGGGCCAGGTTGATGGCACCGTGCTCGCTCGCGAGCCGGGTCATCCCGCGGATCACCGACTCCGTGAACGAGTGGGTGCGTCGGGCCGTGTGCATAGAGGGAGAACTTACAAGAACAAGGCCCCGGCGAAATACCCCGGGGCCTTGGATCTGTCTCACGAGAGCTGCGGTCGTCACCCTACGGAAGGTTCCCGAACCAAAGCAAGTCCGCGGCGCCCCCAACCATCACGACTGCGACCAAGCCGAACAAGCCACCCCCGCAGGCCGGCCCGCTCGTCGGTTGGGTCTCATGCCAGGTGGTATTGGGCGGCAGCACCTCGCAGACGGTATACGTACCCGCCGGGACGCCGGTGATGATGTAATTGTTCCCCTCGATGTCGAGGGCCGCGCCGTTGGTTACGCCCGTCGCGATCACCGCGCCGCTCGCGTCCCGGACCTCGACGCACCAGCCGGCGAGATAGGGAAAACTCTGGGCCGGATCATCCTCGAACACCTGCCCCAGGACGGCCCCGCCCCCCGTGCCCACGGAGTTCACACAGCCGGGGGGTGGCGCGACCGGGCAGCCAGAGGCGTCAACGCTGGTGGCGGGCGGCGTGTCTACGCATTGGTCGAGGCTGTCCGGGACCCCATCGCCATCGGCGTCGGGGGGTGGGGGCTGCGTGGCGCATAGCCCCTTATGAGCATGCAGCTGCCCCTGAAGCGAGCGATGGTCGTCGCCCAGACCGTTGTCGCAATTGGAGCCTTGCAAACTTTGAGACACGCCTGCCAAGAACGGTGTAGCCACCAAGGCAAGCACGACGATGAGGGCTCGCATATGGTATCACCCCTAGCTCGTAGGCTGAGGAAGGGGCGCTGCGGCCTCAGCAGGTCTGCTTCAGTGTTGGGAGCCGGGCGGGCGCAAGACCCGCGCTACCCCCTTAACTGGGCACTCTGAAAGTCGCTCTGGCCGACTGGGGAAGCTGTGCGGTTGCTTACAGGAACGGTGGTGGTGTCGCAAGCCATAATGGCACTGTCGCGGCATCAAAGGTCGCGCCGTCATAACAGGGAAGGCCCCGGCGAGCCAGCCCGGGGCCTTCGATGGAGCCCTTCAACCGGCGCTCACCCTACGGGGTGAGATTTCCGAACCAGATGAAGCTGTTGCCGCTGCCGTCTGCGACGGTGATCGTCCAGCCGGAGCCGCTCGCGCAGCTCGGGCCGCTCGTCGGGAAGCTCTGATGCCAACCTGCCTGCACCGTCTCGCAGACGGTATAATCGCCGGCTGGCAAGCCGGAGAACCAGTAGTTGCCCGAGGCGTCGGTCACCGTCGATGCACTGACCGGGCCGGTGAGCTGAACGCACCAGCCTGAAAGACCGGGCCATGGGTCCGCGTCCACGAACACCTGGCCATCGATCGATGCGGTGCCCCCGCCTGCGCCGGAGCTCCCGCAGGTGCCGCCGGTGGTGCCGCCGGTGGTGCCGCCGGTGGTGCCGCCGGTATCGCCGCCGGTCGTGCCGCCGGTAGTCCCGCCGGTCGTGCCGCCCGTCGTGCCGCCGGTATCACCGCCAGTGGTGCCGCCGGTGCCACCCCCACCACCGGTGGGCGTGGGTGGAGGACACTTGTTGATGTCCGTGGCGCTCGGGTGCAGGGAATAACGCATCCCGCAGTGCGCGTCGTCATGCCCGACGCCGCTGTTTGTCTTCACCTGTTGGGAGACGCCCGCCAGGAACGGCGTGGCGACCAAACCAACCAAGACTATGAGGGCTCGCATTCGTGTCACTCCTAGCTCGTTTAGGGCTGAGGAGGGGCGCGGCGGCCTCAGCGGGACTGCCTCAGTGTTGGGGAGCCGGGCACCTGCATAGCCCGCGCCACCACGTCTACGACTGGGCACACTGAAAGTCGCGTTAAGCGGCCCGGTAAGCTGTGCGGCCCGTCACGCTGAGCCGTAAGACTAGTCAATACAGCAACTTACAACACAACTCTCTGGTGTTGCGAGTGCGCAACACCTCGAGCACGTAAACTAGCGACACTGTCGCGGCATAGAGAAGCCGCCTACAACTTCAGGCGCACGTCGATATCGACCAGCACGGCGCTCGGTGCGCTCAGGAATACCACGCGATCTTCGGTCCGGTGGATCACCATCCTCACCGGGGGGCCCTTCCCCTTTCCTCGCCCCCTGTTGCCGCGGCGATACCATACGACGATGTCGCGCCCGCTATTCTCGACCCGCACGACCTCGTAGCCCTGCTTCACCAGCACTTCCCGGGTCACGACCAGCGCACGATCGGTCGTCACCGCGTATTTCTTCGGCCCCTTCCCCTGGGCAGCAAGTGGCGCGACGCATGCGACGAGCGCGGCTATGATCAAGGCGTCGTACCTGCGCATCGGCTCCTCCCTATTTGAGGATCTGCTTCGCGATCGTGTTCAACTGCATGTTGCTCGTCCCTTCGTAAATCGTCCCGATCTTGGCATCGCGGTAGAACTTCTCCACCGGGTACTCCTTCGTGTAGCCGTAGCCGCCGAACAGCTCCACGGCGCGTGACGTCACCCGCTCGGCCACCTGCGAGGCGAAGAGCTTGGCCATCGCGGCCTGCGTGGTGTAAGGCTCACCCGCGGCTTCGAGTCGCGCGGCGTTGTACACCATGAGCCGGGCGGCCTCGAGCTCCGTGGCGGCCTGGGCAAGCTGAAACTGCACCGCCTGAAACTCCCCGATCGGCTTGCCGAACTGCTTCCGCTCCTTCGCGTACTTGAGCGTCGCTGTGAGGGCGCCGCGCGCCACGCCGATCATCTGCGCCCCGATGCCGATCCGGCCGGTGTTCAGCGTCTCGATCGCCACCTTGTAACCCATGCCGACCTCGCCTACCACGTTCGCCACGGGGACCTCGCAGCCGTCGAGGATCAGCTCGCACGTACTCGAGGCCCGGATGCCGAGCTTGTCCTCCTTCTTACCGACCGAGAACCCCTTGAATCCACGCTCGACCGCGAAGGCGGTGATCCCCTTGTAGCCCTTGGTGAAGTCGCTGTTCGCGAACACGACGAAGAGCCCCGCCTCGGCGCCGTTCGTGATCCACAGCTTGCGGCCCTCGAGAATCCACGTGTTCCCGCGCTGCGTGGCGCGGGTCTGCAGCCCGAACGCGTCCGACCCCGAGTCGGGCTCGGAGAGGGCGTAGGCGCCGAGCAGGTCGCTCGCCAGGCGCGGGAGGTAGCGTCGCTTGACGTCGTCGCTCGCCCATTTGCGCAGCAGCATGTTCACGAGGGTGTTCTGGACATCCACGAAAATCGCCACCGAGGCGTCCACCGCCGACAGCTCCTCCACCGCGAGCACCGTCATCAGGAGGCTCCCGCCGGCGCCGCCGTGGCACTCGGGGATGTCGATCCCCATGAGCCCCAGCTCGAAGCACTTGGCGAGCAGGGCCGGGTCGACCGTGGAGGCCCGTTCCATCGCGGCCACGCGCGGTCGGACCTCGCGCTCCGCGAAGTCGCGCACGGTGTCGCGGAACAGCTCCTCTTCCTCGGAGAGCTTGGTGAGGGGGGGTGTGGTCGTGAGCTCGGGCATCGCGGTCCCAATCTAGCCGTTCGCGCCGTATTATAGAGACTATGGTCCGTCGCGCCACCGTCCGGCAGACCCTGGTCACCACTGGCGTGGCCCTGCTCGTGACCGCCCGTGCGGGTGCGCAAGGCAGCGCGCTCCTGCGCGGCGTCGTCTACGACAGTCTGATCAGCGCGGCGCCCCTCGAGGGCGCCGAGGTCTGGATCGAAGGCACCAACCGCACGGCTCGCACGGATGCGCTCGGGCGCTTCGAGCTGGCCGCCCTCGCGGCCGGCCGCTACAGGCTGACGTTCGAACATCCCGTCCTGGACTCGACCGGCCTGGCCGCCCCTCCGGTGGTCGTGGACGTTGCCGGGGACGGCGCGACGGCGGTCACTCTCGCGACGCCCGGTCCGGCTACGGCGCACCGCACGCTGTGTCCGCACGATCCCTGGCACCAGAAGACGGGAGCGATTCTCGGGCTGGTGCGCAACGCGGCCGACAGCAAGCCCCTCCCTGATATC
>Ga0209156_10003133_pt1 | contig 12611 bp, 12 predicted proteins | sample GraSoiAngelo_124_FD_185881 | JGI IMG/M metagenome (GOLD analysis project Ga0209156, IMG submission 185881) | Grasslands soil microbial communities from the Angelo Coastal Reserve, California, USA - 14_0927_05_20cm (SPAdes) (version 2) | ecosystem: Environmental > Terrestrial > Soil > Grasslands...
CGCGAGCTTGCCCGCCGCGCCGGGGTGACCAACGGGCTGATATCCCTCATCGAGCAGAACCGCGTGAGTCCCTCGGTGAGCTCGCTGAAGAAGGTGCTCGACGGTGTGCCGATGTCGCTCGCCGAGTTCTTCACCATGGACCTGAGCGCTACCCCGCGGGCTTTTTTCAGCGCCGACGATCTCGTGGAGCTGGGCAATCCGGAAGTTTCCCTGCGGCTGGTGGCCGCGCAGCGCCCCGGGCGGCAGCTGACGCTGCTGCACGAGCGCTACGCGGCCGGCGCCGCCGCCGGCGAGGAAATGCTCGCGCACCGCGGCGAGGAGGCGGGCGTCGTGATCCGCGGGCGCATCGAGCTCACGGTGGGGGGCGCCGTGCGCGTGCTGGGACCCGGCGAGGCCTATTATTTCGCCAGCCAGCTCCCGCATCGCTTCCGCAACGTCGGGAGCGAGGCGTGTGAGATCATCAGCGCCTGCACCCCACCGACCTTCTGAAGGCTCACCGCTGTCATGAACGCAATACCCCAGACGACTTCCTGGCACGAGCGTGCCCGCACGCTCAGTTTCCGCACTCAGGCCTTCATCGACGGGCGTTACCTCGACGCCGCCTCCGGTGCCACCTTCGACACCATCAATCCCGCCACCGGCAAGCTCCTGGCGCGGGTTGCCGCCGGCGACGAAGAGGACATCAACCGCGCCGTCGGCTGCGCACGCGCCGCGTTTCGCAAGGGCGTGTGGGCGAATCTCGCGCCCGCGAAGCGCAGGAAAATCCTGTTGCGCTTTGCGGAGGCGATCCTGAGGCACACCGACGAGCTCGCGCTGCTCGAGACCCTCGACATGGGCAAGCCCATCTCCGACAGCCTCAAGATCGACATCCCGGGCGCGGCGCGCTGCCTGCAGTGGTATGCCGAGGCGATCGACAAGGTGTACGACCAGGTGGCGCCCACCGGAGCGGGTGCCCTCGCGCTCATCACGCGCGAGCCCATGGGGGTCGTGGGGGCGATCGTGCCGTGGAATTATCCGCTGCTGATGGCGGCCTGGAAAATCGCGCCCATTCTCGCGGCGGGCAACTCTCTGGTGCTCAAGCCCTCGGAGAAGTCGCCCCTCACCGCGCTGCGGGTCGCGGAGCTGGCGGTGGAGGCGGGAGTTCCGGCGGGGGTGCTGAACGTGGTGCCGGGTTTCGGGCAGACCGCCGGCAAGGCGCTCGCCCTGCACATGGACGTCGACTGCATCGCCTTTACCGGCTCGACGGCGACCGGCCGGATGATCATGCAGTACGCCGGTCAGTCGAACTTGAAGCGCGTGTCGCTCGAATGCGGCGGCAAGTCGCCCAACATCGTGCTGGCGGATTATCCGGACCTCGACAAGGCGGCAAGCGCCGCGGCCGACGCCATCTTTTCCAACCAGGGAGAGATGTGTTCCGCCGGCTCGCGCCTGCTGTTACAGGAAGGCATCAAGGAAGCGGTGCTGGAGAAAGTGCAGGCGCTCAGCCGCAAGCGCCCGCCGGGCGATCCGCTCGATCCCGCGACGCAGCTCGGCGCGATCGTCGACGAAACGCAGATGAAGCGGGTGCTGGGTTACATCGAGGCCGGCCGGCGCGACGGCGCCAGCATCCGCGTCGGTGGCCGCCGGGTGCGCGAGGACAGCGGCGGCTACTTCATCGAGCCGACGGTGTTCGAGGGGGTGAAGCCCGCCATGACGATTGCGCGCGAGGAGATCTTCGGCCCGGTGCTGTCGGCCATCACCTTCAGGACCGTCGACGAGGCGATCGAGATCGCCAACGACGTGATCTATGGCCTCGCATCCGCGGTATGGACCCGTGACGTCACCACCGCGCATCGCGTGGCGCGCGCGCTGCGCGCCGGCACGGTGTATGTCAATTGCTACGATGCCGATGACCTGACCGTGCCGTTCGGGGGCTTCAAGCAGTCGGGCATGGGACGCGATAAGTCGCTGCACGCGCTGGAGAAGTATACGGAGCTGAAGACCACATGGATCGACTTGTCCTGACGATGAGAGCGCCGCAGGGGCTCGAGCTGTCGTGACCGCGCGGTGCCCCGCCCGAGCGCGTGAGTGTGCAGTCGCTCAAGTTTCTCGCCAGCGCGCCCCGCGGCTTTGCCGACCTCGTGGCGCGGGAACTGGGCGCGTGTGGCGCGGCGCAGCTGCGCGAGCGCTCGACCAGTGTGGCGTTCGCCGGCACGCTGGAGAGTGCCTATAGAGCCTGCCTGTGGTCGCGCGCCGCCAACCGGGTGTTTCTCGAGCTCGCGCAGTTCGAGGCGCGCGACGCGGATGAGTTTCACGCGGCCGTGCGCCGCATCGACTGGGCCGCTCACCTGGGGCCTGCGACTACGCTGGCGTGCGACTTCAGCGGGCAGCACCCCGCGATTACTCATAGTCACTTCGGGGCGCTGAAGCTCAAGGACGGCATTGTCGATGCGCTGCGCTTCGCCACCGGCACGCGGCCGGACGTGGCGCTCGAGCGCCCGGGTGTCCGGGTGCACGCGCATGCGCGCGGTACTGACATCACCGTGTCCATCGACCTCTCGGGTGACAGCCTGCACCGGCGCGGTTACCGCGGCACGGCCGGGGAAGCGCCGCTCAAGGAGAACGTCGCAGCGGGAGTGTTGCTGCGCTGCGGCTGGCCGGAGCTGGCGGCGCAGGGCGCGGAGTTTCTCGATCCGATGTGCGGCTCCGGCACGTTGTGCATTGAAGCGGCGCTGATCGCCGCCGATCGGGCGCCGGGACTCGGGCGCGATTATTTCGGTTTCCTCGCCTGGCGCGGCCACGATGCGGCCTTGTGGGCGCGCCTGCGGGAGGAGGCCGAGGCGCGCGCGGCCGCGGGCGAGGCTGTGGCGCAGGTCACGGTGCGCGGAACGGATCGCGACCCCACCGCCATCCGCAGCGCGCGCGACAACGCCGCGCGCGCCGGTGTCGGGCGGCTAGTGCGCGCGGACACGGGCGTGTTGGCCGATGCGGCCCCGCTGGCGGCGCGCGCTGCGGATCGGCCCGGACTCCTGTGCACCAATCCTCCCTACGGCCTGCGCATGGAGGACCGCGAGGGCGCGCGGACGGTGCACCGCGAGCTGGGCGCCGTGCTGCGCGAGCGTTTCCAGGGCTGGAACGCCGCGGTGCTCACCGGAGCGCCCGAGCTCGGCATGGAGCTTGGCCTGCGCGCGCATCGCACGCACAGCGTGTGGAACGGCGGGATCGAGTGCCGGCTGCTGCGCATCAAAGTGGTCCCGGAGAGCGCCCGCGCGCCGGGAACGCTCGGCAAGGGCGCGGCGCGCTTCGCAGACACACCCGGGGCGCGCATGTTCGCCAACCGGCTCGGCAAGAACCTGAAGCGGCTGCGCAGCTGGGCGGAGCGCGAGAGTGTTTCATGCTACCGGGTCTACGACGCCGACATGCCGGAGTACGCCTTCGCCATCGATGTGTATCGCGCCATCGAACCGGATGAGTTGTGGCTGTACGTGCAGGAGTATGCGGCGCCGGGAGAGATCGAGCTGCAAGCCGTGCGCAGGCGGCGCGGCGAGGTGCTCGCGATGCTGCCGGGCACGACGGGCGTTGCGCCCGAGCGCATCCGTGTGCGCACGCGACGCCGCACCCGGCGCGGGGAGCAGTACGACAAAGTGGACGCGCAGGCTCGCTTCCACGTCGTCACCGAAGGGGGCTTGAGATTCCGGGTGAACTTCGAGGATTATCTCGACACCGGACTGTTCCTCGATCAGCGCACGACCCGCGCCAGGCTGCGGGAGGCAGCGCGCGGCAAGCGCTTCCTGAACCTGTTTGCCTACACCGGTGCCGCCACGGTCTACGCCGCCGCGGGCGGCGCGGCAAACACCACCTCGGTCGACCTGTCCAGGACCTACCTCGAGTGGGGGCAGCGCAATCTCGCTCTCAACGCTCTGACGGGCGACGCCCATGCGTGGGTGCAGGCGGACTGCCGTGAATGGCTCAGGGACACGGCGCGCGGCTCTGAGCGCTTCGATCTGGTGTTTCTCGATCCGCCGACCTTTTCGAACTCCAAGCGCATGCAGGGTGTGCTCGATATCGAACGCGATCACCCCGAGCTCATCGACGCCTGCGCGAGCTTGCTGGCGCCGCAGGGGCTGCTGATCTTCTCGACCAACGCGCAACGCTTCCGCCTGCAGGAAGGGCTCCTCGAGCGCTACCAGATTCGCGACCTGTCGGCGGCTACCTTGCCGAGGGATTTCGAGCGCAATCCGCGCATTCACCGCTGCTTCGAGGTGCGGCCCAGGGGCTCCCATGCGCCGCGGTGAGCCTCAGCGTTCCACCAGGGTCTGCAGCCTCGACAGTACCTGATCCCACTGGGCGGAGACGCGGCCGAGATACTCCTGCAGCTCGTTGAGCGGTTGCGGATCGAACTCGAAGCGGCTTTCGCGCCCCGAGCGAACGCTGTGCACGATGCCGGCGCTCTCCAGCACCCGCAGGTGCTTGGTGATCGCCTGCCGGGTCATTCTCGAGCCACCGGTCAGCTGAGCGATGGAACGCGGCTCCCCGCCGGACAGCGTCGTGACGAGCGACAGGCGTGTCTCATCGCCGAGCGCCGCAAACACGGCCGCGTGCTGCCGCCGCTTCGCGACGCCGCGATCACTGCCGCCGCGCGACATGAGCCTCGATGTTCTTCATCTGCTGCGTCCAGCCGCCGTCGTTCATGCGGAAGGCCTCCGCACGGCGCTCGGCCGGGACCTTGTCGAAGCCGGACTCGGTGAGCAGCAGCAGCGTCCCGGTCGCGGTCTTCTCCAGGCGAAACTCGACCAGCGTGGGCGCCTCCTTCGAGTAGTCGATCTTCGGATCGATGCCGTAAGGGTGCCAGGTGAAGCTGAAGAGCCGCTCGGGCTCGAGTTTCTGCACCACCGCCTGCCAGCGCACGTGCTCGTAGCCGGGGTGGGTGATCCGTCCCTGCGAGAGCTGACCCGGTACGAACGGACCTTCCAGCTCCACGTGAAACCACTCGCCGAACTCGCGGTAGTCCGTGAGGGCGCGCCACACGCGCCAGAGCGGCGCCTTGAGCTCGATGCGTTTCTCGATGCGCTCATTCATATTGGCAACCTCCGAGTTGCATATTAGCGCCGCCCATCGAGATACGCAACCTCGAGGTTGCGGGATGCGGCCGGCACGGCCACGGCGCAGTCCCGCGCGCGTGGTGCTTGCCTTCGGATCGATGACGCTCGCGCCTCGGGTACATGCCCTGCACCGGTATCGGTCTCGCCCCGATATGGACCTCCGTTGCTCACCTGGTGGAATACAGCGATGCACCCCATCCGTAGGATGACGCCGCCGTCGGCGGTCGGGTAAATAACCGATTGAGGAGGGCACGCCCGACGGCGCGTAATCCAGGCACTGGAACCGCTGACGGCACGTTGAATTGTTCGACGCACCGGCTGCGGACAGCGTGTCCACCAGGGATCGGGATAGGGTCGTGCCACGCTGCGAAGGAGTTTCACATGCAGCCCCTGGTGAGGGTCGTCGTGACTTTGCTGATCGTTCTGCTGTTGCTGGTGGTGGCGCTGCCGCTTCAGCTGGTCAGTATGCTCGTCGAGAACGATCCGGAGTACGAACCCGAGAACGAGCCAACCCGCCGACGACCTCGCGAGCGAACCTGAGTCGAATCCCCCGGCTCGGGCCACCGCCACATGCGCGTCCGTAGCAACGCAGCCTCGAATCCGTAGCAACGCAGCCTCGAATTCGCGGTGAGGCGATTAATGCTCGCTAATGATCTGAAAATGGTGCATTTTACTTGCGAGCCGGTGATCGGACCTGTGATGAGCCGATTTTGCAGCCTGATGCCGCTCAGGTAGCCTCGATCCGATACAGGCCCCGCGGCTGACCCGACGGGGCCTTTGTCGTTTGTGAACCGGAGAACTTGCAGTGATGTCTGAAGGTCGTGGCCCGCGGGAGGCGGTGGTGGCGATCGTCGGGGCGACCGGCGCGGTGGGCGTGGAGTTGATTCGCTGCCTGGAGGAGCGGGGCTTTCCGTTGTCGGAACTGCGGCTGTTCGCCTCGGCGCGTTCCGCCGGCAGGACGCTCACGTTTCGCGGCCAGACGCTCACGGTGCGCGAATTGAACGAGCACAGCTTCAGCGGTGTCGACATCGCGCTGTTCTCCGCCGGCGCCAGCACCTCGAAGCGCTTCGCGCCCATTGCCGTGCGCGCGGGCGCCACCGTGGTCGACAACTCGTCCGCGTTCCGCATGGATCCCGCCGTGCCGCTGGTGGTGCCGGAGATCAACCCGCACACGCTGCGCACTCACCAGGGAATCATCGCCAATCCCAACTGCTGCGCCATCATCGCCATCACGCCGCTATGGCCGATCCACTGCAGCAACCGCATCCGGCGGCTGACGCTGGCCACCTACCAGGCCGCCTCCGGCGCCGGCGCCGCGGCGATGCAGGAACTGCTCGAGTCCACGCGCGCCTATCTCGAGGGCCGTGCCTACCAACACAAGGTGCTGCCGCACCCTTACGCCTTCAACCTCTTCAGCCACAACACCAGCATCGACCCGGTGACCGGCTACAACGACGAGGAGACCAAGGTCATCCAGGAGACCCGCAAGATCTTCGGCGATCCCGACATCCGCGTGTCGGCCACCTGCGTGCGGGTACCGGTGCTGCGCGCGCATTCGGTGGCGATCACCGTTGAATGTGAGCGGCCGATCACGCCCCCGCAGGTGCGCGAGCTGCTGCAGAGCGCTCCGGGCGTGAAGCTGGTGGACGACGCGCAGCGCAACTACTTCCCGATGCCGCAGGACGCCTCCGGTCAGGACCCGATTCTCGTCGGCCGCATCCGCCAGGATCTGAGCGATCCGGGCGGACGCTCCATCTGCCTGTTCGTGGCGGGTGATCAGCTGCTGAAGGGCGCGGCGCTCAACGCGGTACAGATCGCGGAGGCTTTGTGAACGGGATGAGCGCCGGCACCTGCGCGCAGTAGCGCGGGTATTGCTGCGGGAAGCTCTCGCGCATGAAGCGCTCCTCGATGCGAAGTTTGCGCACGAAGGCGGCCGCGACCACCCCGAGGCCGATCGCCGCGCGCAGCTCGCCGCAGGCGACGGCGCTGCCGAGCAGCGCCATCAGCAGCCCGGTGTAGATGGGATGGCGCACCCAGGCGTAGGGGCCCGAGAGGATGAGCCCGTGCCCCTCCTTGAGGGTCACCGAGCCACTCCAGTTGCGCCCCAGATGCACCCGGGCCCACACGGTGAAGGCGAGTCCCGCCGCCGCCAGCGCCAGCGCGCCGCCAAAGCGCAGCGGGCTGCGCGGCAGGAGCGGCAGCGACAGCCAGCGCACGTGAAGCTGCGGCCAGGCGATCAGCGTCACGCCCACGGCGAGCGGCAGCGCGTGCGACAGGCGCGAGGCGAGCGACTCGCGCCGCCGCGTGGTCCTGGCGCCGAACGCGGACACCACCCAGTACAGCACCCAGGCGAGCCACAGGCCGAGCATCAGCTGCCGGGCGTGGAGCACTACAACAGATCCCTGAGGCGGTAGTACAGCATCGCCAGCACCAGCGCCGGACGGCGCAAGGCCGTGCCGCCCGGAAAATTGCGATGCGGAATCCGTGCGAACACATCGAAGCGCCCGGCGATTCCGGCGATGGCTTCGGCGACCAGCTTGCCCGCGATCCCGGTGAGGGCGATGCCGTGGCCGGAGAAGCCCTGCAGAAAGTAGACATTAGGAGCCAGGCGGCCGAAATGCGGAGCGCGATTGCGCGTGATGTCGACTTCGCCCCCCCAGGCGTACTCGATGCGAACGTCCTGCAATTGCGGAAACACGGCGAGCATGCGCGCGCGGGTGGCGCTCGGGGCATCGAAGGAGCTGAACCCGGAGTAATTCACCCGCCCGCCGAACAGCAGGCGGTGATCGGCCGAGCGCCGGAAATAATCCAGCACCCAGTTCATGTCGCTGACCGCTGCGTTGTTGGTGATGAGCTGTCGCGCGCGCTCCGCACCCAGGGGTTCGGTCGCCACGATGTAAGTTGCGACGGCCATGATCTTGGCGGCGAGTGTCGGGGCGGTGGCGCCCAGGTAGACATTCCCGCACAGCGCCAGGTAGCGCGCCCGCACCTCTCCCCGCGGAGTGCGGATGTGCAGCTGCGCGGCGCCCGTGGGCGCAAAACCCGTGGCGCGGGTCCCCTCGAAGATGCGCACCCCCAGGCCCTCGGCCGCCGCCGCGAGTCCCAGCGTGTAGTTGAGCGGGTGCAGATGACCGCTGTTGGTGTCGTAGAGGGCGCCGCGGTAGCGCTCGGTCGCGAGCGTTGCGCGCAGCTCCTCGCGCGGCATGTAGCGCACGCTCGGGTAGCCGTAGTGATCGCGCAGCTCGCGAACTTCCGCCTGCAACTCACGCTCGTGGCGCTCCTTGATGGCGGCGTGCAGGTACCCCGCCACCCAGTCACAGTCGATCGAGAAGCGCGCGATCAGCTCGCGCATCAGCGCCAGGCCCTCGATCGAGACGTCCCACACCGCGCGCGCGGCCCCCGCGCCGATGAGCCGTGCCAGTCTGGTCTGGCCGGCCGCGACGCCATAGATCGCCTGCGCGCCGCTGCGTCCCGAGGCGCCCCAGCCCACGCGCTGCTCTTCGAGCAACACCACGCGCAGGCCCGCGAGCGCCAGGTGCAGCGCGCTGGAGCAGCCGGCGATGCCTGCCCCGACCACGCACACATCGCAGTCGATGCCGTCCGTGAGCGCGGGACGCTCCGGCGTGTGCCGAGATGAGGCGGCGTAGTACGAACCCGCGTGTTCCGGGCGTCCCATGATCTGCTTCCCAGGCGTGCGGGTGTTTAAGATATTCTGACGCCCAGCCGGGCGGGGGAGGGGCGCAGGATAGCGAGCGGGAGCGGCGCGCGGCAAATCCAGTCAGGCCGCTCTGATGTACGCGACGGCCGTAATAGGCCGTTACCGCACTTCCATGCCGGTGCGCAACTGAGGCTTCCTGCCTGTACCTGTGGTCTAATAGGGGCCCACTTGGGAGACTTCGCCGGCGCGGTTTGTTTAAGATACTAAACACCGCCCGGGCTGCAACCCGCCATGGCACCCGCCCGCCCACTCATAGGTATTCCGGCCGACCGGCGAATGGTCGGTGCACACCCGTTTCACATGGTGGGGGAAAAGTATGCGCGCGCGGTGCTGGATGCGGCGGGCGCGGCGCCGCTGCTGATCCCCTCACTCGCAGATGAGCTGGGGTTCGATGAGTTGTTGCAGCGCCTGGACGGACTGCTGTTCACCGGCAGCCCCTCGAACGTCGAGCCGCATCGCTACGCGGGCCCTCCGAGCGCGCCCGGCACCCTGCATGACCCGGCGCGCGATGCCACGACGCTCCCCCTCATCCGCAAGGCCGTCGGGGCGGGGGTGCCGGTGTTCGGCATCTGCCGCGGTTTCCAGGAGATGAACGTCGCGTTCGGCGGCACCCTGCACCAGAGGCTGCACGAGGTGCCGGGATATCTCGATCATCGCGACGACGGAACGCAGCCGCTCGAGGTGCAGTACGGCCCGGCTCACGAGGTGACGCTCGAGCCCGGCGGCGTGCTGCGCGCACTCGCGCCGGGCGACCGTATCCAGGTGAATTCGCTTCACAACCAGGGCATCGATCGGCTGGGGGCGGAGCTGGCGGTCGAGGCGCGTGCCCCGGACGGCGTGATCGAGGCGTTTCGCGTGCGTGACGCGCAGCGCTTTGCGCTGGCGGTGCAGTGGCACCCGGAGTGGCAGGTGATGAGCAATCCGTTTTCGCGCGCGCTGTTTGCCGCCTTCGGGCAGGCCAGCCGCGAGCGCGCGTCCGTCAAAGAAAGGCCTTAGCGTATGGTGAGTGAGATCCGGCAATTCTTCCGCGATCACGGCATCTCCGAGGTCGAGGCCATCATTCCCGACATGGCTGGCATCGCCCGCGGCAAGATCATGCCGGCGGAAAAGTTCGCCGAGGACGGGGGCATGCGCCTGCCGGAGAGCGTGTTCCTGCAGACCGTGACCGGCGACTACCCGCTGGAGACCGGCACTGCCATGAGCCCGGCGGAAATCGACATCGTGCTCAAGGCTGATCAGAAGACGGTGCGGCGCGTGCCGTGGGCGGCGGAGCCCACGGCGCAGGTGATCCATGATTGCTTCTATTCCGACGGCCGGCGCGTGTCGATGGCACCGCGCCACGTGCTGCGCAACATCGTCGAGCTGTACGCGCAGCGCGGCTGGGATCCGGTGGTGGCGCCGGAGCTGGAGTTCTATCTCGTCGAGCAGAACAAGGATGCCGACTATCCGCTCAAGCCCCCCGTGGGTCGTTCCGGGCGCGCCGAGCCCGGCCGCCAGTCCTACAGCATCGCCGCGGTGAATGAGTTCGACCCGCTGTTCGATGACATCTACCAGTTCTGCGAGGACCAGGATATCGAGATCGACACCCTCATCCATGAGGACGGTCCGGCGCAGATGGAAATCAACCTCATCCACGGCCAGCCGCTCGACCTGGCGGATCAGGTGTTTCTCTTCAAACGCACCGCGCGCGAGGCGGCGCTGCGCCACAAGATGTACGCCACCTTCATGGCGAAACCGCACGCCAAGGAGCCCGGCAGCGCCATGCACATCCACCAGAGCGTGGTGGACCTGAAGACGCGCAAGAACGTCTTCAGCAATCCCGACGGCACACCCTCGGCGCTGTTTTTCGCCCATATAGGCGGGCTGCAGAAGTACATGCCCGCGGCCATGGCGCTGTTCTGCGCCAATGTGAATTCCTACCGACGCCTGACGCGCTACCTGTCCTCGCCCATCAACGTTCACTGGGGCTACGACAACCGCACCGCGGGGCTGCGTGTGCCCATGTCGGATGCGCAAGCCCGCCGCGTCGAGAATCGGGTCGGCGGCGCGGACGCCAATCCCTACATCGCCATCGCCGCCTCGCTCGCCTGCGGCTACCTCGGCATGGTCGAGGGCGCGCAGCCGAGCGATCCGATCGTCGGCAGCGCGCATGATCTGCCTTTCGGGCTGCCACGCTCGCTCGATGAGGCCCTGCGGGCGCTGCGCGCCTGCGAGCCGCTGGTGAAGCTCATGGGCGAGGCGTTCATCGAGGCCTACACCCTCGTCAAGGAAGCCGAGTACGAGGTGTTTCTGCAGGTGATCAGCTCCTGGGAGCGCGAGCACCTGCTGCTGAACGTCTGATCGATGGGCTGCCGGGCCGGTTATACAAGAACAGGCGTCGTGATCAGCGCGCCCCGCTCCACTCGCCTCGGCGCAGCCCTGGCGGCGCTGCTCGCCGCCGGCGCGGGATGCTCGCGCCAGGCTGCGCATGCGACCCCCGCAGCGGGGGCCGAGAAGGTTCTCAACGTCTACAACTGGTCCGACTACATCCAGCCGTCGGTGATTGCAGATTTCCAGAACGCATACGGCATCCGCGTCAATTACGACGTGTTCGACTCGAACGAGATCCTCGAGACCAAGCTCCTCACCGGTCATACCAACTACGACGTCGTGGTGCCGTCGGGCGCCTTTCTCGAGCGCCAGATCCAGGCCGACATCTACCAGAAGCTCGACAAGTCCCTGCTGCCGAATCTCAAGAACGTCGATCCGGACGTGGCGCGCGCCGAGGCGCTGTACGATCCCGGCAACCAGTACAGCGTCGACTACATGTGGATCACCTCGGGGGTGGGCTATAACGTCGCGGACATCCGTGCGCGTCTGCCGGATGCGCCGGTGGACAGCTGGCGCATGCTGTTCGATCCGGCGGTGGTGTCGAAATTCCAGGACTGCGGCGTGTCGCTCCTCGATGCGCCCTCCGAGGTGGTCGCCACGGTGCTGCTGTTCATCGGCCGCAAGCCCGGCAGCAACTCGCCCGATGACCTCAAGGCCGCCGAGCAGGTGCTGAAGGCCATGCGTCCGTACGTGCGCTACGTGGACTCCTCGCGCTACATCGACAACCTCGCCAACGGCGACATCTGTCTGGCGATGGGCTGGTCGGGGGACGTCAAGCAGGCGCACGATCGTGCCGAGGAGGCGGGCAAGGGGGTCGAGCTCGCGTATACCATCCCGCGGGAGGGCGCGATCAGCAACTACGACGTGCTCGCCATCCCGGCAGATGCGCCGCACGTGCAAAACGCCCACCTGTTCATCAATTACCTGCTGCGGCCCGGGATCGCGGCCAGAAACTCCAATCTCATCAAGTACGCGAACGCCGTGACGGCCGACATCCAGCCGCTCGATCCCGGCGTGCGCAGCGATCCGGGTGTGTATCCGCCGCCCGAGGTGCGCGCGCGACTCAGCCCGGAGCGCCCGCGGCCGCCGGCGTACCAGCGCCTGCTGACACGCATGTGGACGCGCTTCAAGAGCGGCAAGTGAAGAGCGCAATCCCGAAGATGAATGTCATGCAAGCCGCGGCCGATCCCGACTCCGCCTACGTGCGGATCGCGAACCTGACCAAGCGCTTCGGCGATTTCGTGGCCGTGGACGACATATCGCTCGACATTCGCCGCGGCGAGATCTTCTGTCTGCTGGGCGGTTCGGGGTCGGGCAAGACCACGCTGCTGCGGATGCTGGCCGGCTTCGAGTCGCCGAGCGCCGGGACGATTCGCATCGATGGCGCGGACATGAGCGCCATCCCCCCCTACGAGCGTCCGGTCAACATGATGCTCCAGTCC
>Ga0209156_10003135_pt1 | contig 12602 bp, 10 predicted proteins | sample GraSoiAngelo_124_FD_185881 | JGI IMG/M metagenome (GOLD analysis project Ga0209156, IMG submission 185881) | Grasslands soil microbial communities from the Angelo Coastal Reserve, California, USA - 14_0927_05_20cm (SPAdes) (version 2) | ecosystem: Environmental > Terrestrial > Soil > Grasslands...
CACCGACATCATGGATTGAAAAATTCCAGTGGCAACGGTAACACCCAGCTTGCGCAGCGCGTCGCAAAATTCATCGTACAGTGTTTTCGCAAGGTCGGGCGGCGCCGCGGTGATGAAGCTGGGCCGGCGCTGGCCGCGCGCGTCGCCGTACAGTGTGAATTGCGAAGCCACCAAAGCACTGCCTTTCACATCCAACAACGAGCGGTTCATTTTCCCTTGACCGTCCTCGAAGATGCGCAGGTTTGCGCATCGTTCCGCCATTCGCCCCACAACCGCCGAAGTATCGCTGCGGCCCACGCCGAGCAAAATCATCAGCCCCGGCCCAATCTCGCCTGTAACGCGGCCGTCCACGGTCACTTTCGCGCGGCTAACTCTTTGTAGCACGGCGCGCATGCGGGCTTCAGCGACTGGTCGCCTTGATGGACTTACGCAGCCGCCTTCCATCCACTTTTCTCACGCGCTGTTTTGTCCGAATCGGCGCAGTAACAACTCTCCGCGGCAATGGCAGCACGGCAAATCCACGCGGCGCGGACTGGCACTTCGGGCAAAAATAACTGCTGCGTCCCGCCACAATTCCCCGCCGGATCGCAGTCTTGCACCGGTGACAGCCTTTTCCTTCGCGTCCATACGCCCGATGGCGCCGCTGATATTCTCCCGGCTCGCCCTCGGCGTCGAGAAAATCGGAAATGGATGAACCGCGCATCGCAATGGCTTTCCGCAAGATTTCCTGCAGCCCGCTCCACAACATTTCGGCTTGTTTTCTGCGCAACTTGGCCCCGAGTTGCGCCGGATGAATCTTCGCCCGCCACAAGCTCTCGTCGGCATAGATGTTGCCAACGCCGCGAAGCAACCCCTGATCCAGAAGCAGCGCCTTGATGCGTGCACGCCGCTCGCGAATCCTTTTCACAAACTCCTCTTTGCTAATTTCAAGAGGGTCCGCGCCAAACCGGGTCAATTCCTCTGCAAGCGGAGCTTCCGTCAAATAGGCGATGCGCCCAAACCGCCGCGCGTCGATATAGCGCAATTCGCGACCGTCATCCAGAAGCATGCAAACGTGAGTGTGCTTTTCGAGCGGTTTCTCCGCGGGGCTTGGCGCCATCTGTCCGGTCATTCCCAAGTGCACAAGCAAAGAAGCCTGCTTCGCTGTATTCTCGCCGCCATTGCCGTTCGTTGCGGCCGCCTCGGATAGGCGCAACAGCATGAATTTTCCGTAGCGCTCCACGGCATCAATCCGGTGTCCCGGCAAATTCTGTTCCAGCGCAACGGGATCGTCGATGAAATCCGTTTTTCCCAGCGCTACCGACAGGATGCGCCGTCCAAGGATAGTCTGGCGCAATCCGCGTGCTACAGTTTCGACTTCGGGAAGTTCCGGCATAAACGGAGAGCTTTCAAAATAGCACATCGGACCGCTTAATGCTCTTCGCGCAGCCGACTCGCAGATTCCTCAATGTGAAGCGACTGCTCGAACTTCGCGGGACTCGTGTTACAGTTTCTCGCTCGGAGGTGACTTGTGCGCGTGTCCCGGAAAAGCCTGATTTACATTCTATTTTCGGTTGTTGTTGCCGCTTCGCTGACGGCGGCTCCAGCCGAAGCCAGGAAAACGGAGACCGGTTTTCTCGACCGTACCGTCACCGTCGCGGGAACAGAATACAAATACCAGGTGTTCGTTCCGGACAATTGGACGAAGAAAACAAAGTGGCCGGTCATTTTGTTCCTTCATGGCGCGGGCGAACGCGGCGATGACGGCTTGATTCAAACGGAAGTGGGCATCGGCACGGCGATTCGCCGATATCGCAGCCGCTTCCCTGCCGTCATCGTGATGCCGCAGTGCCGCAGGAATGACTGGTGGGCGGAGTCCAATATGGCGGACGTCGCGATGGCCACGCTGGCCCAAGCTCAAAAGGAGTTTCACGGCGATCCCACTCGAATTTACTTGACCGGGCTCTCCATGGGCGGCTACGGAACCTGGTATCTTGCCGGGAAGTATCCCGGAAAATTCGCGGCTATCGTTCCTATTTGTGGAGGCGTCCTCGTGCCTGACATGGCGCGTCAGCAGTCGGCGGACGACAACGCGCCTTACACCGAAGCTGCCAAGAAAATTGGCGGCCAAACGCCCGTTTGGATTTTCCACGGAGGGGATGACCCAGTCGTTCCCGTCACCGAATCACGCCGCATGAATGACGCGATGAAGGCGCTGGGCGGCGAGGTCCATTACACCGAGTATCCGGGCGTGGGCCACAATTCGTGGGAGAAAGCCTACGCCGAAACAGAGCTTCTTACCTGGATGCTCTCGAAAACAACAGGCGCAAGTGCCGGGAAATAAATGCAGCGGCACGCCGCTTGCCGTGTCTCTTCGAAAAAATGTCTTAGCTACTTCTTGTGATAGTTAGGATAGGGCGGATGATCCGGAATCGTCACCGGGTTCTTCTTCAACGCGTCCATGGTGACTTCCACTGCTTTCTCTAACTGACGATCGTGCCCCGCTGCGACGGAGGCTGGGTCATTTTCCACCTCGATATCCGGCGGGATGCCCTTGTTCTCCACTTCCCAATCGCCGTGCAATCCGTAAATTCCCACGCGCGGCGCGGTGACGAAGCCGCCATCAAGCAGCGGCGGATACCCATAAATTCCCACCAACCCGCCCCAGGTTTTCATGCCGACGAGCGGGCCAATCTTGTCCTGCCGGAACATCCACGGAAGCGCATCGCCGCCTGAACCGGACATTTCGTTGATGATCATCGTCTTGGGCCCATAGATTTGCGCCAGCGGCGAGCAGAACTTTTCGCCTTCGCGCGAAATCGCGCAGTTGCGCAGCGGGCGTTTCAGCATGTCAATGATGTAATCGGCCACTTCGCCGCCATGATTGTAGCGCTCGTCAATCACCGCGCCCTGTTTGCCGACTTGCGCGAAGTAAAAACGGTTGAAATTGAGCCACCCTCCCACAGCCGTATCCGGTACGTGCACATACGCCAGCTTTCCTCCGCTGAGCTCATCCACTTTGCGGCGGTTGTCTTCTTCCCACGCGCGGTTGCGCAGGGCAAAATCGCTTGGCAGGGGCACGACGGTTACCTCGCGCGAATCCTTGCCGTCCGCATTCGGGCCGACTTTGAGTTTGATTTGCCTGCCGGCGGTGTTCTCAAAGAAGCTGTAAACTTCGGCTGGCGGCCGGACGTCCCGGCCTTCGACTTCCAGCAGGTAATCGCCGGTCTTCACATCCACGCCGGGTTGCGTCAGCGGCGCGCGCAAATCGGGGTTCCAATTCTCCCCGTTGTAGATCCGTGCAAAGCGGTAGCGCCCGTTTTCGATTTTGTAATCCGCCCCAAGCAATCCTCCCCGCACCTGATTTGGCTTGGGGATGTCGCCGCCCGCGATAAACATGTGCCCGATCGTGACTTCGCCGAGCATTTCGTCGAAAAGGTAATTGAGGTCGGCGCGCCCGCCCAGGCCCTTCAAATACACGGAATATTTCTTTTCGATGGCGGGAATGTTGAGCCCGTGGTGATTCGGGTCGTACAGGAAGTCGCGCTCGATGCGCCAAACTTCGTGGTACATCTGGTTCCACTCGACGCGCGGATCCACATAGGTTTCCATGCCATCCAGCTTCAACGCTCCGTCGCCCGGCTTTGGAGCGGCGCCCGTCGCTGCGATGAACCATCCCGGCCCTTGCCGGTACAACGCCTTTTCGCCGTTTGCCGACACGCCGAATCCATTGATGCCGCTGAGGAACGGCTCGGTCTTGCGCGTCGCAAAATCAAACTTGGAAACCGACACAGGAGTGGGCCCTTCGAACCGCGGTACATCCACGACTTCGGAAAGGAACAGTGTTCCCGCCTTGCCGGCGTCCAGACCTTCGTAGCGCGCGGCCGGAATGGGAAGCGAAATGATGCGCTGGCCGATTCCGTCCAGGTCAATCACTACCTTGACGCCCTCGTCTTTTTTCTTGTCGCCTTCCTTCCCTTTCTCTCCTTCCTTGTTCTTTTCCGCTTCTTTCCCCTTGTCTACGCCTGCCGCATCCTTCTTTTCATCGGTTGCTTTTTCTTCGTCGCTCTGCGGTTCTACGGGCGAAGGATCCCCCTTTTTCAACACGGCAGCATATATATGCCGCAAGACCGGATGCTGGAAGCTCGACAAATCGAGCCACCCCGACGAAAGCCCTACATCCGTGCTGACCGCGAAGATTAGGGATTTTCCGCCCTTGTCGAAAACCGGAAAGCGCGCGTCGCTGATGCCGTCGGTTATTTGCGACTCCTTGCCAGTCTCGAGCGAATAAACGAACACCGTGCGAAGGTGATTCTCGAGCTCCTTCGAGTACGTGAGCCACTTGCTGTCCGGTGACCAGGTCTCGTTCATTGCAGAAGTCGGATCGTCGTAGCGGTCCGTGGCCACTTTTACCGGAGTGCCTTTCTCTACATCCACGTACCAAAGGTTCAAGCGCTTGTCGGTATAAGCAATTTTCTTGCTATCCGGTGACCACAACGGGCCGTAGAAATAAGACGGCGGATTCCCCAGATTGATTTTCTTCACCCCGGAGCCGGATTGATCCACGACGTGCAGTGCATACTCACCCGATTCGTCGGAGAAGAAGGCAATGGATTTCCCATCGGGCGACCACGCGGGATCGCGTTCGGCGACCGCGGGTGTGTGCGTCAAGTTACGGACGTCGCCCTTTTCCGCAGGCACGGAGAAGATTTCCCCGCGGGCTTCAAACACCGCGCGCATTCCCGATGGAGAAACTGCGGCGTTTTGAATCCTGTCACCAACGTTTTCGTAGTGCGGCCTGGTCGAAGGCAGGTCACCGGCGATGCGAATATCGACCTTCGTGGGTTTGCCATTCGACGGGTTGAAAACGTAGATTCCGCCGAACTGCTCGTAGACGAGCGCGTCGGGCCCCGCGGAAAGTGATTTGAAATCGAGTCCTTGGTTCACGATGCCTTGCTTCACCGTTTTTGCCTTGGTGTCATAGGCGAAGAGCGTCACCGGACCGTTGCGGTCCGAAAGAAAATAAACCGTGTCCCCGAACCAGACTGGATCCTTGTCATTCGAATTTTCGCGCGGCACTCTTTCCAATGCCAGGTCGCTTAGCCGCACCACGTAGATCGGCGTGGTCTGCCCGCCGCGATAGCGCTTCCACGACGTTTGCCAGATCTCGTTTGGCACATAAGCGATGCGCGTCCCATCCGGCGAATACCACGCGGCCTCCCCGCGCCACATCGGCAACACTTCCGCCGGGCCGCCCTCGACCGGAACGGTGTACAGCCGGTCGAAATCCGCGTAGGAATCCCGGTTCGAATGAAAGAGCACTTTCTTTCCGTCCGGAGTCCATCCCGTGGCGATATCCACGCCTGGATGCCACGTGAGCCGCCTGGGCTCGCCACCGTCCGCCGGCATCACAAACACATCCACGTTTCCGTCGTATTGCCCCGTAAAGGCGATCCACTTGCCATCTGGCGAAAACACAGGCGCACCCTCGTGGCCGCCCGTCGTGAGTTGCCGCGCGTCGCCGCCTTCCCGCGGAACGGTCCACAGGTAGCCGCCGTAAGCAAAAACCACCTGCGTTTTGCTGAGCGTCGGCGAATGCGCCAGCAGCGGCGTTTCCTCCGCCGCCCGGGATACTCCCGCGCAAGTCAACGCCAGCAAAGCACAAATCAGGACCGCCATTCGAACGCGCATGTCTCCTCCAAGAAAATCGTATGAATCCCCGGATTGCGCCGAATCACTGCGCAAAGTTTGTTAGAAACTCTTGGGAAACCGGACTGCCCGTTAACCCCACCACACCCGCCAAACTATGAGACGTAAAGCTTCCAAAAATGTTGCAGAAAAACTCCGCCGTCCTCACGGCAGCAACGCAAACACCCGCACCGGCCCGCCGGAGCCGCCTTCCAGCTTGATGGGCGCCACCACCAGAAATGTTCCGGTTTCCGGCAACGCACTCAAGTCCGCGAGATTCTCCAGATGATACAGCCCCGAACCCAGCGTCAGGTGGTGCACCGCAAAGTCCGCCGAAGCTCCGTAATCGATGCTCATCGTATCGCATCCCAAGCCGCTGACTTGCCGCTCGATGAGCATCTTTGCGGACTCTACAGAAAAGCCTGGAAAATGCATTTTCCCCTGAGCGTCTTGATTCCTATATCCCCGCGCATCCGGCCAGCGCGAAGCCCAGCCCGTTCGCAGAAGCACGATCGCTCCCGCTGGAATCCGTCCGTGCCGTTTTTCCCACTCTTCCACGCGCGCTCCGGGAAGCTGATAATCCGCGTCCTTGGCGCCGTCAGGCCGTACGTCCAGCACCGCCGCCGGCCCAAAAAGCTGCTTCGCTGGAATTTGGTCCACCGTCGTCTTCCCCGGCGGAAAATGGGCTGGAGCATCCAGATGCGTCCCGTAATGCTCCAGCATCCAGAAACTCCGCGTGAAGTACCCGTTCTTCTCCACGGACGCGTTGACTTTCGCTTCAAACCATTTCTCGTCTCCCGGCCAAGGCACCAGTTTCTCGTTGATCGCGTAGCTCAGATCGATCACGCGCGTTTTGCCGGAAAGGATTTCGTCAAGCATCAGCTCAGGGCAACGGAATTCCCGGGGTCGGCACGATCCCGGCCATGCGCAGAAGTTCCTGGTATTCCGCGTCGCTGATGGACGAAATCAAAAGCCTCACGTTCTTGAGCAGCTTCATTTTTCTCAACGCCGTATTGGCGCGCATTTCCGCCAGGGTCACCTGCCGCGGCAACTTCTCGAACGCTCGCAAATCCGCCACTAGGTTTTTGCCTGTGTGGTCGTGCGGATCGGGATAGGGATCCCGCGTGACCTCCGCAATCGAGTAGAGCGACCGTTCCGGCGCCGAGTGATAGCACAGCACGCGGTCGCCCTTGCGCACCTGCTTCAGCGCGCGAATGGCGTCCGGCTTTGCGCCCGCCCCGTGCCACATCTCTTTGCCTTTTACGAAAAGAGTGTCCCAGTGGTAGTGGTGGGGGTCCGCGCTGAAGATCCAGTAGTGTCGTTCAACAGTTGTTATCGCCATTGAGGCCTTGGAATCCGCAGAACTATACACGGTGGCATCCAAAAAGCGAAACAAAATGTGAGACTTAGGACCGAAGAAAACGCACGAAATAGTTACTCCGGAAGGACGTTAGCCAATGTGTCCCGGCGAAGGCTGTCTCTTAGTATCCTTATTGTTTTCAGTAAGATAGAGACCTACCCGGCATCTACAAAAATATCCTCGCCGCGAACCTCGACGGTGTAGCAATCCACGCCCACTGCCGGGTTCTGCTTGACCTTCCCCGTGGTGACGTCGTATTGCCAGCCGTGCCAGGGGCAGGTCACCACCACTCCGTTCATGACGCCTTGCCCCAACGGCCCGCCACGGTGCAAGCAAGTGTTGTTGATCGCGTAGTATTTGCCCCCCACATTGGCCAGGGCCACGGCTTTGCCTTCCACCTGGAATTCCCGGATCGTTCCCGGCGTAATCTCATTCGTCTTCGCCGTCCGCACAAACGCCATGGTGTTGCGCTCTCCTCTTCGCTGATCACTGATCTCTGATCTCCGGTCTCTAGCGCGGCTCAGGCGTCTGCGCCACCATCACGCCCTTCTTGAAATCCTCCACCATCTCCGGCTTCAGCCGTATTTCCGTAGGACGCTTCGCGAGCGTCATCTGGTCAATCTTGTCCTGCAGCTTCATCAAACCGTAGAAGAGCCCTTCCGGCCGCGGCGGGCACCCCACAATGTACACGTCCACAGGAACAATACGATCCACGCCCTGCAAAACCGAGTAAGTATTGAACGGCCCACCCACGCTCGAACACGCCCCCATCGAAATGCACCATTTCGGGTCGGGCATCTGCGCCCACACGCGTTGAATTACCGGCGACATCTTCAGTGTAACCGTCCCCGAAACGATCATCAGGTCCGCTTGCCGCGGCGACGGACGAAACACTTCGGCTCCAAACCGCGCCATGTCAAACCGCGAAGTGGTCGAAGCGATCATCTCGATCGCGCAGCACGCCAGCCCGAACGTCAACGGCCACAGCGCGCTCTTCCGCGCCCAGTTGAACACGTAGTCCACCGACGTAATCATGAAGTTCTTTTCGAACCGCTGATCCAAAACGCCCATGTGAGAATCTCTCCCGCAAGAGCCTCTGTAGTGGCGGGTCTTCAAACCCGTTCTTTGCCCTTATCTCCGGCGAGTATATATGCACCGGTGTAGCCCGTCAAAGTTTGCTGCAAACCTACCCTGTGTGAAGAACATCCCCGGAACCACCCGGGCGGAGGCGGCCGTGGCTTCTTTAGGCTCGCTACCACTCCCTCCCGTAAACGCGTATTCTTGGCACTCTCGGTTGAGAGAACTTCCCGAGGAGAACTGCGCAGTGAAGATTGTGATACCCGCCGTGCCCCTTTGGTTCGCCTGTATTTTTCTTTCCCTCACGCCCCTGCCTGCCGCCGAATTGCCGCACATCCAAATGGTGAACGGAACAGGCCAGCTCATCGTAAACGGCCGTCCCTTTCTGATTCTTGGCGGCGAATTGGGCAATTCGTCGGCGGGGACCGCCGCCCAGGCCGATGCAATCATCCCCAGACTCGCAGCTATGCACGTCAACACGGTCCTGATGCCCGTGGCCTGGGAGCAGCTCGAGCCGAAAGAAGACAATTTCGACTTCAGCATCCTGGATCACTGGATGGAAATCGCGCGCGCCCACAAAGTCCATCTGGCGCTCTTGTGGTTCGGTAGCTGGAAAAATGCCTTCTCCAACTACGCGCCCTCGTGGGTGAAATCCGATCCCAAACGTTTTCCGCGCGCTGAATCCGCGGAAGGAAGGCCGCTCGAGATTCTGTCGACGCTGTCACTGGAAACCCGCCGGTGTGACAATCGTGCATTTGCCGCATTGCTGCGTCACGTTCGTGAGAAGGACTCCGAGCAGCAGACGGTGCTCATGGTGCAGGTCGAGAACGAAGTGGGTTACCTCGGGCAAGGACGGGATCGCTCTCCAGAAGCCCATCGGCTTTTTCGCGGACGCGTGCCCGAAGTCTTGATCCGCGCTCTCGCCGGTAAGCGTATGCAACTCTCCACGGAGTTCGCCTCCCACTTCAACGGGCACGGGCAAAGCTGGACTGACGTATTTGGAGATGCCGCGAACGAAGTGTTCATGGCGTGGAACTATGCGGATTACATCGAGGCCGTCACTCATGCAGGCAAGAATGAATACGCGCTTCCGATGTACGTCAACGCGCAGCTTCCCGCGCCGTTCGAAAGGGCCGGCGAGTATCCCAGCGGCGGCCCGCATCCCTATTATCTGGAAGTTTGGCGCGCGGCAGCGCCGAGCATCGATTTCTACTCACCGGATATCTATTGGCCTAATTTCGAATACTGGCTACAGCGTTACGCAATTCCGGGCAATGCAATCTTCGTACCGGAGGCCCGCATGGATAATGCAGCGTACAATGCGTTTTACGCCTACGGACAGGCTCGCGCCTTCGGATTCAGCCCCTTCGCGGTGGACAGTCTGACCGCGCCGGAAAAGGATGGCGACCCCAAGCCGCCGCTCGTGCAGGTTTACGAATTGCTGGACAGCCTGAGCGATCTTTTGCCGCCCGCGCAGGCCGCCGGCCTGACGCGCGGATTGGTCCTTCACGCAACGAGCCTGCGTCCCACGCAAACAGTTGCGTTGGGAGGATACTTATTCGAAGCCACCCTTTCGCGCTCGTGGCCGGCGCGAACGCTCCTTACCGACGATGGCGCCATGCTGATCCTGCAAGTATCGCCGGCAGAGTTCTACATTGCGGGGAGCGGGCTGACGGTCAGCTTCGCGCGCGATCCCGACGTTGATGCAGGCATCGCCGGAATCGAAAGCGTGGAAGAAGTCTCTCGAACTTCCGGACAATGGACGACAGAGAGGCGTTTGAATGGCGATCAAACCAATCAAGGCCGGCAATTGCTAATGGATGCAAAACGCCCGCATATCTACCGCGTGCGGCTGTATTCCATCCCTTCGGGAAGAGAGCATTAATCGTTTCTTACCAATTGTCGACTGCGCCCCGCGTAGAATAGCGCTCTTTCTTCACGCCTTGTTGCTCGCGTTTGTGGCGCCAAATCGTGCGCGTTTCGCTGGCAGGCACAGGTAGCACCAGACTCCGTCCGTGCTCTTCCCCTTTACGGCTTTCGCGTCGCCGTCCATCGCCCATCAGCCCGGCCTTCGACCTTCATGCGGCCGCCCGCGGAGTCGCCGTCGAACCAGCCGGCAAGCGTGGCGACGGCTGGCGCAGTCGCGCCTTTGTCGTCAAGCGGCCAATCCCCGTTGAAGCTAAGTTCCACGTAGCCGTTGCGCCACGTTCCAGTAATCGAGCGATCCTTGCCCATCTCGCCGGACCACGTTCCCGTCACTTTGTTGCCGTCGCGCTTGAGCTGCAGGTCACCGTTAGCAGGCCCCGCGTCCGTCGCACACTTGACCTGCCAGTTGCCGCTCGCGTCCGAACCATTCTTTACGGGCAATGGCGCGGTATTCGTGACACGTAAATTCGAAAAATACGCTTCCTCCCCTTGATACGCCCAAAGCGCGGCGCCGCCGCGCAAATCCTGCCCCTTCAGTCCGTCCACCACGAGCGCGGGATTTTCGGATCCGTTCAAGAAAAGTTTAGCGGAGCGGCCCTTGACCTCGATCCTGACCTTCGCCCAAGTCTCCGTTTGCAACTCCACATAAGTCTCGTAGACCGAAGGCCACTCGCGGCGCAGTTTGTACCAGCCGAAGTCCGGTTCGGAAGTGTATTGCACCGAGTGATTCCGCATGGCCTGGTCCTCCGCATGCGAATTCCCTGGCCGCAGGTAAAACAGTTCGTACCGCGAGGCGTCCGGCCGCGCCCGGAAGGCGATGCCTACAAAGCCGGGCATTCGCACACCCGGTGGCGTGGTTATCTTCAAAGCGATGTCAGCTTCGATGGTGCCATCCTGAAAATCCGTGCCTCGCAGAAGCGCGAAACCGTCCTTTTGCGCGTCTTTTGTCAGGCGCACCGCTTTACGTCCTTTGTATTCCACGGCTTCGGCCTTCACGTTAAGGAGGACCAGGTCCTTGGTGTCGCTGAGCGCAAACGTTTGAGCATCAGGCGCCGCCTGACCGAAGCCGGCCCAGCCTATTGCGATCGCGAAGACTCCCGCAACCGTGCCTCCCAGTTGTGTAATTCGAGACATATTCTCCTGCCTCCATCGTTAAACGCGGGAACATCCGCCGCGCAGAGCGCTTCCCCGCTCGCGAAGAAGTGACACTGCACCAGGCGCGCTGCGCCCTCCCGCAGTAGCCTGATTGACATCCCCTATAAACCTATAGACGAAGAACTGGCCTTTCCGTTTAACGCCAAAGGCCGCAGGAGTCATTCCTTCCTTAGAAAATAGCCATAACCCTTTTATTTTCAAAGGGCACTTTGCGGCTATTTTCATGGTTCGTTGTGGTTCGAAGAACCATGATTTATTCATACCGCAGCGCCGCCATCGGATCGACGCGGGAAGCTCGGCGCGACGGGATGAAGCAAGCGAGCAGCGCAACGATTGTCACGACGAAGACGACCGCGCCGATCGTCATAGGATCTGCCGCCTTAACGTTGAAGAGTAAACTCTCCATCAACCGGCCGATAACCAACGAAATACCGAGACCCGTTACGAGCCCCGCCGCCACAGGTGTCAAGCCCTGGCGCAGAATCATTAGGTGCAAATTGGTGACCTGTGCCCCCAAGGCCGAACGTATGCTCAGTTCGCGACGCCGCTGTTCAACGGAATACGCAATGACGCCATAAATTCCAAGCGATGCCAGAAACAGCGCCGAGCCGGCGAACAAAAGGGCCAGAAGCATTTGGAATCGGCGTGGCGCAACCGAATCAGACACCATTTCGGACATGGACCGCATGGCAACAATCGGCACCTCAAGATCCTCCGTATGAATGGCCTCGCGGACGGATGCTTCCACGCTGCGCTCATCGCCGTAGGTGCTTACAACAATCCCAGCCGATTGAGGCGCCCGCAAATTCTTTTCCCCAAACCAGTCCGGCACATAAACCATCATGACCGGTGCGGCGTCCAGTTTCACCGTGCGAACGTCGCCGACCACCCCAATGACCTCATCCTCTTCCTTGCCGCCCCAGAAGGTAAGGCAGGTACGCCCAATCGCGTGCTGGCCTGGCCAGAAGCGTTGCGCGGCGCTTTCGGAAACCACAACGACCTTCCTGCCTCGATCGCTTTCGCTGAAGATGCGGCCGTGCAGGAGTCGCACGCCCACAGCCGCGAAATAGTCGGGGCTCGCAACCCGGAAATTTGCAGGAAAGTGAAATGGGCCTCCCGGCGGAACGTCAAGTCCCGTGACGCTTGTTTCACCTTCCAGCGGCAGCCGGCTGACCCAGCCGGACGCATGAACGCCAGGCAGCCCGCGAAGCCGCTCAAGCAACGCGTTGTAAAAGTGCAGTCGCGCGGCTGGCTCGGAGTAGCGCTGCGGAGGCAAGTCAACGTCCACAGCCAGCACTTTTTCGGTGGCGAAGCCCGGGTTCACTCGGAGGAGATGAAACAGGCTCGATGTCAACAGGCCCGCAACAATGAGAAGCGCTGTGCACATTCCGACCTCAATGCCAATGAACGCCTCGCG
>Ga0209156_10003141_pt1 | contig 12584 bp, 13 predicted proteins | sample GraSoiAngelo_124_FD_185881 | JGI IMG/M metagenome (GOLD analysis project Ga0209156, IMG submission 185881) | Grasslands soil microbial communities from the Angelo Coastal Reserve, California, USA - 14_0927_05_20cm (SPAdes) (version 2) | ecosystem: Environmental > Terrestrial > Soil > Grasslands...
TTAAACAGCCAGACCGCATCTGGTTCCTGGTCGACGTTTTGGAGACGGACTTGAATTTGTTCGCGGGTGGCGGTCGGCAAATTTTTGCCGACGTAATCGGCGCGAATCGGCAACTCGCGGTGGCCGCGGTCGACCAGCGCGGCTAGTTGGATTCGCGCGGGCCGGCCGAAAGAGCTGATCGCGTCCATCGCGGCGCGCACGGTGCGACCCGTGAAAAGAACATCATCGACAATGATGACCGTGCGATGCTCGAGCGGCAGCGGCAGTTTCGAGGCGTGCACCATCGGCAACTCGGCGCGCGTGCCGATGTCGTCGCGGTGCATCGCGACGTCGATGGTGCCGGTCTCGATGTCGATCTTGGCAACGTCGCGGATGAATTCGGCGAGTCGGTGTGCGACCTCCACTCCGCGCAGTGGAATTCCGGCAAGCACGACCGATTTCAAGTCGGCGTTTTGCTCGATAATTTCGTGGGCGATCCGCCGCAGCGCGCGCCAGATCGCTTCCGCGTCCATGATCGGGACACCCGAGGTCCGAGCCGGACTGGCAATATGTTTTTTGTCGTCCATTTGCATCCTTGGCGACCTCGCAGGATCGCTTTAAAGGAGCCGAAAATAAATCAGGAGGCTGCTTTTTCTGTGCGAGCCTCCTTCATTCGCCGCTCCCGCCAATGGGAGCGATGTTTCACGATCCAATCGAGAAGCGCTTTTTCAAAGCCGATGTCCTTGCCGGCTTTTTCACTCTCGATCCATTTATGCTTCAAAATCTCTTCGCGTTCGGCCAGGAACTCTTTGTAGAGGACCGAGTTCTTAACGAACTGCGATTTGTCTTTCTCGACTTCGGCAACCGGCATGTCGACAGCTTTTTCCATAAAAACGAGAATCAGTCAATACAAAGTGAATAACTTGTTGGTAAGGTATGACGTAGCATCACCCATACCTATTTAAATTACGCCGCAGAATCGGTTAGGCCAGTGCCTCGCAAATCCGCTGGGCGATCGTCGTAAACTCCACAGCCACAGGAGACTGTCGATCTTGCCCGACGATTGGCTGCCCGCGGTCCGCCGCCTCACGCGTTGCAATGTCGATGGGGACTTGGCCGAGCAACGGAACCCGGAGGCGCTTCGCTTCGCGTTCGCCGCCACCGCTGCCGAAGATGTCGTATCGCTTGTTATCCGAAGGCGAAACGAAATAGCTCATGTTTTCAACCAGTCCGAGCACGGGAACATTGACCTTTTCAAACATGGTGGCGGCCTTGCGCGCATCGATCAGCGCCACTTCCTGTGGGGTCGTGACAATGATGGCGCCGGAAAGCGCGACGGTTTGAACGATCGTCAATTGAATGTCGCCGGTGCCTGGCGGCAGATCGAGCACCAGAAAATCAAGTTCGCCCCAATCGACCTGACGTAAAAATTGTTGAGTGTAACGCGTCACCATCGGCCCGCGCAAAATGGCAGGTGAGGTGTCGTCGAGCAAAAAGCCCATCGACATCAGCTTGAGATTGTACTGTTCGATCGGGATGATTTTGTTTTCGTCGGTCGCGGTTGGCCGCTCTCGCGTCCCGAACATCAGAGAAATACTTGGACCGTAAATGTCGCAGTCGCACAAACCGACGCGCGCTTTGGTTTGCTCAAGGGCGACGGCGAGGTTTGCCGCGACGGTAGATTTTCCAACGCCGCCTTTACCGCTCGCAATCGCGATGACGTGCTTTATTCCCGGAATTCGGGTGGCGCCAACACTCGCGCCCGCACCGGCTGGAGGCGCGTGGATATCGATCAAAACTTTTGCGCTGAGAACACCATCGAGCTCGCGCAAGATTTTTTCCGCATCGTTTTTTATGGTCGCCGGAATATTGGGATCGTTGGTGGCAAGTGCGAGCTGCACTTTGACTTCGCCGCGATCAATCTGGACACCTTTAACGAGACCGAATGACACAATGTCGCGGCTAAATCCAGGATAACGGACCGAGCGCAGCGCATCGCGAACTTGTTCTTCTGAAATCGACATTGCCGAAACCTAGGCCGCTGGCGTGGCCAGTAAAGATGCGGCCAGGTCTTCTATGCTTGAAACATTCACGCGTTCCGGACAGCATCGCGGCATGAAGAAACAAATCTCAGTTGTTATCGCTGTCACGGCGGTCGCGCTGCTTGGGGGATGCGCCATGTTCCAAGAGAGCGGACAATCCGCACTGGTCGGAACGTGGACGAATTCGCTCGGCACAGTTTGGGCGATCAAGGCCGACGGCACATTCGATGTCGATCTTAAGCATCATGGAAGACGGGATGCGTGGGGGACCTACACGGTGCAGGGCGATCAGGCCACTTTCCAGCGTACCGGTGGAATGAAACCGAAAGGCTGCGAAGGACCGGGCGTCTACAAGTTCAAACGGACGGACGACACACTCCAACGGACGACACACTCCAATTCACGCTGGTCAGCGACCAGTGCAAGTTGCGCCAGAAAAACGTGCTGCAGTCATGGAAGCCGTGGAAGAAAAAATAACTTTCCGCTGTTAGGCGTCACCAGATGTCGATCTTGCCAATTGTTTGTGCACGCCCTTAGTGAAGAAGATCCGTTCGCGCTCGATGTCGGCGCCGCGCTTTGAAAAGAAGTCCCGCAGCTCCGATGTAAGATAATCGCCATTCGGTAGTGGATTGAGCGTGAGATAGATTTTGCCGCCAGGCGCGAGTCGCCGTTGAAGATCGCGAAGAAGAAAATCCCATTCGCCTGGTCCCCAGCGCGAGTTCGTCGCCCGATATCGATCAAAACCGATCGAAAACGCGGTGATCCAATCGAATTGCTGGTGAAGATTCGGGAGCGACTCGAACGGTTGAATTCTGAAAACCGTTCGTGGCACGCGGAAAACTTCGAGCAGCTCCTTGAAGAGAGACGATTCGTCAAGGTCGAGGCCAAGAACGGAATGACCGAATCGTTTCAGAATGAACAAAAAAAAGCCGCCACCACAGCCTAGATCGAGGACGCGTTGGGGCAGCGAGCGATGCAGTTTCAAATCTTGGACTCGCTCACGATTAACGCGTAGCCATTGATCGACATCGGCATATTTCTCGCCGGCGTAACGTTTTTGGATTTCGGCGAGCCGGTTTTGATCAAGGCCAGCAATCGTTTCAGAATGAACAAAAAAAAGCCGCCACCACAGCCTAGATCGAGGACGCGTTGGGGCGGCGAGCGATGCAGTTTCAAATCCTGGACTCGCTCACGATTAACGCGTAGCCATTGATCGACATCGGCATATTTCTCGCCGGCGTAACATTTTTGGATTTCGGCGAGCCGGTTTTGATCAAGGCCAGCGAGAACGGGCCCCAAGGGCAATCGAAAAACCGAACGCTGCGCTCTTCGCCAGCCTCGCCGGTAGGTTTCCCGGCGCGCGAGCTTCGCGAGTTTCCGATGCAGCTTCATGGGAGTGCCTCTGCGATCTCACGTAGCAATCCGGGTCCGCGATAGATCAGTCCGGTATAGATTTGGAGAAGTCGCGCGCCGGCTTCGATTTTCTCTCGCGCGGAATCCGCATCCATAATTCCACCGGAGGCGATGATGGGTATTGTTGATCTGGCGGCGATCTCGCGAACAAGAGCGGTGGATTTCCCCCGCAACGGCGCGCCGCTCAATCCGCCTTGCTCGTCTTGGGCAGCGGGAATCGATGAATGATCGACGGTTGTATTAGTAGCGATAATCCCGGCGACCTTGTTGGTTTCGCACGTTGAAACGATGGCGTCGAGTTCGGATGGCGCCAAATCCGGCGCAATTTTAATCAAGATTGGTTTACGGGCGGTGAGATTCTGTTGGCCAACGCCGCTCAATCCGCCTTGCTCGTCTTGGGCGGCGGGAATCGATGAATGATCGACGGTTGTATTAGTAGCGATAATCCCGGCGACCTTGTTGGTTGCGCACGTTGAAACGATGGCGTCGAGTTCGGATGGCGCCAAATCCGGCGCAATTTTAATCAAGATTGGTTTACGGCTGATGAGATTCTGTTCGCCAATCGCCGAGAGTAATTCGGAAAGCGCATCCGCTCCCTGCAACTCGCGCAAGCCGGGTGTATTCGGTGAGCTGACATTGAGGACGATGTAATCCGCGAATTCACGCAGAAGCCGGAACGAATAGAGATAATCTTCAGTGGCCTCGGTTAGCGGCGTGCTCATCGATTTTCCAATATTGATTCCAACAGGCACTTCCGGCCAACGACTGCTTCGCCGCAATTTGCGTAATCGCCGTGCGATCGCGTCGGCGCCCTCGTTATTGAATCCGAGCCGGTTGATCAACGCGTTTTGTTTGGGGAAACGAAAGATTCGCGGCTTCGAATTACCCGGCTGCGCTTTCGCCGTTACCGTGCCGATCTCGATAAAACCAAACCCGAGTGCCGCCCATGCCGGCAGCGCGACGCCGTTTTTATCGAGACCGGCGGCGAGGCCGATTGGGTTTGGAAAATTCAGACCGAAGAGTTTTTTTGGGCTGGCCGGTGGCTGAAAAGGATTCAGGGCGTGCAGGGTAAGATCGACATGCGAGGCTGCGCGCAGGCTTTCGATTGTGAACCGGTGAGCGATTTCGGCATCAATTGAAAAGAGAAGCGGCCTAACGAATCGCTCGTAGGCGTCCTTCATTTGCCGATGCAGAATTGGCCGAAGACCGAATCCAGAATTTGTTCGACACCGACCGTGCCGATCACTTCGCCCACTGCTTCCAAAGCCTCGTTCAGGTCAACCGACAGATACTCAGGTGAGAATGTTTTGTCCAAGGTCTTTCGCGCGCGATCACACGCTTCCAGAGCGCGGCGCAAGCAATCACGATGACGCATATTGATGGCGAGCGCGTTTTCCGGTCGCAAATTTTGTTTGCTGATCCGCGAAAAAATTTCGTTCTCAAGAGCCCCCAAGCCATCGCCGGTTAGGCAAGAAACCCGAAGCGCATTGGTGTTTTTCCATTCCGGATGTTCGGGCAGGTCGCACTTGTTCAGCACGAGGAGTTCGTTCCCATTCGCGTTCTGCTCAAAATGCGCCGGGGGCGCTGCATTTCGATCGATAATGTGCAGCCGCAAGTCAGCTTTTTGCAGGGAACGCTCGGTGCGTGCAATTCCCTCGCGCTCGATATCGGATGTCGACGTTCGAAGGCCGGCAGTATCCAGCAAACGAACCGGAACCCCGCACAAATTGACGGTTTCTTCGATCGTATCCCTTGTTGTGCCGGGAGCATCGCTCACAATTACGCGTTCGTAACCGAGGAGGCGATTGAGCAGGCTGGATTCGATCGTATCCCTTGTTGTGCCGGGAGCATCGCTCACAATTACGCGTTCGTAACCGAGGAGGCGATTGAGCAGGCTGGATTTGCCGGCGTTGGTCGCTCCATAAATCACGACTCGGACTCCGTCGCGCAAAATGCGGCCGTGATCGGCAGTTGCAAGAAGCGCGGCAATTTGTTCACGAACTGAGTCGAGTCGCACGCGCAATGAATTGCCTTCGTCCGGCGCGATTCCTTCCTCTGAAAAATCGATTGAGGCTTCAACGTGAGCGACAAGATCGACCAGAGAGTCGCGAATCCCTTTGATTTGTTCGCCCAGCTTGCCTTCCAATTGTTCAGTGGCAGAGCGCAAAGCGAGATCGGTGCGGGCCCGAATCAAATCGATGACGGCTTCGGCTTGGGTCAGATCCATTTTGCCATTCAGAAAAGCGCGCTCGGTAAATTCGCCGGGGCGCGCACCGCGTGCACCGGCGTGCAAACAGGCTTCGAGAACTTTGGCCGTCACGAGCGTTCCGCCATGGCAACTGATCTCGACAATATCCTCGCCGGTGTAACTGGCAGGCGCGCGATGGATCGACATCATCACTTCGTCGATCAAGCCGCCTGATTCAGTGACGATGTCGCCGAAGTATTGAATATGAGAAGCGAATCGTGACGGTCTTTTCTTGCCCCGAAAAATTTTCTCCGCAATTGAAACCGCAGCCGGACCGGAAATTCGAACAAGCGCGATAGCGCCTTCGCCCGGCGGGGTTGAAATCGCGGCGATGGTTTCGGTTGCGATCAAATCAGAATCGTCCCGCGCCGAAGATGTCGATCTTACGAGAGCACGTCCTTCAAGACTGCGATGCATTTTTCGTTTTGCTCCATTGTGCCCACGGTGATGCGAATCCACTCGGGCAGGTTGTAGCCGCGCAGCGGCCGTACGATGATTTTTCGGGCGAGCATCTTCTTAAAAACGGTTGGTCCATCGCCCACATTGACGAAGACAAAATTTCCCGCGCTCGGAATATATTTTAATTTCATTGCGCTAAATTGCTCCTCGAGAAACGCGCGGCCAGCATCGACGATTCGCTTGGATTGAAGGACGTGCTCGGAATCTTCGAGCGCTGCGATGGCGCCAATTTGGCCGATCCCGTTTACGTTGAACGGCTGCCTGGTTTTCTGGAGGACTTCAATCAGGCTTCGAGACGCGATCCCATAGCCGACGCGCAGACTGGCCAAACCGTGAATTTTCGAAAACGTGCGTAAAATGACAACATTTTGACCATTGCTCACGTGACGAAGGGTATTGGGTGGATCGTCCAGAAACTCAAAATAAGCTTCGTCCACCACCGTGATGACCTCGTCCGGCACCCGCGCCAGGAAGTTGTCGATCTTCTCCTGCTCAATCAAGAATCCGGTTGGGTTGTTCGGATTGGCAATGAAGATGATTTTAGTTTTCGGCGTGATCGCGCTTAACATTGCCTGCAAATCGGGCTGAAAATTTGCCGTCGGCGTTTCAATGGTGCGGGCATCAAAAAGCTGCGCGATGAGTTTGTAAGCAATAAAGGCGTACTCAGGGACAATCACCTCGTCGCCGCGATCAAGAAACGCGTGGCCGATGAACTCGATGATCTCGTTGGAGCCGTTTCCGAGAATAATATTCTCGCTGCCTAATCCCAATCGCCTCGCGATGGCCTCACGCAAATAGACACCGCTGCTCTCGGGATAGAGCTGCGCCGATTCAATCGCGGCGCGCATCGCTGTCACGGCCTTTGGAGACGCGCCGAGAGCGTTTTCGTTGGAAGCGAGCTTGATGATCTCGCCCGGATGCGCCCCGATCTCATGCGCTGTCTCTTCAATCGGCTTACCCGGTTCGTATACCGCGAGGTCCCGCAGTTGCCGGTTTGCTCTGTCCCAGATTGATGTCACGCGATCAATCTAGACGCAATTGAGGACCGAATAAAAGCCGCTGCGCAACATAGAAGCACTCGCCGGGAACGGGAGTACAGGCTGAATCCAACCGACTAACGCGCCTAGCCAAGTTTCTATCGGCGGTGGCGTGAGAAAACCCGCAAGAAGCCGGCTTTTTTGCTTGCGTTTGAGGGGCGGTTTCCGGTAAAACGTGCCGGGGTCAGACTGGCAGTTATAGGTGGCATAGAAATTGTCATTGACGGTCAAGACGCAATTATGAGAAATATGGTAATCATGGAAACCGCCCGCCATGATAACTCGCCGCCGAGCAAAGGATAATCGCAACATGAACACTATTAGGGTCTTTTCACTCAGCGCCCTGCTTATTGCAGCCGCCGCGCTTTTACTCGCTACCAGCGCGCACGCCACCATCGTCGATTTAACGACCAGTGCCAACGCCAGCGGTGACATCAATGGTGCTCTATTCTTCGCCAGCGACCAGCAAGCAGCCGGCACAGGCTTCATTGATCCGTTTCTGCGCGTTCAAGCCAGCCCGACGGAACAAGGCTACAATACCGATGGCGGTTTTCCGTTCGACGACAAAAATCCGCACAACTTCCAGCACAGCGTGCTCCTCTCCTCTCTGATGCAGTTCAACCTTAACGGCACGGAGTATTTCAAATTCACGTTGGACGCGAATCAGTCCGGGGCTTCGAACCACACTTTCACGATGACTCAATTACAGATCTACACCGCGAACAGCGGTTCGTTATTGCCGACATCACTAAACGCCGATGGCACAATTGCGTTGGGCAGTCTGGTTTACAATATGAATGCGGGCGGCACCACGAACACAGTTGTCACTACCGCGACGGGCAGCGGCAAATACGATGCGGTTGTTTACGTTCCGGTGAGCCTTTTCAACCTGTCGGACAAATTCGTCTATCTCTTTTTCGCAGGTCAGGGCAACGGCGGGTTTGAGGAATGGAATGCGGCCACCGAGGTCAATCCAATTCCGGAAGCGAGCACGTTTTTCCCAATCATCGGTTTGTTGGCGGCGGTTTTTTCGACGCAGTTCGTGCGGCGCCGGCAACTGCAGCAAGTTTCGAAATAGTCGAGCGTTCTGCTTTCAGAAGCTCCTTGTTTGGCGTAGGCAGCGGAGGCGACAATGAATATGTCGCCTCCGCTTTGCTTTACAATTCTGTCGCCGCGGACTTGCCGGATTGACCTTCGATGCGATTGGACAAATACCGCGCCGAGACTGAGATCGTTGTCTGCCCTGTTCGGAAGCGAGCGCCGGGGAAGTGTTACCGGATATCTTCGATGTAGCTAGCGACCTGGTAATCAATCGGAATACTGTTGATGATTTCCTTGTCATAATGAAACCCGGTATTGCCGTTACCAGTAAAGCTGTTACAGACGATCGCGCCAAAGATGTCTGGATTGCCGATCATACTCATGCTAGCACTTGGTGCATAAAAGGTGGCCCAAACATTACCTGGAGGAGTGACGCTGATTGTCTGGGTGGAGCCATCTGTTGGGCTAACGCCATAAAACTGCAGGTGGCCAGCCCGGCTATAATCAGTCGAAGGTGTTCCATCCATGTTGTAAATCCCCGTGGCGCCATCGACATTGTTGTTCACGAGATCATTCCCCGAGGAGCTGAGGTTTCCGGTAAAGTAAATCTTGGCGTTAACGCCTTGCCCGATTGTGATAGGACCGCCGACGTTGCCGTTGACCACAATCGTCACGTAGGTTTCGGCCGGTTTGCCCGCGTTGGGAAGCAAAGGAAGGACATTTTGGCCATTGATCGTGAGACCACTGCCTAACGAGCTGTAAACGTATTGTGCTGGAGTAGACGGAGTCGTTCCCGCCAGCACGTTAAGGGTGCCGGCGGTTCCCGGTAGATAACCGGTTGTGTCTGGTTTTACCAAAGGGGGGATGCTAAATGGCACACTGTTGTCGATCGTGCCACTGATGTTAGTCCCAGAGTGTGTGACATTGCCGCCATTCGTTGTCACATTTCCATAAATCGGGCCGAATTCGGTGAAACTTGAACTCCCAACGGCTACATCGCCATTTGTTGCATCGGAGTAATGCGGATCCAACGGATTATTGGCGGCAAAGTAGTAGGCGCCATTTTTCGAATCGTAACTATCGATCCACCCTGCGGAACCGGGCCCACTAAAACTTGCCGTGGCCGTGAGCGCGCCGGTAAAGGACCATTGTGGGACGGCCACTGTTTCGACACGTCTGGTGATTTGCGGATTGGAGACCGCCTGGATCGTGGTGTTGTTACCATCGCCGTCCCCGTAGGCAGACAGAAAATGATCGTATTTGAAATCGATCTTACGAATAAGACTGTCGCCCTTTGTCACGCTGTTCATGCGATCATCCATTCCAACCCGCATTAAACCAAAGAGCTTTGCTGTCCCTACGGAGCGAATCCGATAACAGGCAAAGCCGTTGGTGGAAGTAGCACTGTCGACCGTGACCGTGGCGGAAAGACCATTGCCTTGCCCAAAAGTTATGGTTTTGACACAGGCAGGTCCCGGCGTCGGGGAAGCTGACACGCTCCACCCATCCGCGACGAACTGCGCACTAAACGGCAAACCAGTGGTAACGAGCTTGCGCACTTCAGCGAAGGCGACGTCGCCCCCGGCTTCAGCGGCATAGAGAGCTTCTTTCCAACCTTTGACCTGCTTGGAGGAAACGTTGTAACGAGTCGTGGAATTGACCAAAACGTTGGCTGCGATCAGCGACAGAATCACAATGGTAAGAAGCGCATAAATCATTGTGCTCCCGCTTTGCTTCTGAAGAGATTTCTTCATGATGACATTGTTCCTTTGATTAACCACGACGCTTGTTGCGAAGGTAGGTAGTTGCGAACACAGTCGTGCCAGACTGTTCAGCGGCTGCACCGCCTGACGTAAAGGTCGGTTGGAAGGTTATTGAGGTCGTTGTGTATTGCGTGTTGGATAATATGACGTCCGTCGTTTGTGGGAGGAGCGAATCTGTACTCGACGCGATGTTTGTGACGACGCCGTTCTCTGTCCGAACAATGGAACTGCCACTAATGGAATAGACTACCGTGGTCGCACCAAACGTAACCGTCGCATTGCTCGTGCTAGCAGTCGCGTTGGCCGACAGGGTCGCAGTCGTAGCATTCGAGACACTTTGGATCGTGGTGCCGGTTGGGATATTGGCGCCGGCAACTGATGCCCCGATGTCGGCGGACGTGAATGCGGCCGTAGCGGAAGTGAGTGTGGCAGAGGCGTTGGTTGTAACAGCATCAGTTACTGTCCTGCTCTTCGGATAGCTGACAACGGTGCCGTTCTTGGTCGTCCTGACCGTTGGCGTTGATCGCGCGTTGCCGTTGAGGTAGTTCGGGATAATGCAAGTGATCGTTTTCAGGTCGCTTGACGCGGTGACGATGTAAGAACGCCTCACATCGCGGCTGAGATAATCGACAATGCGGATTTGCTGCATTTGCGTGCCGAGGAACTTGTCCGCCGCGCTAAAACTCTTTTGGAGGGCGACCGACGCAACGGTCACAGCGGCCAGGACAACTGCTCCGGCCGCGACAGCCACGAGTAATTCAGTTACGGTGAATCCAGTTGCCGGGTGAAGATGCTTTTGTTTCATTTCTTGGTTCCTGCGGAGATGATCGTTTCGCTTTGCTCGCTTCTGGACCTTCCTCCAAGGGTCTCGGTCCACGAATAAGTAACGTTAACCTTTACGAGTTTGGCGGTAGCGAGGTTCGAGTCAGTTGAATTGATAGTTGCTGACGAGCCTCCGGCAGAGAGAGTGATTTGGGTATTGCTGGCGTTAGCCGTGGGATACGCACTCAAAGTGACGACCTCGGTTGGGCTCCTGGCCAGAAACTCGGCTCCGTTTGCCGGGGTGGTCATCAGGCTCTGCACGTATGAAGCGCTCGTCAGATTTGCGAACGACAGGTTTCGCAGTTGCTCGAGCCTGTCTTGCACTCCTTGTAAGACCGCTACGTTGTTCTTACTGGATGTTATATAGCGGAGACAGAGGCCGTTAACCTCGAAGATTGAAACGAAGAAAACGGCCACCAGAGCAACAGCTATCATCGTTTCGACTAGGGTGACCCCGGCGAGAGGTTTTCTCGAGCGCTTTAGGCCTACCCTGTAGGAGTTAATCCTCATGTCAGGGCGTAACGAAGCAATTGCAGTGCCCTGATCGCGCTACAGTCGCGCGATTCGGTCGTAGCGAAATACACGACATCTCGAGCCGAAGTCTTTGGTTAGACGGAAGCTTTTTGTCCTGCACTGACCCACCGAATCGCTTCATGACAAAGCTGGCTGGAGTTCTCCAAATGCAATTTCGTTTTGATTCGTGCCCGGTAAGTATCGACCGTGCTGAGTCCGAGATGAAGTTGATTGCTGATCTCGCGGGTGCTGCGTCCATGCCCGATCAGCTCGAACACCTCGAGTTCTCTATCGGTCAACTGAGTCACACCGTTTTCGCTTTTTCGGCCAAGAGCAACGGTTTCGAGAATGCGGGAGGCGATCCGTCCCGGCAGATAAATTTCGCCCCGAAGAACAGCGCAAATGGCGGTCATCACTTCTCTCGAAACTTCGTTCTTGGTGATATAACCACGCGCGCCGGCTTTGAGGACGCGTTCCGCATAAAGCGCTTCATCGTGCATCGAAAGAACTAATACCGGAACGTCGATCTCTTTTGCTTTCAGGTTTTTGATGAGCTCGAGTCCGCTCGGGCCTTTCAAGATTAGATCGACAATCGCGATGTCAGGCGCTTTCGACTCGATCAACTGGAAAGCATCGTGAATGTTGTCTGCTTCACCGCACACTGTCATTCCCGGCTCTTTATTAATGAGTTGGGCCAGTTGCTCGCGAAACATCGGATGGTCTTCGACCAGAACGACGCGGAATTTTTGTAGCGCTTCCGTATTCATCGCTTAGCGCCAGTTGGAATGGTGCAGGACACGATTGTGCCGCCACCGGAACCGGCTTCGATCGCAAATTCCCCATCCATGATGTTGGCGCGATAACGCATGATGCTGATCCCGACGCCGTTCATGGCGTTTCCATTTTTGGAGAAGCCAATTCCGTCGTCGGCAATGCTCAAGCTCGTCGCGCTCGCGTTAGCGCTGAGGCGAATGTCGATCTTGCGCGCTTTGCCATGCTTGGTCGCATTGTTAATCGCTTCTTGCGCGATCCGGTAAAGATGTGTGGCCTTGCCGTCTTGGCTGGCGCCAGTTTTCCCGGCGGCTTCAAAAGTGCATTGGACCGGAAGCAATCGGCTCGTAGAAACGGCGAGTTCGTTAAGTGCTGCCGGCAATCCCGCTTCATCCAATCGTACCGGGACCAGGCCGTGTGATAAATCGCGCGCTTGCTTGACCGATTCGCTTAACAGTTTCTCTATCTCACTCGCGTTCGCCGCTAACTTATCCAG
>Ga0209156_10003143_pt1 | contig 12575 bp, 12 predicted proteins | sample GraSoiAngelo_124_FD_185881 | JGI IMG/M metagenome (GOLD analysis project Ga0209156, IMG submission 185881) | Grasslands soil microbial communities from the Angelo Coastal Reserve, California, USA - 14_0927_05_20cm (SPAdes) (version 2) | ecosystem: Environmental > Terrestrial > Soil > Grasslands...
CTATCTTCACGACGCCGTCGTCCCCCGGACGAAGGTGCCCGACGTCCTGCGTGCGGTGAACGCGATCGCGGAGCGCTACGGATACGTGATCGCGAACATGTTCCACATCGGCGACGGGAACCTGCACCCGGTGCTGCTGTTCGACGCGCGGACCCAGCCGATCGACCGGGTGATGGAGGCGAGCGCCGAGATCCTCAAGGTCGCGATCGACGCCGGCGGCGCGCTCTCCGGCGAGCACGGGATCGGCCTCGAGAAGAACCATTTCATGTTCTGGGTCTTCGGTCCTGAGGATCTCGACGCGCAGCGTCGCGGGCGCGAGGCGTTCGATCCCGAAGGGACCATGAACCCCGGAAAGATCTTCCCGGGTGGCGATGCCTGCGCCGACATTCCGACGGAGCGTACGAAGCGAGCACTCGCGGAGGGCATGTGGGTGTAGCGCTCCGGCCTGACACGCGTGCCATCGACGGCATCGTCCCGCGCGACGTCGTTCGCGCGACGAGCGAGGGCGAGGTCGTCGAGGCGATCCGCGGTGCGAACGAGCGGGACGAGGCAGTCGTCGTGAGTGGCGGCGCGACGCGCCTCGGTGTTGGCGATCCGCCGACGCGTTACGACGTCGGGCTCGACCTCTCGGCCCTCAGCGGGATCGTCGAGTACGAGCCCGACGACCTCGTTGCCACCGTCCGCGCGGGGACCACCCTCGCGGAGCTCACCGCCGCTCTTGCCGCGCGCGGCCAGCGCTGGCCGGTCGAGCCGGGCCTGCCGGAACTTGCGACGGTCGGCGGGACGCTCGCGAGCGCCGCCGGCGGACCGTCGCGGCTCCGATATTTCCATCCGCGTGATTGGGTGATCGGTGCGCGCGCCGTCCTTGGCGACGGGACCGCGGTCCGCTCGGGCGGGAAGGTCGTGAAGAACGTCACCGGCTACGATCTCACGCGGTTCTGGAGCGGCACATTCGGGACTCTTGCGACCATCGTCGAGCTGACCTTGAAGCTCACGGCGATACCCGAGCGCACCGTCTCGCTGGTCGCGGAGGTCGACGTTCCGGCGGCATTCGCGGCGGCGAACGATCTGCACGTGAGCGGCCTTCCGCTGGATGCGCTTGCGATCGTCACAGGCGAAGCGGTGGAGGCAGTTGGCGCCCGCGGCGACGCGGCACTGCTTGTCCGCCTCACCGGTGCCGCGGCCGCGGTGCGCCGCCTCGGACGCGATATTCGCGAACGCGTGCGATGCCGCGACGTGGCCAACGAGACGTGGGATCGTGTCGCGGCGCTCCCGCTCGAGTCAAAGTGGACAGCGCGTCTGGCGTGGCCGGCAAGCGGCCGACCTGATGTTGAGTTCGCAGGGTACGGCGCGGTGATCTACCCGGCAGACTCGACCGCCTACCTCCTGCGTTCCATCGACCGCGCGACGTTCCGTTCGGTCCGCGCATCGCTCGAGGCCGCCGGCGGCATCGCCGTGCTGGAGCGCGCGAGCGCCGACTACAAACGCGATGCGGGTGGAGCGTGGGGTACGCCGCGCGTCCCGCTCGGAATCGCGCGCGCGCTCAAGGAGCGCTTCGACCCGCGAGGCGTGCTCGCACCGGGCCGGATGCCAACGTGAGCACGGTCTTCGACACGACCGGACTGGAGCGCTGCATCCACTGCGGGCTCTGCCTCGAGGCATGCCCCACATACCGGATCACGCAGCTCGAGACCGAGTCACCGCGCGGACGCCTCCATCTCATGGGAGCGATCGCGGACCGTCGGGTCGATCTGGGCCGGAACGACGCCACGGTGCTGCACCTCGATCGCTGTCTGGCCTGCCGCGCCTGCGAGGCGGTCTGTCCATCGGGCGTGCCCTACGGTCGCCTCATCGAGGAGACCCGGGCGGCCGTCGTGCGATCGCGCGGCATTACTCCGCTCGGCCGAGTCCTCCTGTGGTCGGTCTCGCGGCCGTGGGTCCTCCGCGCGATGGCCGCGGTCCTCGCGGCCTCCGAGCGGACCGGTCTTCGCCGGCTGGTCCTTCGTTTCCTGCCGCCGCGGTTGCGGCGACTCGATGCGCTCGCGCCTCCGGTGGGGCGCCCGGCGTACCGGCCCGTCCAGGTCCAGTCACCGCGTTTGTCCGTGGGTTTGCTCTTGGGATGTGTGATGCGCGCGTCGTACGGCGACGTGCATACCGCGACCGCGCGCGTGCTCGCCCGGCTCGGTGCCGCGGTCGTCGACACGCCGGACCAGACCTGCTGCGGCGCGCTGCACGCGCACGCCGGCGATAAAGATGAGGCGGTACGACTCGCGAAGAGGAACATCGTCGCGTTCGAGCAGGCCGAGGTCATCCTTGTGAATGCCGCGGGCTGCGGCGCGCACTTGAAGAGCTACGCCCATCTTCTCGAAGACCGGCCGAACTGGGCGGAACGCGCCTCCGCCCTCGCGTCGCGGGTTCGTGACGTGAGCGAATTCCTGGAAACGATCGCTGGTGAGATCTCCTTCGGTGAGCTTGCCATGCGCGTCACCTACCAGGACCCCTGCCACCTCGCCCACGCGCAGGGGATCCGGGCCGAGCCGCGCGCGCTGCTCTCGCGGGTCCACAGGCTCGAGCTCGTCGAAATGGCCAACGCCGACGTGTGCTGCGGCAGCGCCGGCTACTACAACCTTGCCCAGCCCGAGTACGCCGATCGGCTGCTCGAGCCGAAGATCGACGCGATCCTCGCGACACGGCCGGATGCGGTCGTCACCGGGAATCCCGGATGCATGCTGCAGCTCGCCGCCGGGCTGCGCTCGCGGGGGCGCGCCGACATTGCCGTGTTACACGTCGTCGAGGTCCTCGACCGCGCGCTCTCGGCGCGATGAGTACGCGACGCGGCTTTACGATCCTTTTTGCGACGCTCGCGGCGGTCGTGGCCGTGCTCGCGCTCCTCCTGATCCCGGTATCGATCGCGCTCGGCCGCTACGCCAACGTGCTTGGCGAATTCCTCGTGCTCGTCGGGTGCGTCGGCTACGTCGCCCGCGTCATGCGCGCCGACCGGCGCCGACGGCGCGAAGCGGAAGCGCTGCTACCGCCGGAGCGCAGGCCCGAACGCCGCGTACCGAGGCGTCCGATCACCTTCCAGCTGCGCGAGACGCTCTTCGTGTTCGTCGTGTGGTTCGTGCTGGTCGCAGCCTTCAACGCGTTCGTCGTCGGACTCGGCCCGGCCCCGAACGTCGGAGTCGCGATCTTCGCGGCATTCATGCTTGCGACACTCACGGTGACCGGCCGGCACATGATGTTCCGTCTGACCGCGGAGGAAGACGCGCCGCCGGAGCGCTGAACGTAGCCCGCCGCTACAGTCCGGGCCGATGGATCTCGGGGTTCAGATAGAGCCGCAGTTCGGCTTCAGCTTCGAGGAAATCCTTGCGATCGCGAACGAGGCCCGCGCCGCGGGATTCACCCGCCTTTGGGTCTCGGATCACCTCTTCAACGATGCCGACGCCGTCGCCACCGATTGCCTCGAAGCTTGGAGCCTGCTCGCCGCACTCGCGGTCAAGACGGAAGGGATCCGCATCGGCGCCATGGTGACGTGCCAGTCGTACCGCAACCCGGCCCTCCTCGCGAAGATCGCGGCGGGTGTCGACGTCATGAGCGGCGGCCGCCTGGACTTCGGGGTGGGCGCCGGGTGGAAGGATTTCGAGTACAAGGCGTATGGCTATCCGTTCCCCGACGGGCCCACGCGGGTGACGCAGCTCATCGAGACCCTCGAGATCTGCACGCGGATGTGGAAAGAGGAGCGCGCGACCTTTCAGGGAAAGCACTACCGGATCGACGACGCCCTCTGCTCGCCGAAGCCGATGCAGAGGCCGCTGCCGATCTGGATCGGCGGGTCGAAGCCGCGTGTCATGCGCGCCGCAGCGCGCTACGCGAGTGCGTTCAACTTCAACCTTGGCACTTCAGCGCAAACGGACACGCTCAAGTCGGCGATGCGTGAGATGGACGCCATCTGCAAGGCTCTCAAACGGGAACCGTCGACCCTCTTACGAAGCTCGTTCCTGATGGCGACGGTCGGATCGACTGCTGCTCGGAGCGAAGCGTTGCTCAAGACCTTCGCGGCGCAGCAAGGGACGAGTCCGGCCAAGATCCTCGATCAACGGCCGGGCCTCTTAAGGGAAACGCCGGAGCGCGCGCTCGGCCGGCTTCGCGAATACGCGGCGCTGGGGATCGCGCACGCCAACATCATGTTCCAGCCGTACGGCAGCGAGCGTGAGCAGATCGCCGCGCTCGCCGGGATCGCCCCGAAGCTCGCCTAATCATGGCGCGTCCTGCGATCTGGCTGATCAGCGGAGCACCCGGCGCCGGAAAGAGCACCGTGTCCGATGCGCTCTGCCGACGGTTTCGGTTGGCAGTCCACATCCCCGTCGACGACATTCGGGATTGGGTGCGGTCGGGCTTTGCGAGTCCGGTGGAGTGGACGAACGAGACCGGGCGGCAGTTCGCTCTCGCCAGGCGCGGTGCAGCCCGCATCGCCACCGACTACGCCGACGCAGGATTCGATGTGATGGTCGACGACGTGATTCGCGAGTCGGATCTCAACCAATACACGGACTACCTCGGAAAGACCCAGCTCCGAAAGGTGCTGCTCAACCCGAGCCTCGAGGCCGTCCTCGCGCGTAACGCGGCGCCTGGACGAAAGCCCTTCGACTCGAGCATTCTTGAAGCCGCATGCCGCGGCCTGCACCCGCTCCTCCTGGCGGAGAACACCGCCGAGCACGGCTGGCTCGTCGTCGATTCGACCGGGCTCAATATCGATGAGACCGTCAACGCGATCGTGCGAGCTTTCTAGACGGGCGCGATGGCACGGAGTTACGTGCGAAGCAGCGTCGGGGTCTTCTGAGCGAGCGGCCCCCGGCAGGCGGTCCACCGCGATCCCAAGAGGGGCCGAGCGAAGAAGACCCCGGCGCTGCTCGGGCCCCGAGCCGCTTCGCGGTCAGGGGCCCCTGCCCCTTGGACAGGACCCGCGCCCGGGCCTTCAGTCTCTCGGTCGTTTCGTGTGGTGATCGGTTTCGCGCTGATAGGCGGACGCGAGGGCGACGAGGAGCGGCTCGCTGAACGGCGGTCCGACGAGCTGCAGCCCCACGGGCAACCCGTCGGTCCCGAAGCCGCACGGAAAGAAGATCGCGGGGACGCCGGCGAGATTGCCGGCGGCGATGAGGCCGATGTTCCCGGTGCGCCGGTTCGGGGGAGGCGTCGCGCTCGCCGTCGTCGGCGGGTTGTCGAGCGGCTGCGTGATCGGCGTCGCGGTGATCGCACGTCCGACCGAGAGGATCACGTCAACATCGCGGAACATCGAGTCGAGCGCGTCCATCAGGCGCGTTCGCATGCGCATGGCATGTAGGTAGTCGCGCGCCTTCGTCTCGAGCGCGGCGCGCAGTCCGGCTTTCTGGCGCGCGTCGATGAGCTGCTCGAACCGCTTGCCTTCGATGAGCTCGGCGAAGATCTCGGCCCCCTCCGAGCCGTACACCGTTTGCACCATCGGTCCGTAGGGCATTGCCGGCAGCGTCGCGCGGACGAAGTTCGGGGCGACGCGTTTGAACTCGTCCACGCCCTTCTCGAGCGCGTGCCTGGCCTCGGCGGAGGCATGCTCGGCGATGTCCTCATCGGCGAACGCGATGCGGGCTCGTTTGGCCGCGGCGGCCGCGGAACGGGCCAGCATCGGCTTGAATCGCTTCCCGCTGGTCGTGCGATCTGCGGCATCGGCTCCAGCGATCGCCTCGAGCACCGCCGCGCAGTCTTCGGCCGTGCGCGCCATGGGTCCGAGCTTGTCGAGCGTCCATGAGAGTGCCATGGCCCCCTTTCGCGAGACGAGGCCGTAGGTCGGACGAAGTCCGGTGACGCCGCAGTAGGCGGATGGCGTACCGATCGAGCCCGACGTCTCCGAGCCGATCGCGAACGGCACGAGACCGGCCCCGACTGCGGCACCCGAGCCACTCGAGGACCCGCCGGACCAGTGCTCGACGTTCCAGGGGTTGCGGCCGGGGCCTTGAAGCGACGCACTCGGGTAGCGGTAACCGCCACCGCCGGCGAGCTCGACCATCGCGAGCTTCGCGGCGAGAACGGCGCCGCTCTTCTTGAGCTTCGCGACGACGGTCGCGTCCTCGCCGATGATCTGATCGCGATAAGGCGGGGCGCCCCACGTCGTCGGCGCGCCGCGAGCCGCGAGCAGGTCCTTCGCGCCGTAAGGGATCCCGGTGAGCGGCCCGCCTTGCTTTTTCGCGATCGCGACATCCGCGCGCTTCGCCTCGTCCAGCGCACGCTCGGTGGTGAGCGCGGCGACGGCGTTGTACTTCGGTCCGAGCTTGCCGAGAAGGTCGAGCGAAGCGCGCGCGACCTCCACCGCGGAGATACGTCGCTTACGAAGCGCCGCGGCGAGCTCCGCCGCCGTACAGAAGCGAATTTCGGCGAAGGTCAATCCGGTGTGAAGACCGTCGGAGGCTCCGTCTCGATCGGGATGCGTTGCGCGCGCAGCTCCGTCGCCGCCTTCTGCACGATCTCACGCGCTTCGTCGGCGAGCCGCGCGGGATCATCGATGTTTCGCTCGTCCGGAGGCATCGTGAGTGCGGAGGATAGCGTGCTAGGCTCGGCCAAGGAGTCGAAGGCCGTGCAATACCGCCGTCAAAGCCTCGTCGAGCGTCCATTGTCCCCGCGCGACTACGACATGCCGGTAGGTTGGTGGGGCTGGAACTGGGAACCGCCTGTTCCGATGTCGATCATCGAGCTCCTCGAGGCGCGGAACATGGACGCGCGCGCCGCGGCCCTCTGCGGGATGGTGCTCGAGGCGCACGGGTCGATCCTCATCGCCGCGGAGCAACCGCATTCGGGCAAGACGACGACGCTCACGGCATTGCTCGACTTCCTACCGGTCCGAACCAGACGCGTCTTTCTGCGCGGGTGGGTCGAGACCTTCGATTACCTCAAGCAGACCGCCCCGGAGAGCACGATCCTGCTCGGGAACGAGCTTTCGTCGCATCTTCCCGTCTATCTCTGGGGACCCAAGGCCGTGCGGGTCTTCGAAACGCTCCGCAAGGGTTACGCGATCGGATCGACGCTCCACGCCGACAGCGCAGACGAAGCCATCGCGCAGCTGACCGGCGAGCTCGGCGTCGCGCCCGGCGATCTTGCGCGAGTCGACCTGCTTATGGTCATGCGCGTCTACGCCACGATCAGCGGTCATTACGCCCGCCGCGTGGTGACGCTCCACCGTCTGACGCCGCGGAATGGGACCGGCCTCAGGCTGCTACCTCTTGTCGAGCATCACGAAGCCACCGACGAGCACGAACACGACGAGGACGCCGAGCTGGAGCTCGTCGCCAGCCGCCGGCACGACGACGTCGACGTGGTCGCGGCGGAGCTCGAACGGCGCACGGAGCTGCTTTGCGACCTGCTTCAGCAACGCCGCCGTGAAATTCCTGACGTGCGGGCGGCTCTGGCCGAGTACCGTGGAGAGAAGACACCGATCGATATGCGAGGAGATCCGACCGTATGACACAAGCGACGACCATCGGCGCGCTTCGCGAGACCGGGTACCGGCCGAAGAGCGTCAAGGAAGAGCTCCGCGGAAACCTCATCTCCGCGCTCGCCGCGAAACGCGAGATGTTCAAGGGGATCGTCGGTTACGAGACGACGGTGATCCCCCAGATCGAGAACGCCATCCTCTCCGGTCAAGACATCATTTTCCTGGGCGAGCGCGGCCAGGCGAAGACGCGCATCGCGCGCCGTCTCATCGAGCTGCTCGACGAGACCGTGCCGGCGATCGCGGGCTGCGAGATAAACGACGACCCTTTCGCGCCGATCTGCGCGGCCTGCAAGTACCGGGTGGCCAACGACGGCGACTCGGTCGAGCTGGTCTGGCTCACGCCCGACCAGCGGTACAGCGAGAAGCTCGCGACTCCGGACATCTCGATCGCCGATCTCATCGGCGAGGTGGACCCGATCAAGGTCGCCGAGGGCCGCTACCTCTCGGACGAGATGACGATCCACTACGGTCTCGTGCCGCGAACCCACCGCGGGATCTTCACGTTGAACGAGCTGCCCGACCTCGCCGAGCGCGTGCAGGTCGGTCTCCTCAACGTCATGGAGGAGCGCGACGTGCAGATCCGCGGTTATAAGGTCCGGCTTCCGCTCGATCTCTTCGTCGTGGCGTCGGCGAACCCCGAGGACTACACGAACCGTGGCCGGATCATCACGCCGCTCAAAGACCGCTTCGGCTCGCAGATCCGCACGCACTATCCGAAGGAGATCACGACGGAGGTCGGGATCATGGAGCAGGAGCGGCAGGTCTTCGTCGACGAAGGCATGACGACGGTCGTCCCGGCGTACATGAAGGAGCTCCTCGCGGAGATCTCACAGCTCGCGCGACGCTCGTCGGACATCTCGCAGCGGTCGGGCGTGTCCGTCCGCGTCACGGTGGCCAATTACGAGAATCTCGTGTCGGCCGCTCTCAAGCGTGCGCTCCGCACCGGCGAGACGAGCGTCGTGCCGCGGATCAGTGACCTACCCGCGGTCGTCGCATCGACGGCCGGAAAGATCGAGCTCGAGTCGGTCGGCGAGGTCTCCGAGGAGCGCGTCATCGACCGACTCGTGCAGCGCGCGGTGCTGAACGTCTTCAACCGGACGTTCTCGCTCGTGGAGTTCGACTCGCTCCTCGCGGCGTTCCAGCGCGGGGCGACGATGCACGTGTCCCCCACGCTCTCGAGCCAGGAGTACGTGAAGCAGGCCCTGCAAATCCCGGGCATGAAGGGCGCGGTCGCCAAGCTCGGCGCCACCGGGAACCCTGCCGCGATCGCGGCGGCGGTCGAATTCGTTCTCGAGGGCCTGCACCTGAACCGCAAGCTGAACAAGGAGCGTGGCGAGACCCGCTCCACCTTCAGGGCCTGATGCAGGACCCCGCTCCCAGCGATCCGCGCAACGATCCGCCCGGGCTCGCGCAGCCCTTCAGCGACGTCCGCTACTCGCGCTGGGACGGGACGCAGCGCCTCGATGCGCTCGAGGCCGAGGAGCTCCTGGGCGCCATGGCCGACGAGCTCCTGTCGGGCGGCGATCTCGAGGATGCGATGGCGCGGCTCTCGCGCTGGGGCATTCCGGGTCGCATGGAGGGCCTGAAGGACCTCCTCGAACGGCTGCGCACCGCGAAGCAGCGGCGCGCGCAGCGGCACGATCTTTCGAAGACGTTCGACGAGCTGAAAGAGAAGCTCGAGGAGGTGAAGAAGCTCGAGCGCGATGGTCTCGATCGCCGCAGGAACGCTGAAGCGCCGAACGAGCAGCTGAAAGCGGCGATGGAGAAGCTCGCTTCGGAGCGGATGGCTCAGCTCGACGCTCTGCCCGAGGACTTCGGCCGAGCGGTGCGCGCACTGAAGGACTACGAGTTCGTCGAGCCAAAGGCGGCCGAGAAATACCAAGAGCTTCTCAAGGAGCTGCAGCAGCAGGTCCTGGGCTCCTATTTCAAGAACATGCGCGAGTCGCTGCAGAACCTCACGCCGGAGCAGCTCGAGCGGACGCGACAGATGATCCGCGACCTGAATCGCGCGCTGAAGGAGCGCATGGACGGCGGCGAGCCCGACTTCGACGCGTTCCAGCGACAGTACCCCGAGCTCGCCGGGAACGCGAAGGACTGGGACGATCTTCTTCGTCAGCTCGCCCAGGGGATGGCCGCGATGCGATCGCTCTGGCAATCCATGTCCTCGGACATGCGATCTCAGCTCGAGGAGCTCCTCGGCGCGGCGTTCAACGATCCGGGATTGCAGGACGCGATGAACGACCTCGCCGAGACGCTCGGCCAGCTCATGCCGATGGACGGCTACGACCACGCGATGTCCGGCGACGAGCCGCTTACGCTCGCCGAGGCGCTCGGCCTCATGGACGAGATGAACCAGCTCTCCGACATGGAGGACACGGTCCGCGGGGCGCGCAACTCCGACGACCTCGAGTCGCTCGACCGCGATCAGGTCGAGCGCCTCGCGGGGCCCTCGGCCCGGCAATCGCTCGACGAGCTCCGTCGCATGACCCAGCTCCTCGAAGAGGCCGGCCTCATCCGCAAGGACGGCGAGCGCTACGAGCTCACGCCGCGGGGGATCCGCAAGATCGGCCAACGGTCGCTCGAGGAGATCTTCGCGACGCTGAAGAAAGACGCCTTTGGTGGACACCGCTCCAAATCGCGCGGCCGCGGAGGCGATCCAACCGACGAGCTCAAGACCTACGAGTTCGGCGATCCCTTCCTGCTCGACCTTCCGGGAACGGTGCGGAACGCCGTGATCCGCCAGGGCGCGAAGGTCCCTGTGAAGCTCACCGCGGACGACTTCGACGTCTACCGCACCGAGCTCGTCACGCAATCGGCGACGGCGATCCTCGTCGACGTGAGCCGTTCGATGCTCTTCCGCGGTTGTTTCCTCGCGGCGAAGAAGGTCACGCTCGCGCTGGACTCACTCATTCGCTCGACGTTCCCGAAGGACGACCTCTATATCGTCGGGTTCTCGGCGTACGCCACCCAGCTCAAGCCGACCGATCTTCCACGCCTCACGTGGAATGAGTACGTCTACGGCACGAACATGCAGCACGCGTTCGAGACCGCGCGAACGCTGCTCGCGCGCTCACGCGGGAAGAACAAGCAGATCATCCTGATCACCGACGGCGAGCCTACGGCGTATTTCGAGCCGGGCGCCAGCTACCCCCAGTTCAACTATCCGCCGACGAAGCGCACGTTCGATGCGACGCTTCGCGAGGTGATCCGCTGCACTCGCGAGAGCATCACGATCAACACCTTCATGCTCGCCCGTGGGCATTACCTCGTCGACTTCGTCAATCAGATGTCGAAAATAAACAATGGGCGGGCCTTCTACGTTGAGCCGGAGCATCTCGGCGAATACGTTCTCGTCGACTACGTCTCTCACAAGCGCCGCCGCGTCGCCTAATCGGTCGTAGATCCTCGCTGGCCGAGGGTCCTGTCCCAGGATCGTCGCGGGTCCTGTCCCGGCTACGCGGGTCTCTCCCTCAGCGCACCCTCCCCGCCTTGCAGCTCACTTCGTTCGCTGCGGGCGGGGGCCCCGGGGCACCCGCGCTTCGCGAGAGACCCGCTGCGCCGTGCCACCCGCTCCTCGCGAGGCGGCATTCGCCCTACGCCAGCCGTCGCCCCAGTGAGAAGAACGCGGCGGCGAAACAGATCGCTGCTCCGATGAGGGGCCAGTAGATAAGCCCGAGGGATGCGCCGACGAAGCCGAAGCCCGCGCCGACGCGGTCGAGCCCCGGAGTGCTCAGCCCGAAAAGATTTCCAGTCTGAAACGCCCAGGCGGTGAAGGCCCCGACGAAACCTGTCCAGGCTCCGAGGATGCCGGAGGTGATCGTCGCGGAAGCCCCGTCTCGCGCGAGCGCACGACCGAGCGTCACCCACGCGACCGCGGAGACCATTGCCCCGAGCCATCCCAGGATCGGAACCTGCTCGAAGTAACTGATCAATACGAAGCCGATCGTGCCGAACACGAACAGCCAGAACGAGCGCATCGGCACGAGGCTAGCGGAGCTTGCCCGAGGCTTCCGTATCGCGCGACGCGCTCAGCGTCGCTCGAGCGCCAGGCGCACGCCGAGGCCGATCAGGGCGGTCCCCGACAGTCGCTCGAGCCAGTGTCGCGCTCCGCGGACGACCGCGCCGAGGCGATCGATCGCGTAGGCGTAGAGCGGTAGCCAGACGAGGCCCATCACCGCATGGATGGCCGCCAACAGAAGGGACTTGACCAGCACATTGTCGCCAGGCGAGATGAACTGCGGGAGGAACGTGAGATAGAACAGCGCGACTTTTGGGTTCAGCACGTTCGAGAGCCAGCCCTGAGCGAAGGCGCTGCGAGACGTGCGTGCCCTCCCTGCCGCAGCCACCGCAGCGCTCGCCGGCCGAAACGAGTCGCGGATGGTCCGGATCCCGAGATAAGCGAGATATCCGGCTCCGGCGAACTTCACCACCGTGAACGCCTCGGCGCTCGTCGCGAGGATGAGTGAAAGTCCTAGTGCCGAGGCGGTCGCGTGCACCGGCAGGCCCGCGCAGATTCCGAGGCTCGTGAAGAACGCCGCGCGCCTTCCGTCGAGCAGCGTGACCTTTGCGACCAGCGCCATGTCCGCGCCCGGCAGGATCGTGAGCAGCGCCGCGATCCCCATGAAGGCGAGGATCGAGCCGTCGAGGGTCACGCCGCTCTGGCCGGGTCGCCCGTGCGCATGAACGCCAGAACGCGGCGCCAGGCGTCGTCGCACTCTTTCTTGTGCTCGCTGAACGTTCGGTCGAAGAACGAATGCGGAGCCCCCGGATACGTCTCGATGTGGTGTTTCAATTTCGCGATCGTTAGTGCACTGTCGAACGCGGCGCTGTCGGAAGGCGGGATGCTCGGGTCGCCACCGCCAAAGAGACCGAGCACCGGTGCGCGCATCCGCGGTGCCTGCTCCGCCGGGGCCGGCCAGACCTCGTTCTCGCGCTTGCCGAGCCGGCCGTAGAAGCCAACGACTCCGGCAAGGCCCGGCTGTTCGGCCGAGGAGAGGAATGCGATGCGGCCGCCGAAGCAGAATCCCAGAACAAACGTGCGGGTGGCCTTGGTTTC
>Ga0209156_10003144_pt1 | contig 12573 bp, 7 predicted proteins | sample GraSoiAngelo_124_FD_185881 | JGI IMG/M metagenome (GOLD analysis project Ga0209156, IMG submission 185881) | Grasslands soil microbial communities from the Angelo Coastal Reserve, California, USA - 14_0927_05_20cm (SPAdes) (version 2) | ecosystem: Environmental > Terrestrial > Soil > Grasslands ...
CAGGAGCGTGGTTCATGCGTCACACCTCGTCGGCCTGCCGTCGATCTTGCCCGCCGCCTTGCCCGCCGCGTCGACTCACCGGAACGCGATGTAGCCACCGTACACCCTAAGCATACGGCGGTCTAGCAGCGGTCTCTCACCGCGAGGTTTCCAGCGGTGCGGGAGGGCGCGCGCGTCTCCTTCATTCGAGGACACATCTCATGACGCTTCTATCCCTTCGCTCGTTCGGCGTCGCGGCGGGGCTGCTCATCGCCGCGGGGCTCGTCGTCGGGCCGGTTTCCGCCCAGCAGGGGACGGTGGCTGGGCTGGTCACGGACAAATCCAATCAGCAGCCGGTGGCGGGGGCGGCGGTGCTCGTCGTGGGGACGAGCCTCCAGGCTCGCACCGGCCGCGAAGGACGCTACAGCATCACCAACGTGCCGCCCGGACAGTACCAGGTGCAGGTGCGCTTCATCGGCTTCGCGACGGCCACGCAAGCCGTCAGGGTGGCCCCGGGGCAGTCGGCCACGCTCGATTTCGCGCTCACGCCCGCGGCGGTGCCGCTCGACGTGGTCGTGGTGTCGGCCACGGGGGAGGAGCAGGTGAAGCGTGAGCTCGGCAACAACATCGGGACCATCGACGCCGCCAAGATCGCGACACAGGCGGCACCGACCAACACGGCGGACCTCCTCAACTCGCGCATCCCGGGCGTGGAGGTGATGCAGAGCGGAGGCACCACCGGCACCGGCTCGCGCATCCGGATCCGGGGGGCGACGAGTCTCTCGCTCCGTAACGAGCCGATCATCGTGGTGGACGGCGTGCGCATCGACAATACGCCACAAGCTGGGAGCCTCGAGAACTTCACGGGCGGCCAGGCGCCGTCGCGCTTGAACGATCTCAACAACGACGACATCGAGTCGATCGAAGTGGTCAAGGGTCCCTCGGCGGCGGCGCTGTACGGCACCGACGCGGCGAACGGCGTCATCCAGATCCGTACCAAGCGGGGGCGACCCGGGCCGACCAAGTGGACTAGTTACGCGGAGGGCGGAGCGCTGAACGACAAAGGCGACTGGCCGGCGAACTACTTCTCGCGGCAGGCCAGCGGCGCGTCCTGCCGACTGTCCTCACAGGCCCGCGGTATCTGCACCGTTGTCGGCGTGGACAGCTTCAACCCCCTCGTGCAGTTCTCTCCGTTCCGCACCGGCGTGCACCAGGAATACGGGCTGACCGCGTCGGGCGGGAACGAGGCCACAACCTTTTTTGTATCGGGCGCGTTCCAGCGCCAGCGCGGCGTATTCGAGTCGAACGACCTGCGGAAGACCAATCTACGGGTCAACCTGACCAACCACGTCAGCCGGCTGATGGACATCACGGCGAACGTCGGGTACGTGTCGAGCCTCTTGAACCTTCCGCAGAATGACAACAACGACCAGGGGATCGTTTCGAGCGGGTTGCTCGGGTTTCCGTGGGATACAGTCGCCCCGATACTGGGGAGAGACTCGCTTGCTCCCCTCCTGCAGCACGGCTATGGCTTCCTGACGCCCCAGCAGGCGTCCCAGATCTCGGTGGCCCAGCGGGTGGAGCGGTTTACCGGCGGCCTGAACGTCAACTTCCGGCCGACGACCTTCCTGACGGTGCTCGGGACGGCCGGGTACGACCTGACGAATCAAGGTGACAACCAGCTCACCCCACCGGGGGTGATCCCGCTCGATCAGAACCGGCTGGACGGCAACGCGAACGCGAACCGGGCGCAGCTGTTCTCCTACACCGCGTCGTTTGCCACGAAGGCCTCGTTCCGCCTGTCGCCCGAGATCAACTCCAACACCACGGTCGGGGTGCAGTACTACAAGAACGTGTTCCAGCAGGTGCAGGCGGCCGGCCGCAAGGTCGTCGCCGGCACGAGCGGGCTCGGCGGCGTCGTCGTGCCGTCGGTGGGTGACACCACGGCGCCGTTCGTAACCCTCGGGGGCTACGTCGAGGAGCTGATCGGGATCCGCGACCGGCTGTACGTCACCGGAGCCGTGCGCGCCGACAAGAACTCGGCGTTCGGCACGAACTTCGGCAACATTCTCTATCCCAAGCTGTCCGCCTCGTGGGTGGTCTCGGAGGAGCCGTTCTTCCCGCACCCGAGCTGGCTCAACTCGCTGCGCGTACGCGCCGCGTGGGGCAAGTCCGGCCGCGCCCCGGGCACGTTGGACGCGCTCCACTATTACCATCCGGTCGCGATCGCGCAGGGCGGGACGGACGTCCCGGGGGTCACCATTGGCGGGGCGGGGAACGCCAACCTGAAGCCCGAGCAGACACGCGAGCTCGAGACCGGATTCGACGTCGACGTGATCGATCAGCGGGTGCATTTCGAGGCCACGTACTATAACAAGGACTCGAAAGACGGGCTCATCGCCGTGCAGATAGCGCCCTCGGTGGGCGAGAGCTTCACCCGGTTCGACAACCTCGGCGAGGTGAGCAACAAGGGCTACGAGCTGCTGCTGACGGCTCAACTGCTGCGGCGCTCGGACCTGCAATGGAGCGTCACGGCCAGCGCGTGGGGGAATAAGAATCGAGTGCTCAAGACCGATGCCAACGGCACTCCGATCATCTTCGGGCTCGGGGGAGCTACGCAACGCAACCAGGTTGGGTATCCGGTGGGAGGCTACTGGGGCACGTCGTACACCTTCAACGACGCGAACGGCGACAAGCTGATCAATCCCGTGACCGAAATCACGTTCGCCGACTCGGACACATTCCAGGGCTCGTCGGTTCCCACCCACGGGGCGTCGCTCTCCAGCGAGGTCAACTTCCTGTCGCACTTCACAGTGTTCGCGCAGTTCGACGGGCGCTGGGGCAACAAGCTGGACAACTCGACGGCGTCGTTCCGCTGCATCTTCGGGATCTGCGCCGGCGCGCGGGTTCCCGGATCGTCGCTGGCCGATCAAGCGGCAGCCCTCACGGCGCCGTCGGTCGAAACCGGCTTCTTCGAGGACGCGGGCTTCATCAAGCTGCGGGAGGTGTCGCTGACCTACACCGCCCCAGCGGCCTGGGCAGCTCGGTTAGGGGCGAGCTCTCTGAGCTTCACTGCCACCGGCCGCAATCTCGTGACTTGGACCAAGTACCGCGGTCCCGATCCCGAGGTGAACGATATCGGGCAGTTCAACTTCAGCGTCGCCGACTTCCTGACGCAGCCGCCGGTGCGACAGTTCTTCGGTCGCATCAACTTGACCTTCTGAGCCCGAGGATCATACCATGACGACTATAACGAAGCTGCTCGCGCTCGCCGGGCTCGCGTCGCTGGCGCCGCTCGCCAGCTGCAACGACCCGTTGAAAGTGACCATCCCCGACATCGTGCAGCCGGGTCAGCTGAGCGACTCGGCGGCTCTAGCCACGGTCCGGGCGGGTGTGCTCGGCGACTTCAGCATCGCCTACACTGGCGACCACCCCGACGGATCTGGCGGCACAGAAGGCGTGATCATGTACGGGGGTCTCCTCGCGGACGAGTGGATCAACTCGGAGACGTTCCCCACGCGCATCGAGGTGGACGCGCGGACCATCCAGGTGACGAACGCCGACGTGGACCTCTGGTTCCGGCGCATGCACCAGGCCCGCAACTCCGCCGAGAAAGCCGCGGCGGGGTTCGCGCGGTTTCAGTTCCCGCTCTCCGATCCCGACCATGCGGAGATGCTCGTCCTGGCGGGAATGACGTATGTCTTCTTTGCGGAGACGTGGTGCTCCGGGGTTCCCGTCAGCCACCTGAACGCGGACGGGAGCATCACCTACGGCACGCCACTCACCACCCAAAAGCTGCTTGACACGGCGATAGCCCGGTTCGATGCCGCGATCGCCGCGACCAGCGACGCCGACATGCAGGCGTTCGCGACGGTGGCGAAGGCCCGCGCCGTGCTCGATACCGGCGGCTTCGCAGCGGCGGGGGCGCTGGCGGCCACGGTGCCGACGAACTTCGTGTACCGGGAGGAGCATTCCGAGACCACCGATCGGGAGAACAACGGAGTGTTCAACGGCAACTTCCCCGACCAGCGGTACGCCGTGGCCGACTCCGAAGGGGTGAATGGATTCCCCTTCCGCTCGATAGCAGACCCGCGGACCCGATGGTTCGATCCCGGCATCCCCGGGTTCGACGGATTGACCGAGCTGTGGACGCAGCAGCGCTACGGCAGCCGCAAGACGTCCATCACTGTGGCCACCGGGGTCGAGGCCCGGCTGATTCAGGCCGAAGCGGCGCTGCATGCCGGGGATACGCTCGCGGGAGGCCAGTTTCTGGTGCAGCTCAACGAGCCGCGGACCAACGCGGCCGAGCGGGCGTACTTCGACCCCAGTCCGTTCGACCCGGCCGACACCACCACGGCGCCGATCGGGCCGTTGGCGGCGCTGACGACCGCCGATATCACGACGGCAGGCGGGACGGTGAACCTGCTGTTCGCGGAACGCGCCCGGTGGCTGTGGCTCACGGCGCACCGGCTGGGCGACATGCGTCGGCTGATCCGGCAGTACGGCCGGCCGGCGAATACCGTCTTCCCGACGGGGCCGTATTTCAAGGTGAATTTCGCCACCTACGGCACTGATGTGAACTTCCCGGTTCCCGTGACCGAGAAGAACAATCCGAACTTCTCGGCCTGCTTGGACCGGAATCCGTAGGTCGGTCGGCGTTGTCGCGAGGTGCGAGCGGGAGGGAGCGATCCGGCTCCCTCCCGTTTTTTTCACGACGGGCTTTGCCCGCTCTTGCTAGTGATCACGATCACGCCGCTGACGGCGCCGGTGCCGTAATACGTCGTCCCCTCGACACCGTCGTAGATCAGAATCGAGAGGATCGACTGAGCGTCGATCGCGTCCAGTGCATGGAAGTCGGGGACGCGCACGCCGTCGAGCAGGATCATCGGCGCCTCGTCGAGCAGAAAACTCGAGCGGCCCCGGCGACCCATGCTCTGGGGCTGGCCGTTCCGATCCTCTCGCAGCGTGAGCATCGGGGCGTGCTGTTTGAGCACCTGCCACGCGGTGGTCGCCCCCGACTTCGCGATCTGCTCGGCGGTGATGATGAAGGTCCCTGGGGCGGCTAGCGTATTGGTGCTCTGACGGGCCGGCCCACAGCCGAGTAGCCCGAGGAGAAGGGACGCGGAGACTGCCTTCATCATGGTGCCAACTTGCTCGTCTGCGCGGGCGGACGCAAGCAGTCTGATGCGATGACGCAACACCGCAGGATATCGCTTCCCTACTACGCGGCCCGCCGTGGTCACATGTCACATTGGCGCGGCTCATGCACGCTGCGGGTGCAACGCCAGGTGATATGGCGTGACAGCCACACCCAGGGCGCCTACTCAGCCGTCACCGCGCGTGCTCGCTCGTCCTGCCGTCGGGCGACACGTGCGTGAGCAGTCCATACACAACGAGTGCGACCTCACTGCGGCGCTCCCGCGCCGGAGGTGCGCGCGCTTGGGGGGGCATCTATGTGTGATTACGCGTCCGCCGGCCATCCGCGTACTCGAGACGTCTGCGCGGTCGCCCTGGCCGCGCTGCTGCTCGGCGCCGTCCGCGGGGGCGCGGCGCAGCAGGGTACAGGGGCGATCACGGGACGCGTGACGGACAAGGCGACGGGTGCAGGCCTGCCCGGCGCCAAGGTGTTCGTGCTGAACACGACCCGGGCCACCTCGACCAACGCTCAGGGACGGTATTCGCTGGCCGCCGTTCCGGCGGGCAGTCACCTCGTCCGCGTGTCGACGATCGGTTACGCGGTGCAAACCCAGTTCATCAATGTCGCGGAGAGCGCCACGGCGACGCTCGACTTCGGCCTCCCACCAGCCGCGGTCTCCCTCGACGTCGTGACCGTGACGCCCACGGGGGAGCAGGCCGGTCGCCAGCTCGCCAATCCGGTGGCTCAGATCAACGCCCAGGACGTCGTCAAGCAGGCGCAACCGGCCAACTTCGCGGACCTCCTTTCGGGCCGGGCGGCCAACGTCCAGGTGCTCCAGGCCGGCGGCACGGTGGGCACGGGAGTCCGGATCCGGATCCGCGGGATCTCGAGCGTGTCGCTCAGCAACGAGCCGGCGTATTACGTGGACGGCGCCAAGGTCGAAGCGGGTGGGAACAACGCGGCCTCCCTGTCGGTCAACCTGGGCGGACAGGCGACCTCGCGCGTCAACGACCTGAATCCCGAGGACATTCAGTCCATCGAGATCGTGAAAGGGCCGGCTGCCGCGACGCTCTACGGCACACAGGCTGGTAACGGCGTCGTGCGGATCACCACTCGTCAGGGGGTGGCGGGGACGCCGCAATGGACCGTGTACTCGGAACTCGGGTTCCTCAGCGACCATAACGCCTATCCGGACAACTTCTACAGCTGGGGCCATCTGCTGCCGGACACGTTTCCGCCGAAGAAGCGGATCACGCAGTGTCTGTTGACGTCGTCGGTCGGCAGCAAGACGACGTGTGCCATCGACAGCCTGACATCGTTCAACGTGCTCCGCAATGCCGCCACCACGCCCTACGGGACGGGCTATCGGGGGCGCGTGGGCGTGCAGCTGTCGGGTGGCGGCGATCAGGCCAGGTACTACCTGTCCGGCGAATACAGCGACGACATCGGCGTGTTACGCATGCCCGGGTCCGAATACGCCCGCCTCACCGCCGAGCGCAACGTCGTCGACACGCTCGCCTACAACGAGTACCGGCCGAACGCCAGCCGGAGCGTGAGCACACGGGCGAATCTGCAGACCGTCCTCTCGAGCAAGGCCGACGTCACGCTCTCGGCGGGCCTGGTCCAGAGCAACACGCGACTGCCTCAGAACGACAACAACGTCACCGGCGTCCTAGGGAGCGGGCTGTTCGGCAAGGGTTGGCCGACTCGCTATCAGCAGTCCCTCACACCGTTGCCCCCCGGGGCTTCGCAGTCGCGGCAATGGGGCTTCTTCCTGCCGGGAGACGTGTTCTCGGCTCGCACGCAGCAGGACATCACGCGCCTCACCAGCAGCGTCCAGGGTAACTGGCGGCCGACGGCGGCGATCACTGGTCGCGCCACCATCGGGATCGATTACACCGACCGGATGGACATTCAGTTCCAGTCGTTCAACGAGGGGCCGAGCTTCAGCGACTTTCGCCAGGGCCGTCGCAACGACAACCGGTTCCAGCTCGCCCACTACACGGTGGATGCGGGGATCGCCGCGGTGGGCAACGTGACGCCCGAGATCACGGCGCGGACGGCGGTGGGTGTGCAGTACCTGAAGGACCTGTCCTTCGGCAACTTCGCCTTCGGCAAGGTCTTCCCACCGGGCGGAGGGCAAACCGGCAACGGAGCCAGCCAGACCGACAGCGAATCGACCTTTGAATCCATCACGCTGGGCGGCTACGTGGAGGAAGTGCTCGGCTGGCAGGATCGGCGGTTTCTCACGGCTGGTCTCCGCGCCGACGACAACAGCGCCTTCGGCGGCTCGTTCAAGGCAGTGTACTACCCGAAGGTCCAGGGCTCCTGGGTCATTTCGGAGGAGCCCTTCTTCCCGACGCCGCGCTGGCTCACCTCGCTGCGGCTGCGCGCGGCGTACGGGGCCTCCGGCGTGCAGCCCGGACCGCTGGACGCGCCGCGGTACTATCAGGGGATCGTCGCTCCGGTGAACGGCGCCGACGTGCCGGGGTTGATCATCGCCGCGGTGGGCAACGACTCGCTCAAGCCGGAGCGCTCGTCGGAGCTCGAGACGGGCCTCGACGGCGACATCTTCCAGGGGCGAGCGCACGTGGAGCTCACCTACTACCACAAGAAGACCACCGACGCGCTGGTCCAGCGGCTGCTCCCCCCGTCCTATGGGGCGAGCAATTCGCGCTTCGAGAACCTCGGATCGGTTCTGAACCAGGGAGTGGAAGGCCTCCTCTCGGCCAACTTCACCGTCGGGCCAGCGGTGTCGGTCGACGCGTCCCTGAGCGCATCGTACAACGCCAACCGCCTGATCAGCCTCGGGGCCAACGTGCAGCCGATCGTCCTGGGGGCAATCCGCCACGTCCCCGGCTATCCCCTCTTCGGGTACTGGGACCGGCCCATCGTCTCGTTCAAAGACGCCAACAGCAACGGGATCATCGAGGCGAGCGAGGTGACGGTGGGCGACACCGCCGTGTACCTCGGTTCCTCCATTCCCACCACCAACGTCTCGCTCAATGCGGGTGTCGGCCTGTGGCGCGATCACATCCGCATTGCGGGGCAGCTCGAATACCGCGGCGGCTTCAAGGCCAACGATTTCACGGACTATTTCCGGTGCACGTCGTCGGCGGCCAACAACTGCCGCGCGATCAACGATCGCACCGCTCCCCTGGCTGACCAGGCCGCGGCAGTCGCGGGGCGCACGCTGGCGTACGGTCGAACCGCGGCCGGCTACATCGTGGACGGCAGCTTGCTCGCTGTGCGCGAGCTGTCCGTGACCTACAACGCGCCGGAGGCGTGGGCACGCGTGTTCCGCGGGAATCGACTGAGCGTCACCGCGACCGCGCGGAATCTCGTGAAGTGGACGAACTATCCCGGTATTGACCCCGAGGTGAACGGCAACGGCCAGTCGGATCAAGCCATCGACTTCCTGTCCGCGCCGCCCCTCAAGACCTTCACGTTCCGTTTCAACGTGGGCTTCTGAGGGAGGCGACCGTGACCATTCCAACGACGGAGTCGCAGATGAGGGGTGCGAGCATGATGGTTCGCAGTCTTGCGGTGGGCGCCATGGTGCTGGTGGTGTCGTTCCTGCCGCAGGCGTGTTCGCCCCACGATGTGCTGGCGGTGGACATCCCCAACGCCATCGATCCGGGGCAGCTCAACAGCCCTGCGGGGGCGGTGGCGGCGTATACGGGCGCGCTCGGCGATTTCGCGCTCGCGAACGACGGCGACAACGGCGGTATCGAAGGCCAGATCCTCGTCACCGGAGTCATGAGCGACGAGTACATCGATTCGGAGACGTTTCCGACCCGGATCCAGTACGACTCTCGGGGGATCGACGATCGGAACGGCACGCTCACGACGGTGTTCCGCAATCTGCAACGGGCTCGCGTGTCGCTCGAGGTGGCGACGGGCCTGCTCCGCGCTTATGCGCCCGCGCCCGCGTCGCGGATCAGCGAGCTGCTCTCCCTGTCGGGGCTCACGAAGCTCTACGCCGGGGAGAACTATTGCTCGGGCGTGCCCTTCAGCTCGTTCTCGGCGGCCACGTTCGGCCAGCCCCTCACGACCCAGGAGATCCTGCGCGCGGCGATTCAACGCTTCGACTCGGCGCTCACGGTTCCCGTCGACACGATGCAGGCGGACTCCGTGACCGCTCGCCTGATCCTGAACCTCGCCCGGGTCGGCAAGGCCCGTGCGTTCCTGGACCTGGCCCAGCCGAGCAGCGCCGCGGAGTGGGACAGCGCCGCCGCCACCGCCGCCCTCGTGCCGCCGGCGTTCAAGTACGTCGCGACACATACGGCATTCACCAACCGGGAGTACAACGGCCTGCACGTCTTCAACAGTGGCTCGTCCGCCGGAGGGACAGGCCGCTTTTCGGTGGCGGATCAGGAGGGGATCAACGGCCTGAACTTCCGCACCGCCAACGACCCACGCGTCGTGACGGTGCAGCAGGGCTTGGGCTTCGACGGAACCACCCCGCTCTACGCCCTGCAGAAATATCCCGCGAGCAACTCGCCGACCGTGGTGGCGGACGGCATCGAGGCGCGGTTGATCACCGCCGAGGTGCAACTGCACCAGGGCGACTATCCGGCCTGGCTCACCACGTTGAACACCCTGCGCCAGAACGGTGGCGTCGCGGGGCTCGCCGCCCTCACCGATCCGGGCGCCACACCCGACACCGCCGCTCGGACGAACCTGATGTTTCGGGAGCGCGCGTTCTGGCTGTTCGGGACCGGGCACCGGATCGGTGACCTGCGGCGGCTGGCGCGCCAGTACGGTCGGGCGTCGGAGACGGTGTTCCCGACCGGGACGTATTTCAAGGGTGGCCTGTACGGCACCGACGTCAACATCCCCGTCCCATTCGAGGAGCGCAACAACCCCAACTTTCACGGGTGCCTGAATCGGGAGGCCTGATCGCTACGCGCCGCCCTTGGTGCGAATCTTGATGACGCCACCCGTGTAGTCGGTCCCGTAGCGGGTGGTGGCCTCTATCCCGCTCACGACCTCGATGCTGAGCACGTCGGAGGCCGGCATCCGCGTGAGCACGGAGAGCTCGGTGAGTGCCACGCCGTCGACCAGGACACGCGGTCCGTCGTCGCGCGCCGCGCTCGACCGACCTCGTCGCGTGATCCGCGTCGGCTGGCCCCGACCGGTTTCACCGAAGGTGATGTTGTGTACGGTGAGTCGCAGCGCGTCCCACGCGGTGCGCGCACCAGACCTCGCAATCTGGTCCTCGGTGACGATCTGCCCCTCGACCTGCTCCGGGCTGGTGCGTGTCTGAGTGGGGCCGCCGGCACTCGCGCAGCCGACTGAGACGAAGCAACAGACGAGGTGGATCACCGGAGCGACGAGGACCGTCGGGCGCCGACGCATGCTTCGGACCTCGCAGCTCGAGGGAAGGCGCGACGGCCCCATGGGCGAAACATGGGTGGCGGGCGAAGGGTGGTCAAGACGAGCGCGGGCCGACACTTCCGATCGCAATTCGCGTACTATTCGTCCGCATGCAATTGAGCACGCTCCACGCGGTCGCCGCGTTACTGCAGATCGCCGTCCCGCCTCCCCGCGGCTACGTCAACGACTTCGCCGGTGTGCTCGACCCAGCCTCCGTCGCCCACATGACCGCCGTGATCACCGAGCTGCGCGAGAAGACCCGCGGCGAGATCGCCGTGGTGACTCTCGCCGATATCGGCGACCGGCCCGCCGCGGACGTCGCCCTCCAGATCGGGCGCCAATGGGGTGTCGGCGCGAAGGGCGAAGCCGGCGATCCGGCGAAGAACCTCGGCGTAGTAGTGCTGGTCGTGCCCCACAAGAACCACCGTCCAGGCACAGGGGATATCTCCATCGCGACGGGGCGTGGCGCCGAAGGGTTTCTCACGGACGCGCGCGTGGGCCGGATCCGCGACGCGATGACGCCCTATCTGGCGCGCGAAGAGTACGGCTCTGGACTCGCCCGTGGCGTCGATCTGATCGCGCAGGCGTTCGCGCAGGAGTTCGGCGTCACCTTGACGGGAGTTCCCGAAGCGGCGCCCGGCGACGGCGTCGAGCCGTTCCCGATTCCGGTCGGCTGGATCGTCGTCGCGCTGGTGCTGCTGATCGTGCTGTCGCGCGGCCGGATTTTCCTGTTACCGCTGTGGTTCAGTGGGGGGCGTGCCGGAGGTTGGGGAGGATGGGGAGGTTCGGGAGGTTGGGGAGGTCGAGGTGGCGGCGGGTTCGGCGGAGGGTTTGGAGGATTCGGAGGCGGTGGGGGGTTCTCAGGTGGGGGAGCGGGAGGGCGGTTCTGATCTTGATCAAGGGTTCTTGACGAGGCCGCCAAGGGCCCGTATATGCAGCCGTAACGCCGTCAGCGTTTAGGGATTCCCAATGGCCGTCATCCCTTGGGTCACCCTGCATAACAGTCGTTTGCGTGCCCGCGCCACCGTTCGGTGGAGCGGCGCAGCGTCGTCCCGTTTCGGATCCGGGATCAAAGGGGGACTAACATGACACACGGTCGTCGTTTGGTTCATTCCGTTCTTGCCAGCGGGCTTGTGCTGTTCGGACTGGGTCCCGCCGTCGCTCTTGCCCAGGAGGCGACGATCGTGACTGGACAGGTCTCGACCCGAGGAGCGCCCGTGATGGGCGCGAGCGTGAGCATTCCGTCACTGCGTCTGGGCAGCACGAGCGACGGACAGGGGATGTACCGGCTCACCATTCCGGCGAGCGTCACCGGCGAGGTGACGCTATCCGTTCGCCGGATCGGGTACGTGACGCGCTCGGTCCCGATCACCCTGGCGGGGGGCCAGCTGCACCAGGACTTCGCGCTCGAAGCGTCCGCCGTCGAGCTGACGACGGTGATCGTCACGGGCCTCGGTGGTGAGATCGAGAAGAGCAAGCTGGGCACCTCCGCCCAACAGCTCAACGCGGAGGAGCTCAACACCACGCGCGCGCAGAACGTCGTCCAGCAAATGCAGGGCAAGGTACCCGGTGTGCAGATCACGGGATCGGGCACGCAAGGTGGGTCGGTCAACGTCATCATTCGCGGCCAGAACTCCATCACGCAAAACAACCAGCCGCTATTCGTCCTGGACGGCGTTCCCGTGTCGAACGCGGACCGCGGCGGCGATCGTGGCTCGGGCTTCGATTACGGCAGCGTCCTCTCCGACCTCAATCCGGACGACATTCAGTCGCTGACGGTGCTCAAGGGTCCCAACGCCGCCGCGCTGTACGGCTCACGCGCGGCCAATGGCGTGGTCGTGATCACGACCAAGAAGGGCAGTAACAGCGGCGGCCGGATGCGCACCGAGCTGAACACGAACCTGACGATTGAGCGCCCGTCCATCCTCCCAGACTGGCAGAATCAGTACGGTCAGGGAGCAGGGGGTGCGTTCGCGTGGGTGGACGGCTCCGGTGGCGGCACGAACGACGGCGCGGACCAGAGCTGGGGACCGAGGCTCGACGGCCGCCTCATCTGCCAGTTCACGAGCCCCGGAGCC
>Ga0209156_10003151_pt1 | contig 12554 bp, 9 predicted proteins | sample GraSoiAngelo_124_FD_185881 | JGI IMG/M metagenome (GOLD analysis project Ga0209156, IMG submission 185881) | Grasslands soil microbial communities from the Angelo Coastal Reserve, California, USA - 14_0927_05_20cm (SPAdes) (version 2) | ecosystem: Environmental > Terrestrial > Soil > Grasslands ...
GCGAATTGTCTCGCCTTTGCCCAACAGCGAAATTCTCTTTGCTGCGGCAACAGCGATCCCGCTACGAGCAAAAGCGGACGCGGACGTGCGCGACGTTTACTGGTTTGCGGGCAAAACATTTCTCGGCAAATGCAACGCCGCAGACGTCCTTTCCTGGAAATCCGCGCCGGGCGATTACGAGCTCACCGCGCTAGACGACCACGGACGCTCCGGTTGGTGTAAAGTGAGGGTCAGGTAGAGCCGCTAATCGTCCGGCGGTTTGGATGAACCGCCCTGCCTTGCGCAGAAATTTCCGTTGAAGGCCTCCACTCGTCACCGGAGCGTAGCTTTCCCATGTCTCGCCAATACCACCTGCAACGGACGCATTCATCTTTTAGCGGGGCGATCGATTACGCGTCGGAATTGAATAAGCAGCAGTTGGCGGCGGTGACGGCGCCCCCGGGGCCGTTGTTAGTGATAGCGGGCGCCGGTTCCGGTAAAACGCGCACCCTGACCTATCGCGTCGCCTATTTGCTCGAAAACGGCGTGGACGCGCGCAATATTCTGTTGCTCACTTTTACCAACAAAGCCGCGCGGCAAATGCTCGATCGGGTTTCGAATTTGTTGCCGGTGGATGCAGCCGGGATCTGGGGCGGCACCTTTCATTCCATCGGCAATCGGATGCTGCGGCGGCACGGGAGCGCGCTCGGTTACTCGTCAGGTTTTACTATTATGGACCGCGAAGATCAGAAAGATTTGATCGCAACGGTGGTGGCAAGCTCGGGAATCGATCCCAAGGAAATGCGTTTCCCAAAGGCTGACGTGCTGGCAGACATTTTCAGTTTTGTGGTTAACACCGAGCGGCCGATGGAAGAACTGCTCGCGGAGAAATTTCCCTACTTCGTGCCATTGCTCGAGCAAATCAAAGACGTGCAGGTGCGTTACGAACGAAAAAAGAAAGCGACCAACTCACTCGACTTCGATGATCTTCTCGAGAAAACGCTGCGAATGCTACTCGAGCACGAACACATCGCGCGATTTTACCGGCGGCAATTCCAATTCATTCTGGTGGACGAATATCAGGACACGAACAAGATCCAGGCCGACTTCATCGACCTTCTGGCGCGGGAGCATCAGAACGTGATGGTGGTCGGCGACGACGCGCAATCTATTTATTCCTGGCGCGGCGCGAATTTTCAAAACATTCTCGAATTTCCCAAGCGCTATCCAAACGCGCAGGTGTTCAGGATCGAACTGAACTATCGCAGCGTGCCGGAAATTCTCGAAGTCGCGAACAGCGCGATCGCAGCCAACGTCAAGCAGTTCAAAAAGAATCTGAGCGCCACGCGGGACTCGAAAGCGATGAAGCCGGCGCTGATTGCACTCAATGACGGAAGCGAACAGGCACAATTTGTGGCCCAACGAGTTTTGGAATTGCGCGACGAAGGAGTGGAATTAAACGAAATTGCCGTGCTCTACCGCGCTCATTATCACGCGGTGGAGTTGCAGCTCGAATTTTCGCGGCGCGGAATTCCGTATCAAATCACTAGCGGAATTCGCTTTTTCGAACAGGCGCACATTAAAGATGTGGCCGCGTTCATTCGTTTCGTAGCCAACCCACGCGATGAAGTCGCATTCAAACGCATGGTGCGATTGCTGCCCGGAATCGGCGGCAAGATTGCGGAAAATCTATGGAGCGGCTGGGAAAAATCGCTCGATTCTGCACCTGTAGCCGCGGTCGCTGACCGCGGCCCGGAGTCAACAACCCCGGCGACAGAAGCGGCCGCGGCCCGCCACCACGGCCACAGCATTGGCGAACGCTTGCTCAAATTAAACGTCAGCACCCGCTCCAGGAAAATGTGGGAGCAACTCGCGCAGACGCTGGACGAGATCGCTCCCAATGGGAAACCAAACCCGCCGAGCGCGATGATCGTATCGGTGGTGGAAGCGATCTATGACGATTACGCGAAGGCGAATTTCACCAACTACGAACTGCGCCGCGAAGACTTGAATCAACTGGCCTCGTTCGCCCGCCAGTTCAACGACGCGCAGGAATTTCTGTCGCAATTAGCCTTGATCAGCAACGTCGATGCCGAACCGGCGCCGAACGCGGCGGCGGACAACGAAGCCGTTAACTTGTCATCGGTGCACCAGGCGAAAGGCCTGGAATTTCACACTGTATTCGTGATCTGGTTGACCGACGGAATGTTTCCGAGCTCGCGCTCGCTCGAAACGCGCGATGCCATTGAAGAAGAACGCCGCCTCTTTTACGTCGCGATCACTCGCGCGCGTGACGAACTTTACCTCAGTTATTCGCATATGCGATTGAATGCGGGATTCGGTGATGTATTTCAGAGGCCCTCGCGGTTTCTGAAAGAAATTCCAAACGAATTGCTGGAAGACTGGGAAGTGCAGAGAAAATGACGAAGCTCGAATGACGAATGACGAAATCCGGAGTTGCTAGCCCTCGTCATTCCGAGCGAAGTGAAACGAAATCGAGGAATCCCGCGATGTTAGCTTTTAGGTTTCGCTACGGGATCCCCCGGTCCGAGCCGGACGGGCGGTATCTCTCGGGATGACGAATGAATCTGGGACCGGAAGATAAGATCGCAGGCGTCCTCACCCCGCTCTTCGCGCTGCGAAGCGAGAAAGGTCTCGGAATCGGCGATGTCGCAACGTTGCGCGAATTCATCGAATGGGCGAGCGAGATTGCTTTTCGCGTCGTCCAACTGCTACCGATTAATGAAGTCGGCCGCGATAATTCGCCTTACAACGCGATTAGCGCGATGGCGATCGAGCCGGTGACATTGCAACTCGCTCCCGGTTCGCCGGAGGAACTGACGTACGAGGCGTTCGAGAGCGCGACGGCCAACGAGAATCTAACCACGCTACGACGAGGGCAGGTTAAATACGAACGCGTTCGGAAGTTGAAACGCGAGTTACTCGAGCGTGCGTTTAGGAATTTCCAACTCAACCCAACTGCAAATCGTGAGTCGGCATTCGAACAGTTTTGCAAAGGTGAATCGAGCTGGCTGAGACCGTATTCATTTTTTCGCGTGCTCATGGAACTAAACAGCGAGAGCGAAAAGTGGGACGAATGGCAGCCGGAACATCGCGATCCACAAACCGCACGCTCCTGGCTGACGGAACAGTCAACAGAGATGCGAACACAGTTTTCTACGCGCGAAAAATTCTTTTCCTACGTGCAATGGATCGCGGACGAGCAATGGCGCGAGCTGAGGAGATTTGCCGGGGAACATGGCGTCGCTCTCATGGGCGACATTCCCTTCGGTATCAGTTATTACAGCGCGGATGTTTTCACGGAGCGGGAGATTTTCCATCTCGATTGGTCGGGGGGCGCACCGCCGGAACCGTATTTCAAAGATGACGAGTTCACGATTAAGTGGGGACAAAACTGGGGCATTCCGGTTTATAACTGGCCGGCGATGCGTGCGCAGGATTTCGCCTGGTGGCGCCAGCGTGTGCGCGGCATAAAACGAATCTTCCACATTTTCCGCATCGACCATGTGCTCGGATTTTATCGGATCTACGCATTCCCGTGGCGACCGGACAGAAACGCGGAATTTCTCCCGCTAACCCAGGCACAAATGCTGGAAAAAACCGGCGGGCGATTCCCTCATTTCACGCCGCGCGATGACGAGTCGACAGAAAATTCTGAAGCCAACAGACGCGAAGGCGAAGAGTATCTGCGCATGGTATTGGCCGAGAGCGGAGCCACGCGTGTGGTCGGGGAAGACCTCGGCACGGTCCCGAGATATGTGCGACCAAACTTGCGATCGCTCGGGATCGCCGGATTCAAGATTCCGCAGTGGGAATTTCTGCACGGGCGAATGACGCCCGGAAACGAGTTTGAGCGGTTATCGGTCACGACTTATGCGACCCACGATCACAAACCGATTCGCGAATTGTGGACGGAAGCGCTTGACGAAAAAGCGCCGACCCGGGAGCAAGCGCAGGAAGATTTGCTCAAGATCGCGCAGTTTTCCGGCATTGGGCCGCGGGAAGGCCTCGAATATGAGCGCGATTTTTATCCGGCGATGATGAGCGCGCTGTTCAGCAGCAACTCATGGATTGCGATGGTGATGATCACCGATCTCCTCGCGCGAAAGGATCGGTTCAACGTTCCCGGCACGGCTGCGGCAACAAACTGGACGCGGCGTTTGCCGAAAACGATTTCGCAATTGCGCGAGAGCCCGACGATTCGACGACGAATGAAATTGATTAGGGAGCTACTGGAGAAAAGCGGTCGAACGCGCGAGTCGTCATCCTGAGCGGAGCGAAGGACCTCGCGAAAACAGGCTGCGTTAGCGGATGATCGATGAGCAGACACTTCGATTCAACAACCGCGACCGCTTGCGTGACGACTATTTCATCGGTGAGGTCCCTCGGTCCGAGCCGGACTGGCGTTGTCTGCGCGGCTCGGGATGACACCGCGCCAAACTGCGCTAAACAAAACGCATGACTTCTCCCATTAAAGTGGCTGTCACCGGCGCGGCCGGACAGATTGGTTACTCGCTCGTTTTCAGAGTTGCCTCCGGCGCCATGTTCGGCCCGGATCAACCAATCGCATTGTCGTTAATCGAAATCCCAAACGCGCTCGGCGCGCTCGAGGGCGTGGTGATGGAATTGCACGACTGCGCATTTCCTTTGCTGAAATCGATCACGCCGACGGCAGATCTCGACGAAGGATTTCGCGACGTGAATTGGGCGCTGCTGGTCGGGAGTGTGCCGCGCAAGGCCGGGATGGAACGAAAGGATTTGCTCGGGATTAACGGCAAGATTTTTATTGGACAGGGTCAGGCGATTGCAAAGAACGCGGCGGCCGATGTGCGGAGTCTGGTTATTGGAAATCCGTGCAACACCAATTGTTTGATTGCGATGAATAACGCGAAACAAATTCCACCCGATCGCTGGTTTGCCATGACTCGGCTCGATGAAAATCGGGCTAAAGCGCAACTCGCGCACAAGGCCGGCGTTGAAGTCATGGCGGTAACGAACATGACGATTTGGGGAAATCATTCCGCCACCCAGTATCCGGATTTCTACAACGCAAAAATTAACGGTCGGGCAGCAAATGAAGTGATCGGTGACGAGAAGTGGTTGAAGGAAACATTTATCCAAACAGTGCAGCAACGCGGTGCCGCCATTATCAAGGCGCGCGGCTTATCGTCGGCGGCGTCTGCCGCAAACGCGGTGGTCGATACGGTGCGTTCATTGATAACCGACACGCCGGAGAGCGATTGGCACAGTGTGGCGCTTTGCTCGAGTGGCGAATACGGAGTGGAGAAAGGTCTGATTTGTTCGTTTCCGGTCCGCATGAAAAGCGGAACGCCACAAGTAGTACAGAATGTCGCGATCAACGAATTTAGTCGCGGAAAAATCGACGCGAGCGTAAACGAACTAAAGGAAGAACGATCGCTGGTGAGCGACCTGTTACGCGCCTGACTCACTTTTGTCATCCCGAACCCGGTATGCTTTCGGGGGAGGGACCTCACGAGCGTGGATTGTGAGTCCAAGGGAGCTTGTGTGTGCCAGAGTTGGATAACGCGCGGTCCCTCGGTCCGAGCCGGACTGGCATTTTCGCTCGGGATGACAGAAAAGAGGAAGCGAGTCCGTGGCTCCCGTTGCTGCGGTCAAGCTTCATGGCGGGTCAAGTGAGTTCGGCACCGGTGAGGCGCGAAAAAGCTTCGCGATATTTCGCGCTCGTTTTCTCCACGATCTCCCGCGGCAAATGGGGCGCGGGCGGCGTTTTGTCCCAGTCCAGTGTCTCCAGATAATCGCGCACAAATTGTTTGTCGAAACTCGGCGGGCTAATGCCGACGCGATATCCATCGGCCGGCCAGAAACGGGAGGAATCCGGAGTAAGACATTCGTCGATCAGCAGCAACTCATCGCCTAATTTGCCGAATTCGAATTTGGTGTCGGCGATAATGATTCCGCGAGCGGCGGCGTATTCGCTTCCCGCCTGGTAGATTTCGAGGCTGAGATCGCGCGCCAGCTCGGTCAGTTCGGCGCCGATCATGCGACCTGCCTGGTCGAGATCGATATTCAGATCGTGACCGACGTCGCTCTTGGTTGATGGGGTAAAAATCGGGCCCGGTAATTTGGATGCCAGTTGAAGACCGTCCGGCAACTTCACCCCGCAGACTGACCCGTTTTGCTGGTAGTCCTTCCACCCGGAACCGGCGAGGTAACCGCGCACCACACACTCGATCGTGAGAGGCTCCGTTTTTTTCACGAGCATAGAGCGGCCCGCAAGCTGATCGCGAAATCCACGCAACGATTGCGGGAACTCATCGAAATCCGAAGTGATGAAATGATTCTTGGCGAAGTCGAGTTTTTGAAACCAGAAAGCGGAGATTTGATTCAGGACTGCTCCCTTATACGGAATGGGATCGGGCAGAATGACATCGAAGGCGGAAAGACGATCGGTCACGACGAAGAGCAAGTTGTCGCCGAGGTCGAAGACTTCACGTACTTTTCCGCTGCGCAGTTTTTTAATTTCAGGCAGCTCAATTTCACGTAGCGCTTGCATAGCTGACGATAGTAGCGCTCACGTTTGTAGGGCAAGCGCTCCCGCTTGCCTTTGTAGCTTCTGCCGCCGGAGACGGCGGCAGCTACAACCGCAATAGGCGGACGCTACTAGTTGGCAGCCGACACGGCTGCCCTACAGTTGCCGCGATGGCTGGAATTGTGGTTCGACCGCGAGCGCGGATTTTGCACGGACACGACTGGGTTTTTTCCAGCGAGGTGCTGAAGGTCTTCGGTAACCCGGCCGATGGCGACGTTATTTCGATTAAGGACGGGCACGATCGAATGCTCGGGAGCGCGATGTGGAACTCCAAATCGCAGATTGTCGCGCGGCGTTATTCTCACAGGCGGCAGGATCTCGATCTCGATTTCTTCAAACGACGAATCGCGCAGGCGGCGGAATATCGTGAGCGACGGAAGGTAAATCCCCAACTGCATCGCGTCGTCTGGAGCGAGAGCGACGGATTGCCCGGCGTCATTCTCGATCGATACGGCGAGCAATTTGTGCTGCAGCTAACGACTCTTGCGATGGATCAACGTAAGGAAATGCTAGTCGATGCCATCCGCGAAGTTCTGGAAGGGAGAAACATTGTCGAGCGCAGCGATGCAGCCGTGCGACGCGCGGAGGGTTTACTACAAACGAGCGGCGTTTTATGCGGTGAGGCGCGGGAAACGGAATCTGAAATCTGCGGCGTAAAACTTTCGATCAATCCAGTGACTGCGCAGAAAACCGGATTTTATCTCGACCAAATTCCTCATTATCCGGCCGTCGCCGGGATCGCCGCGGGCCGGCGCGTCCTTGATTGCTTCACCAATGAGGGGGCATTCGCGCTGACCTGCGCTCGGGCAGAGGCGAGCGAAGTGATCGGCGTCGAGACGCAGGCGAGCGCCATCGCGATGGCGCGGGAAAATGCAAGCCGAAATCAGCTGGCAGTGCGTTGGGTGGAGCAGGATGTCTTCGCCTATTTGCGCGCAGCCGAAAAAGCGGGGGCGCAATTTGATTTGATCGTTCTCGATCCGCCTTCGTTCACCAAAACCAAAAGCGGTGTGCGCGATGCCATTCGCGGTTATCGCGAGCTGCATTTGCGTGCCTTTAAATTGCTTTCGCGGGACGGAATTCTGGCGACGTTTTCCTGTTCGCATCACATCACTGACGCAATTTTATCCGAAACAATTTCCGCGGCCTTGGTAGACGCTCGTCGATCGGCCCGCCGGCTGCGCCGTTTCGAACAAGCGCTCGATCACCCGGTTTTGCCGACCATGCCCGAGACGGAATATTTTAAGGGCGTGTTGTTGGAAATGAAGCCGTCGATTTGAACGGCAAAATCGCGATGACGCGATTGGCTGGAAGAAAAATTACGAGGTGACGATGAAAAGTCTGGAAATTCGAACTTGACTCTTTAATGTCCGGTTTAATTGGAGCGGGCAAAACGCTCTGCTCCGCAAAATCATGCCAGAACGGACTCGTGCGATGGAACAGATGCTTGAATTAAGCGATGAAGATGAAGTCACCCCCGAGTTGCTCGGTTCGCAGGTGCAAAAAGCGCAAGAGCAATTGCTGCAGTTGCGCCGGCAACAGGAGCAGATCGAAAAACAAAAACGCGAGTTGGAAGAGCTGAGCCGGCGGCAGGAAGAACTGGAACGTGGCCGGGCAGAGATGACAGACAAGCTAACGCGCTCGCTGGTGGTGTTGGAACGGGAGGCGTACGAGACGCAGAACAAGCTTGAACAACTGCGGGCCACGCGCGAGAGCTTTGGCCAGCATCTCGAGGTGCTGGAAGGGATTGATCCCAAAGGTTGGAATCCGTCGGATTTGCACCGGGAATTGAGCCGGGCCCTTAGTACGGTAGACGATGCGCGTGCGGAATTCAGCCAGCAGCGAAGTCGTTTGCAGGCGATCGCGACCCAGGATTCGGAAGCCGTGTCGTTGCCGGAAGCGGCACCCGAGGTGGCGGGAACGCGTGGCGAGAAGTCATTTGGGCAGTGGGTCTTAATCGGGTTCGCACTTTCGCTGCCGTTAATTACGGTCGGACTGGTCGCGTTACTGATCTTCTGGTGGATGGCGAAGGGTTAAGATTGCGGGATGATTCGGCGTTCGCCTAAATCCGGTTCGGCGGTTGATCAGCAACAAGAGGAACTGGCGCGCCGCGAGAATGAGTTGCGCGACCAGATGCAAAAATTGCAGCAAATGATCGAAGAGGCGCCACGTTTGGCGCAAGAAACGTCGCGTCGACAGCGGGAGGAATTATTGGAGCGGGCCAATCAGCGCGGGAGCCGGCTCGACGCCTCACTGTCATTGCGCGATAAGCGCTGGGGCGATGAAGAATGGGGCGGGCGCCGGCCTGGTTCGCTGCGCAAAGCACGCCGGGAAGGCCGGATCATTTTTTTGGTGCTGGTGATTGCGCTCGCAGTAGCGGTGACGTGGCTGATGACGCGCTTCCATTTTTAAAATGGCAAGCGAACTCGACGTTGCTTATGTCGCGCAATTAGCCCGGCTGCATTTGACCGCGGAGGAGACGAAGCTTTTTCAAAAACAACTTGGCGACGTCTTGAAGTACGCGGAAAAATTAAAGGAAGTGAACGTCGAAGGCGTGGAAGCGGCGGCGCATGCTGTTCCGATTTTCAATGTCTTTCGCGAAGATACCGCGCGCGATTGGTTCACTGCCGCCGAGGCGCTGAGCAACGCACCGCGGCAGACCAACAATCTTTTCATCGTCACCAAAGTTGTGGAATGACGAAGCGCGACCTGCCGGCGCTCAGCATCGTCGAGCTGAGGGATCTGCTCCGGCGCGGTGAAATTTCGCCAGCTGAGACGTTGCAGGCTCTGGAGGAGCGAATCAACGCTGTTGACGATAAGATCGGCGCGTATCTGGAGCATGATCTCGCTGCGGCGACGGCGGAAGCAGAAAAAGTGGACATGACTTTGCCGCTGGGCGGGATTCCGATCGCGATTAAGGATCTGATCAATGTCCAAGGCCAGCAATGCACTTGTGGTTCGAAAATCTTGCATGGCTATCGCGCACCCTACAGCGCAACCGCGATCGAGAAATTGCGCGCGCACGGAGCGATTCCCTTCGGCCGGATGAACATGGATGAGTTTGCCATGGGTTCCTCGACAGAAAATTCGAGTGCGCAGGTCACGCGTAATCCCTGGGACCTTTCGCGGGTGCCGGGCGGATCAAGCGGCGGGTCGGCCGCAGCTGTCGCCGCGGATATTGCTTTTGGCGCGCTTGGAAGCGACACCGGCGGATCGATTCGTCAGCCTGCCGCGCTCTCCGGAATAGTCGGGTTCAAACCCAGTTATGGCCGGGTCTCGCGCTTCGGTCTCGTGGCCTTCGCTTCTTCCCTCGATCAGATCGGGCCACTAACGAAAACTGTACACGACTCCGCTTTGCTCATGAATGCAATTGCCGGCCACGATTCGCGCGATTCCACATCGCTTAATGCGCCGGTACCGGATTATACCAAAAATCTTGGTCGCGATCTGAAAGGCATCCGTATTGGGGTGCCGGAAGAATATATGATTGAAGGCGTCGATCCGGTGGTAAAAAACGCGGTTGTGGCGGCCGTCAAACAGCTAGGCTCACTCGGCGCCGAAGTGGTTGAGATTTCGCTTCCGCATACAGACTACGCCATCAGCGTTTACTACATTCTGGCGACGGCGGAGGCTTCGGCCAATCTCGCGCGCTTTGATGGGGTGCGCTACGGACATCGGGCGGAGAAAGTGAGCAACCTGTTTGATCATTACGCCCGCACTCGCGCGGAAGGATTCGGCGCGGAAGTGAAACGGCGAATTATCCTCGGAACTTACGTTCTCAGTTCCGGCTATTACGATGCCTATTATTTGCGTGCCCAAAAAGTCCGTGAGCTCATCCGGCAAGATTTTGCGGAGGCGTTCGAGAAAGTAGAAGCTCTGGTTTCGCCAACCTCACCCAGCCCGGCGTTCAAGCTGGGCGAAAAAACGAGCGATCCGTTGCAGATGTATCTGGCGGATATTTTTACCAACGCTGCGAACCTCGCGGGAATTTGCGGCATCAGCGTTCCCTGTGGATTTGCCGAACCGGAGAGCGGAAAAAAGTTGCCGATCGGACTGCAGCTCCTCGGAAGGGCGCTGGATGAAGCGCGTATTTTTCAGATTGCGCACGCCTACGAACAAAGCACCGACTGGCACAAAACGCGGCCGAAGATCTGAAACATCGAACATCCAACGCCCAATCAATCTGCAATCTAACGTCGAGTCCGCGAGAAGACGGACTCGCCGCGGCGAGCATCCAATATCTGATGCCCAAAGTTCAGATCTGCTTGCGCAGCGAGACATTTCGATACGCCAAAGCGAGCAGGCCCAATGTCAGGAGCAGCAATGTTGAACCCAGATCAGGAACGTTTTTTGTCGCGGTTAGCACAGCATCATTCGCGTGATAGGTTACTACCCAACGTTCCATACCGTTATCGAAAATCCCACCGTTCTGAATCCTAAACGCTCCGGACAGCGATCCGTAGTTCAAAAACGTGAACTCGTCGCCAATTGACGGGATAAAGCCGTTTAGAAGAACAGGATCAAGAAACCCATTTACGTGGGCAGCGTCAAGAACATCTAGAACACTGAATTGGTCGACGCCCGTGCCTGCTATATCGATCAGCAGTCTCCCACTACCCACCGGTTGCGTGTAGCTGTTTACGGTCAGGATTCCTATGGGATCTCCTGGGCTAACAGTTCCGTGACCGGTAACTGCGCCATAAATATTTCCGGTGCCTGCGAGCGTGCCACGACGATTAACGAGAACGTTGCTTGTAATCGAACCATCAACCTGCAACACACCACCACTGACGGCAGTCTTGCCGGTATAGGTGTTGGCTCCGGTCAGATCGAGCGTTCCCGCGCCGATCTTGGTCAATGAACCGCCAATGCCGCCATTCTGCCCGCCGTCCTGAATCACGCCGGAAAAGGCGGTGCTTAGGTTGATGCTGCCTACAGTCAGATTGTCGGCCCCTAAGAAAACATTACCGTCGCCTTCAATAGACCCAATCGTCACGCCCGGAGCGTCATGGGCGCTGATGTCAAGCTTGCCGTTGCCGAAGACCTCAACTTGCGACGTGCCGCCCGTGGAACTGTCTTCAAAAAATATCGTGCCACCTTCGCCGCCGCCTAGCCCGCCATGAGCGATGAGTGCTGCATTACCAGCAGTCGAGGAACTGATGAACAGGGTGACCCCGCTGCCTCCGCCGCTGACCTGTGCACCGTTATTCGTAATAATAGCGTCGCCAGCAGTCCCATCGAAGAAAAACGTGCGGCCGCCGCCTGCGCCGCTGATCGAAGCGCCGTTATTCGTAATGACGGCGTTTGCAGCGGTCCCGCCAACGATGCTCGTGAGACCGCCGAACGCGCCACTGGCTGAGGCGCCGTTGTTCGTAAACACAGCGCTTGCTCCCGTCGTCCCTAGAACCGTGGCCCCGCCGAATGCGCCGCTGAACGTACGCCCGTTATTAATGAACGTGCCGTTTGCGGCCGTCGTAGAACCAAAGAGCAACTGCGTGACGCCAGGGGAGAAGCCTCCTTCATTGATAAAAGTACCGTTGGCCGCCGTCGAACTGCCACTGAACTCCGTACTGCCCCTATCGAACATGCTGCCATTGCTGGCATGATTGATAAAAGTTGCATTGCCCGCTGAAGCCGTGTCAAAAAAGAGCGTTTCACCTCCCATGTTTCTAAAAGTGGTAAGGCTGCCCGCGGTTGCACTGTGAAAAAAAACTATCGCGGACAGGGAGAAATTGGCCCCTCCGACCGTCACAAAATTCTGCATAGTCCCCGAATCGTTTGTGATGCCAGCGCCGCTAATGACGAGGTCGCGGGAGAACACATTGGGAATCGCGACGCTAATGGTATACGGGTTCGTTGCAGCCGGGGTAAAGGTGATACCGTTGACCTCAGTGTTTGCCGATATCGAGACATTGGTGGTATTGGAAAACGCAAATGTCGCCGTGTCTGCCGAGCTGTTCGGCACGGTCGCAGGCGTCCAGTTCAG
>Ga0209156_10003154_pt1 | contig 12548 bp, 11 predicted proteins | sample GraSoiAngelo_124_FD_185881 | JGI IMG/M metagenome (GOLD analysis project Ga0209156, IMG submission 185881) | Grasslands soil microbial communities from the Angelo Coastal Reserve, California, USA - 14_0927_05_20cm (SPAdes) (version 2) | ecosystem: Environmental > Terrestrial > Soil > Grasslands...
TACTCCTCGCCAGAGCCACGGCGAGGATCAGCAGCAGTAACACGCGCATCGTCTTCATGACGTCTCTCCTTTCCTTCCTCATCGTTCGTGTCATCGGTGCGAGATGCCGCCCCCGACCTGGCCTCCACCGAAGAGAACCCAGAGACCGAGCAGCGTGACCAGGGTGAAGGCCATCCGCTGCCCGCTGCGCAGGATCCGGTCGCCAGCGCGGAGGCGCCAGCCGAGGCGCGCGACCGCGATGAGAGTCAGCGCAAGCCCGAACAGGACGTGGAGCGAGACCGAGCTCTCCAGACGGAACAGATGCGTCAGCCGATCGTGCAAGCCGTCCCGGAAGGGCGAGTCCGTGCCGAGGTCGGCACCTGCATCACGGATACCCGTGAGGATGGTCGGCACCAGACTCACGACGGCCGCCGCGAGCAGCCAGGTCGAGGACTGCGCCAGGCGCTCGTTCGGCCGCACGAGAAGCGCGCAGACGAACACCGCCTCGAGAACGAGAAGGGCGATCGGGAAGTGAACCCATGGCGCGGGGAGCAATGCGAGGAGCGGCCGCTTCTCCCATGGTGGATGCCGTCCGACGCCACCGGACGGGACGGGCGAGGACGGCGGCGTCGCCGCCCCTTCCCCAGCGACCTCCGACGCGACCTGCCGCAGCTGGTCGATCGGCTGATAGCCGAAGAGCGTCGTCGAGAACGTGCCATCCGCCTTGACGAAGTAGGTCGCCGGGAATCCTTCGTACCCGAACACGTCGCGCAGCGCGGGAACCATCATCACGACCGGGAAGGGAAGCGGCTTGCGCGCGAGCTGCTGGCGAGCTGCATCGACCGTGTCCGGCGTCTCGACCGGATCGACCAGCACCTCGATGACCGAAATCCCGCGTCGCTGAAGCTCCGGCTGGAGGGTCTGCAAATCCTTCAGCTCCATCGAACAGACCGGGCACCAGCTCGCGAAGAAGTTCACGATCACGGGCTTGCCCACGAGGTCCCTCGACGAGAAGGGCTGGCCATCGAGCGTCTGCGACTCGAAGCTGGAAAGGGGGCGGCCCCGGAGCGCCTCCGAGACCGACGGGATGAGCGCCGCGTCGGCGTCATCGACGCTCAGACCGATGGCGACCGTTCCCGCGACGAAGAGGGCGCGCCAGCGACGGCGGCGCGCATGGGTCCTCTCCCTCATCATCGTCGTCCGTCGCCCTTCTGCTCGCTGAGGAACGCGTACAGCGAGTCGTAGAGGAACGACGCCTTCTCGAGCGTCTCGTGATCGTCACGGGCGACCAGCGGGAAGCCGTGCGAGATCGCCCGCAGTCCGGCGGACTCCGGTCTCGAGCCGACCTGATCGGCAAAGTCGGCGCCGCGAACGATCCGTGCGAGCGCATGGAGCGCCGCATCACCCGGATGGTACTCGTCAACCAGGGCCTCGAACGAGCAACGCCCTACGTCGTCGATGTGGGGATAGGTGGCCCCCGGCGCATCGAAGCCCCTTGCCCCCTCGCGGTGCTGGACCTCCGCGACTTGGTCAGGCTCGACGAAGACGAAGGCGGCCGCGGGGTCGATGAACCGACGAATGAGCCAGGCCGTGGCGGTCCGGTTCACGCGGATATTCCGGCGCGTCACCCACTTCACGTCTCTCCCTCCCTACCCTGCGCAAGACGCGCGCTCGATCGCGTCGAGCGCCTTGATCGCTCCGCGGCAATTGTTCTCATGACGCCTTCGATCCCTCCGCATGCAACAACGTGATCCGGAACGTCGATCCGCGCCCCTCGACGGTTTCCAGATCGATTCGCCCGCCGTGTGCCTCGACCGCCCAACGAGCGATGGCCAGCCCGAGGCCCGCCCCGCCGAGGTCACGCGATCGCGCCTTGTCGATCCGGTAGAAGCGATCGAACACGCGGTCGCGATGCTCCGCTGGTATGCCAGACCCGGTGTCGGTCACCTCGATGGTGGGTCCGGGCCCTCCGTCCCGTACGATGATCCGGACGCTGCCGCCGGGCGGCGTGTACTTGACGGCGTTGTCCACCAGGTTGATCAGCGCCTGCCGGATCACGAGGCGATCCACCCATGCCGGAACCGGCTCCGACGCTTCGACCGCGAACGACTGCTGCTTTTCCTCGGCCAGCACACCGAGGTGCGCCGCGACGTCACGGGCCAGCTCGGCGAGATCTACGCCCTCGCGCTTGAGCGACAGGTTGCCCCCGTCGGCGCGAGAGAGCGTCAGGAGCCCTTCCACCAGCCGCCCGAGCCGGTCCGTCTCCTCGAGCATGCTGCCGATGATCTCGCGATACGCCGCCGCATCGCGATGCTCCCGCAGGCCGACCTCGCCGACGCTCCGCATCGCCGTGAGCGGCGTCCGCAGCTCGTGCGAGGCATCCGCCGTGAAGCGGCGCAGCTGCTCGAACGACCGCTCGAGCCGGGCGAACGCATCGTTGAACACGGCGGCGAGCTGGCCGAGCTCGTCCCCCGGATTCTCGACCGGAAGCCGCTCCCCGAGTCGCTCGGCCGTGATCGTCCGTGCGCGGTCGGCCATGCGGCTCACGCCGGCGAGTGCCCGTCGCGCGAGGAAGTAGCCACCCATCCCCGCGATCGCGACCGCGAGGGGAAGCCCCGCACCCAGGATCATGAGGAGCTCGCGCAACTCTCGACGGATCGGCTCTTCCGACCGAGCCACCTGGATTTCGACGGGGAGGCCGTCGACGGTGTACGGCCCACTCAGACGCCTGACCGGAACGTCGGCCGGGACCCCGGACGGCCTCGCATACAGCAGCGTGCCATCAGGGCTCCGCACCTCGAGCCAGCGGCCGGCGACCGCCTCGTCGCCATCGTCCTCCGGCTCGGCTCTCCACCTGATTCCGCCAGCGGGCGTCCGCTCGAGCATCTGCTCCGCCACCTCGCGGTCGTCACGGAGCCCCCCATCCAGGTCTTCGGAGAGGCTGTGCCGCAGGAAGGCGAACACGCCACCCGCATACAGGGCCAGCACCGCGCTCAGGACCGCGGCGTACCAGAGCGTGAGGCGGACGCGGATGCTCCGATGGCGCCACCAGGTCGTCATGGCTCGCTCTCGCGCAGGACGAACCCGACGCCGCGCACCGTGTGGATGAGCCTCGTCGGTGCATCCTGATCGACCTTTTTCCGCAGACGGGCGATGTGCACGTCGATCACGTTGTCGAGCGGCGTGGCCCGGGAAGGCTCCTTCCAGACGTCGCGGGCGAGCATCTCCCGCGATACGACTTGCTGATGATGACGCAGCAGGTACTCCAGGAGGTCGAACTCGCGGGACGTGAGCTCGATCGGCCGGCTTCCCCTCGTCACCCGTCGGCTGATCAGATCCATCTCGAGGTCGGCCGCCTTCAAGCGCAAGACCTGATCGGGCCGACCGCGGCGCACGAGGGCCCGGATGCGGGCCAGAAGTTCCGGGAAGGCAAACGGCTTCACGAGGTAGTCGTCCGCACCGCTGTCGAGCCCGAGCACCCGGTCCTCGACCGCATCCCTGGCCGTCAGGATGAGAACCGGTGTGCCGAGGCCGCGTCTGCGCAGGGTCGACAGGATCTCGATGCCGTCGCGTCCGGGTAGCATCAGGTCGAGCACGATCAGATCGAAGATCTCGGCGTTCACACGAAAGAAGCCGTCCTCGCCCGTTGCCGAGACGACGACTTCGTAGTGTTCCGCCTCGAGGCCCTCCTTCAGGGCCCCTGCTACCTTGGCTTCGTCTTCGACGACGAGGATGCGCACAGGAAGCTCACCACCAGATATTACGCCGAGAAGACCATCGGGCCACTCGGACCTTCCTGAACTCTTCCTGAAATCTTCGTCAGGATCGATGCCTGCTGGTCCGTCCTCGGGGCTCTACGCTGCCACCAGTCTCCGGCGCGGCTCTGTTCGCGCGCAGTCCCGCGCGTGCCGGCCGGTTTTGCGCGGGACGCGTGGAACCCGACCCCCGCGCCCTACCCTCCGCATTGCGCTGCAACCGCAATCCGCTTCACTCGAGTGGTGGCCGAGCCTGCGGATCGCTCGTCTCGTGTCTGCGTGGTCATGACTACGCCTCCGCGCTCGCCTGGTTCCGTCGCCGCAGTCGGCTGATGAAGTGAGGGTTCTTGCACTCGGCCGCCTTAGGTTGCGCGTTAGTCTCGCTTGTCATCGTTTCCGGCTTCATCCACGCTTCGTGTCGCAATCCGGCTACCGTTCTGTAGCTCTTCCGAGCCCCGGCGCAAGACGACATCACCCGGCGCGAGCTCCCCGAACACCTCGACAAGCCCGTCCGCAGTGGTGGCACCCCTCTCGACGGTTACCTGCTCGACAATGCCCTCGCGGACACGATCGACGAAGATGCCTTCAGTCGTCTGCACGACGGCGGACACTGGGACAAAGAGGGTGGGGCTCGATCGCTTCACCGGCCAGAGGACCTCGACAAACATGCCGGGCGCTAGGCGCCCGCTCGTATTCTCGACGTCGAGCTCGACCGGCATGGTTCGAGTCCGGACGTCGACTGAGCGGGACACTCGCTTGATGACGCCGCTAAAGGGCTCCCCAGGCCAGGCGCGCACCCTGAAACTCGCCGCCTCTCCTTCCGCGATGCCCGCAATATCCGCCTCGGGAACCGGCACGGTGAGGCGGAGGTGGTCGACCTGCTCGATCCGCACGATGGGTATCGCATTCTGTCCGGCCGGCGGGCCGACAAGCGCCCCCGGATGCACGTTGCGTTCAGTAACGACGCCGTCAAAGGGAGCCTTTACCGTAAGGTACCCTTCAAGAGTCTGGACGGCTTTGACCCGTTCCTCGTCAGACCTGAGCGCCTTCTCTGCGAGCTCCACATCATTCTTCGCGACTGCGCCTGGCGTTTGTGATGCCCCGCGCAGGCGCTGGAAGGTACTTGCGTCCGCGGCAGTCTTCGCCTGAGCCTCGGCCCGCTGCGCTACGAGTTCAGGCGCGGAGAGGCGTGCTAGCACATCGCCACGGCGTACCCTGGAGCCCCGGTCCACGAGCATTTCATCGACGAAGGCGCTCACGCGTGGATACACCGCGACCCCCTCGTAAGGCGTGATCTCCGCCGGGAGTCTCACCGCTGTATCGAGCTTCCTCGCGGTCACTGCTGCTGTTTCAAAGGTGGATGGTTGTTGCTTAGAGGTCCCTTGCCCCACTGGCTGTCGGTCTGATGATACCGGACGCCCACACGCGAGTGCGAATAGTCCCAGCACGATCAAGAGCGGCTTCACGGCTCGTCCTCTCTTCTCTCGGACTCAGGCTCGAGCAGGCTGGGTGAAGTAGTATTCCTTGCTGCCCCGATGACGTAGAGCGCCGGGAGGGTGAGCAGGGTTGCGACGGTGGAGGCGGACAGCCCACCAATGACCGCCCGGCCGAGAGGGGCCGTCTGCTCACCCCCTTCACCGAGCCCAAGCGCCATCGGTATCATCCCTGCAATCATCGCTAGGCTCGTCATGAGGATCGGGCGAAGACGCATACGCGCTGCCGTGAGGGCCGCCTGCTCTGATGCATCTCCGGCCACACGCCGCTCACGGGCAAAGGTGACGAGGAGCAGCGCATTCGCCACCGAGACGCCGATCGACATGATCGCCCCCATCATCGACTGTACGTTGAGCGTCGAGCGCGTGACGAAGAGCGCGAGAACTACGCCGATGAGCACCGCCGGGACGGTTGACAGGACGATCAAGGCATCGCGGACGGATTGGAAGTTTGCCGTGAGCAGTAGGAGGATCACGATCACGGCGAGGAGAAGCCCCGCCCGAAGGCTGGCCAGCGTGGTTTGCATCTGCTCGATCTGGCCGTGCACCGCAACCGTCGTACCGCGCGGGGGTGGTCCTGCGGCCTTGAGGGCGTCCTCCACTGCGCTCGCCGCCCGGCCGAGGTCAGCCCCGGCTAAGTTGGCCTGGACACTCAGCGTTCGTTGACTGTTCCGATGATCGATCTCGCCAAAGGTCTTGCCCGAGGTCACCGTTGCGATGTCTCCCAACAACGGGCGGGCGGCGCCGTCGGGCATCACAGGCAAGTTGCTCAGGTCGTCGCCCGAGCTGATGCCGCTCTCCGGCACACGGAGGGCGACGCGGTAAGGAATCCCGCTCGCAGGATCGGTCCAAAAGTTCGGTGTAACGAGCACGCTCGAGGACGTTGCCGCTACGATGGACTTCCCCACGCGGTCGACCGTCACGCCGAGCTGCCCTGCACGCTCTCGATCGATCGTGACGTCGAGAGTCGGATAGTCGAGCGCCTGCGGAATCTGAACGTCGCGGAGCGATCCGATCTTCTCGAGCTCGGCAGCCATCCGCTCCGTGTATCGTCTGGTCTCCGAAAGTTTGTTCCCCGAGACGGTAACGCTGATGGGCGCGGGGGCACCGAAGTTCAGCACCTGGGATACGATGTCCCCGGCTTCGAACGAGAACCGCACGTCCGGGAACTTCTGCGCCAGCTTGGCACGAATCGACTCCTCGATGTCCCTGACGGCTGGTCGCCTCCCGCCCTTGAGCGCAACGAGTAGGATCGCCTCGTGGGGTCCGCTGTTCCAGACGAAGATGCCATTGACGGGATACTCCCACGGGGTATTCCCGATGTTTGCGAGCGTAATCTCGACCGAGTCCCCGCCCACATCGTCTCGAATCAGCTGGTCCACCTCGCGGACGATCCGCTCCGTATCCTCCAGCCGCATGCCGTCCGGGGCGCGCACCCGAAGCTGAAACTGGCCGGTGTCCACTCGAGGGAAGAGCTCGGTGCCGATGTGCCGAGCCAGCAAGAACGCGGGGATACAGACCAGACAGTACACCGCGAGCACCAACCGGCGTCGGCCCACCAGCCACTTCGCGAAGCCGCTGTAGCGCTCCTGGAGACGTTCGAACCGGCCGCCCTGTGCATGTGGCGCACCGTGCTTGCCTCCTCGGAACAGATACGCGGCCAGGACAGGCACCAGGGTGACGGAGAGTATGAAGGAGGCCATCATCGAGAACGCGACGGCGAGCGCGAGCGGAGGGAAGAGCGCACGGCCTATCCCGACCATAAAGAACGATGGGATGAATACCGCGATCACACAGAGCATCGCGAGGTACTTCGGCACCATCACCTCGGCCATGGCATCGAGGATCGCACGGCTGACGCGATGCTCGCGCCCGAGATGGGTGTGCATGTTCTCGATCGTCACCGTTGCCTCATCTACGAGGATGCCGATCGCCAGAGCCAGCCCGCCGAGGGTCATGATGTTGACTGTTTGGCCGGTCAGCCGAAGACCGACGACGGCCGCAAGAAGGGCGAGCGGAATAGTGACGACCACGATCAATGCCGAACGCCAGTTCCTCAGAAAGACGAGCACCATGAGCCCGGTGAGCACGGCACCGAGGATGCCCTCGACCAGGAGGCCCCGCATGGCGTTCTTCACGTAGACCGACTGGTCGAACGCGAACCGGATACCGATGTCCTCCGGCACGAGGGCACGCATCTGCGGGAGGGCAGCCTTGATCGCGTCGACGACGTCGACCGTCGAAGCGTCCGCCTGCTTCGTGAGCGGCATGTAGACAGTCCGTCGGCCGTTCACGAGCGCGATGTTGTAGACGATGTCCGCACCGTCCTCGACGCGGCCGACATCTCGCAAGAAGACGGTCGGCCCGGGGCCGATGCGCAGAGGCACGGACTCGAAGTCCTTCGGCCGCTGGACCAGGGCGTTCGTTGCAGCGATCGTATCGAAGTGGCCCGTGCGCACGTTCCCGGCCGGGAGCGTGAGGTTGGCACGGGCAAGCTCCGCTGCGATGCCTTCGGGCGAGAGGTTGTACGCACGCATCCGGTCGGGATCGACGTAGGCGACGATGGTCCGGACCTTCCCGCCGAAAGGCGGCGGCGCCGACACACCGGGCAGCGTCGCGAGCAGCGGCCTCACCCGGTAGAGGGCCAGGTCCTGTATCTCCTGGTCACTCCGCTGATCGCTGGAGAACACGAGCTGCCCGACGGGAATGAAGGGGGGCAAGGTTCCGGGCGGCATGAAGGCGGTGGCGCGAAACGACATCGCGACGACCTGCGCCATTGATTGCGCGATGTCCGTCCCGGGACGGAAGTAGAGCTTCAACATCGCCATGCCCTGGATCGACTGCGAGTCGATGTGCTCGACGCCGTTGACGTAGAGGAAGTGGTACTCGTAGTAGGTGACGACCTGCCCCTCCATCTGGCTCGGCGACAACCCAGCGAATGGCTGCACAACGTAGAGCACGGGCACTCCGAGGTTCGGGAAGATGTCTATGGGAGCGCCCCGGAGGGCAAGGAAGGCCGAGAGAACGAGCGCCAAGACCGCCACCAGCACGGTGAACGGTCGGCGAAGTGCACCTCTCACGATACCCATGATGGCTTATGGTCCTTGGCTTTGACTGAGTTGAGCGAGGAAAGGCGTGAGGTCGCCTGTCGCGCGCGCCAATAAGAGCAGGGCCCGCCACACGGCGAGCCGTGCGACGGCGTCGTCGATCTCGGCTTGGACAAGGAGGCGCTGAGCCTCGGCAGCTTCGACCACGCCCGCCAAGCCCGATTGATAACGCGCGGTCGCCTGGCGCTCGGCCATGCGCGCGGCCTCGAGAGCGATCGGTGTGTTCTCGGCGACCCGACGAGCGCCGTCCAGGATCGCCCGCGCCGAGTCGATTTGACTCTGGATCGCCTGCATCGTCTCATCAGTTTGAGACAGAGACAGCTGGACATTGGCCGCCTCCACGCGCTCGCGGGCGCGAATCGCGAAGATGTCCATCAGGGGCCAGCTCAGTACGATGCCGCCGGCCCAGTTCGGCGTATCGGGAACGAGGCCCTGCTCGTCGCCAAGATTGAGGCCGCCAGGGAAGAGGCCGCTCCCCCGGACCCACAATGCCGCGGCCAAGTCGACACGCGGTAGATACTCGAGCGTGGCGGCGCGCTTCCGAGCACGCGCCGCTGCAGTCTCCGAGTCCGCCTGCGCGAGAAGGGGGTGGTTGGGAGGCACTCCATCGACCGACGGGGCATTTGAGGGAAGCGTCAGGAGCGGCTCTGCAATGAGCTCGACGGGCTCGCCCGCGATGCCCAGTGCTTGTGCGAGCTCCGCTCGGCTTAAGGCGAGCGCCTGCTCCGCGCGGATCAGGCCCGTGGCCGCTAAGGCGTGTTCGGCGTTCGCCCGGGACTCCTCGGCTCCCGGGCGAAGCTGATTGGCCACCTGTGCATGCACGATCCTGGCCAGCACCTCCGCGCGCGTCACATTTGCCTCATGCGCCTTCACGGTTTCGCTAGCTGCCACGGCCGTTATGAAGTCGTCTGCGGCCGCAAACCCCACCGCGAGCCGCTGAACCTCCGTTCCCGCGCGAGTACGTTCTCGCTCGGCCATGGCGGCGTCGACCAAAGCCATCTCCCGCGCGAGCCCCGCGATGTTGAATGACGTACCGAAGCCGGCTGCGCTCCCCCAGACACCGGAGTCGAATTGACGCCCCGTGGGCGGCCCCATGACCTGGGGAATCCCTGGCATCGAGAACAGAGAGCCCGAGACTACGTTACCCGTGGCACGGTTCTCCTGTCCGGACACGTCGAGCCTGGGGAAATAAGCCGAGCGAGCCTCGCTCACGCGCGCCGCGGTGCCTTCTTCTATCGCACTACGAGAGCGCAGGCTCGGGTGATGGCCCAGCGCAAAGTCGATCGCGTCGGAGACGTTCAACCGCACCCGCGGCCGTTCCTGCGCGGGAGCGACAGAGAAAGCGGCGACCATCGCCAAAGCGACGAACGTAGCCGAGAAGCTCCTTACCGCCCGCACAACTCGAGCCAGACTTCCGACAACCTATGGACGTTGCATTGGCTTCCGGGACACACCGCGCACGTGCTGTTCGATCCAGTCGACCTCCGTACTCAACGCGGCGGCAGTCGCCGCGGCCAAGCTCTCATCCACTGCTCTCGGCAGTACGGCTGTATAGATCACGTGCCCTCGGTCGCTTGTGCCTACCGATACTCGCAACCAGCCAACCGCCACGCCGTCGGCACCGCGGAGTGCAGCTTGGTACGTCCCGCGGAGGTCAATCGAGAGTACATCGAGGCGGCTGAGCGTCGAAGCACCGTCTTGAGACGCCACCCGGGCGAAGACATCGGTCTCTAGTGGGGGCCCCGCCGCGGGATGCAACGTCAGCCGAATGCTGTGGTTCTCCCACTTCGGCTCGACGTGTTCGGATATGTTGCCTTCCGCTGGCCAGGGGCGAGTCACGACAGCTCCAGGGCTCAGGACCCAGAGACCGACATCACCCGAATCGCGCACGTGGAACACGTATCTGGGCGACCCCGGACGGTGGAACCAACCAGGTGGTCCGAGGAAGGCCGGCTCGCCGCCCTCCATTTTGTCTATCACGAGGCCGTCATGTTCCTCGTGCGCGGCGAAGGTCACCCCCGGTTCGACGGGCAGCACGTGCCCATGTGCTGCACAACCCCAAACAACAGCTAGAAGCAACCAGAGCGCGGGCGAGAGAGGAATCGGTCCTTGGGGGCCGGTCAGCCGCGCTGAGCGACGATAGGCAGCAGCTTCCAACTCTTCAGAGCGAGTCGCCACGCTCATACTCCCTGTCTCCCGAAAAATTCACACGATCCCTGGAGGACTGGCAGACCTTGACCGAACCGCCCCTCGTCATCTCATTCGTCATCGCGTTTCTCTGCGATGGATCCGTCGATACCTACTGTTTCGGGGGCCCGGACCTTCGAGTCCTTGAGATCGAAATCCACAGACAGGTTTGGCGAATCGGCTCGAGTGCCCGATCGTCCAGCCCCACTTGCTTCGTCAAGACCTCGCAGGTGCCCAGGTCGCCCTCGTGCGTGAACTCGGTCTCGCCCTCTCTCCATGCCCCTCCTTCCTTTCAGCTGCTCTTGGCCGCACGCGGCGCCGACTTCGATCCCCGTGTTCACCCGAAAGTAGCCGTCCTCGCCCGTTGCCGAGAGGACGACTTCGTAGTGTTCCGCCTCGAGGCCCTCCTTCAGGGCCCCTGCTACCTTGGCTTCGTCTTCGACCACCAGGATCCGCACGGGGAGCTCACCACCAGAGACTACGCCGAGACGACCACGCCGACACTCGGATCTCCCTGAATTCTTCCTGAAATCTTCGTCAGGATCGGTGCCTGCTGGTCCGTCCTCGGGGCTCTACGCTGCCACCAGTCTCCGGCGCGGCTCTGTTCGCGCGCAGTCCCGCGCGTGCCGGCGGTTGTGCGCGGGACGCGTGGAGCGTGCCCCCCCGCGCGCCACCCTCCGCATTGCGTCACTGCCCCACGACGCCCTTCAGAACGAGTCCAATCAGGCCAGCAGCGAGGATGACGAGCGGCTCGGGGACCTTCCTCACGTAGGTGAGGATGAGCAGCGTTGCCAGGCCGATGGCCACGGTGGGTATGTCAATCAGGGAGCGCCGGCCGAGCACGAAGGCGGCGCCCGCGATCGCCCCGGTTGCTGCGGCCGTCACACCGTCAACGAACGCCTTCACCCGTGGGTCGTTCACTGAGCGCCGGAAGTACGCGGCGGGAATGACGACGAAGAGATAGCACGGCAGGAAGACGCCGAGCGCGGCGAGCGTGGCGCCGACGGGCCCCGCGACCAGATAGCCGATGAAGCCGACCGTGATGACGACGGGCCCGGGCGTGATCATCGCGACGGCCACGGCATCGAGGAACTGCCGCTCCGTGAGCCAGTGGAAGTCGCCGACGACACCGCCGTACAGGAACGGCACGATGGCGAGCCCGCTCCCGAAGACGAACGCGCCGGCTTCGGCGAAGTAGGTGAACACCCGCAGCAGGAGGCCGGGGGGCGCCACCCCATGAAGGCCGGTCACCAACCAGAGCGGCGCGAGGCCGAGCGCCGTGCGCGGTCGCGGAAGTCGGCCCATCGTCTTGACCGTGAGCGCCGCGACGCCACACAGCAAGAACACCCACACGAGTTCCGACTCCGTCGAGGCGGTCACAAGAGCACTCACGGCGAAGAGCACCCACAGGAGCCGATCTCGAGCGAGCGTCATCCGAACCAGCTTGTAGGCGCTGCGGGCGATGATCGCGATGACGGCGGCGCCGATCCCGTAGAACGCCCCCTGCATCCAGGCGAGGCCTCCGTAGCGCAGGTAGAGTGCCGAGATCGCGAGCACCATCACGAACGAGGGAAGCACGAACGCGACGCCGACGAGCGTCGCTCCGGTCACGCCCCCGCGCACCCACCCCAGGTAGATCGCAAGCTGCGCCGCGAGTGGCCCCGGCGCGAGCTGGGCGAGCGCGAGACCCTCGACGTAATCCTGCCTGGAAATCCAGCGTCGCTTCTCGACGAGATCACGCTGCATGTAACCCACCAGCGCGATCGGCCCACCGAAGCCCGTGGTACCCAGGCGGAGAAAGTAGGCGAGCAGTTCACTCAGGGTGCAGGGAGCGAGGCCGTCGGCGGCGGGCCGATCAATAGTCAACTCGACGGTTGGGGACGCCATGTCAGCAGCCCGGAGCGATCGTGCCGCTACCTGCGGTGAATGGTCCTCGCATGCTGCTCACCCTCGCTTTCGGCTGAAGTACTCGTACAGGTCGTCAAACACCGGAAGCAGCTCACGCAGCCGCTGGTGACGACGTCGCA
>Ga0209156_10003155_pt1 | contig 12545 bp, 11 predicted proteins | sample GraSoiAngelo_124_FD_185881 | JGI IMG/M metagenome (GOLD analysis project Ga0209156, IMG submission 185881) | Grasslands soil microbial communities from the Angelo Coastal Reserve, California, USA - 14_0927_05_20cm (SPAdes) (version 2) | ecosystem: Environmental > Terrestrial > Soil > Grasslands...
AAACCGGGTGGGGCCGCCCCTGGACCGAGCGTAACGCACTTCCCGGGCCAGAGCCGTCCTGCGGCGCGGCGCGCCCTTGCGTGGGGCTTGCATCTGGTTGTTGGACAATTGCATGGAGCACGGACCGAGGTTCGGACTTGCGGGGCGGTGCTGCGCCAGCGCGACATGTCTCGCCCCACAGTAGGGCGTCGCTGCTTCGGGAGTGGTTCGGTGCTCCGCACCACACTGCTACGGTGCAGGCCAGAACCGCCCGACGAGCTCGGCCGTGCGGGGATCGGGGGCTGCCTGGACGCCGTCGAGCGACGCGATCGGCACGACGCCACGCACCGAATTGGTGAGGAACAGGCTCTGCCTCGCGACCTGCTGCCCCTTGTAGCGCCCCTGGTCCACGCGCGTCACGAGCTCGAGCACACGGGCCCGTCCGATGCCGGGCAGGATCCCCAGGTCGAGCGCCGGCGTGCGCAGCACGTCGCCCTCCCACCAGAACACGCTCCACGCCGTGCCCTCAGCCACGAAACCATCGTGCGTGAGCAGCAGGGCGTCGTCCGCTTCGGCCCGCTCGGCCTCGGCGGCGGCGGCGACGAAGCAATCTCGCTCGGTCGTCTTGTGGGGATAGGGCCGATGTGGCTCGGCCGCGGTGATCACGGCGGGCGCCTCGAGCGGCGGCGCGGCGCGCACCGTCACGCTGGCGCGTCCGTCGCGCACTTCGAGACGGAGCACGGCGTCGCCGGTTGCCGAAAACGGCGTTACCAGCGCGACGAGATTCTGCGAGGGTTTGGGCAGGCCGAGTTCGTTCAGTGAGCGCTGGAGGCGGGCGAGGTGGCGCGGCAAGAGCGGGATGCGTCCTTCCCGCACCCGCATGGTCTCGATGAGACCGTAGCCCGGCTGGTCCATGGCGCCTAAGCCTCAAGGCGCAACGCCCAAGGCGCAAGACCGTGCGGCGGGCCCCCGGAAAGATTGCCTCTGGCGACCCAGCTTCACATTTTGTGACGCCAGTGACTCCAAGGGATTCCATGCGACCGAGCTGGACGGTTCTGCGCGACGCCTCCGTGCTACGTCTTTGCGTGACGTCTTTCTGTGCTGCGATTCTGGTCTTTGGCTGTTCCCACGCTCCCCCACCCGATTTCGCCCCCGACCCCGGCCTGGTCGCGCAAATCAGGGACATCCGGATCGTCACCAGCTACGCTCGCGCCTGTCCTGGGAGCGTGATCGCGGCGAGCTACGAAGCCGTGCTGGCGAGCGGCGAGCGGGTGACGTTCGCGCGGTCGTACGACAAGAAGCACCCGCCCCGCCTGCACGTCGTGTTTCTCGATCGCGAGAGTCCCGACGCGGTCTCCCAGGAAGACGGTGACTGGGTGACGGAGCGCGATCCGCTGGCGACCGTCTCGACCGGGTTCCGGCTCACGGCGACGCTGCGGGCCAATTCCCATGTCACGAGCACCGTCGTCGTCCCGCCCTACTACGGCTGCATGCCCCATACGTTCACGTTCTCGGGCGAGCCGGGCGGCGCGGGCGAGGCCGGCGGCAACGGGCCCGACGTGACCATACGACTTGCGGCGGTGCGCTCGCCGTTCTACGACAAGCTGTATGTAGCTGGGTTCCAGGTCGGCATGGCGCCGCCCTTCTACATTCTGGGCGATCCGACGAGCGTCCCTCCGGCGGACTGGCTGATCGTCGAGTCGCGGGGCGGTCGGGGCGGCGCCGGGATCGCGGGCGCGAACGGGACCGACGGCGCGGCGGGTGCGGCGGGATGCCCCCCGCAGCCGGGCGCCCCGGGAGGCAACGGCGGCAACGGCGGACCGGGCGGGTCCGGGGGCCGGGGCGGCCGCGTCAGCGTCGTGGTACCCGTGGACCAGCCGCTCCTCGCCGGGCTGGTGGAGGGTCGCAGCCCGGGCGGAGCGGGCGGCGCGGGGGGGGCAGGCGGGACCGGCGGTCGCGGCGGCAAGGGTGGCAAGGGGCAGACCGACCAGAGCAATCGACGTTGTCCCGATGCGGCTGACGGCCCTCAGGGACGCGCCGGCGGCGCCGGGCCGGCCGGCAGCGAGGGGACGCCCGGGCCGCGCTCCATTGTGGTCACAGCCCCGACCAGGGACATTTTCGGCGTCCAAGTGCCGCCGGGGCTGGGTGCGCTGCTCGAGCGGCTGCAGCGAAGACCGTAGACAGACACAAGCCGTAAGGCGCAAGCCGCAAGCACGACTCTTACGGCTTACGGCTTACGGCTACCGAACTACCAGGTGCGAGTACTGCAGGAAGCTTTCGACGACCAGCTCGAATTCGTCTCCCGGCATGACGGCGGGAAACGCGGTGGCCCATGGCCTGCGCCCCGCGACCGGGTCGGCCACCAGCGTCACGTTTCCCGAGGCGGTCACGAACTCGACCGGGACGGTGAACTCCACGGTGCTGTTGGTGGTGACCAGGCCCAGCCGCACCCACGTCGCGCCGCGCGTGAGGTAAATTCTCACGTCCGACCAGTTGCTGTTGGTGACGCGGAGCGTCACGGGGTCGTGGGCAGTGGTCGAGTCGGCAGCGGGCGTGGTCGCGACGGGTCGCTGACGCGCGCACCCCGCCGTCGTGAGGGCCAAGACGAGACAGCAGGCAACCGCCAGCAGCGGCACGACCGTTCGCATCATGGTGCGACGGACCCGCCTGTAACATAGTGCGCCAGGCTGGACCCAAACAGGGATCGAAGGGATCGCCATGACCGCGTACGACATCGTTATCGTCGGGGCCGGCCACAACGGCCTCGTCACCGCGGCCTACCTCGCGCGCGCCGGCAAGCGCGTGCTGGTGCTGGAGCGGCGTGACGTGGTGGGCGGGGCGTGCGTGACCGAGGAGCTGTGGCCGGGCTTCAAGGTGTCCACCGCCGCCTACGTGAACAGCCTGCTGCGTCCCGAGATCATCCGCGACTTGGAGCTCACGCGTCATGGCTTCGAGCTGCTGCCGCGCAGCCCCTCGTCGTTCACGCCGTTCCCCGATGGCCGCTTCCTCTTGATGGGCCCCGACAAGGAGCTGACGCGCCAGCAAGTCGCCAAGTTCTCGACGCGGGACGCCGAGGCCTTGCCGCGCTACGAGGCGATGCTCGAGCGGGTGGCCGACTTCATCGAGCCCACCCTGCTCCGGACGCCCCCGAACCCGTGGTCCTTCGGTCCCAGGAACCTCGTGCACCTCGCGGGGCTCGGCTGGCGCTTCCTCAAGCTGGGGCGGGACGGGCCGGGCGCCCTCGAGATCCTGACCGGTGCCGCGCGACCGATCCTGGACCGCTGGTTCGAATCGGAGGAGCTCAAGATCGCCCTCGCCACCGACGCGATCATCGGCGCCATGGCCTCACCTTCCATGCCGGGCACGGCGTACGTGCTGTTTCACCATGTGATGGGGGAGTGTAACGGCGTGCGCGGGATGTGGGGGTACGTGCGCGGCGGGATGGGCGGAATCACCCAGGCGCTCGCCTCCGCGGCGCGGGCGCACGGAGCGGAAATCCGGGTCAACAGCCCGGTGGCGAAGATCGTCACGCGCCGCGGGCGGGTAAAGGGCGTCGCGCTGGAGGACGGCACCGAGTTCCAGGCCAAGCAGGTCGCATCCAACGCCGACGCCCACGCGACGTTCCTGCAGCTGGTCGACGCGCGCGACCTCCCCGACGAGTTCGTCGCGGCGGTGCGCGGCATCGACTACACGAGCGCGTCGCTCAAGATCAACGTCGCCCTGTCGGAGCTGCCCGATTTCACGGCCGTGAAGGGAAGCGGCCTGCCCCCGAACGGACACCTGCGCGGCACGATTCATCTCGCCCCCACGCTCGACTACATGGAGCGGGCGTACGACGACGCCAAGTACGGCCGCCCCTCCGCCGACCCGATCCTCGAGTGCACCATCCCGTCGGTGGTGGACACGACGGTGGCGCCCGCCGGCAAGCACGTCATGTCGTTCTTCGTGCAGTACGCGCCGTACCACCTCAGGAACGGCGGCTGGGACCAGGCGAAGGACCGGTTCGCGGACCGCTGCTTCGACATCCTCAACGAGTATGCGCCCAACTTCAAGCGCTCGGTGATCGACCGGCAGGTGCTGTCGCCGCTCGACCTGGAGCGCCGCTTCGGCCTGACCGGAGGCAACATCTTTCAGGGGGCCATGACGCTGCCGCAGTTGTTCTTCCTGCGGCCGCTGCCCGGATACGCCGACTACCGCACGCCCATCAAGGGGCTGTATCTGTGCGGCTCGGCGACGCACCCGGGCGGCGGCGTCATGGGAGCATGCGGGTACAACGCGGCGCGGGAGATGCTCCGCGACCGCTAGTCGGCCTTCTTCGCCGAAGGCGGCACCAGCCCGTTCACTCGCAGGTAGATGGCCATCTGGCTGTAATGGTCAAACCAGTCGCCGACGGTGACTAGGGCCGCGAATCCCTTAGTCTGTTTGTGGCCGCCGAAGAAGTCGATGCTGTCGCTCAGCTGCGCGTCCTGGATCCCGGCGAATGCCGTCTGGCAGAACTCGAACGAAGCCTTGAGCAGGCCGACCAGTTTGTCCTTGGGGTCGGTCCCCGTCACCTTGCCGCGGTCCGGAGCCTTTTGGCCGGAGGCCGCGCCGCAGAGGTAGTCGTTCCCCTCCCGGACGAGGTGGGCCACCACGTCCCCGAAGCTCATCTGCGCGGGAGTGGGTTTGTATCCATATTTGTCGGCCGGCATCTCCTCCGCGGCATCCATGATAAACTTTCCGTAACGTTGCTGGAGGGCCCGCAACCCGTTCGTGACGGGATTCTGGGCTTGCGCCCCGGCGACGACCGTGAGCAGCAGGGTACAGACGGCTAGAAGGGTGGTTCCGAGCCTGGCTCTCATCCTCGAATCTCCTGTGAAGGGCGTAGTGGCGGCCGCAGAATTCTGCATCGGAATGCGCCCCGCGTCCAGGCTACATTAGGCGCATGCGCCTCCCACTCGTCTGCCCGATCCTGTGCGGCCTCGCCCTGCCCGCGCACGCCCAGTCGAATGCCGAGCTCGTCACCAACGACGCCTACACCCGGTCGCACGATTACGACCTGGTGCACCAGCGCATCGAGGTCCGGAACTTCGACTGGGATTCCACGTCGTTCGACGGCCGGGTGACGACGACCCTGGTCGCGCTGCGGCCGGGCCTCGACTCGGTGATTCTCGACGCGGGCGCGCGGCTGGTCATCGCCCGGATCGCGGACGGCCGCGGGGCGACGCTCCGGAGCGAGCGCCACGGCGACACCCTGGTGGTGTACCCCGCGCGCCCGATCGCCTTTCACGACACGCTCCGCTGCGTGATCGAGTACCACGCCCCGCTCGAGAACGGCCACGGCCTGACCTTCATCCGATCCGAGGGCCAGGCCCATCGTCCCCAGCAGATCTGGAGCCAGGGAGAAGACCACAACAATCACTTCTGGTTCCCGACCTACGACTTCCCCAACGACAAGATGAGCTGGGAGCTCGTCGCCACCGTGCCGCAGCCGTACACGGTGGTGTCCAACGGCCGGCTGGTGGCGGACCGGAAGCTCCCGGGAGGCTCCCACACGGTCACGTGGCGGCAGGACCTGCCGAGCTCCACGTATCTCGTGTCCCTGATCGTCGCACCACTCGTGAAGCTGGCGGACCGCTGGCGCAGCATTCCCGTGGACTACTACGTCTATCAGGCCGACTCCGATCGCGCCCGCCGGCTGTTCGGTGTGACGCCGGACATGATCGACGGGTATGCCCGACTGACCGGCCTCCCGTATCCGTGGGTCAAGTACGCCCAGACCACCGTGGCGGACTTTTTCGGCGGGATGGAAAACGTCAGCGCGACGACGCTGGTCGATTGGCTTCCCGACGAGCGAGCGTACCTCGATCGGCCCTGGTATCAGTGGATCCTGATCCCGCACGAGCTCGCCCACCAGTGGTTCGGCGACTACGTCACCACCGAGAACTGGGCGAACATGTGGCTCAACGAGGGGTTCGCCGAGTTCATGCCGGGGCAATACTGGAGCACCAAGCTCGGCCGCCATGCGGAGGACGACTACTACCTGGACGAGTACCGCCAGTACCTCCAGATCGACGCCCGCCGCCGCATGCCGCTCGCCGCCCTGGGATCGAACAATATCTATCCCAAGGGCGCCCTGGTGCTCCGCATGTTGCGGGACCATCTGGGTCCGGAGCGGTTCTGGGCCGGGCTGCACCTGTACCTGACCCGCCACGCGCTCGGCAGCGCGACCAGCGACGACCTGCGCCAGGCGATGCTGGACGCGACCGGAGAGAACCTCGACGGGTTCTGGAGCGAGTGGGTGTACGGCGCGGGGCATCCCGCGTTCACCGTCGCCGCGGCGTACGACACCGCCACCCGGTCGCTCGCGCTGAGCGTGAAGCAGACGCAGCGCGACAGCGCCGGGGGGGCGGGGGGCGGCGACAGCACCGGCCCGCGCTACGAGACGGCGGCGGTGTTCCACATGCCGCTGCGCATCCGGGTTGGCACACCGGGTGGTGACGTGGTGCGCCGGGTGCAGCTCACGGCGCGCGAGCAGACGGTCTCGGTCCCGGCGCTCCCCGGCCCCCCCACCATGGTGGTGTTCGACGACGGCAACACGATCCTGAAGGAGCTCACCTTCGACCAGCCCACGTCCTGGCTCGCGACCCAGCTCGAGCGCGACGCCGACCTGTGGAACCGGGAATGGGTGATCGAAGAGCTGGCCAAACGGCCGGCCGATGCCGCGGCCCTCGCCGCGCTCGCGCGGGCGGCCACGTCCGCAGACTACTTCCTCACCCGCGCGCAGGCGGCGGAAGCGCTGTCACGATTCCCGGCGGCGGGCGCGGCGGCCCCGCTCGCCACCGCCCTGCGGGACACGGCGGCCGCGGTGCGGCGCGCGGCGGTCGCGGCCCTCGGCGCGATCGGCGGCGCGCGCGCGGCCGACCTGGCGCGTGCCACCTGGCGGACCGACCCGAGCTACGAGGTGCGCGCAGCGGCCCTCACCGCGCTCGTCGCCGCCGATTCGAGCGCGCGCGACAGCGCGGTGGTGTGGGGACTCGCCACGGCTTCCTACCAGAACGTGATTCAGCAAGCGGCGTACCGGGTCATCGCGCAGACGGGCGACACCGCCGCGCTCCCGCAACTCGAGACGCTGCTCGGTGCGGATCGCTTCCCCGCCCACGTGCTCGCGGCGCTCGCCGCCCGCGGCAGCGCACGAGCGTTGGCCGTGCTCGGCGTCCACCTCGACGACGACCGCCCGTACGTGCGCCGCTGGGTGATCGAGGCGTTCCGGTACACGCTGCCGCGTCGACTGGCCGTGGCCCGGCTCCAGGCCGTGGCGGCCCGGCTGAAGCACGCGGACGCCAGGCACGATGTGGAAGAGGCGCTGCGCGAGCTCGAGAAACCCGAGAGCGAAAAAGAGTGAAACCGCGCCGTCACCCGCGCCGCCGCCAGAAAAAGTAGAGCGGCAGCCCTGCGAGGATCAGCACCGCGCTCATCGCAGCGTCGGCGGGCTGCTCGCGGGCCGTGTTGAACACGAGCCACAGGGAGAACAGAATGAAGACGATGGGCGTGACCGGGTAGCCCCAGGTCTTGTACGGCCGCGGGAGGTCCGGTGCCGTACGCCGCAGGCGGATCACCGCTCCGCAGGACATGGCATAGAACACGAACTCCGCCAGCACCACGTAGGTGAACAGCCGGTTGTAGGAATCCTTCCACGAGGGCTCGGTCGAGATCAGCGTCAGCGCGATCGAGACGACCCCCTGCACGGCCAGCGACGGTACGGGGGTGAGAAACCGCGGGTGCACGCCCGCGAGCCACCGCGGCAGCAGCCCGTCGCGGGCCATCGCGTAGGGAACCCGCGCCGCCGTGAGGACGATCCCGTTGTTCGAGCCGATGGTGGCGATCATGATCGCCGCGGCGACCAGCCCCGCGCCCGCGCGTCCCAGCGTTACCTGCGCCGCGTCGGAGGCGACGAGCGACGAGCCGGCCATCTTGGCCGGCGACAGCACGTAGGCGAACGACGCCGTGACCAGGCAGTACAGCGCGGCACCGATGAGCGTCGAGAGCACGATGGATCGCGGCACGTTGCGCTCGGGGTCTTTCACCTCGCCGCCGACGTAGGTGACCTCGATCCAGCCGTCGTACGCCCACAGCACCGCCACGAGCGCGACTCCGAACGACGCGATCTGCTGTCCCAGGGGGGCGTCGGACCAGAGCGGTGCCAGGTTCGCGGTGCCGCCCCCCGGCAGCACGAATCCCACGACGATCAGCACGGCCAGCAGGCCCATCTTGGTCAGCGTGAGCACGTTTTGCGTGATGGCCCCCAGCCGGACGCCCAGCGAGTTGAGCAGCGTGAGGCCGATGATCGACGCGACGGCCACCGCCTTGATGCCGCCGTCGCCCAGCGGGACGAAGAACCCGAGGTACGTCGCGAAGCCCAGCGCGATCGCCGCGATGGACGCCGGGTTGATCACCACGCCGCTCGTCCAGCCGTACAGGTAGCCCCACACCGGTCCGTAGGCCTCGCGCAGATACACGTAGATCCCGCCGGCCTCGGGCATCGCGGCGCCGAGCTCGGCCACCGACAGGGCGCCGAGCAGCGACACGCCGCCGCCCGCGACCCACACCAGAATGCTGGGCACCGAGGCGTGCAGCTCGAGGGCGATGGCGCTCGGCACGATGAAAATGGCCGACGCGATGATCGTCCCGACGTTGATCATCGTGGAGTCGAGCAGCCCGAGCTGGCGCTTGAGCTCGGGCATCAGCGCTTGAGCCAGGCGCGGTAGGCTGTCTTCAGGAGCTTCTGGAAGTGGTAGACGCCCTCCTCGAACCGCACGGAGAAGCGACCTTTGTCGTACGCGCGCGATCCGAGGCCGCGCTGCACCCGCTCGCAGATCTCGGCGTCTTCCTGCTGCACCTTGTCCGAGAAGGCGATGTCGGCCTCGATGCGCCGCTGTGCCGCGGGCGACGTCACGTCGTCGTAGTAGTATCGAAACATCACCTTGCAGCGATCCGGCGCGATCGGGATCACCACGTTCAGTTGCAGCCGTCCCGGCACCACGTTCAGCATGAGGTTGGGGAAAATCTGGTAGTACAGCGCTTCGCCGCCCCCCGCCGTGTACACGTTGCGGTCGCCGGTGAGCGGACCGACTTGCACCGAATACCAGTCGTGCACTTCGGTCACGTAGGCGTCGAAGTCGTACAGGGTGTACAGCTCGGGGTGGACGTACGGGACGTGGTACCCTTCGAGATAGTTGTCCACGTACACCTTCCAGTTGGCGCGCACCTCGTAGTCGATCCGGCGCGCGAACCGGAGGCCCCCGAGGCTCGTCGGCGCGATGCGCTCGCGAATGTCCTTCAGGTAGCCCTCGAGCGGCTTGGGCCGCTCGGCCAGGCTCACGAACACCAGGCCTTCCCATTCGGCGAGGTGCACGGGCGTGAGCCCGTAGTTCCGCTTGTCGAACAGCTCCACGCGATTGAAGTGCGGCACGCCGCGCAGCATCCCATCCAGCCGATAGGTCCAGCCGTGATACTTGCAGATGAGCATGTCGGCGTTGCCGTCTTTCATGGCGAGGGGGCCGCCGCGGTGGCGGCACACGTTGTAGAACGCCCGCAGCGCGCCGTCCCCGCCGCGCACCACGATGATCGGCTGCTCCGCCACGTCGGTCACGATGTGATCGCCGCGGCGTGCCAGCTGGTGCGCGTCGGCCACGTACTGCCATGTGGTGGAGAACACCGCGTCGCGGTCGAGCTGGTGCACGCGCGGGTCGGTATACCACGCCGAGGGAATCGTCTCGGCGCGCGCCAGGGGACGGACGCGGAGGTCGGCCGCTCGGACCAGTGCACGCGCCGACGTCACGGATTGAGCCGGTTGTACTTGCGCAGCACCTCGCGCAGCCGGTCGTGCGGCAGCGCGAATACGGTGAGATCGTCGGCGCCGGTCATCGTCCCGGCGGCGAGCATCGCGTTGACGATCGCCTCCTCGGTCGCCTGCACCGTCGCCTCGAACAGCGGCGTGATGCGCCCGTCGGGGGCCATCGCGATCTGCGCCAGGCCGGAATCGCGGGAGGCGTGGGGATTCGCGGTCGAGAAGGCGATGAAGATGTCGCCCGAGGAGTGGGCCGCGAGCCCTCCCATGCGACCCACGCCGAGGGCGGCGCGCTTGGCGATGCGCTTGAGCTGGTGCGGCAGCAGCGGGGCATCGGTCGCCACGACGATGATGATCGAGCCCAGGTCGTCGGCGAGCCGCGCGTCGCGCGCCGATCGCCCGGCGGCGCACGGCGCGCGGCAGGGCAGCAGGTCCGGGATCTCGCGGCCCACCGGCACGCCGGCGATGCGCAGCGGCGCGCGGGCGCCGTAGTTGCACTGCACCAGTACGCCGACCGTGTAGCCGTCACCGGCCACGCGCCGGGACGCCGTCCCGATGCCGCCCTTGAAGCGGTTGCACACCATCCCCGTCCCACCCCCGACGCTGCCTTCGGCCACCGGGCCGCCGCGCGCGCTGTCCATGGCCGCCCACGCGTCTTCTTTCGTGACGTGGAACCCGTTGATGTCGTTCAACCCCCCGTCCCACGTCTCGGCCACCACCGGCAGCGACCATTCGTCGTGCGCCATGCGGCCCTGGCGCACGACCCACTGGATCACCGCGTCGCGCACCACTCCCACGGAATGGGTGTTGGTGATCATCACCGGTCCCCACAGGAACCCCGATTCGTCGACCCAGGTGGTTCCCGTCATCTCCCCGTTGCCGTTCATGGCGAACCAGCCGGCGAACACTGGGTCGTCCGAGGCCTTGCCGCGCGGAAAGATCGCGGTCACGCCGGTGCGCACGGGACCCTTGCCCACCACCAGGTTGCCCGTGCCGGCGATCAGGGTGCGATGCCCCACCTCGACACCCGCGACGTCGGTGATGGCGTCGAGCGGGCCGGGCGTGCCTTCGAGCGGGACCCCCAGGTCGCGGGCGCGCTCGCGCCGCTGCGCCGGCGCCGCGATGAGCGTGGCGGCATTGAGCACGAGGAGCAGCGCGTGAACTTTCATCCGGCCGGGTCCGTAAGGGTGGGCTAGGATAACCGGCCGTCCGAGAGCGCCGCAAGCCGCGCCACCACCTGCGATAGATTTGTTGAACCTATGACCGCGCCGTTCTCCGCTCCGAGCTCCTATTGGCAGACGAGCCGGGCGCCGCGCTACAGCCTGTCGTTCGCGCTGCCGCTGCTGCTGTTCTACCAGGTGCTCGCCGTGCTGCTGGCCCACGACACGCGCTCGGTCCGGAACGGCGCCGACGTCATCCTGCAGAGCCTGTTCGTCGCGGTCGCCGGCTCCTGGGGCCCGCTCGTGTTCATGGTGTGCCTGATCGGCGTCGGCCTGTGGCTGGTGGCGCGCGATCTCCGCAAGAGCTCGCGACTGCGCGCGAGCGTCTTCTGCGGCATGCTCGCCGAGGCCCTATTGCTGGCGCTGCTGTTCGGGTTCCTGGTGGGCGGCGTCACGAGCGGCGTGCTCGGGGGATTGCAGATCCTGGCCCGCCCCACGGGCGGCGACCTGGATCGCTGGACGCGCCTGATGTTGTCGTTGGGCGCCGGGATTTACGAGGAGCTGCTGTTCCGCGTGCTGCTCGTGGGCGCGCTCGCCGCGGCGGCGCGCGCCCTGCTCGGCTGGCGCCCCGTCACGGCGGGCGTCGCGGCCACCCTGCTCGGCGCCGCGATTTTTTCGGCGTTTCACTATATCGGCCCGTACGGCGACCGCCTGCAGGTCTACTCGTTCGTGTTTCGCATGGTGGCCGGGCTGTTTTTCTCGGCGCTGTACCTCACGCGCGGCTTTGGGATCACGGCGTGGACGCACGCGCTGTACGACGTATCGTTACTGTTATTCCGATAATCCCTTCCTCATGCCAGATGATGTTTCGCCACGGGCCCCGTCCTTACGGGCGGGGCTATGCCGTCGTGCAATCGTGTGCGCCAGGCCGCGAGAAAAGGATGGTGCAGAAACCTGAAAGGCGACCAACATTTTCCCATGCGCCACGCGTTCGTTTGGGTGCGGGTCCATCTCGTCTGGAGTACCGACCGCCGCCAGCTGTGGATCGACCGCGCCTGGCAAGAACGTTTGTATCGATGTTTGGCGGGCATCGCGCGACGCAAGGGGGCGATCTTGCTCTGTGCCGGTGGAGCGCCGGACCACGTGCACTTGTATGTGTCCCTGGGATCGCGTCTCTCGGTTGCGAATCTCGTGGACGCGCTCAAGGCGAACTCGTCGCGCTGGATTCACGACACGTTCCCTGACCTCAGGCTATTTGCCTGGCAAGGGGGGTATTCGGCTTTCTCGGTTTGCAAACGATGCGAGCATCGAGTTATTGGATACATCAAGAACCAGGAAGCCCACCATCGCCCCACCCGTAAGGGTGGGGCGAATCAAATCTGATTCGCGCGTTACTTTCCTTGTTCTAGTGGCTGTGCCGCTATCTCCCTCAGCTTGAATCTCTGAATCTTCCCCGTCGCTGTCTTCGGCAGCTCCTCGACGAACCGGATCCACCGCGGGTACTTGTAGTGGGCGAGCCGCTGTTTCACGAATGCCTGCAGCTCGGCCTCGAGCGCCGGGCCGGGAGCGTGACCCTG
>Ga0209156_10003160_pt1 | contig 12534 bp, 11 predicted proteins | sample GraSoiAngelo_124_FD_185881 | JGI IMG/M metagenome (GOLD analysis project Ga0209156, IMG submission 185881) | Grasslands soil microbial communities from the Angelo Coastal Reserve, California, USA - 14_0927_05_20cm (SPAdes) (version 2) | ecosystem: Environmental > Terrestrial > Soil > Grasslands...
GAGCGCCGTGGCGAGCGTTCCGAGCCAGGCGACGAAGCTCCGCCGGTCGGTCATGGTTGGGGCACGGTTGGCATGGTTGGGCTAGTATACCCCGCGCGGTTCCGTACCCTTGACTCCGGGGGGCTGACCGCTAGGTTTTCCCCCGCCGAGCTCCCCCTCTCAGCTACTTTCGATCAGGAGTACGCATGAAGCGTCTCGCAATGGTCCTCGCCGTGGTGGCGATGGGCGCGTGTCAAAAGGCCGAGCAGAAGCCCGCCGCGGCCGCCGCCGACACCTCCCACAACATGATGCAGATGAGCAGCGACACGTCGAAGATGCAGATGCCGATGGGCGACACCTCCAAGCACATGATGATGGCCGACACGGCGAAGAAGATGGCCGCTCCCGCCAAGCCCGCCGCCAAGCCGGCCGCGAAGAAGAAGAAGAGGCCGTAGGCGGCTCCGCTCGGATCAGTGACGATGCCCGGGACTAGCGCCCGGGCTTTTCGTTTGCCACGAACCAGGCGACGGTGCGCGCGATCGCGTCCGGAGCGGACGTGACGGGACGCCAGCCCAGCTCCGTGCGGAGCGCCGAGTCGTCGTAGGGATTGTCCCCGCGGAGAAACGAGACGGCGGCGCGGCCGAGCCGGCGGGCGGTGAACAGTCCCACCACGCCCGCCGCGAGCGGGGCGGGAATGGGGAGTGGCCGGTAGGGGCGGCCCAGCGCCGCCGCGCAGGCAGCGAAGAACTCCCGTTGCGACAGGGCGGGCGGCCCGTCGCTCGTGACGTTGTACGCGTGGAATCCGCGCTTCCCTGCCGCGAGCGCCGCGAGCGCGGCCGCGGCGACGTTGCCCGCGTACACGCATGCCAGGCGGTTTGTCCCGGCCCCGATCCGCGGCACGAGCGGCAGCCGGAGCACACGGATCACCCGGGGCGTGAACAACCGGTCGCGCTCTCCGTAGATCACGTTGGGGCGCAACGCGACGGCGTCGATCTCGCGTCGCTCCGCCGCCTGGCGCACGACCGCTTCGGCCATCCGCTTGCTGCGACCGTAGAAATCGGGATCGGGGATCGGCTGGAACGGATGGTCCTCGTCGCGTCGCTCGCGCGTGACGGGATAGGCCGCGGTGCCGCCGTACACGGCCACGGACGAGATGTGCACCAGTCGCGCGCCGCTCGCTCGCGCGGCGGCGACGGCGAGCCGGGTGGCGTCCACGTTCGCGACGACGTACTCGTCCCAGGACGCCCGCCGCTGCACGATCGCGGCGGCGTGCACGATCGCGCCGACACCGCGCGCGGCGGATTGCCACGCGGCGGCATCGGTCACGTCTCCCGCGACCGCCTCGGCGCCGAGGCACACGACCGCCTCCCGGCTCGGGGGTCGCACCAGCGCACGCACCCGCTCGCCCCGGCTCACCAGTGCCTGGACCACGTGACTGCCCACGAGGCCGCTGGCACCGGTGACGAGCACGGTCATGCCGGCGCGGCGACGGGGAACGCGAAGGGGAGATCGACGACGCGCGCGTCGCGGCCCGCCGCGCGCACCATCCCGCCGGGCGCGACCTCGCGACGGATCACCGCCAACCCGATCCAGCGTCCCGCGCCGGACACGCCCGACTCCGGCACGAAGGCCAGGCTCGTCACCCGGCCCACGTCGCGGTCGAGATGCATCACGGCGGTCCACCCCTGGGCCGGAGCGGCCGGGGGCTCCGGATCGAACAGCAGGCCCCGCAGCTGGCGGTTCGCGTGCCCGCGAAAGTGCAGCCGCGCGACGGTCTCTTGTCCGGTGTAACAGCCTTTGGTGTACGAGACGCCGCCGATTTCGTCGAAGCGGACCTCCTGCGGGATCGTCTTGTCGTCTACTTCGGCACCGAGCCGCGGCCACCCCGCCAGGATGCGCGCCAGCTCGAGCATCGCGGGCTCGGCCTCGACCGCTCCCGCGGCCGCGAGCCGAGCGGCGAGCCGCTCGCCCTGCGCCACGGGCACGGTGACCTGGAGGGCGAACGGCGCCGGCTCAGTGGCGCGGGCCGTCACGACGTCGCCCGCGCTCTCGACGACGCGCCCGGGTGCGGACGGCACCTCCAGGCCCGCAGCCGCGGCCGCCGCCAATGCACGCGGGCCCGCCAGCCGGTAGATCGTCACGTCCGCCCCGTGATCGTGCAGTCGGGCCAGGCGCGGCGGCACGGAGCGGGTGAAGATCGCGACGGCGCGATCGCGCCCATCGCCCGGCACCGTGAAACCGACGATGGCGCCGAGCCGCGCCGCCCAGGCGTCCACCACGATCATCCCTTTGGGGGTCAGCAGCGCGCCGTACACGAACGCGCCTTCTCCCGCCTGCTCGAGGTCGTTCGTGAGCAGCCCCTGGGCGCACGTCACGGCTCCGGGGCCCGTGAGCGTGAGCAGGGCGGCGTCGGCGCGGGCCAGCACCGCGCCGGTGTAGAGCGCCGTGACGAGCGCGGCTGAGACGCTGCCGGGCTCGAGGCGGGCGACGGGAGGCTGGGAGGTGTCGGCCGGTCCGGTCACGCGTCCCCCCCCTCTCCCCCCAGCGCGGCCAGCTCCGCCGGGTCGTGACCGGCGAAGGAGGACCACACCAGATCGGCGGCGGTTAGGGCTGCGGCCGGATGGCTCGTGGTGAGCATCACGCAGCGCATCCCGGCGGCGCGCGCTGCCCGCAGGCCGGCGAGCGAATCTTCGATTGCCACGCAGCGGCGGGGCTCGAGCGGCCCGCCTCGGGCGAGGGCCGCGCGCGCCGCCAGATAGCCTCCGGGGTCCGGCTTGCAGCGGGGCACGTCCTCGCCCGCGACGATCACTTCGAAACAGTCGGCCAGTCCGGCGGCGGCGAGCGCCGGTTCGATCTCCCGCCGCTGCGCGCCCGACACGAGCCCCATCCGAAACCGCCCGCTCGCGGCACGCACGAACGCCGCCGCTCCCGGTACCAGCACGGGAGCCGTCCCCGTCAGCCGTGCGTAGGCCCGGGATTTCCGGGCGACGAGCTCTTCCAGCGTCGCGGGATCGAGCGGCTTGCCGGCGTTGCGGAACGCCTGCACGAACGAGGTGCGGTCGTCGCACCCCAGATAGTCGGCGTAGTACTGGTCTCGACTGAGCGCGATCCCCGCCTCGGCGAGCAGGTCGGCGAACGTCGCCCGGTGCTGCTCCTCATCGTCCGTGATCACGCCGTTGTAGTCGAACAGCAGTGCTTCCGTCATCGTCCTTCAAGCATAATACCCTGCGGCGCCGTACGACTCGTCGAGCAGCTCCACCGGGTGACGCGCCACGGCGGGAACGCCCGCGGCCGCGAGCCCGGCACCGAGCTGCATCAGACAGCCGGGATTGCCGGTCGCGACCACCTGCGGCCTGGCCTCGGCGAGGGTCTCGAGCTTGGGCGCCAGCACCGCGCGTGACATCGCCGGCTCGACCAGCGTGAACAATCCCGCGCTGCCGCAGCATTGCGCCGCGTCCGGCAGCTTGACGAGCCGCAACACGGGGATCGCCCGCAGTACGCGCTCGGGCGGCTCGGCGATGCGCTGCGCGTGCAGCAGGTGGCAGGGCGGATCGTAAGCGACAGTGGCGTCGATCGGCGCGCCCGGCCTCGGGCCCCGCGCCGCGAGCAGCTCGGTGACGTCCTTCACCCGCGCGGCGAAGCGGGCGCCGCCGGCATCGAGCAGGTGGCCGTACTCCTTGAGCATCGCGCCGCATCCGGCACTGTTCACGACGATCGGCTCGTCTCCGTCCCCGAAAGCGGCGACGTTCAGCCGGGCGAGCCGGCGTGCATCAGGCTCGAGCCCGGCATGCTCGTGCAGCGCCCCGCAGCACACCTGCTCGGGCACCTCGCGCACCGTGTACCCGTTCACCTCGAGCGTGCGGATCGTGGCGTCGTGCACATGGGAGAAGAGACCCTCCATCACGCAACCTCGAAAAAGCAAGACGGGGGAGGTTGGGGGAGGTTGGGGGAGGCTGCTCCGTAATGCGCCTCCTCCAACCTTCCCTAACCTCCTCCAAGCTCCCCCGCCCTTCGGCGCGGTAGCGCCGAGCATCCCCATCGCGAATCGGACGCGCCCCCAGCCCGAAAGCCAGCGAGGCATTCCCGTCGCTCGCAGCGCCCGCGCCAGGGCGTACACCACGCGCGACACGCCCGCGCCCGTCATGGCCCCGAGGGCGAGGCGCGCCAGCGCCGGCACGCCCCGGTGGCTCGCGATCAGGGCGCGGGCTGCCGCGAGCCCGTGGCCGTAGCCCACGCCCGAGGGACACACGGGCTCGCAGCCCCGGCAGCCGAGGCAACGATCGAGGTGCAGTGCGAGGGCGGGGTCATCCGGGGCGAGCTCGCCCGCCTCGAGCGCGCGCATCAGCTCGATGCGGCCCCGCGGGCTGTCGGCCTCGTCGCCCGTCGCGAGAAAGGTGGGGCACGCCTGGAGGCAAAAGCCGCAATGCACGCAGGGGTCCAGCGCGGCGAACCCGCCGCGATCCGTCATTCAGCTCCTTCGGCCGCCACGACGAACGCTTCGCCGGGATCGAACGTGCGCCGCAGCCCGGCCACGAGCGGCCCCACTCCCTCGCGGTAGGCGCCGAAGTGGCCGACGGCGGAGCGCACGGGCCAGGGGGCGCGCTCCAGCGTGAGCGGCACCTCCAGGCCGGCGAGGGTGCGCCGCAGCCGTTTGAGCCGATCGATCGTGGCGTCACCGCCCCAACGGATCGCCCCGATCCCGGGGCTCGCCGAGATCCACTCGTCTCCCACCTGGTGCTGCAGCAGGTCGAGCAGCTCGTCGCTCGAGGCGGGGAGGCCGCCGATGCGGAACGCGACGGGCCGCGTGGCGAAGCTCTCCGCGGCGCGCATCCACAGGCTGTGACCCTCGTCGGCCCGGAGCGGCGCAAACCGTCCGCCCGTGGCGGCGCGCAGCCCCGCTTCCTCCGCGGCCACCAGGGCCGCCGAGCCGGCGAACCGCACCGCGAGCAGCCAGCGTTCGCGCCGCGCCAGCGCGGGCGACATGAGCTCGTGCGCCGCGGGCTGGATGGCGGCGGCGGCGATGTCTTCCGCCACCTGGGTGAGATCCTCGCGCGACCCCTCGAGCACGAGCGTCTGATCAGCACGGGGCAGCGCGCGCAGCCGCAGGTGGATCAGCACGATCACCCCGAACGCGCCGAACGCGCCCGCCTCGAGCCGGGTGAGATCGTACCCCGCGACGTTCTTCACGACGCGACCGCCGCTGTGCACCAGCCGGCCGTCTCCGGTGACGAACGTGACCCCGAGCAGATGGTCGCGCACGGGCCCGAATCCCTGCCGCATCGGCCCCGCCGTGGCCGTCGCGACGATCGAGCCCAGGGTGCGGCCCGCGAGCCCCGGGGGATCGAGCGCGAGCCAGGTGCCCCGGTCGGCGAGCTGTTGACGCAGCAGGTCGCATCCGATCCCCGCCTCGGCCGTGGCGGAGAGGTCCTGGGGCTCGATGGCGGGGATCTTGTCGAGGCGGCGTGTGGTGAGCGCCAGGTCGGCCGGCGCGTCGGCGGGCAGCCAGGTCCCGGCGCCCTCGATGCGCACGTGCCACCCCTCCTCGCGGGCGGTGCCGAGCAGCAGGGCCACGGCGTCGGGGGAGGCGGGGGCGACGCGCGGCACGCCGTCCGGGGTCGCGGCCACCTCGACGGCTTCGTCGCCCAGCAGGGCGCGGACGCGGTCCAAGAGACTCATCGAGCGGCTGCCTTCCGATCGATTGCGGATTGCGGATTGCGGATTGCGGATTGAGCCTCGGGGTCCGGCGCTCGCGCACTCCGCAATCCGAAATCCGCAATCCGCAATCCGCTCCATTCCCGACACGCATGCACCGGCACCACCTTCCCCGGGTTCACGCGCTCCTCCGGATCCCACACCCGGCGCACCGCGCGCATGGCGGCGAGCGAATCGCCGTCGAACAGGAGCGGCATGTAACGGAGCTTGTCGAGCCCGATGCCGTGCTCCCCCGTGATGGTGCCGCCCGCGGCGATGCACGTGGCCATGATTTCCGCGCTCGCCGCCTCCACCCGTTCGCGCAGACCGGGGACGCGGCCGTCGAACGAGATGTTGGGGTGCAGATTGCCGTCCCCCGCGTGGAACACGTTGCTGACCGTGAGCCCGTACGCGGCCGCGATCCGGGAGATCGTCTCCAGCACGTCGGGGAGCGTGGAGCGGGGGACCACCGCGTCCTGCACCACCAGGTCGCGCGACAGCCGGCCCATCGCGCCGAAGGCCTTCTTGCGGCCGAGCCATAGTTTCTCGCGCTGCTGCGCGTCGGCGGCCACGAGCACCGATCGCGCTCCGTGCGCGCGCAGCACCGCCTCGATCGTCTCGGCGTCGGCCGCGACGGCGGCTTCGTGTCCGCCATCGAGCTCTGCGAGCAGCACCGCCGCGGCATCGCGCGGGTACCCGGCCGCATACACCGAGTCCTCCACCGCCCGGATGCACGACTGGTCCATCATTTCGAGCGCGGCCGGCACGATCCCGCTGGCGATCACGGCGGACACGGCTTCACCGGCGGTGCGCAGCGAGGTGAAGTCCGCCAGCAGCGTGCGAACGGCGCGCGCGACGGGGAGCAGCCGCACGGTGATGCGCGTCGCGACGCCGAAGTTGCCCTCCGAGCCGACGAACAGCCCGACCAGGTCGGGTCCCCACGGCTCGCCGCCCGGGCTGCCGAGCTCCACGACGCGTCCGTCCGCGAGCGCCACCTCGAGCGCGAGCACGTGCGTCGCCGTTACCCCGTACTTGAGACAGTGCGGGCCGCCCGCGTTTTCGGCCACGTTGCCGCCGATCGTGCAGGCGGTCTGACTCGACGGGTCGGGCGTATACTGCAAGCCGTGCGGCGCGGCGGCGACCGAGAGTCGGACGTTGACGACGCCGGGTTCCACGATCGCCAGCCGGTTGCGGGCGTCGATCTTGAGAATGCGATTCAGCCGGGTCAGCACGATCAGCACGGCGTCGCCGTCCGCGAGCGCCCCGCCCGAGAGGCCGGTGCCCGCGCCGCGTGGCACGAACGGCATGCCGAGCGCGCCGAGCAGCCGTACGATCGCGATCACCTCGTCCCGATTGCCGGGCAGCACGACCACGCCGGGCACGCGCCGGTGAGTGGGCAGCCCGTCCTTCGCGTACGTCACGCGCTCCGGGAGCGCCGTGCGCACGTGACGGGGGCCGACGATCTCGGCGAGGGTGTCGACTAACGGGGCAAGGTCCCGTGCCATGAGTAAATACTATACCGGCAGACGCCTAGACGCCGAGACGCCCAGCGGTGCGTAGCAGAGAGGGGCCAGGAATCCGTCTTCCTGGCCCCTCAAACCGACACCCCGCTAGGCGTCTGGGCGTCTCGGCGTCTATGCTAAGCTGCTCTCCAGAACCCCCTGAGCGCCCGTCCGTCCGGCGACTCCCGCAGCTTCTCGAACGCCCGTTCCCGTATCTGCCTGATGCGCTCCCGCGTCACACCCATCAGCGCCCCGATTTTCTCCAGCGTCATGGCCTCGCTGCCCTCTTCGAGCCCGTAGTAGAGATAGAGAATCTTGCGCTCGCGGGGAGTCAGGTACTTCTGGAAGATGCGGTCGATGAATTCGCGCATCAGCTTGCCGTCGGTCTTCTCCTCGATCTCGCCGCCTTCCTGGCCGGCGAAGCGCTCGCCCAGCGTGGCCGCGTCCTTGTCGCTCCGGTCCACCGGCGCGTCGAGCGACAGCTCCGCCGCCGTCATGCGACGCGCGGTGCGGACGTTCTCGACCGTGTCCTGCAGCGCCATCGCAATCTCGTCGTCGGTCGGCTCGCGCCCGAGCTCCTGCGACAGATAGGTCTCCGTGCGGCTCATCCGGATCAGCTGGGAGTTCTGATTCAGCGGGATCCGTACGCTCCGGGTCTGCTCGGCCAGCGCCTTCAACACCGCCTGGCGCACCCACCACACCGCGTACGAGATGAACTTCACGCCTTGATCCGGATCGAACTTCTTGACCGCCTTGAGGAGCCCCTCGTTCCCGATCGCGACCAGCTCGGACAGGTCGAGCCCGTGCCCCTGATATTTCTTGACGTAGGAGATCACGAAGCGGAGGTTGGCGGTGACGAGCCGCTCCGCGGCCTTTTCGTCGCCGCGTTGCACGCGGCGCGCGAGTCGGCGCTCTTCAGCGGGATCTTTGATGAGGGGGAGCTTCTGGATGTCCTGCAGGTACTGGTCAAATGCGCCGGAAGGATTGGCTCGAAAGAAGGCCTTGGCCTTGCCTCCGTTGGATCGCACCATGCTAGGGCTCCGACGGTGAAGACTTATGTTGAGGCAGTGGAAAACTCTTCGAACGGCGCCCAATATAGGAATCGCCGGCGAATGGTGCAAATCTACCTATTTTTCCACATCACAAATTGTTATGGTGTCGCACGACTCCCCCGTTTGTCCACTATCCACATAGTGTGTGGAGAAATAGATGTTGATGGGGCGTTGACGCTCAGTTGCACATCATGTGGAGACGTGCAGAGTCATGTGGGAAGTTGTTGGCGCCCTTGTAATTAGTCTCAAGCTGCGACTAGCCCGCTGCCAGGACCTCCCGCACGGCGCCCTCAGGCGCCGCCACGGTCCAGCTGCTGCCATCGGCATGCATGCGCCCGACGGCCTCGGGCAGCGCGAACCGCACGGTTCCGGCCCGCGCCTTCTTGTCGAGCCGCATCGTCGCGAGCAGCTGCTCCGCGGTCGCGCTCGCCGGGAGCGCGAGCGGGAGACCGTAGCGCGCGAGCAGCCGCCCGATCCGATCGGCGGTTCCCGCTGCGGCGATCCCGAGCCGCTCGGCGAGCCGCGCCTCGTGCGCCATGCCGATCGCCACCGCTTCGCCATGCAGCACCGCGAACTTGACCGTCGCCTCGACCGCGTGCGCCACCGTATGGCCGAAGTTGAGGATCGCGCGACGGCCGGTCTCGCGCTCGTCCGCGGCGACCACGTCCGCCTTGATTTCCACCGAGCGGCGCACCAGCCGCTCGAGGGCGTCGGGCTGCCTGGTCGTGACGGCGTCATGCTCGCGCTCCAGGAACGCGAAGTAGTCGGCGTCGGCGATCGCCCCGTGCTTGACCGCCTCGGCGATCCCGGCGGCGAGCTGCGGGGCCGGCAGGGTCCGGAGCAGGTCCAGGTCAGCGACCACGAGACGGGGTTGGTGAAAGGCGCCCACCAGATTCTTGCCGGCGGGTACGTCCACGCCCGTCTTGCCGCCGATCGACGAGTCGATCATCGCGAGCAGCGTGGTGGGCACCTGGATGCAGGGGACGCCCCGCAGGTAGGTCGCCGCGACGAACCCCGCCACGTCGCCCACGACGCCGCCGCCCAGCGCGATGACCCCGCAGTCGCGACCGAACCGACGCTGGAGCAGCCGATCCGAGAGGGATGCCCACGTTTCGCGCGTCTTGCTCGCCTCTCCTGCGGGAAACTCGAACAACTCCGCGTCCAGCGTAGCCTCGTGGCATCGTGCCACGAGCGTCGCGCCGTACAGCGTCGCGACGTGAGAGTCGGTGATCACCGCATAACGGGCGGCCGGGCAGGCGGCTTGCACCAGACCGGGCAGCTCCGCGAACAGGCCGCGGCCGATGACGATGTCGTACGAGGCGCTGCGCTGCTCCGCGGTGGCGACGCGGATCGTCACCACTTGACGTCGGGGCGGCCGGCGTGCGCGTTGGCGGCGCGCGCCAGGACGAACAGCAGATCGGAGAGGCGGTTCAGGTACCGCAGGATGGCGGGGCTGATTCGCTCGTGCCGCGCCACGGCGACGACGGCGCGCTCGGCGCGGCGGCACACCGTGCGGCCCAGATGCAGCGCCGCGGCCTTGGGGGTCCCGCCCGGTAGGATGAAGTTCTTGAGCGCCTCGAGCCGCGATTCCTGCCCGTCGATGGCCTGCTCGAGGGCGGCGATCTCGCTGTCGCCGATGGCCGCGCGGCCGTGCGCGAAGACCTTGTGCAGCTTGTCGGGGTCGGGCGTGGCGAGCTCCGCCCCGATCGTGAAGAGATCGCGCTGGATATTCTCGAGCAGGCTGTCGGCGAACGGGTCGGGCCCGAGCGCGCGTGCCAGGCCCAGCGCCGCGTTCAGCTCGTCCACCTCGCCGTACGCCGCGACGCGGGGGCTGTCCTTGGGCGTCCGGCCCCCGCCGAACAGCCCCGTTTCTCCAGCGTCCCCCGTCTTGGTGTAGATCTTCAACCGCTCCCCTCTCCCTTCTCTCCGGGGCTTCCGTTACGATTGAAGCCCATGCAGGACGTCAAAGATATCACCATAATCGGCGCCGGCCCGACCGGGCTGTTCGGCGCGTTTTACGCGGGGATGCGCGGGGCGTCGTGCCGCCTGATTGACAACCTCGACCAGGTCGGCGGGCAGCTCACGGCGCTGTATCCCGAGAAGTACATCTTCGATGTGGCGGGCTTCCCCAAGGTCCTCTCAAAAGACCTCGTGAAGGGGATGGCCGAGCAGGCGTTCCAGTTCAAGGCGCCGGTGCACCTGGGCGAGAACGTGACGGGCTTGAAGCGCGACTCGGAGAACGGCAAGCCGGCCTTCACGGTCGTGACGGACCGGGACGAGTACCCGTCGCGCACGGTGCTCATCGCGGGCGGCATCGGCGCCTTCACGCCCCGCAAATTGCCCCTCAAAGATGTTGACCGCTGGTACGGAAAAGGGCTGCACGACCGCGTGCTCGACCCGAAGGCATTCAGCGGCCAGCGCGTCCTGCTGGTCGGCGGCGGCGACTCGGCGTTCGACTGGGCGGTGAACCTGCAGGGGATCGCCCGGTCGATCGTGATGATCCATCGCCGCGACGGCTTCCGCGCGCACGCCGCGACCGTGCGTCAGGTGCAGGAGCTGAGCGCGGCGGGCAAGATGGAGCTGCGCACGTTCTGGGAGCTGAAAATGATCCACGGCGACGAGCACATCGATGCCGTGACCATCTACCACAGCAAGACCAAGAGCGAGGAGCGCCTCGCGGTCGACAGCGTGATCCCGCAGCTCGGCTTCATCTCGTCGCTCGGCGCGATCGCACAGTGGGGGCTCGACATCGAGAAAGGCGAGATCAAGGTGTCGCAGACCATGGCTACCAACCTCCCGGGCGTGTTCGCCGCCGGGGACATCACCACCTATCCGGGCAAGCTCAAGCTGATCGCGACCGGCGCCGCCGAGGCGGCCATCGCCGTCAACCATGCGGTGCACTTCATCAATCCCGCCGCCAAGGTCGAGCCCGGGCACTCGAGCAACATGGCGCTGTTCGGGCAAACCGAAGACTGACGGTAGAGGGCGGCAGAGGGCGGTAGAGGTGTCTTCTACCGTCTTCTACCGTCCTCTACCGTCTATTTCGTCTTCCCGATTTCTACCACGACCGAGTCGATCTGCGCCAGCATCTGTGAATACCCTACCGCGTGCCCATTCGCCTGAACGCTGAAGGTGACGGTCCGGCCGTTGGGCTGCTCGATGTAGCCCGACAGGCTGTTGACGCGATCGATGCTGCCGGTCTTCGCGATCACGCGGCCATCGAGCGGCGTGCCGACGAAGCGCTTGAGGAGCGAGCCCGGCTGCCCCGCGTGCGGCAGCGCGCCCACGAACACCGCCCCCTTGGGATGGCGATGCATGTACGCCAGGAGCTGCGTGAACGCGTGCGGCGTGACCAGGTTGCCGGCCGCGAGCCCCGATCCGTCCTCGAGCGCGAACGCGGTCGAGTCGATCTGCACCGAATCGATCAGGAAGCGGCGCTCCACGTCGAGCCCCGCCGTCCAGCTGCCCTCCCCCTTGATCTCGCGGCCCAGCACCTTGAGCAGCATCTCCGCGAACCAGTTCTGGCTGGTGTTGAGAATCGGGAAGATGACGTCGGGCAACGGGCGCCCGCGGTACTCGACCAGCGGAGAGCCGCAGCAGCGCGCCGCCCGGTAGGCGAGCGAATCGGTGGTGCCGACGGCCCCCCCCGTCACCGCCACCCCTTTGCGCCCGAGCGACGTCGCCAGGGCGCGCGCGGCGTAGAGATTCGGGTCCGGGACCGCCACGCTTTCCACCCACGGCTTCCGGCCGAGCGCGACCGTCCCCTCAGCGCGGATGCTCCACCCCCCGCCGCTCTTGAAGAAGTTGTCGCCGATCGTCGAGCTCGAGTCCGCCGGCACCGTACGAGCGCGGTTCTCGAGGGTGACCAGACTCAGGTCAGGTGACCAGGTGATCACGGGCGGCGCGTCCACGCCGGGCCCGGGCGCGATGTGGAAGTCCACGCTGTTGTCGTGGAATCCGAGGCCGGACACGGGCGCCGCGTACCACCATGTCAGGTCCCATGCATTCCAGCCGTAATGAATCAGGGTCGGCTCGAAGTACGATCCATCGCCCACCAGCTTACCCGTGATGCGCCGGATGCCGCGGGCGCGCACGGAGTCCGCGATGGCGTCGATCGCGGTGAACGCCGAATCGCACGCGCCCGGCGCGAGGGTGTCGACCGAGAAACAGCGCTCCGACCAGGCGGGATCGCCCCGGCCGTAGAGGATCAGGTCGCCGTACAGCACGCCGCCCTCCACCCGCCCGTTGACGTACAGACTCGTCGTCACGCGGTAATCCGCCGGCAGCAGCACCGCCGCGGCCGCGGTGAC
>Ga0209156_10003164_pt1 | contig 12528 bp, 11 predicted proteins | sample GraSoiAngelo_124_FD_185881 | JGI IMG/M metagenome (GOLD analysis project Ga0209156, IMG submission 185881) | Grasslands soil microbial communities from the Angelo Coastal Reserve, California, USA - 14_0927_05_20cm (SPAdes) (version 2) | ecosystem: Environmental > Terrestrial > Soil > Grasslands...
CACGCAGGTGCGCGGCATCGGCCGCTGGACGGTGGAAATGCTGCTGATGTTCCAGCTCGGGCGCCCGGATGTGCTGCCGGTCGATGACTTCGGGGTGCGCGCCGGGTTTCGCGCCGCGTATGGCCTCAGGGGCATGCCGCATCCCAGGGCGCTCGCCGCCTGGGGCGAGCGCTGGAAGCCGTTCAGGACCACCGCCGCCTGGTACCTGTGGCGGGCGCTGGAACTGAAACGCGCCGGCACCTTGCCGGCGCCGGCGGAGCGCATCCGCCTGCCGCGCGTGAAGAGGCTGCGCCGCGCGGCACGGCGCGGGCCGGCCAAGGCACGGCGCGGCAAGCCGCGCGCGCGGGCAGCGGTGCGCGCACGGAAGGTGCGAGCACGTCGCGCCTCGCCTGCAGGCGCGCGCGCGCCACGCTCAGCGCCACCCGGCCGGCTCAGGAAAGCTAAGAAAACAGGATAGGGGCGCGGGTGTAGGTGATGCGCAGCAGCAGCTGATCCGCCTGCGGCTGCATGTTCGCCGGGCGCTCCCCGCCCTCCAGGTCATAGCACACGGTGAGCTCATCGCCGTGCAACTCGTAGATCGCGCGCATCGTGCATCCGGCGTGCGGGCCGCTGCGCCCGACGATGTCCATGGTTGCCGGGGTGATCTCCTCGTTCACCAGATAGCGGCCGCCGTCGACCACGTGGTTGCTGCGATCGATGATGCTGTAGCCACCCGCCTCGAGCAGCAGATACCGCACCCGCAGCTCATCCACGGCCACGCGGCTGCCGGCGATGCTGGCCGCGATCGGCACCCAGGCACCCTCGAGCTGCTGGCCGGGGGCGTGCTCCGTGGAGGCGAGCGTGGCTGCGCTCCTCAAGGGCGCCGCTGTTTCTTCAGCTCGGCCTCCACGATCGGATGGACGAACTGACTCACGTCCCCGCCCAGCACCGCGATCTCGCGCACCAGGGTCGAGGAGATGAAGGTGAAGTGTTCCTGCGGCGTGAGGAACACGGTCTCGAAGTTGCGGTCGAGGGCACGCGACATGTTGGCGAGCTGAAACTCGAACTCGAAATCCGACACCGCCCGCAAGCCGCGCACGATCACCGTGCCGTGGTGCTGGCGCGCGAAATCGACCGTGAGTCCCGAGTAGCCCAGCACCTGCACGTTCGTGAGGTCGCTCAGCACGAGGCGCGCCAGCTCGACGCGCTTTTCCAGCGGGAACATCGGTGTCTTGTGGGTGTTGGCCGCGATCGCGACGATCACCTGGTCGAAAATGCCGGCCGCGCGCCGCACCAGATCCTGGTGGCCGTTGGTGATGGGATCGAAGGTGCCCGGATAGACGGCGTTGCGTTTCATGCTGTGTCGGCTGCCAGTGGCGCAGTGCGCGCGAACAGATGATAACCGACCTCGCCGGCCTGCTTCGCCTTGAGCGCCCCCCACGGCGCGGGCAGCGGCGGCAGACCGGCGCGGGCCGCGCACTCGAGGTAGATGAGCGCCCCGGGCTCAAGCCAGTGGCGCTCCTCGAGCAGCCGCGCCGCCTCGCCCAGCAGCTCCGAGGCAAACGGAGGATCCAGGAACACCAGGTCGAAGGGCCGCGCCTCGCCGGCGAGGTAGCGCAGGGCGTCCGCGCGCACCACGCGCGCATCGCCCGCCTGCCATGCGGCGAGCCGCGCGCGCAGCTCGCGCACGGCCGCCTCATCGTGCTCGACGAACGTCACGTGCGCTGCGCCGCGCGACAGCGCCTCGAGCCCGAGCGCCCCGCTGCCGGCGAACAGGTCGAGCGCACGCGCTCCCGGCGTGCGCGCCCCCAGCCAGTTGAAGAGCGTCTCGCGCACGCGGTCGGGGGTTGGACGGATGGCGGCGGATGCCGCGAAGCGCAACTTTCTGCCACGCCACGTTCCCCCGATGATGCGCAGAACGCGCGCCCGGCCGGCGCGCTTCACCGAGACGGCTGCGCGGCTGCCTGACTTGCCAGCGGACATGGCCGCACCTTGCCACTGTTCTTGCCGTAAGCGTACTCTAGCCCGCCTCGTCCACGCTCAAACACCACCGGCGGGAGGGGTCACGGCCGGTGAGCCACGGCACAGGAAATGCGGACCGGCGCCGCACCCGTGTCACGGCGCGCGCTCCGCGCGGTCAGGAGTTCAAGGGAAATGAGAAAACTCATCGCCGCCGGCATGGTCTTGGTTGCGCTGCTCGCGGGCGGTTGTTCGTACGGTAGCGTCGGCACGGAGAACCTCACCGGCGTCAACGGCAACCCGGGAGGCTCGACGCCGGTCACGCAGCCCTCCACCAACACGGCGCTGTTTCACCCGGCGGCCGGAGTGCTGCCGTACCCGACCGACCTGTATTTTGCCGGCTCGACGGATGGCACGCTGAACATCCAGCCGGCGAACGCGCTCATGCCCAACCAGGCGGCGGTGAATGCGCTCGATGGCTTCTCGACCACCGCGGTGATTCGTGAGCGCTTCGGCGGCGCGCTGAACCCGGCCTCCTTCACCGCGGCCTCGATCATCATCGTCCCGGTGACCACCGACAACCTGACCAAGGCCACCACCGGAGTTCTCGCAGCCCCGCTCACCCTGGGCACGGACTTCTCCGCCGGACTCGGGCAGGAGGCGCTGGTTGGAAACACGATTCTCGAGATCAAGCCGCTGCACCCGCTGCTGCCGAGCACCTGCCTCAGCGGTGGCATGTTTCTCGGTCCGAATTGCGCCACCGGCACCGGCTACCTCGTGTTCCTGATGAACGGCATCACCGATGCGTCCGGCAACCCCGCGGTGCCCGACACCGACTACGCCAGCATCAAGGCGGCGCTGCCGACCTGCGCCGCGATCAGCGACGCGACGCTGCACAGCATCTGCCAGCTGACCGGCGCGCACATGCTGATCGCGCAGGGGCTGGGGCTGAACCCGGCGCATATCGTGCTGTCCTTCAGCTTCACCACCGAGTCGACGGTCGATACGCTCGCGCTGATCTCCGCCACCGCCACCGCGCAGACGATCACGGTGCATCCCACCGGGCTGACGACCGCTGCCATCCCGGGCCTCGGTTTGAAGGGCCACGCCGACCTGTACGTAGGCGTGCTGAATGTCCCGTATTACTCGAGCAAGACTGCCCCGCTCACTGACTATTGGCACGCGCCGCCGTTCCCTCTGGATACCACCAGCACCTTCGTCACGCGCTTCAACCCGCTGCCGGTGCCGACCGCGACCCTGCAGATCCCGGTGCTGGTCAGCGTGCCGAACGCCGCGTCCGCGTTCGGCGCGGTCAGTCCAGCCGCCGGCTGGCCGCTGCTCATCTTCCAGCACGGCCTCACCCGCAACCGCGAGGACATGTTCGCCGTGGCGGATTCCTTTGCCGATGCCGGCTTCGTGGTGGTGGCGGTCGATCTGCCGCTGCACGGCATCACCAAGCAGTCCGATCCCCTGTACGCCACCGGCGCCAATCCGCTGTACGCCGGCCTCGGGCTGCCAGCGAGCGGCTCCATCGAGCGCACCTTCGATCTGAGCACTGTCCCCGGCGTGATCGACCCCTCGGGTTCGCACTTCATCAACCTGACGAGCCTCCTGACCGAGCGCGACAACCTGCGCGAGGGTGCAGCGGATCTGATCACGCTCGCGCGCTCGCTGCCGCACCTGAGCCTGGGGGCTGCCGGCAGCATCAATCCCCTCTCCATTCATTACCTCGGGCACTCGCTCGGCGGCATCGAGGGCGGCACGCTCATGGGCGTCCTTCGCCCGGCAGAGGTCGGCACGGCGACGCTCGCCAATCCAGGCGGCGAGCTCGCGCAGCTGCTGCGCGACTCGCCCACGTTCGCGCCCCTGATCGACGCCGGGCTGGCCGCCCAGGGGCTGTTGCCGGGCACCACGCTCTACGAGCAGTTCTTCCGCGATGCGCAGACCGTAATCGATGCCGGCGACCCGATCAACTTCATTGCGCTCGCGACGGGCAACCACCCGATTCATCTCATCCAGGTGGTGGGCAGCGCGCCGCCGCCGCCGGCGCTGGTGTGTCTCGCACAACCCACGCCGCCGGGATGCCCCGACCAGGTGGTGCCGAATTCCGCCACGCAGCGCCTGATCCTCGCAGGCGGGCTCACCCAGGTGCACCCTCCGGGCGCGGCGGGCACCACTGCCCTGCATGTCTACGTGAACTTCACCGCCGGAGTGCACGGCTCCATTTTGGATCCGACCTCGAGTCCGGCGGCGACCACCGAGATGCAGACCGAGGCCATCTTCTTCGCGGCTACCTCCGGCACACAGCTGCCGGTTTCCGCGCTGGCGCCCGTCCAGTAGGCGCGAACGGCGGCTGATCGCAGCGCGGGGCGCCCGTTCGGCCCCCCTCGCGCGTTGCCCGCTACAATGCCCGCTCCATGTTCAGAGGCGCACCCGAGCAGGCTGCAGCGAGCGCCGACGAGCGTCCCGGCTTCGTCGCCCGGTTGCGCGCTCGCCTGAACCGCGGCGCCTCCTGGCTCAGCTGCGATCTCACCGAGCTCTTCAGGGGGCGCGACATCGACGCTGCGATCCTCGAGGAGCTCGAGACGCGCCTCATCAGCGCGGACGTCGGCGTGCAGGCGACCGAGCGCATCCTCACGGCACTGCGCGCGCGCGTCGCGCGCCGGGAGCTCACGGATGTGGGCGCGCTGATCGGCGCGTTGCGAGACTGCCTGGTGGAGATTCTCGCCCCCTGCGCACAACCCTTGGGTCTCGCTGCGGCCCACCGGCCGTTCGTCATCCTGGTAGTGGGCGTGAACGGCTCGGGCAAGACCACCACCATTGGCAAGCTCGCGCGGCGCTGCGCCGCCGAGGGCTTGAGTGTGCTGCTCGCCGCCGCGGATACCTTTCGCGCCGCCGCGATCGAGCAGCTCGAGGTGTGGGCGCAGCGCTCGGGCGCTGAATTCGCGGCGCAGCAGCCGGGCGCGGACCCCGGAGCTGTGGTATTCGACGCTCTGCAGGCCGCCCGCGCGCGCGGCATCGACGTGATGCTGGCGGACACGGCCGGGCGCCTGCACAGCCAGTCGCACCTGATGGAGGAGCTGAAAAAAGTGCGGCGCGTGATGCAGCGCGTCGACCCGAGCGCACCCCACGAGGTGCTGCTGGTGCTCGATGCCAATCAGGGGCAGAACGCGCTCGCCCAGGCGCAGCAGTTCAGTGCGGCGGTGGGCGTGACGGGACTGGTGCTGACCAAGCTCGACGGCACCGCCAGAGGCGGCATCGTGATCGCCATCGCGCAGCAGCTGCGGATACCGATTCGTTTCATCGGCGTCGGCGAGAGTCCCGAGGACTTCGGGGAGTTTGATCCCGTAGCCTTTGCCGCGGCGCTCCTCGACGGGCCGCAGGCGGGCTCCGCCGCCGCCGGCCAGACGGGCGCGGCATGATCACTTTCGAACGGGTGAGCAAACGCTACCCCAACGGGCGCGAGGCCCTCACCAACGTCAGCTTCAACATCCACAACGGCGAGATGGTGCTTCTCACCGGCCGCTCGGGGGCCGGCAAGAGCACGGTGCTCAAGCTCATCGCACTGCTCGAGCGCCCGACGCGTGGCAACGTGGTGGTGCACGGCCGCAATACCCGCACCCTCAAGGCGCGGCACATCGCGGCGTTCCGGCGCCGCATCGGCGTGGTGTTCCAGGACCACCGGCTGCTCGCCGATCGGCCGGTGTTCGACAACGTCGCGCTGCCGCTGGCCGTGGCCGCAATGCCGCTGAAGGAAATCGACAAACGCGTACGCGCCGCGCTCGACCAGGTGGGCCTGCTCGGCAGGGAGCGCTCGCTGCCGCTCGAACTGTCGGTCGGCGAGCAGCAGCGCGTCGGCATCGCGCGCGCGGTGGTCAGCAAGCCCCCGCTGCTCATCGCCGATGAGCCCACCGGCAACCTCGACCCGGACCTGTCGCTCGAGGTCATGCGCCTCTTCAGGCGCTTCCAGGACGTCGGCGTGACGGTGGTGGTCGCCACCCATGATCTGCACATCGTGCGCGAGTTCGGTCAGCGGGTGATCGTGCTCGAAAACGGCCAGGTGCACGGCGGCGATGGGCTCGACACGCTGCCGTCCGTGGTGGCCACGCGATGAGCCTCGCGGTCGCCGGTGCCTGGCACCTGCAAGCGCTGCTCGGCTCTCTCGGCAGGCTCGCGCGCAGCCCGCTGTCGACGACGCTCACGCTGCTGGTGATCGCGCTCGCGCTCGCGCTGCCCACCAGCCTGCGGCTGCTCGTCACCAATGCGCAGCTCGCCACCGGCAACTTCGCCAACGCCGTCGACGTGTCGGTGTACCTGAAGACCGACGTGCCGCTCGCCAAGGCGCAGCAGCTGGCGCAGGCGGCGGGGCAGCGCGCCGACGTGGCCGCGGTGACGGTGATTGCGGCGGACAAGGGACTCGCGGACTTCCGCACCTACTCGGGATTCGGTGAGGCGCTGCAGGCGCTCAAGGAGAATCCGCTGCCGCACGTGCTGCACGTGCTGCCCAGGGCCACGGACAGTTCCCCCGCAGCCCTCGAGTCGCTGCGCCGTTACTTCAGCGCCTGGCCCGAGGTGGATCTGGTGCAGGTCGACTCCGAATGGGTCATGCGCTTCAATGCCATTCTCGAGGTGATGCGGCGGCTGCTGCTGATCGCCGCGGCGTTGCTCGGCCTGGGAGTGCTCGCGGTCATCGGCAACACCATCCGTCTCGAGATCCAGGGGCGCCGTGCGGAAATCGAAGTCACCAAGCTCGTCGGCGGATCCAACTCCTTCGTGCGCCGGCCATTCCTTTACACCGGCGTGCTCTATGGAGTCGGCGGCGCGCTGCTCGCGTGGGGGATCGTCGCGATCGCCGTCGCCGTGCTCGGCGACCCGGTGGCGACCCTCGCCAGGCTCTACGGCAGCCGCTACGTGCTGCGCGGCCCGTCGCGCGATGACATCGAGATTCTGCTCGGCGCCGGGGCGGCGCTCGGATGGCTGGGCGCGTGGATCTCGGCGGCGCGGCACCTGCGCAGCATCGAGCCGCGCGCCTAGCGGCGCCTGGGGAGCGGCGTGGGTGTCAGGTGATCGCCGGTGCCGGCGTGGCGTGCGTCAGGAGCGTCGCCTGCATCCACTTGAGGATGCGGCGCGCGTCGGCCACGCGGGTGTGCTTGCCGAAGGAGTTCAGCAGCACGATCACCACGGTGCGGTCCTCGATCACCGTCTGCATCACCAGGCACCGACCCGCCCGCGAGATGTAGCCGGTCTTCTGCACATCGATCTTCCAGTCCGGCCGGCTCACCAGCGAGTCGGTGTTTCCGTACCGCATCATGCGCCGGCCGACACGTACCTCGTAGCGGCTGTCGGTGGAGTATTCGCGGATCTGAGGAACCTTGGCCGCGGCCATCACCAGCTTGGACAGATCCTCGGGGCTGGCGACGTTCTGGTCCGACAGGCCGGTCGGCTCCACGAAGTGGGCATTCGTCATGCCGAGCTCGCGGGCCTTGGCGTTCATGGAGTCCACGCAGGCGGGCAGCCCGCCCGGATAGTTGCGGCCGAGGGCGTGGGCGGCGCGATTTTCGGACGACATCAACGCCAGATGCAGCAGGTCGCCGCGCGAGAGGGTGGTTCCCGGAGCGAGGCGCGAAACCGCGCGACTGCGCCGACTGCGGTCCTCGGCGGTGATCTCGAGCTGCTCATCGAGCGGCTGAGCGGCCTCCATGACCACCAGGGCCGTCATGAGCTTGGTGATCGAGGCGATGGGTACGGCGACGTCCGAGTGGCGCGAATACAGCACCGAGGAGTGCGTGGCGTCCAGAACCAGCGCGGCGCTCGAGCGCAGCGCGGGCGCTGCCGGCGAGGCACGCCCGGCGTACTTGAGGTGCACCGGCAAGGCGCTGCCGCCGGCTATGGCGGCGTGGGAGGCTGCAGCGGCGAGCAGCAGGCCGGCGAATGCCGTGGTCCGTAAACCCAGGTGGTCCATCGCTGTCGTACCCCCCAATGCCTGATTTCGAGTCTCTATCAGACCATTCCTTATGTCACGCATGCGTGACGGATTCTTGGGTTCTGCGAGCCGGATCAACCCGCTAGTGTTTCCCCTCAGGTCATAACCCAGCTCATGTGGTCATAACCCAAAGGCGCGTGACGCACTCCACGTAAGCGAGCGCCGCGCCTGCTAGCGCGGCCACAGCCACCCGAAGGTCCCCGCGGTCAGCAGGCCGTAGATCAGGCCGTCGAGCCACCCTTTCAGCGTCAGACTCCAGGAGCGCCGGTACCAGATGGACAGCTCACACAGCGCGAGCGAATAGGCGATAAACGCGGTCGCGCCCACGATCTGGAACACGCGCATGTAGGGCGTGCCGGCGGGCAAGGTCCGGCTGGCGATGTAGGCCACGAAAATGCCGACCACGATCAGGAACACGAACCACTGCGCGAGCGGTCGGTCCATGGAAATCGGGCCGTTGGGCATCACGGTCATCAGCGCCACCGGACCCTGCTTCATCTTTTCCTTGAACTCGGGCGACCTCATTTCCTGCATGCCCGCGGCGCGCGGGATGAAATAGTCGCCCGGCGCAATGGCGAACGGGCGCAGGGCATTGAGCAGCTCCGCCTCCCGGGGCACTTTGGGGAAGTCGCTCTTGTGCCAGAGCGGCGTCATGTGGATCACCGAGCTCGCCACAAACACGATCACCGCCGAGAGCAGGATCGGCAGCCACAGCGACATCAGACTGACCATTGGAGACTCCCTCTAATCCTTATTATGTCTTATCGTTCGGTGACGTGGCCTGCTGACCTCTCCCGGTCCGTCAGCCTCCCCCGGTCCGTCGGCCGGGCCCCGCCCCCGAGCCTGGCTGCCCGGGACCCCGTCGAATCCGACGCCCAGGTGCCGGCAAGGCTCGGCGGACCCCCGGGACCCCCCCATCGGGCCTGCGCGGACCCCTCGGATGGGGCATTTCGCCAGCGCTGACGTGAGCGCAAGCTGCTGTTTGGAAAGCGCAAATGCGGGACCCCCCGGGGAACTCCCAGGAGGTTTAGCACTCTAACGGGGCGACTGCTAGAATGCCCATCCGAACCACGGGAGATCTCATGTCAGGTACCTCATTGGTTGCCCGCATCGGCGATCAGGCTTTGGCCGGACCGCTGGGGAGTCTCGACGCTTACCTTGACCGGGTGAGCCGTATTCCCGTGCTCTCGCGTGAGGAGGAGCGTGCGCTCGCCGAGCGCTTCCGCTCAAGGGGCGACCTCGCGGCCGCCCGGCAGCTGGTGCTGTCGCACCTGAGGTTCGTGGTGCACATCGCGCGCGGCTACAGCGGCTACGGACTGCCGGTGGGCGATCTCATCCAGGAGGGCAACGTCGGCCTCATGAAGGCCGTCAAGCGCTTCGACCCGAGCCTCAACGTACGGCTGGTGTCGTTCGCGGTGCACTGGATTCGCGCCGAGATCCACGAGTACGTGCTGCGCAACTGGCGGCTGGTGAAGATCGCCACCACCAAGGCGCAGCGCAAGCTGTTCTTCAATCTGCGCCGCCTGAAGAAGAACCTCGCCTGGCTGTCGGCGGAGGAAACGGCCGCCGTGGCGCGTGACCTGGGTGTGTCCGTCGCCGAAGTCAGCGAGATGGAAAAGCGGCTCGCGGCGCGCGATCTGTCGTTCGATCCAGCGCCGGACGCCGAGGACGAGGAACTCTACAGCCCGGCCGCCTACCTGCCCGCCCCGGACGCCGATCCCGCCGGGCAAGTGGAAGATGCCGAAAGCGCCGACGACTCCACGGATCGCCTGCACGGCGCGCTGAGCCGCCTCGATGAGCGCAGCCGCGACATCGTGCAGCAGCGCTGGATGTCCGAAGACAAGGCCACCCTGCACCAGCTCGCCGACAAGTACGGCGTGTCCGCCGAGCGCATCCGCCAGATCGAGTCGAGCGCGCTCGGCAAGCTTCGCACACTTGTGGCCGCCTGAAGCCCTCGGGCGCTTCAGCGTGCCGTACCAGGCACGCTCGCCTCCGCCGCTGCCCTCACCGCCGCAGCCACCTGTTCGTGAAGAGCCTTGTCGAGCGGGTCGGGGACCAGCTCGTCCCCGCGCGCGAGCGCCGCGATGGTATCGGCCGCGGCCATCAGCATCGCATCCGAGAAGCGCCGCGCGCGCGCCTCGAGCGCGCCCTTGAACAGTCCCGGGAAGGCCAGCAGGTTGTTGATGCCCTTGCCGTCGGCGGCGAAGGCGGCGCCCTGCTCGTGCGCCACCAGCGGCTCGATCTCCGGATCCGGGTTCGACAGGGCGAGAATCACCTGGCCCTTCCTGACCCACTGCGGCCTGATCAGGCCCTTGACGCCGGTCGTGGCGATCACGATGTCCGCGCGCTGCATGAGCGACTCGAGCGTCACGCCCTCCCCGCCCGAGGCGATGAGCCGCGCGACGGCCTGCGGATTGCGGTCGGTGCCGAGCACGCGCTGCACGCCATAAGCGCGCAGCAGGCGCACGATGCCGCTGCCGGCGGCGCCGAGGCCGATCTGCCCGACGGTGCTGTGGCAGAGGTTGACATCCGAGCGGCGCGCGGCGTTGATGAGGGCGGCCAGCGTCACCACCGCGGTGCCGTGCTGGTCATCGTGCAGCACCGGCTTCTGCAGGCGCGCCTGCAGCAGCTGCTCGATCTCGAAACACTCGGGAGCGGCGAAGTCCTCGAGCTGGATGGCGCCGAATGAGGTGGCGATCGCCGCCACGATGTCGGCGACCCGCGCCGGCTGCGTCTCCTCGAGCAGGATCGGCACGCCGTTGATGCCGACCAGGTCCGCGAACAGCGCCGCCTTGCCCTCCATGACCGGGAGTCCTGCGAGCGCACCGATGTTGCCCAGTCCGAGGACCGCCGTGCCGTTGGTGACGATCGCGACCGTGCGGCCGAGGGCGGTGAACCCCAGCGCCGCCTGCGGATCCTTCCGGATGGCCAGGCACACGCGCGCCACGCCCGGGGTGTAGACATCGCGCAGCACCTGCAGGGTGTTGATCGGCAGGCTCGCCACGGTGCGGATCTTGCCGCCGCGGTGGCGATTGAACACCCGGTCCGACTTGCCGACGAAGCGCGCGGTCGGCAGTTGCCCGATGCGCTCATACAGCGAGCGGTCCGCCTCCTCGTCCATCTCGAGCGTGATCTCCCAGAGCGTACGGCCCTGGTCGCGTCGCAGCGCGGTCAGGTGCTCGATGGCCAGTCCCGCATCCGCGATCACCTGCAGCACCTTGACGAGGCTGCCGGGCTGGTGGACGGTCTCGACCATGAGAATTTCCGGGATCTTCATGCCGCAAGCCTGCACCAACCTCCAGCGTGATTCCACCTGCGGCAGGTGCGGATGTCACCCCCTCCGATACCCGCTATCATGCGCGCCCCTTCACCGGGGGAGCCCCCGCAGGAGAGCACCGTGGCCAAAGCCGCCGGTTCCACCAACGCCGCCGCCGGCAACGCGGCGCGCGAGGCGATCGACCCGCTGGATCTGTATGCAGTACGTGCCGCGCTCTCGGACGAGGAGCGCCTGGTGCAGGAGTCGGTCGCGCGGCTCGTCGGTGCCGAGGTGCTGCCGCTCATCCAGCGCTGCTTCGAGGAGCACCGCTTTCCGCAGGAGCTGATCCCGAAGCTCGCCTCGCTCGGGCTCCTCGGCTCCTCGCTCAGCGGTTACGGCTGCGCGGGACTGAACGCGATCTGCTACGGCCTCATCTGCCAGGAGCTCGAGCGCGGGGATTCCGGCATCCGCAGCTTCGTCTCGGTGCAGTCGTCCCTGTGCATGTACCCGATCTGGGCCTTCGGCTCCGAGGAGCAGAAGAACCGGTACCTGCCCCCCATGGCGCGCGGGGAGCTCATCGGCTGCTTCGGTCTCACCGAGCCGCACGGCGGATCCGATCCCGCCAACATGAAGACCCATGCCAAGAAGCGCGGCGGCGACTGGGTGCTGAACGGCTCGAAGATGTGGATCACCAACGGCTCGCTTGCGGACCTGGCGGTGGTGTGGGCCATGACCCCGGAAGGGATCCGCGGCTTTCTCATCGAGACAGGCACGCCCGGCTTCTCGGCCCCCGAGATCGAGCACAAGTTCTCGCTGCGCGCCTCGGTCACCTCCGCGCTGTTCCTCGACAACGTGGTGGTGCCCGAGGAGCGCGTGCTGCCGGGCGTGCGCGGACTGAAGGGCCCGCTGTCCTGCCTCACGCAGGCGCGCTACGGCATCGCCTGGGGAGTCATCGGGGCGGCGCAGGCGTGCCTGCGGCAGCTGCTGGATTACACCGCCACCCGTACCCTCTTCGGCCGGCCGCTGGCGGCAAACCAGACCATCCAGGTGCGGCTCGCGGACATGGCCCGGCGCATCACCACCGCGCAGCTGCTGGCGCTGCAGCTCGGACGGCTGAAGGACGCGGGCGTCATGCACCCGGCGCACGTGTCGCTCGCCAAGTGGAACAACTGCCGCATGGCGCTCGATGTCGCCCGCGATTGCCGCGACATGCTCGGCGGCTCCGGCATCAGCGCCGAGTACGTGCCCATCCGTCACATGCTCAATCTCGAGAGCGTGATCACCTACGAAGGCACCGAGACCATCCACCAGCTCACCATCGGGCGCGAGCTGACCGGGCTCAACGCGTTCT
>Ga0209156_10003166_pt1 | contig 12527 bp, 11 predicted proteins | sample GraSoiAngelo_124_FD_185881 | JGI IMG/M metagenome (GOLD analysis project Ga0209156, IMG submission 185881) | Grasslands soil microbial communities from the Angelo Coastal Reserve, California, USA - 14_0927_05_20cm (SPAdes) (version 2) | ecosystem: Environmental > Terrestrial > Soil > Grasslands...
GACCGGCGGAACCGCCAAACTGCTTCGCGAAACAGGAATCGCGGTCCGCGACGTTTCCGATTTCACCGGCTGGCCCGAAATGCTGGGTGGTCGCGTGAAGACCCTGCATCCGAAAGTGCACGGCGGGTTGCTCTATCGCCGTGGCCACGCAGAGGACCAGAAGCAGGTCGCGGAACATGGAATCGCCCCGATCGACTTGCTGGTCGTGAATCTGTATCCGTTTGAAGCCACGGCGGCGAAAGCAGGCCTGACCGCCGAAGAGCTGATCGAAAACATTGACATCGGCGGGCCAACGATGCTGCGCTCGGCGGCCAAGAACTTCGAGAGCGTCACCGTGGTGACGGATCCGGCGGATTTCGCGCGCGTTGCGGCGGAATTCGAAAGCGCGGGCGAAACCACGCTGGCAACCCGGCTGGAGTTAGCACGAAAAGTTTTTGCCACAACTTCGCGGTACGATGGCATGATTACTGTGGATCTGGAGCGTTTGTCGGCTGGCTCTGGACACGTTTCCCTTTCGCCGAGACCCGTACTGCCGGAGCGCGTGCACATCGCCCTGCGCCGCCAGCAAGAATTGCGTTACGGAGAAAATCCCCACCAGGCCGCGGCGCTGTACGTTTCGGCGGGCCGCGCCCCAGAAGGTTTGGCCGCGGCAAAACAACTGCAGGGCAAAGAGCTTTCCTACAACAACCTCGTCGATTTGGAAGCGGCGCGCAGCCTGGCTGCTGAGTTCAAGAATCCCGCAGCGGTAATCATCAAGCACAACAATCCCTGCGGTACGGCGGAACAGGCCACGTTGCGCGAAGCCTATTTGAAGGCGCTGGCGTGTGATCCGGTTTCGGCGTTTGGCGGCGTTCTGTCGTTCAACCGCGTGGTGGATGCGGCGACCGCGGAAGAGGTCGCGAAATTGTTCGCGGAATGCATCGCGGCGCCTGGTTTTGCGGACCGCGCCAAAGAAATTTTCGCTGCGAAAAAGAATCTGCGCTTGCTCTTATTGCCCGCCGGAGGCCTGGAGCCGGAACGGGAGCTGCAGCTCAAGCGTATCCTCGGCGGAATGCTGGTGCAGCAGCCGGACCTCGGCGAGCTCAAGGACGATGAACTGCGCACGGTGACGAAGCGCGTTCCCACGGCCGAAGAAATGCAAACGATGCGCTTCGCCTGGAAAGTGGCGAAGCACGTCAAGTCCAATGCCATCGTGTTTGCAAAGGACGGCGCGACGCTGGGCGTCGGCGCGGGCCAGATGAGCCGCGTCGACTCGGTGAAAATTGCGGTGATGAAAGCGCAGTCTTCCCTGGCCGGCACCGTGGTCGCCTCCGACGCGTTTTTTCCCTTTCCGGATGGCGTAGAAGAAGCGGCCAAAGCGGGTGCCACCGCGGTGATTCAGCCAGGAGGCTCCGTCCGGGATGCCGATGTCGTAGCCGCCGCGGACCGCCTGGGCCTGGCCATGGTATTCACGGGCATGCGGCACTTCCTGCACTGAAGGTGACGAGCTGATGAAGGATAAACTCCCTGCTTTTTTCCGTTAACCTAGTTGGTTAATCCGGCTGTTTAAGCTTGGTGCGCCGACTCACGTAGAGATCTTGAGCTCCGAACCCGCCGCTGCGCGTCGATTGAAAGTAGAGTTCCGTTCCGTCAAAAGAAAGCGCTGGACGGTTGTCAGCACCCACACTATTCACGACAGGCCCGAGACTAATTGGAGTTGACCAAGGATCCGAAGTGCTGGGTCGCGTCGAAACCGATAGATCCATGTTGCCAACTGACGGCGGCCGAAAAGTGCCCCAGATGATTTCCAGCCCGTCCCGTCGAATTGCTGGGCCGAAGTCGGTTTTCGCGGAGCTGAGTTCCACTACCTCGACGGCTGGCCCGAAGGTTTCATCCGGCTGGAGGTCACTAGCCTAGATGTCGCCATCACCTGTGCCGCCGGGCCGATCCGCCGACGGCCTCGGCCATGCCATGATGTTCACCGGCATATGGCATATTTCCTGCACTAAACGCGCGCTGTGGATCCTTTTGTCCTTGCGCGGCATCCATTGAGTTGCAAGCGTGAGCTGCAAGCGATGATCGAAAACGCAAACCAGGAGGCGATACGATGCCCGGCAATCGCGAAGGGATGAAGATTGTTCTGCAAGTTGGAGCGGAACTGCGCATTCGAAACAATGGCGACGTGACCATGGATAATCCCGAGCTGGAGCTGGCTCGCGACGACAGGGCCGCCGATGCCGTCCTGCTTTACCGTTTCGATGAGGACACGCGGGAGCACATCCTGCGGCTGGTGGAGCCCGTCGCAGACCACAAACATGTCAAAGTTCACCGTGTCAACGATTGAAACAGGCGATCCTGGACCACGCTACCTTACCCGGTGATAACTGACTGCGATCACCTTTGGTTTGCCGTCCGCCTCGGTGATGTCGCCGTGCGAAGTGTAAGTGTCCGAGCCAGCGTGCGCAAGAATGGCGTCTTTACATCAGCCGCCTTCAACGTTTTCGCTCCGGTTTGCATCCTACCTGTGGGGGTGCCCAAGCTCTGGAAACGGCTAGCATTTGGCTTTTGACCGCGTTTCGGCCGCATGGGATAATTTAAGTTTCTGGGGCTACAATGAACCTTCGAGAGATTACTCTTTCCATAGTTTTGGCGGGCATTTCGGCCGCCGCTGCCATAGCGCAAGCGCCGCAAGAGCAGCTTAGTGAGCCGAAGTCCGCCTCTTCCCTAAACGATTCCGCGCGCGCCGATGCCTATTACAACTTCACGATGGGCCATATTTACGAACAGCAATACGAAGCCACTAGCAACGCCGAATACGCCACCAAAGCGATCGAAGCCTACAAAAAAGCGTATGCGCTCGACCCGAAATCGCAGGTTATCGGCGAGCGCCTGGCGGAGATGTACTGGAAGGCGCAGCGCATTCACGATGCCGTAGCGGAAGCACAGGAAATCCTGAAGCGCGACCCCGACAATGTGCAATCGCGGCGGCTTCTGGGGCGGATCTACTTGCGGAGTCTCGGCGATGTCAGCTCGAGCAACGGCCAGCCGGAAACGGTGAACCGGGCCATCGAGCAGTACCGCGAGATCAACCGGCTCGATCCTTCGGATACTGAGTCGGCGTTGTGGCTGGCGCGGCTCTACAGGCTAAAGAACGAACACGACAAGGCCGAGCAGGTCCTGCGGAGCATCCTCAAGACTGATCCCGAAAGCGAACCGACCGTCGAGCAACTGACGCAGTTGCTGATGGACGAAGGCAAGTCCGCTGAGGCCGTCACGCTGCTCGAAAGCATCACCGCGCATTCTCCCTCGGCGGTGCTGCTCGATCTTCTGGGCGATGCCTATACGCAAACGCATGAGCTGGCCAAGGCGGAAGCGGCTTATCGCCAGGCCGTGGATCTCGATCCTTCCGAGCCCAGCCATCAGCGCGGGCTGGGACAGACCTTGCTGGCGGAAGAGAAATATTCCGAGGCTCTGAAGGTTTACCAAAAACTTTCCGATGTGATGCCGGACGATTCGGACGTGTATCTGCGAATCGCCCAGATTTACCGCGAGCTGCATCAACTCGATAAGGCGGAAGAGAATCTCGTCAAAGCGCGGCAGTACGCCCCCGGCAGCCTGGAAGTCATGTACAACGAGGCCATGCTGTACCAGGCGCAGGGGCGCTACGAGGATGCCATCCGCGTTTTGTCGGACGCCGTGACCGGAATCAAGGGGCAGTCTCCCGCCGTGCCGTCGCGGCGGCGGTCGCTGGCCATCCTGTATCAGCAGCTCGGGCAGCTTTATCGTGATACCCAGCATTATCTCGGCGAGGAAGAAGATCGCCGCGCGCGGATGCTGATCATGGATACATACCGCGCCGCAAAAGATTTGTCCAAAGCACTGCAAACGGGCAAGGAAGCCCTGGCGAAATATCCCGCCGATCCGTCGATTCGAACCAACCACGCCCTGTTGCTCGGCGAAAACGGCCAAACGGACGACGCTGTCAAAATGCTGCGGGCGCAGCTTCACGGTGATACGAGCGACCGCGAAGCCTATTTGAACATTGCCCAGGTGTACGAGCGCGGCCGGCATTACAAGGAAGCCGAAGAGGCCGCGCACGCTGCGGAAGTGCTGCCGGGTCAGCCGCGTGAAAACGAAATGGTGTGGTTCCTCCTCGGCGCTATCTACGAGCGGCAGAAGTTTTTTGACAAAGCCGAAGAACAGTTCAAGAAGGTGCTGGCCGTTAATCCAAAAAACGCTCCGGTACTGAATTACTACGGCTACATGCTCGGCGACTTGGGGATACGGCTTGACGAGGCGGAAGCGCTCGTGCAGCAGGCCCTGAAGGAAGATCCTTACAACGGGGCCTATCTCGACAGTCTCGGCTGGATTTATTTCAAAGAGAACAAGCTGGGCGCTTCGGAAAGCACGCTGCGCAAGGCCGTGGAGCGCGAAAGACACGACGCGACCATTCATTCCCATCTTGGCGATCTTTACGCGAAGCTAGGCCGCGGCGATCTAGCCGCCGCGGAATGGGAGAAATCGTTGGTGGAATGGCGGCGCTCTCTCCCCGCGGACCTGGAAGCCGACAAGGTCGCGGAACTCGAAAAGAAGCTCTCGCAATCGAAGCATCGCGTGGCGCAGAAATCAACGACCAGCGTCGCCAAGCCATAGCCCAGCGCATGCCCGAAGTCCGCATTCCCGCGTTCGCAAAAATCAACTTGCGCCTAGATATCCTCGGAAAACGTGACGATGGCTTTCACGAATTACGGACCATTTTTCAGACTATCTCGCTGCATGATGAATTGCGCTTGCGGGCGTCACGTTCGCCGGGAATTTCACTGACCATCCAGGGAAACCAGCCGCTCTCCGCGGAACCGCCCCAGAAAAATCTTGTGTATCGCGCTGTGGAGGCGCTGCGCCATGAACTGAAAATCGCGAGCGGCGTCGAAATCGCGCTCCAGAAAACGATCCCCGCGGGCCGGGGCCTTGGAGGTGGATCAAGCGACGCTGCCGCAGCGTTGTTGGGCTATTTGCGGCTCACAAAAAAGAAATTGGCAGCCGCGCGATTGCTGGAAATCGCGTCGTCACTCGGCGCGGATGTGCCGTTTTTCCTGCTCGGCGGGCGAGCTCTGGGCGTAAACAAGGGCGATGAAATCTATCCGCTGCCGGACATCCCGAAGTCGCAGATCCTTGTTGTATCCCCGAAAGACATTTATGTACCGACGCCGGACGCCTACGGTTGGCTGGAGGCCAAGCCCTTCGCGTTGACAAATTCGGCGGGAACCTCTAAACTCTTTCAGTTCTGTGCTCTATCCTGGAGCGCGCAGGGAAGCGGCCTTTCGAATGATTTCGAGCGACCGGTTTTCCAGCGTTATCCCCGGCTTGATCAAATCAAGCGGGAATTGCTCCAAAGAGGAGCTGCAGAGGCCTCGCTGGCGGGTAGCGGTTCGGCGGTGTTTGGAGTTTTCCCGAGCCCAGCGATGGCGCGCCGAGCCGCTGTTGGGTTTCCGCACGATCAGACCTTCGTTTGCGAGACCGTCTCGCGCGACAGGTACGCTCGTTTGATGCGCATCGCAGGCTAGTCTGCCGGCGTGTCGTGGATTCGGCCTCAGCGTCTCTTCGTGTCCATTCCGTTGTAGAAGATCTTTCCGGTTCGGTTGCAGGTATGTTGGTGTGGCCACGGAATGGTCACACGGAGCGCAAGCGTCGTGAACGACGACCGATTTAAGATTTTCTCTGGGACCGCGAATCCAGTATTGGCGGAAAGCATTTGCAAGGAATTGGATGTGCCGCTCGGCAAGGCCCTGCTGGGGCGCTTCAGTGATGGCGAGATTTATTTCCAGATCCTGGAAAACGTTCGCGGGGCGGACGTGTTCGTCGTTCAGCCGTGTCATGCTCCGGTGGATTGTCACCTGCTGGAACTGCTGCTGATGATCGATGCGTTCAAGAGAGCATCGGCGTGGCGGATTACCGCGGTGCTGCCGTACTACTGCTACGCGCGGCAGGACCGCAAAGACAAGCCGCGGGTTCCCATCTCCGCGAAGCTGGTGGCGGACTTGTTGGAAACTGCGGGTGCCAGCCGGGCGCTGACTTTGGATTTGCACGCGCCGCAGATTCAGGGCTATTTCGACGTGCCGGTGGATCATTTGTACGGCTCGCCGGTGCTGGTGGAATATTTCCGACATTTGAAGTTGCCGAATTTGACGGTCGTTTCGCCCGACGCGGGCGGCGTGGAGCGCGCGCGGTTTTTTGCAAAGAAGCTGGATGCGCCGCTGGCCATCGTGGACAAGCGCCGCGTGGACGTGGACGTGAGTGAAGTGATGCACCTGATTGGAGACGTGCGCGGGCGCAGCGCGCTGGCCGTGGACGATATCATTGATACCGCGGGAACTTTAGTGAAGACCGCGGAGGCGCTCCTGCGGGAAGGCGCCACACAGGTGTTTGCCGCTTGCACGCACGCCGTGCTTTCCGGTCCCGCCGTGGAACGATTGGAGAAATCGCGGATCACCGAAGTCGTGGCAACAGACTCCGTTCCATTGACGGAAGCGGCGAAAAAGATGGGCAAGATTCGCGTATTGAGCGTCGCCGATTTGCTGGCGCGCGGGATTCGCTCGATTCACGAAGAGACCTCGATCAGCGAACTGTTTATCTGATTTTGTAGGACAGACATTCCTGTCCGTCCTCTGAGGAATTGCAGGACAGGCGAGCGGACAGGCAAGAATGTTTGTCCCACCTCGCATTCAAGAAGGGAAGAAGGACATGGCACAGAAGGCAGAAAAAGCGGAAAAAATTGTAGTGGAAGGTGCGCCCCGCAGCACGCGCGGCAAAAACGAGGCGCGGCGGCTCCGCCAGACCGGCAAAGTTCCGGCCGTGTTGTACGGAGGCAAGGGCCAATCCATCACTCTTGCGGTGAACGCCAAGCAAGTGAACACGATTCTCCGTTCGGAGAGCGGACATAACACTCTTTTTCAAGTGGATCTTGGCGGCAAGCACGAGCCTGCGATTCTGAAAGATTGGTTGACGGATCCCGTCACCGGAAAACTGCTGCACGTGGATCTTCTGCGCGTAGCCATGGATGTTCGAATGAAGGTGATGGTTCCCGTGCACACGTTTGGCGAGCCTGCCGGTGTGAAAGTGCAAGGTGGAGTTTTTGAAGTCGTGACGCGCGAAGTGGAAATCGAATGCTTGCCGGCGGATATCCCCACCGAGTTCAAGGTGGATGTCAGCGGATTGATGCTCAACGCGCAGTTGCGCGCCAGTGATTTGCCAATGGACACCACCAAGCTCAAGCTGCTGACGGAGCCCGAGCGCGTGCTGGCGCACGTTGTAACGCTCAAGGTTGAAGAAGAGAAGCCCGCGGAGGCCGTGGCAGCGGAAGGTGCAGCGCCGGCCGAGCCGGAAGTCATCAAAAAGGGCAAGAAGGAAGAGGAAGGCGAAGAAGGCGCCGAGGCGGCGGAAGCCAAGCCCAAGGCGGAGAAGACCGAAAAAGGCGACAAGGGCGAAAAGAAAAAGTAACGCGCGCGTTTTGCGGGCGCCTGGAAAAAGGTCTATGCGGCTCATTGTCGGACTTGGGAATCCCGATCCGGAGTATCAGTGGACGCCGCATAACCTGGGTTTCATGGCGGTGGATGAACTGGCGAATCGCAGCGGGATTCGCGTGGAACGGCCCGAAGGCAAGGCGTTGGTGGGCCCAGGAAAGATTGCCGGGGAGGAAGTGCTCCTGGCGAAGCCGCAGACGTACATGAATCTCAGCGGCGTATCCGTAATGGCGCTGCTGGGAAAGTACGAACTGGGCGTGGACGATCTGCTGGTGCTGTGGGACGAAGCGCAACTGCCGCTGGGAACGATTCGGATCCATCCGGACGGCAGCGCGGGAAGCCACAACGGCGCAAAGTCCGTGATCAGCTCGGTCGGGACGCAGGAATTTGCGAGGCTGCGGCTGGGTTGCGGGCCGGATCATCCGCTGAGCAGCCGCAAAGAATATGTGCTGCGGCCGATGAACAAGGCAGAGCTGGAAGTCGCCGCGGAAATGATCGGTGAAGCTGGAGACGCCGTGGAGATGATCCTGAGCCAGGGACTTGATGCGGCGATGACCAAGTACAACCGGCGGAAGCCGGCTGAATCGGAAGAGGCGGAAGAAGAGTAGAAAGAGTTTTTTCGTTTTGCGCGTATGGAAAAGATTTGAAGCGACGCCGATTCGTTCGGGGTCAAAGAAAAAGAGGTCATCATGGAAGAACGTTATTACGATTTGGTTTTCATCGTGAGGCCGGCGACGCCGGAAGAGGAAATCAAAAAGCTGCTTGCGGTCGTCGAACACACTTGCGCCGAAAAGGGCGGCAAGATCGAAAAGACCGAGCACTGGGGCACTCGGAAGCTGGCCTACCGCGTGGCCAAGCACCGCGAAGGAATTTACGTGCACCAGGAAATCCGCACCACGCACGGCGAATTGATCGCCGAGCTGGAACGGCGCCTGCGCGTGCAAGACAACGTGATCAAGTATCAGACCGTGCGGCTGGACGAAGATTTGAAACGCCAGAAGAAACTTTCGCTGAAGCGCGACAAGCGCGCGGCACGGCGTCCGCGGCGCACGACGCCAGCGCCGGCTGCTGCGGCAGCTCCGGAGCAGGCCGCGGCGCCGAGCTAGTTCTGCGCGACGAGAAGTTTTCTTGTTTTGAGCAAAGTGACTCCGGGTGACCGGCTCACAAAAGTTTGTTCTCGGCAAGGCCGGGGCGATAAGTGAAAGGGTGGAAGGTATGGCAGAGGAACAGAAGCAAGCACCAGCGCCGGGAGGAGCTCCGCGGCGTGAGGGCGGCCACGGCGGCGGGCACGGTGGCCCACGGCGCGAAGGTGGCCCAGGTGGTGGCGGTCCGGGCGGACCTGGCGGTCCTGGAGGCCGGCCCAGGGGCAAGCGCCAGTATTTCCGCAAGAAGAAGGTCTGCAAGTTCTGCGTCGAGAGGATGGACTTTATCGACTACAAGCGCGCGGACATTCTGTCGCAGTTCGTGCAGGAGCGCGGGAAGATTCTGCCGCGGCGAATGACGGGCGTTTGCGCGCGGCACCAGCGCTGGCTGGGCGTGGCCATCAAGAGGGCGCGCAACATCGCGTTGTTGCCATTTTCTGGAAGCGCGGCGGGCACCCAGGCGCCGCGCGCGGTAGTGCCGGGGGCGGCCCATGCCGCGCCGTCGCATGGAACGCCAGCACCGGCTGCAGCGCCCGTAGCCGAAGCGCCAAAGGCGTAAACCCTCGCGGGGCTGACCCCTGAGAGGCAAGGAAACAGGAGCTTAGAGAGAAGACATGCAAATCATTCTTCAAGAAGACGTCGAAAAACTGGGCCACCGCGGGGATGTGGTGACGGTGAAGCCGGGCTATGCGCGCAATTTTCTTTTGCCGAAAAAGCTTGCTGTGGAGGCTACCGCCGGCAACTTGAAAGCGATCGAGCGGATTCGCACTTCGCTGGCGAAGAAGACGGCCACGGAGCTGGAAGCGGCGCAGAAACAAGCCGAATTGCTGAACGGCGTGGCGTTGAAGTTCACGCGCAAGACTGGGGAGAACGATCAAATGTTCGGTTCGGTCACTTCCGCGGATATCGCGGAAGCACTGGCGGCGCAAGGCTTCAAGATCGACAAGCGCCAGGCACAGCTTGGCGAGCCGCTCAAGACCATCGGAGAATTTCCGGTGACCATCAAGGTGTTCCGCGACGTGACGGCGCAGATCAGGGTGGCGGTCGAAAAAGAAGCGTAGCAATTGAGCTCAAATTCCAGCCGGTGAACACCGCAATCTGCGGCGCTACATTGAATCCACAGGCAAAACTTCGATGCGCGCCTGGCGCAACGCGGCACATTTTTCAACGCTGCACGCGGTGAACAACATTGCGCCGAGAAAGTCAAAAAGTTTTGCAGAGATTTCCGACGCGATGCACAGGCAGTCCAATTGACGCAAAATTTTCCTCCGCGCACAATGCGCCCAGCGTAGGAAAGCAGCAAACAGGAATTGGTCGAGCCCATCATAATCCTCGCCACCTGAAAATTTCTTGACTGGTGCGTCCCGTACCGAAGACGGTCTTGCGCGGCAAAAGATCTTTGTGGTATGTTGGGCGAACAAAAAGCGAACTATAGGAATGACGTTCTATGCCTGTTGACGCGACACTTGAGAAGCCCTTACCGAATAATCTGGATGCGGAACGTTCCGTTCTGGGCGCGATTCTGCTGGATAACCACGCGCTGAACCCGGCGATTGAACATCTACGGCCCGAAGACTTCTTTCTGGACCAGCACCGGCGGGTGTTTACGCAGATGATCGCGCTGGGCGAGGGCCAGCAGGCCATCGACCTGGTGACGCTGACCGAGGAGCTGAACCGCAAGGGGGAGCTGGAAGCCTCCGGCGGCGCACCGTACCTGGCGTCGCTCGCGGATGGCATGCCGAAGGTCACGAACATCGAGCACTACGCGCGCATCGTCAAGGAAAAGGCGATTCTGCGGAACCTGATTCACGCCACGCACAACATTCAGCAGCGCGCCTTTGAAGGCGAGGACGGCGCGGACGCGATTCTGGATAACGCAGAATCTTCGATTTTTGCTTTGGCGGAAGACCGCGCGCGCGCGGGGCTGATTTCGGTAAAAGACATCGTCCGCGACAATTTCGAACGGCTGGAAAGAATCTTCCGTGAAGGAAAGAGCATCACGGGGATTCCCACGGGCTACGTCGAGCTCGATAAGCTCACGTCCGGCCTGCAGCCTTCGGAACTATTGATTCTGGCGGCGCGGCCTTCGCAGGGGAAAACGGCGCTGGCGCTGAACCTGATGGAAAACATCGCCATTCGCGGCGGACACCCGGTGGCCATGTTCAGCCTGGAAATGTCCAAGGAATCGCTGCTGCAGCGGCTGGTAGCGTCCGTAGCGCAGATTGACGCGCACAAATTCCGCACCGGCCATTTGAGCAAAGAAGACTGGCGGCGGATGACGGAATCGCTGGGGACGATTTCATCGGCGCCGCTATGGATCGACGACGCCGGATCGATCAGCGTGCTGGAAATTGGGGCCAAGGCGCGGCGGCTGAAGCGCGACAAAGGATTGTCCATGCTGGTGGTGGACTATCTCCAACTTATTACCGCGCGGGGACGGTTTGGCAACCGCCAGGAAGAAGTGTCCAGCATCTCGCGAGGATTGAAGGGCATGGCGAAGGAACTGCAGATTCCCGTGCTAGTGCTCAGCCAGTTGACGCGCGCGCCGGAGCGCGACGAACGCGGGCCGCAACTATCGGATTTGCGCGAATCCGGCGCCATCGAACAGGACGCCGACGTGGTGATGTTCATCTACCGGCCGCATTTCTTCAAAGCGGGCGCGACGCCGGAAGAAAGGGAAGAAACGGAACTCCGAATCGCGAAACAGCGAAATGGACCGACCGACATGGTCAAGTTCGTATTCCGGAGCCGGTTCACGCGGTTTGAGGAGGCGGCGCCAGACGCCTTCTCACAATTCGCCCCCGACGATATGTAATTGCTGCCACAGCGCGGCAGTTTGCCCACGGTCGAGGCACGCCTGAGCCGGCCGCGTGATTATTGGACACAGCTAGAGGGAAGTGTAGGACACCTGGGAAGAAGTCCGATCCAACCATAACCGGGTTTATCCCCTCCTCTACCCTTCGTCGAGGAAGTGTGCACAAGCTGCTGATTTGAAGTGAGTTAAAGACTTGCCTGTTACATCGAGATAGTGGGTAAGTTATAGAAGATAGGTGTTCAGGCACGGAACGACGGATTGGAATTGGTTGCGCAGACTTGGTTTGAAGAGCTCCCACCCCTACCCCATCAATTTGGATGAATGAATATCAAAAGAAAGGGCTTACAAAATAACTTCTTCGAAGATGACTGCTTTTTTGGGTCGATAGAATGTCTACGTCGAGGCAAGGCAAGGGCATGCGGCTTGCACTGAAGAAGGGTGTTGTCATTCACGCGGCAGCCAAAGTGGCTGGCGGCAGGCCGGAGCCATGCGAATGGCGTACACTAAATTTTTCGGAAGGCACATGGCAGGCACACGGAAAACTCCCCACAAAGAAGTGCGACGCCCGGTATGGGCGGAAGTTTCGCTTGGCGCGCTCACGCAAAATTTGGAAGCGATCCGCAAGTACGTAAACCCGCCTCACGAAAAACGCAATACGCCGCGCAAGATTCTCTCCATCGTCAAAGGGAATGGCTACGGGCACGGCGGACCGGAAGTAGCGAAGGCGCTGGAGAAGGCGGGCTCGCACTGGTTTGGCGTGACGTGCACAGACGAGGGGATTGCGGTGCGCCAGAACGGCGTCCGCAAGCCAATCCTGGTATTGACGAGCTTCGTGCCAGGAGAAGAATCGCGCCTGGTGGAGCACGACCTGACGGCGGTGATTCACCGGTGCGAACAGCTGGAATTGCTGAATGCGGCGGCGGCGCGGCGAGGCGGCAAGAAGCGCGTGCCATTCCACTTGAAAATCGACACGGGAATGAACCGGCTGGGCGTTTCTTCGACGGACATGGATTGCTTTGCGCGGCAATTGGGGAAGTGCAAGCACCTGGAGCTCACCGGCATTTTCTCGCA
>Ga0209156_10003171_pt1 | contig 12520 bp, 13 predicted proteins | sample GraSoiAngelo_124_FD_185881 | JGI IMG/M metagenome (GOLD analysis project Ga0209156, IMG submission 185881) | Grasslands soil microbial communities from the Angelo Coastal Reserve, California, USA - 14_0927_05_20cm (SPAdes) (version 2) | ecosystem: Environmental > Terrestrial > Soil > Grasslands...
GGCGAATCGCGAAGCATGTGATTGACCCCATTCGGGTTGCGCGTGGCTCGGATGCCCTTGTTGGTCTACAGCAATTTTTTTCTGCTTCTCAGGTTTGACAAGCGGGTTTCCCGAGAGTGGAATATTGATTCCGCACTTATGCGACAGCCAGAAGAACTGGTAAATTCCGCCTTAGAAAATGCCGCGGAAGCTGCCGATTCCCTGCCCAAATCCGACCTGAACCCTCTGATCAATCCGGTGTTGGGGCGCAATCTGGGACGCTGGGCTCAGGTTTACTTCACCAGTCCGCCTGAAAAGCGAGAAGAGGCAGTGGGAGAACTGCTGCGAGAACTGGAGAGTGAGGTTCCGGGAGGGCAGCCTGCGATGGCGCGACCCGAAACGCAGGAGAAAGTGCAATCACAACCGCATGTTGCCATCCCGCAGCAACTGCTTTGCCCCGTCTGCCAGCGCTCGAATCAGATTGGCCAGCGGTTCTGCGGATATTGCGCACAGCCCCTTACTCCCGAAGCTGAGCGAGACTCGCGCCATAACGCGGAAGAGTCTAACCAGACTGACGCGAGTGCGATGTCGGCCGCTGGTGAGGATGAACTGCAGTGGCTGCGAGATAAAAGCCTCAGCAGTTTCGAGCCGTCGCAAGCACCCGCACGGCGTGGTTTTAGGTACTTTGTGGTTGGTGTGTTCATCCTAGTGGCGGCATTCGGCTACCTGCAATGGGCTTCTCAGTCGCGAGCCGGATCGTCAGCACAACCCAGCGTCGTATCTTCACCGAGCACTTCTTTACCACCGCTGCCGCAAGCAAAGGATGTTTCACACCCCAAGCCGCTCGATGACCGGCAGCCCGCAGCGGTTTCCAGCATTGCACCCGACTCAAGCGTCAACAGGAAGCCTTCCGAAGCCGGCCCACGGTCCGAACCATCGCGGCAGGCGATCGGTCCAGAACCCGCGAAGAACGAAACGGATGGAGCCGGAGCGGATGAATTCGCTGCTGCTCAGCGGTATCTGGAAGGGAGAGACGCGCCGCGCGACAGCTCGCAAGCCGCGAAGTGGTTATGGAAGGCTGTCGGCAAACAGAACCCTGGCGCCGCGCTCATGCTGGCCGAACTTTACGCGCGAGGCGATGGCGTTGCGAAGAGCTGCGATCAGGCGCGGCTTCTGTTAGTTGCTGCGGCAAAGAAAGGCGCGCCCAGCGCCGGCTTGCGGCTGCGCAATCTGGAATCCAACGGCTGCCAGTGAAAAATCTGATCCCGGTGTTGTAGACAAAAGGCCTCCGGGATGCCGGAGGCCTTCAGCATAAATAACTGCGGTTTTGCTAGTCGAAAGAATCCTGCGCCCTCAGCTCCCGGCCGAGGTTCAGGACGCTGTGCTCCCAGCTCTCAAGCACATCAGGCATGGGCGAGAGACTCGTGTCTCCGCGCTTCATACCAGAGCGCGAGCTCGACCCGGTTCCAGAGTCCGAGCTTGTCATAGATGATTCGTAAGTAATTTTTGACAACGTGTTCTGTGGTTCCAATTTGTTGCGCGACTTCACGGTTCTTGAGCCCTTGTGCGACGAGTTCGATAACCCGCTGCTCGGTTGCACTGGGTGCTCGCTTTCCAAAACGCTCTGTTCCGAACATATCTGCCTCCGGTATAGCATGGTCGCAAGTTTTACTCGTTTTATTCCGCCGGTGATTCCGAATCGCATAAACAGACGATTGAAGTGTGCCTTCACTGTTCGCCGCGCCATCTGAAGCTGCCCGGCGATCTCGGAGTTGTCACAGCCCTGGAGCAGCAATTCGGTAATCTGCTGCTCCCTGGGGCCCAGTCGGATCGATCTTTCTTTCATTGCCCTTCCCCTGGTTCTATGAATGTCCGCCGGCGTTCCGCCAAAGACTACGCCAACATCTGGGCGCCCGTTGCACACCCAATTCCGGCGGACCTTCAAAAATTATTGTGACTTCTTCCAAAATTCATAGCACTCAAAATGCCAACGTGAGTGGCTGTCTTCAGAAATTGATCAAGAACTGCGAGGCGGTGTACAGCGAACTCTGAGAGTTCCATGAGATCCCAAAGAAATAATGCTCAATTGCGCAGGATGCAATGTGATTATGGGAACAGGACCAGGCCGAGGCCGGCATTTTTGATAGAAGAAGAGCCGCTGGGGCGACACATTGGAACCAATCCTCAGGCATTGAACTGATGAGTTGGTTAAGTGGTACACCTTATCATGCGTCTGCTGTTGTGCCGTTACGTGCCGCTTGCTCGGCACATAACCGACAGAATGGCAGCCGATGAATAGAATATGCACCGCATGTGCATTATTATCTTTAGGCTAAGGCGAATGCCCTATGACAAAATTCCTGTACTTTTTGAGTGTTCCTGGAACTAATTACACTTTCGTGTTGGCGATAGCTCCTGGGTCTGTCCTGTGGACATTGTGATTTTTTCAATGCAGTAACATGAAAGTGCTGGATTTACATTCGCAAGTCAGATCTCAGATTATGAAATTATCTGTCGTCATGCCAATCTATAACGAGCGCAATACGCTGCGCTCTGTAATAGAACGCGTGCTGTCGGTCCCGCTGGAGATAGAGATGCTGTGTGTGGATGATGGTTCGGGCGATGGCTCACGAGAAATGCTGGCTGACCTACAGACCGAGCACCCAAACTTGCGGATGTTTTTGCAGCCGTGCAACATGGGTAAGGGTGCGGCGCTTCGGCGTGGGATACAGGAAGCTACCGGTGATTTCGTGGTCATTCAGGACGCGGATCTCGAATACGATCCGCAGGACTATCCCACACTGCTTGCCCCTCTCATACAGGGCAAAGCTGATGTGGTTTATGGGTCGCGTTTCCTGGGCAGCGGACCCCATCGCGTGTTGTACTTCTGGCACTCGGTAGGAAACTGGATTTTGACTTTGCTTTCCAACTGCCTCACTAACATCAACCTCAGTGATATGGAGACCTGTTATAAGGCATTTCGCCGGGAGGTGATTCAATCCATCCCTATCGAAGAGAATCGCTTTGGGTTCGAGCCGGAAATCACGGTCAAAGTTGCTAAACGGCGATTGCGAATCTACGAGGTCGGCATCAGTTACTGGGGTCGCACCTATGAAGAAGGAAAGAAAATTGGATGGAAAGATGGTGTGCGGGCCTTGTGGTGCTTGCTGAAATATTCCATCAAGGAGCCGGTGAAAGCCGTCGAATCTACGTCGCAATCTGCACAGATCGAGGAACGAAGCCAGAAATTGGCAGCCAGCGAAACTAGGCAGCCTAACGAGCGCCGGGGCTAACCCGCCGCCGTAGACCGGACGTGTTGCGGGATGATGGCTGGCTGCCTTGGTTTGCCTTCGAAACACCGGGAGGCGTCTGGTGACTAAAATTCAACGCCTTCCGGGCTGCACGTGTGTCGTTCGACTTCGGCGCTCCAGCATGCGCCGTTTTGTTGCTCTGGTCTTTGCTCTTCGTCCCTGCCGATTTAGCGGTGTCGCGCTCGAGCTTGTTAAGTTGGTCATCGACACCCGTTTTTGTGCCCGGCTTGGGATCTGGCGCTATAAGCGCATGGCGGGGACCTGTGGCCTTGATCGAGGGCATCGGCCTTGCTTTAGTGCGGTGGCCGGTAGCTGGTCTTGGGTTCTGAGCGAACCCGGCGAGAACCGCTACTCCCAGCCCTAAGCAAATCACAGAAAATCGCTTCATATGGAAGATGCCCCTTACCTACACAGTCCCACTCTTTATGATACTCGCTCGCACAGCCGGTTTTAAAGATGAATGTCGCCATAGGTGCAGGTCCTGTTGCTGGTAGGCCTGCTCGAACTCGGCGCCGAACTCCGAGCCGCCGTCGGAGCCTGTATAGAAACTCGCAACGCGTGTCCGATAGTTCAATTACGCGGACACGATCTTACTGTTCCAGCCGCCTCTTGAACGACGGCAACAGAAGCGCGAGGACCGCGGCGACTCCAATGATTTCTCGGGCGAATAAACTCTCTCCGGTTCGATAAATCATATAAATCATAGGCACAAATGTGCCTCCCGCGCAACGACGGGAAAACGTCGGGATCGCGGCACACCGTGACACTTTCTTTCGGCCGCTGCTCGAGATTCGTCCTAGAGACATGATCACCCTGGCGAGTCTTCACCAGGAAAAACAACCTTCGGTGCCTTGAGGCAAACTTGTTGTTTGACCCTTTTTCGAACTATTCACGCGATTGGGTTCATTCTGCTTGGGCACATTCGGATACCTTCGGATATAAAGCATTTCTAGAGGTGCACTCTTATGAGCCTTTGCGTCCGACGCTTGTTGATTCTAAAGAGGGTTGTTGGGTTCGTTTCGCAAATCTGGCGTCTACCGGTGACCTGATGGTATGGACCCGGCCTGGCGAGTAGCAGTCTGCTACCGTCGAGGCAGGAGGGTTCCATGGCCATTAGGTCAATATCGGCTGGCTGAATCACCAAATCCTTTGAAAATAAGCCGTGTTTTATGGTATCCCGCGAGGAATTTTTCTTACCAGAGGCAGTGCTCGGCGGTTGATTGTTCTGCGTTTCAGGCGATTGGCTTGGATCATTCGTTCCGAAACTGCAGGTCTTTCAGAACAATCCTTTGGCGGAGCGTCTTGCGTATCCATAGTTCCCCCTGATAGGGATTTGCAGTTCCCCCTGATAGGGATTTGCGCCCGCATCAGGGGTACAGACGCATTTTCATTTTAGCGCACTGGCTAGTAAATTCCATTTACTAGCTGGATTCCGCAATGGGAGATGCGAAAAGCTTTGAGAGATTACTGCTGATTGTATTTTTCTCACACACATTTTGAACGTGCCATTTTTCTTTTACTCCAATCCCGCCAGCACACCAATTATTTCGATACTGTTTGCTTTTTCCCGGCCCTCTCCTTGGCCCATCTGGCCATAACCGCCTTTCGTGCAATTTTCATAGCCAACGATTTGACCGGACGCTATGACGGGGCGTGTTTATTCTTTATTCTTTGCGGCCGACGAAGCGCTGTAGGAATTTGGACCCTTCTTTTTGATATGTCCTCATTGCGGCCTGTAAAAAGACTTCACATATCTGCGCCACACTCCTGCCTTCCCGCGCAGCGATAGCTTCTAAGCTCTCCTTCAAATCTGAGCGTACTCTAAAGCTCAACCTAGTATCTTTTGCCATTGGCGCGAATTCTACCACCCCAATGCACGCTGCTTTTCTCGCGGTACACTCCTTGACAACCTTGGATCTGATGTGTCATCCTATGGGTGACATTTGTTCCCATTGGATGCGAAGCGATGTCACGAAATTCCATTCGGCTAAACATTAGACTCGCCAAGAAATTGTGGGGTGAAATCTCTCACTCTAGTCTGCAAAATCTCGTCGGGTTGATCGAGGTTCATGCTCTGTCCGTCGCGTCGGGCGACCTGCTCTATCTGCGAAGCGGGTGGTACGTCACGCACTCGGGATTGTTAGCCTTGGCGCGCCGCAATCGCTGCGCTGGCATTCACGTCCAGCTCCTGGCGAAGTTCTGCGACCCATCGGCTCGCCGTTGGGCATTTCGGGCGACTGTTTACAAAACCAGGAACTGTCGAGGTTTCGTCGGCTATGGGGATGCTGATCCTTCCAATGTTTCACCACTCATGAAGGGCGCCGAAATGCGTGTGGCCGAAACTAGGGCCGTAAGTCGCGCGCTCCGCAAAGCGTATGGAATCGGCATCTGCTCGGTCGAGGAGATCGGTTCTGTTGCCGAGCCGGAATCCTATCGGCAAGTGAGCAAGATTCCGCCGCAACCTGCCAATGGAGACTACGGTGGGCCTAAGGTCCGCGATCGGCTTTGCCAAATCATCCGCCACCATCAACTTGACCCGAATCTGGTGAAGGCCTACGCCATGAATTTTTGCGGCGTCACGGCCCTGCGTGAAGCCACCCGCGAGCAGATCGAAAACTTTGTCGCTCATTTAGCCGATTGGGCTGAGAAAGATAGAAACGGCCTGCTCTGCCAGCTCAACAGCTATATGTCACCGGAACAAGGTGCAGAATGAGGCGTTATTTCGAAAGCCTCCGCCGAGCAGATCGATCCGCCATTGAGTCCGTCCCGGATGGATTATTCCTCGTCCGAGTGGTTCGAGTCGAGTACCGCTGGCAGGCGCGGAAGTCGTATTACCAGATCCGCTTCGCAGTTCTCGAGCCCAAGCATCTAGCCGGATGCTTGATCTCTGGCCGCCTCTACTGCACCGCCAGGGCTATGTGGAAACTGACCTGGTTCCTGCGCGACTTCGGCTACGACACCGAGCTGTTGGGAAAAGATGAAATCGATGACCAGGCGCTGGTCGGCCTGCAGGGTGTAGTGAAAATAAGTCATGCCATCGTGCATGGTATCTCCGTCCTCAACCTCGACGGATTCGCACCTCTTAGTCGCTGGAAGGAACTCTCGCCTATAGCCGTGGACGATCCTCCCGAATCGGAGGTCGCCTCATGATCTATAGCTATACCCAGATCAGCCAATATCTGACCTGCCCGCGCCGCTACCGACATCGCTTTCTCGATGGCTGGCAGGAGAAAGACACCCGAGCAGCCATGCTCTTCGGGCGCGCCTTTGAACGCGCTTTGGCCGCCTACTTTCTGCGCGAAGACGCGGCGGCTGTGCTGTTTCAGGAATGGAAGCTCTGTCACGATCAGAAGCTCGAGTACTCGCATGGGAATACCTGGGACCGCATGCTCGAGCAAGGCATTCAACTGCTCAATCGCTTCTGCCAGGACGATCGCGTCCGCATTCGTCAGCCCCGCCGCAACCTGCAGCTCAAGTTTGTCCGGCCGCTTTCGGGCCAAAACGAGTTCGTGGCGTACATCGATGCCATCGGACAGTTGGACGACCGCGGCTGTCTGCTGGAGTGGAAGACCACTTCGAGCCGCTACCCGGAAAAACCGGATGGATTGTTAGCCTTAGACCCGCAGCTGATTTGCTACTCCTGGATCACTGGCGTTTCCGAAGTCGCCCAGGTGGTCTTTGTGCGCAAGCGCCTGGTCGAGATCCAATACCTGCACACCACTATCACAGATGAGCAGCGCCGCGAGTTCGGGCAGCTGGTTGAATCGACCATCCGGCAGATCGAGTCGGCTCAGTTCCTGCCCCACAGCGGCATCCGCTTCCCGCAGAACCCGTGCAGCAGCTGTCCCTATATCGGGCTTTGTCTCGGACGGCAGGAGTTGGTCGAGGCCGCCCTCATCCGGCGGCCAGGAGCAGAACAGCTTGATTGGCTTGACGAGCTTCATTACTAGAGATCCGCCTATGCTGCCCAAATTGAATCGCAAGCGGGCCCGTTTCGTGCTGACCAAGATTGATGAGATCTTAGCCTGGGAGCAGCGCAAGGAAGCGGAGAAAGATACCAGGTTTGTCGAGCTGGGACGATATCTGTGCGAAGTGCGGGCCGGGCAGTACTGGCGGCTGGAGAACCTGGGGTCGTTTGATGAATTCCTGGAGCGGCGGTTTCCGGAATCCAGACGAAAGGCCTATTACCTGATGTCGATTCACGAACACCTGCCGCCGCAGATGAGACGGGAGCTAAAGCAGGTGGGTTGGACGAAAGGGCTGGAGCTGGCAAAGCTGGCGAGGAGGAGGGATGGGCAGGAGTTCGATTGTGCAACCTGGTTGCACAAGGCTCGCGAGATGCCAAAAGACGAGTTCCGGCGAGAGGTGGAGAAGGAGCTGACCGGGAAAGAAACCGAGCCCTGGGAGATCGTGTATTTCAAACTTTACAAGAGCCAGATCCCGGTCATCGAGCAGGCGCTGGAGACAGCGGCTCTGATGCTCGGAACCGATAAATCCCGCGGCTACTGTCTGGAGATGATCTGTGCGGATTTCCTGGCGGGAGCGAATTTGGACAACGGTGATCCTAATGTGCTCCTGCGTGCGCTTTCTCGGTTTTTCCAGTTTCTCCCGGGGGACCAAAGGCAAGCTTTTGCGCAGTTGGTTACCGAGAAGATTCAATGAGTCAAACTATTGGGAAACAGGCACCGATCAGGCTAGAAGATGAAAATTACGGGGAGCTCTGCAAACAGATACTGCGGCGAGATGGCTGGCGATGCCAGCTGTGCGGCTCGATGACAAATCTGGAGATCCATCACAAGCGGTTCCGCAGCCGCTCTGGTGAAGACAATGCGCACAATCTGATTACCCTCTGCCACGATTGTCACGCTTCCACCCACATCCCGATTTCAACCGTGCAACTGGGATTTCGGAATTAGATTCGTCTGCCATAGCGGTGCCACATTGTTGCTGGTGTTGTGGTCGTCGAATGCATTCGGGCGACCCCAGAAATTGGTAAACACCTCGATGTGCTGGCATACAGGGCCGGACATGACTTCGAGAAAGAAGAATTCCCCGCCTGCACGACAACTCCGAAATTTTTCTTTACCCGAGATGAATTGCTTGGACTTGTTGCGTTGCTGCAATGATTCTTGCCGCATGAAGTCGCGCTGATTCGTCGAGTTAGCAGACGCCACCCCAAAAATCGGTTGACACCTGGACGATGTCATCTTGGGATCAAGCCGTTGTATTACCTACAGCCTGTGTCTAAAATCTTTTGAACTGGATTTCCCATTTGAATCTGACTTACTGACCGTATGGTGACCTCAACTTGGATTCTTACTTTCCTGATGGATCCCGGTGCAACAAGACCGGAGCGCTTCGCCCCGGTTGCACGTATACCTGCCACTGGACTCGGCATCATCGAAGAGGTATTGGCTCCGTAGATCTTAATGGATAGAGTCCTCTTTCCCTTTTTGAGCCGCAAGGGAATCCCGGTGTGCTGACGCAAAACCGCACTAGTTTAGTTTTAGTGCGTGGTCGTGGTGGCCGAGGCCTTGCAGTTGTTGGTCTCGTTGGTTTCTGAAACGAGTTTTGTGTCATCCGAGCACGCCAGCAAAAAATACGTCCCGCTCGGCAGCGTGGACGGGACGGTGATGGAGGCGTTGCCGCTGGACGTTGCTGCGGGTGCGAGCGAAGGTACCGAGCGATTACCCGTCAGGAGGATGCTGCTGGTGGTCTTCGAGGTCGTCGTGGACAGATAATAGCGCGTGGTCGAAGCTGCCGCAGTCACATTGCCGATGTTCTGCACGGTGTCGGTGATGGAGAATGTGCCACCCGGGGTTACAGTGGTGGGCGGATTACTTACAACGGTTTCGACGAGATCCGGACCGCTCACTGTGACCTGCGTGGCCGAAGCCTTGCAGTTGTTGCTCTCGTTTGTTTCTGGGACCACGAGAGTGTAGTCGGCGCAGGCCAGCAGGAAATAGGTTCCGCCTGCCGTACCCGCACTGACCGTCACGGTCACAGTGCCGCTTGAGGTGGCGCTGGAGGCCAGCGAGGGCACAGCGCGGCTGCCAGTCAGCAGACGAGCGCCGCTCTTCGAGGTCGTGGTGGAGAGGTAGTAGCGCGTGGTCGAAGCTGCAGCCGCCGCACTGCCGATGTTCTGCACGCTGTCGGTGACAGAGAAGCTGCTGCCGTCCAGAACAGTTGCGGGCGGATTGGTCACGCTAGTCTCGGTCAGGTCGGGTCCGGAGACGGTTGTCTTGGTCGTCGAAGCCTTGCAGTTGTTGCTCTCGTTTGTTTCTGGGACCACGAGAGTGTCGTCGGCGCAGGCCAGCAGGAAATAGGTTCCGCCTGCCGTGCCCGCACTGACCGTCACGGTCACAGTGCCGCTTGAGGTGGCGCTGGAGGCCAGCGAGGGCACAGCGCGGCTGCCAGTCAGCAGACGAGCGCCGCTCTTCGAGGTCGTGGTGGAGAGGTAGTAGCGCGTGGTCGAAGCTGCAGCCGCCGCACTGCCGATGTTCTGCACGCTGTCGGTGACAGAGAAGCTGCTGCCGTCCAGAACAGTTGCGGGCGGATTGGTCACGCTAGTCTCGGTCAGGTCGGGTCCGGAGACGGTTGTCTTGGTCGTCGAAGCCTTGCAGTTGTTGCTCTCGTTTGTTTCTGGGACCACGAGAGTGTCGTCGGCGCAGGCCAGCAGGAAATAGGTTCCGCCTGCCGTGCCCGCACTGACCGTCACGGTCACAGTGCCGCTTGAGGTGGCGCTGGAGGCCAGCGAGGGCACAGCGCGGCTGCCAGTCAGCAGACGAGCGCCGCTCTTCGAGGTCGTGGTGGAGAGGTGGTAGCGCGTGGTCGAAGCTGCCCCAGTCACATTGCCAATGTTCTGCACGCTGTCGGTGACAGAGAAGCTGCTGCCGTCCAGAACAGTTGCGGGCGGATTGGTCACGCTAGTCTCGGTCAAGTCGGGTAAGCCGGGAAGCGGGAGTAGTCCATACACGATGAGGCTATTCTGGGTTCCGACAAATACCTTTCCATCGGCAGCAATAGGAGTTGCGAAATGAGCCAGCGGTGGCAAGGTGTCTCGGCCATTCGCAGCTTGGTTGCTGGTGTACAGAGTCTGCAACGTAATCGCGTCCATCGCCCACAGGTCCCTCGCTCCATTGATGAACCAGAGAATCCCATGGGAATTTCCATTGGCCGTAATAATGGCGTGGCCTCCGCCGCCAATCCTGATGGACTGCGCGGAAGGCGGATTTACGAGCGCACCATTGCTAAGCGTGTAGGCGAATACCGGGCTGGACTGACCGGTGAAATATACGGTGTTGTTCCAATAAACAGGCGTACCGCTTTGTCTGCCAGCGCCCTGGGGTATTTCCTGCACAATCTGCGTGTCCCCGGTAGTGCAATTCGAACATAGCTGGCCCATGCTATCTCGGTTCAAAAGATAGATTGTGCCTTCTTTACCTTCAGCGACCGCTTCATGTGGATATGGCCCCGGCTGGTCTGGCAAAATAAGAACGCCATCGTTCAGGTCCAAATCCTTGTCGGAGAGGTATTGATAATTGTAGGGAGTGAACCAGTCAGCTAAGGCGAGAGAGGTTCCCGTTTGGCTAAGCTTCAACACGCTGATTGACAGGTTCGTGCCGGCTGCATAGAAACCTTCTGAAGTTTCAGCGTAGATATTTCCGTCGCCGTCGGCGGAAAGACCTGCACCCTTTTGCCATATGGAAGCGAGGATTTTGCCAGGCTCGGCGGTATACGCACCTTCCTGCTGCAGGGTGGTCGCGTTATAAGAAAGCACCCATCCCTGGCTGTAGTCATTACAGCAATTAGAGCCAAAGGCGATATAGATATGGCCATTGGCCAGCAGCAGCCCCGGCCGATTCATTTGGTAGAGGTCCGCAAAAGTGGTAGTGATCCCGTTTAGAGTGTAGGTCGCGGCTATCGTAGTCGGACCACCGAACTTTTCCAGCCCGCTGGTGACATCGAGCGCATGGAGCCGATGGATTACATTGCCGTTCTCATAGGTCTCTGCGACCAGGTAGAGGGTGCCGGTTACAGGATCGATTACCGGAGTCGAGACGATGCCTACCTCGGCCCATCCAGTGGTTCCTGAATCCTTCTTCACAGTCGCCGGAACCGACGTCGCGCCCGCGGGGCTGTAAGTCAAGATGCTGGTCATCCACAAGGGCGAGGTATTGGCGCTGTCAGCATCGAATGCGTAGACGCTGTCATGCATAGTGGCCACGTACACGACGTTGTGCACACCTTGCCCAAGAACGTTTACGCTCGGAAGGTATAGTGGATGTCCTACGACGAAACCATCAACCGGCAAGGTAGTTAGTTTCCCGAAACTGGCGCTGTTTACATTCGATGGAGTGAGCACGGTCTCGCTCGTATTTGCGCTCGTCCGCGCATTGTCATAGTGCCAGGTTGTGACTGAGGTTTGGGCCAGCAGGTGCACCCGGGGGGCAAGGAACAATGTCAGCAGCAAAACTGACAAAAAACGGACTATGCAAAAGTTTGCACAGAAGGCGAATGATGCAGGCCGCCATTTGGCGGCGGCCAGTTCAGTTGTGATCTCGCACGTGCGAGCGACATTACTATTCCAGGACGGCCGCATGCGTAATCTCCAGCTACCGGTGCAAACCAAAATAGCATCTTTCCGAGCTGGCAATTAATCGACTTATAGGGTATACGACGTTGCCATCCCCAAAGAGTTCCGCCTTTAGCCATGGTGAGCAATTTTGGAACCAAGCTACGCAATGTCGTCGTATGGAAGTAATGGCGGGTCGGTCTGTATTCCGCGCGCTTGACCTTGATGCCGGGCGAGTAGAAGCTGCGGGCCTGTCTTGAGATCGAAGTCAAAGAGGCGGACGTTATCAACGACTTTGGCCGCATTAGGGTGACCGAGTCCAATTATAACCGGCAGTTCCATGAAACTTCGTCCTGAAAGCACACTACTGGTATGCGGACCGACCGGTCCAGCCCAGATCGCACCCGAGTATCTGCGCGGCGTCAAAGCGAATTTTGCTTGAGAACGGCGTAGAACCTTCCGACACTGAACCTGTCAACTCTCGACTATAATCTTCTGTGCCAAGTTCGCTTGCGTTGAGCGAACCGAGAGGACTTGAAATCTGCAACTTCTTGCGCATTTTGAAAGGCAAGCCGGCGGATACACATCGATTGAAATGTAAATTACGCAATATCAGCAACTTACGAACAGGTTTAATGACGGAATTACAGATTCT
>Ga0209156_10003173_pt1 | contig 12519 bp, 10 predicted proteins | sample GraSoiAngelo_124_FD_185881 | JGI IMG/M metagenome (GOLD analysis project Ga0209156, IMG submission 185881) | Grasslands soil microbial communities from the Angelo Coastal Reserve, California, USA - 14_0927_05_20cm (SPAdes) (version 2) | ecosystem: Environmental > Terrestrial > Soil > Grasslands...
CGATCGAACGTGTGCGCGAACTGGATTGCCCCGTGGTAAAAGGCAATCACGACGAGGAAGCAACGCTGTCTGCGTCCTCGGAACGTTTCAATGAATTAGCCGAGCGCGCCATCGAGTGGACCCGAGACAATTTGACGGATCAGGACAAGGAATGGTTGCGCGGCCTACCGTTACAAAAGCAGGTGCACGATTTTACGATCGTGCACGCCACACTCGATACGCCCGGGCAATGGGGCTACGTTTTTAACAACCTCGACGCCGTCGCGAGTTTCACGTATCAGCGCACCGCCGTCTGTTTTTTCGGCCACACGCATGTGCCCATGGTATTTATTCGGGGCCAGAGCGGCGTGCGGCAGGAAAGGAAAGAGCACGTTCGCATCGAGCCTGGCAGGAAGTATTTCATTAACGCCGGAAGCGTGGGGCAACCACGCGACGGTAACTGGCGCGCGGCGTACTGCATTTACGATGTTGAGAGCAATCTGGTCGAACTGTTGCGGGTAAAATACAATCTGGCGACCGCGCAAAAGAAGATTGCTAAAGCCGGTCTGCCGCAGCCCCTCGCCGAGCGGCTTGCAATTGGACGCTGATGCGGCACCACTCAATTCGCGACAGGTTTCCTCCGTTGCGCCAGAACAAACTCTGCCAGCGGCAAGTCGCGTGGATAAGTGATCTTGAAATTGAAATCATCGTTGAGAACGAGCGTGATCTTTCGACCGAGTCGCTCAAGTGCTGAGACCTCATCGGTCACCAAAATGTTTTCCGCGTAAACAGCGCGGTAGGCTTCATCGATCAACGCGCGCTCAAACATTTGTGGCGTTTGCATGGCGTAAAGTTCTTGGCGATCCACCGAGCCTGTGACGACAAGATCGGCATCTGCGCGTTTTAATGTGTCGTTGATCGGCTCAGCCAGAGCGGCAGCGCCATGGATCTGACACTGCTGGAACAGGCGTTCGATCTGCTTCGGAGTAACCAGCGGGCGCGCGGCGTCGTGCACGGCGACATATCGTGCAGCGGATTCCAGATGATCCAGCCCGGCGCGCACGGAGTCCTGTCGGCACTTTCCGCCCCGAATGATCGATCGAACCTTTTTGAAATTTTCATCGCGCACGATCGTTTTGATTTCATCGTGTCGATCTTCGCGCGCGACGACAACAATTCCATGGACAGAGTTGGCGCGCTCAAATGCGCGTATTGTATGAGCGATGACTGGTTTGCCGGCAATCGAGGCAAACAATTTATCGAAACCCATGCGGCGGCTGTCCCCAGCTGCGACAATGATGGCCGTTAGCATGAGCGAAAAAAGAAACGCCCAACGCCCAACGCCCAACGCCCAATCTTAAATCCGAATCGGAAGAATTCGGTGTTAGTTGTCAGGTGTTCCGCGTTCGACGTTTTCCTCACTGTAGTTGCTTCTGCACTTCAGCGCTCAGCGTCTTGCCATCCGCGCGACCGGCGACTTTCGCCTGCAACGCTTTCATCACGGCGCCCATCTGCGCCTTTGATGTGGCGCCGACTTCCGCAATCGTTTCACGCACTACCTTGACCAACTCATCGTCTGTCATCGCCTGCGGCAAATACGCATTCAAAATCGACAACTCTTCTTTCTCTCTGCTGGCCAGTTCGGCGCGTCCGCCTTTTTCGAAGCTTTCGATCGAATCCTGGCGTTGCTTGACTTGCTTCCGAATGACCTGCGCGGCTTCGGCGTCACTCAGTTCGGCTTCTGGTCCTGATTTTGCAATCGCAGCGTACTTCAAAGCTGATTTGAGCATTCGCAAGACGCCAAGCTTCGTGGTGTCCCGGGCACGCATGGCTTCTTTCAAATCCAAATCAATGCGCTGTGAAAGATCCATCTTCTGAGGCTACGGCAATGATGCTCCTCCGCAACACTGTCGCAATGAATCGGCGGTCGCAGACCGCCACGACGAGAATCGCCTAACGAATAGTCACCACGCCAGCTTCTATCTCATCGCGTTGCGGTTCAGGAATCGGCCGGGATTTGGCCGGCGGGATTTCCAGCCAGCCTGCTTCATCAAAGAACCACGAGCGGCGTTCTAGTTTAACAAAAATAGCGGACGCAGATGAAAAACTGGAGACCGGAATGGTGAGTTGGCCCGCGTCCCAAGACAAAAAGCGCCGGTTCAGTCATACGCATGGCTTTGGGAGCGAGCCGCAGCGCTACGCGAAGCGAATGAGGCAACCTGAAAACTGAAGTAGTCGAGCCATCGGCAATGGTCTCGTCGCGCACCCCAAGTTTGACCAGCCGCTCCGGCCGGCCGGCGTATGCGAGAAATCGTTTTCGCGATAATTTGAGCTGCGTTTTGTGGCAGCGAATCGCCCGCAGCTTGGTTGCTGCTTCGCGATGGGATTGGCAGATCGTCTTTGAACGATCAAAGAACGCGGAGCTCCTGCCGTGAACGACATAACTCCAGACAGCCATTCGGCCTGCCGCCATCGCGTCTGAAAAGGATTCGCTAAGGACCAGACGAAGCATTACCGCAAGCGCGCTATGGTCGGGATGCGTATCACAAATCGACGGCACCAGAAGATCCGTCGGTCTCCAATCAGCAATGATTGCTGCAAGGAGCTCAAGCGCAGATTGACCATCGCATATTAACAAGGCGGTCAATTTTTGATCGGGTAATCCCAGAAAACGTGTGGCCGAACCGTTCACGCCCAGAACACGCAATGCCTTGAGCGCTTCTGTACGGCGCAACCTTCCCCAGCGCCTGCGGTCGGTTGCGTTCAGACGCCACTTGCGTTCGAGCACGCGTTGCGGCCAGGGATTATCGTCGCCGTCTGTAACATAAACGACGTGAACCGCTGCACCGGCGCGCACTGCTCGTTGCAGAAGAACGCTGCACGCAAGCGATTCATCGTCCGGATGCGGTGCGAACAGCAACAGGCGAGAACCCGAAGTAAAAGCTGGAACCAGCACGGCTAAGTCTTCTAGCAGAAGCGCAGCCAAACGCAATGCCGGAAACTCCTACCATTTTGGCCGCCGCGGGAAGTATTTCTCTGGGAGAAAATTCCGATCCACTGCCCGGGCCCAGAGAGCAGCCAGTTGTGTTCGCGATGACGTTTGCACAAAAGTGTGTTCGCCAGGTGCGAGAAAACGCGCACCCTCATATGGCGTCCCGTCGAGCGTTCCCGTTACCGGGCCATCGCGTGCGATAATCTTGTAAGGCGCTGGAATCACAACTTCAAACTCCATCCGCCTGCCGTCGGTTGGAGAGGGTCTCAAGAACCTTCCCACTACCCTCAAGTCGTTGCCGACAGAAATATAATTTTTCCAGATAAATTGCTTCGCCCTGAGTGGCATCCTCCCCTTCATTGCTGCGACGCAGGCACGGGTTTCAACTGCTCGCGCAGCGGCGTTGTCGACCACAAGGTGGCGCGCGAGACGCTCTAACATGATTGATTCGGTAACGGGCCAAAAGCAGCGTTGCCGAAAGATAGTTTCGCCTTTGCAATCCAGAACGTAGTCGCCGGGATCGGTCAATTTCAAAACGCCGCGAAGCAAACCTGTCTCGAGTCGGGCACGATCAATCCAGAACGGCCGACTTGCGATGAGCAGAATCAATTCCAGTAAAGCGACAAACGCCGGCAACGGAATGCGGCGGAAATAACGCCCGATACGCGAGTCGTATCTCGCGAAGTACGGCGAAATGGCCAGCAAACCTCCGCTGACGAGGATGAATGCCAGAGGATAATATGGAAGATCATCCTGACGCGTGAGCAGATTCCAAAAGCTGTACAGAGCGGGCGCATAGAAGCCACAGACGAGAAAAATGAACCCGCGCCGAAATGCTAACGCTGGCTCAGGAGCTGCGCGAACGATTAGCCGCGCGGCGTAAATCACAAACGGGAAAACGATGGGAAAAATAAAGATCCACCAGGCTGGATGATTTTTACGACTAAGATGCGGAAGAAGGTTGTGAAGAAAATTGCAATAATAAAACTCGCGCCACACACCGCCGAGAGCGAACGCGGCCGCGATGATTCCAGGAACTAAGAAGGTTGTGAAGAAAAAAGCCGTCGTACAACGCGCCAGATGTGGCCATGATTGACCCAGCTTTTTTCTCCCCACCAGAAAGAGCGCAATCGATGCGCCGACCAGGAGCGCAAGTAGCAACAAAAACGATTTCATGGACACTGAAGCAAAACCCGAGCAAAAGCCCGGCCTTCAAAGCTCGAGGTACTGTCAGCCTTCCACTGACAAGCGTAAGCACGCACAGAAGCCATAGCGGCGCCCAGAGGTTGTCGGTCCGAAACTCGAACGAGGCGAAATGATACTTGGTAAAAAGACCGGTCAGAATGATCGCCCACACGCCAGCGCGCCGTGAGAAAAGTATTTCGCCAATTCGGTAAGTGCACCACGCTCCGACAAAATACATCGGCAACAGAATGAAACGCATCCAGTAAAGAATAGTCGCCCGGTCGCCGATCAGTCCGAAAATCGGCGCAAACATTATTTGGAAAAGAGGCATGTGATTATCGAACACATCGCGGTATTGGACAAAGCCGCGCGCCCACGCCCAGATCACGTGCATATGCTGCGACTCATCGCTGTCGAAGCGGTAGTGAGGCATGTTTGCCAGCTTAAGCGCGATCATCAGCGCGAAAAGAACTGCGGCAGCCGCGAACTCCGCCGGCCCGGACATGCCAAAGTAATCGGCGCAGCGTTGCGCGAGCGATCTGCGGCGCAAGGGTGCAGGTCGACTTGTCGATGTTGTAGATTCCAGCGCCATCTAGACTTGATTCCCAGCGAGACTAACCGTGCGCAGTAATTTTCTCAGCGCACTTCCGCACCGACTCCGCGTCACTCACGGACATCACGTCTGCGTCTTTGCGTGCGCGCCGCAATAAACCAGCCAGCACACCGCCCGGCCCCAGCTCGATGAAAAAATCGCAGCCAAGTCCTGCTAGCCGCTCCTCGCAATCGAACCATCGCACCGTTCCCGTAACCTGATCCAGCAGGGTCTGACGAATTTCAATCGGCGTTTCAACTTCTCGACCAGTCACGTTGCTAATCACAGGAAATCGCGGCGGCTGCACCGTAACGTGCTGAAGTGCCGCCCCCAACCTTTCATAGGCAGTTTCCATCAAACGCGAATGATACGCGCCGGCGACATTGAGCAGCGTCGCGCGGCGAATCCCATATTCCCTCGCCACGCCGACTGCCGCTTCCACTTTCGCCAGCTCACCCGAGATGACGATCTGGCCGGGCGCATTGATGTTCGCAATATCGACGTCTTCATCCGCGGCAAGCTGGCGCACCACGTTTTCATCTGCACCGATCATCGCCGCCATTGCTCCTTTTGTGGCCGCGCAAGCTTCATCCATCAATTCGCCGCGTCGCTGCACAAGCTTCAGGCCGCTCGCAAAATCAAAAGCGCCAGCCGCCGCGTGAGCGGTGATCTCCCCTAACGACAATCCGGCTGCGCCGCCAATCGGAAAATTGCCCGCCAGCTCGCGCAGGACCGATAAGCACGCGAGTCCGTGAACGAAAAGTGCCGGCTGGCAGTTTGAAGTCTTCGTCAATTCTTCGATCGGACCGTTCCACGCGATTTGGCTTAACTTCCGCTCGAGAATTTCGTCCGCTTGCTGAAACAAATCCGCCGCGGTAGGAAACTGCTCGGCGAGATCGCGCCCCATACCGACGCTTTGCGCGCCCTGACCTGCGAAAAGCAGTGCGATTTTTTTGGGCATAGCGAGTTGTAGTTAACGCGAGGCCTGGGAGCTTGCGAGCGAAAGTTCTGGGGAGCGCACGCGTGTCGAAGTGCTGGTTGCGGCATTCTGCCGCAACGAACTTTCCGTTGCCGCCAGATAAACTCGTTTTGGCCGCGGACTACAAAGTTCGCGATGGCAGAATGCCATCGCCAGCACTCTGCAAGCGTGCGCTCCCCAGAATTATCTTGCGCGCGATGGTTCACGCGGCAGCGTAGATCAACTGGTCCTATGCCATTTACGGTGCGCGAAATTGAATCGCCTGACCCGGTCACGCGAGTGGCCGCGGCCGATGCAGCGTTGCATCTCGAGAGCGACGACATCGGCGAGAAGATGGTGCTTAACATGGGGCCGTCGCATCCGGCCACGCACGGCGTTTTGCGCCTCGTGCTCGAGCTCGATGGGGAGATCATTACCAAGGCCACTCCGGACATTGGTTTTCTCCATCGCGGCAACGAGAAAATCGCCGAGAACATGCAATACAATCAGTTTGTCCCGTACACCGACCGGCTCGATTATCTCGCGCCGCTTTCGAACAACGTGGCGTACGCGCTCGCGGTGGAAAAATTGATGGGCTGGGAAATCCCGCCGCGTGGAAAAGCGATTCGCAACATTTGCTGCGAAACCTCGCGCATTTCTTCGCACCTGCTTGGACTTGGTTCGATGGCACTCGATCTCGGCGCGATGACGGTGTTCCTCTACACATTCACCGAGCGCGAAAAACTCTATAATCTTTTCGAGCTCCTCACCGGCGCGCGTTTTACGACTTCTTACACACGCGTAGGCGGACAAATCCGCGACTTGCCCGAGCGTTTCATCCCACAACTGAAAAAATTCCTCGACGATTTCGAGCCGAGCCTGAACGAGTGCGACAGGTTGCTGACCCGGAACAAAATTTTCGTCGATCGAACGAAAGACATCGGCGTTATCTCAAAAGATCGTGCGATTGCTTATGCGCTCTCCGGCCCAATTCTGCGCGGGAGCGGAATCGAACACGATTTGCGCCGCAAACATCCATATCTCGATTACGACAATTATGATTTCGATGTTGTGATCGGAAGTGCGGGCGACTGTTACGATCGTTATCTGGTGCGGATCGAGGAAATGCGCCAAAGCGTGCGGATCTTGCGACAGGTGATCGATAAACTGCCCGACGGACCGATCAATGTCGCTGACTGGAAAAACATGACGCCACCCAAATCACGCGTGATGACGAAAATGGAGGAGTTAATTCATCATTTCATTGTGGTAACGGAAGGACTCGACGCGCCGCCTGGGGAGGTTTATTTCGCAGCGGAAAATCCGAAGGGCGAGCTTGGCTTTTACATTAACAGCAGAGGCGGCGGCGTGCCGTATCGGTTAAAAATTCGCGCGCCATCGTTTGTGAACCTCAGCATCCTGCCAGAGCTTCTGCCCGGATGTATGGTGAGCGACGTGCCGGCAGTGCTCGGGAGTCTGGACTTCGTCATGGGCGAATGCGACAGATGAAGGGAGGAATGACGAATGTCGAATGAGCGAATGACGAAGGAAATCAAAATGACGAGTGAGCAAGGGACGAAAGAACCTTCCCACAGGATAGCGTCATTCGGGCTTCGTCATTCATTCGTCATTTTTTCGGCCACGCGCCTCTTGCTTGTGATTCTGATCGCGTTCTGCGTTTCCTGTTCCGGCAAACGCATCACGAAGGCGAACGTAGATCAGGTGACAGAAGGCATGTCGAAGAAACAGGTGGAATCGATCCTGGGCCCGCCCACTTCTCTTACCACTGAGGATTTCGTGATCATGAAAAAAACGACCTACGTTTATCGCCAGGACAAAGACACGGTCACAATCGTTTTCAAAGACGATAAAGTGCAGTCTAAAGACAGCACATTATCCAATTAATCGACCACTTTCGGTGGACTCGACGAGCATAGCTGTTCCCGCAGAGCTGGAACGGAAAATGGACGAAGCGATCGCGCGCTATCCGAGCGATCACCGGCGAAGTGCGGCCATGCCGCTGTTGCATTTGTGGCAGGAACACTTCGGATTCATCAGCGACGAGGCCGTGCCATGGATCGCTGAGAAGCTGGGCTTGCAACCCATCAATATTTTTGAGCTGGTCACCTTTTATCCAATGTTTCGCCAGAAGCCGGCTGGCAAAACTCACATTCGCGTCTGCCGCACACTCAGTTGCGCGATGGCTGGCGGTTTCGAGCTGATGGAAAATTTGTGTGCGAGCCTTAAAATCCAGCGCCCGCCTGATGGCGATGGAATGCACAATCCCATTACTGTTAGCGCAGATGGAAACTACAGCGTCGAGTTTGTTGAATGCCTGGCAAGCTGCGGCACCGCGCCCGTCTGCATGATTGGCGAACAGCTACATGAGCAAGTCAATCCAAGTTCGATTGGGGATGTCCTCCGAAATCAAACATCAAACATTAAACATCAAACAGCCCCTCACCCTCTCGAACACCGGTTAATTTACAAAAGCATCGGACGCACGGATTGGACAACCGACATCGATTGTTACCTGCGCGATAGCGGTTACGAACAGTTGAAGCAAGCGCTGACCATGTCGCGCAGTGACATTGTCAATAAAGTCAAAAACTCTGGCCTTCGCGGCCGTGGCGGAGCCGGATTCTCCTGCGGTCTGAAATGGAGCTTCATCAAACCGGACGAAAAGCGGCCGGTCTATTTGATTTGCAACGCCGATGAATCGGAGCCGGGCACCTTCAAGGATCGCTACATCATTCACGAAGACCCGCATCAGCTGCTGGAAGGAATCTTGATTTCGTGTTACGCGCTCAATGCGCGCACGGCTTACATCTACATACGAGGCGAATTCCCGGAGGGCGCGAAAGTCCTCGAACGCGCCATCGAAGAAGCGCGGCAACACAATTTTCTCGGCAAAAATATTCTCGGCTCTGGATTTGACGTCGAGGTGTACGTTCATCGCGGCGCTGGCGCTTACATTTGCGGGGAAGAAACGGGGCTGATCGAATCGCTCGAGGGCAAGCGCGGTTACCCGCGAATCAAGCCGCCGTATTTCCCGGCGGTGCTTGGCCTTTACATGTGCCCGACAATCGTCAACAACGTCGAGACGCTCTGTGCTGTAAAACACATTATCGACATGGGCGGCGCAGAATATGCGCGCCTCGGCCGGCCTAACAACACCGGCACGCGAATTCTCTGTGTGAGCGGCGACGTCCAGCGCCCGGGATATTTTGAGCTCGAAGTCGGTGCGGCGACGATGGGCCAGTTGATCTACGAGATGGCTGGCGGCCTAAGACCGGGCCGAAAACTGAAGGCGATTATTCCGGGCGGGAGTTCCGCGAAAGTCTTGCGCGCCGACGAGCGATTCAAGCTTAAGGTGAAACAACCCGACGGATCGGTAATCGAACAGGAAATGTCGATCAACGACATTCCGATGGATTTTGATTCGCTCGCTGCGGCCGGTTCGATGGCTGGTTCCGGCGGCGTGATCGTGCTGGACGATTCGCGCGACATGGTCTGGGTGTTGAACAACATCAACGAGTTTTACGCGCACGAGAGCTGCGGCCAATGCACACCCTGCAGGGAGGGCTCGCTTTGGATGCAGAAAATCACCGACCGCATGCTGCACGGCGGCGGCGTTGTGGAAGATCCACATACGCTCAAGACCATTGGCGATAATATTGCCGGCCGGACGATCTGCGCGTTTGGCGAAGCATGCGCGTGGCCGACGCAAAGTTTTGTCGAAAAATTTCCAGAAGAATTTGCCGCCCGTGCGCAGAAACCAGTCCCTCCGCCACTGCCGCCTGAATACACGCCGGAAGAATTAATCGAGGAGGAATCGATTCCCACGGTTCCGCTGGCGCACGATCCCGGCTGGGAAAAAGCTGGAGCTGCTGGAACAGTTTGATTATGTCTGAGCCGAATACGCCGATGTTCAACGTCCAGATTGACGGCGTGTGGCATCAGTTTCCCAAAGGCACGCGAGTGATCGAGGCGTGCGAGCAAGCCGGCAGTTATGTGCCGCGCTATTGCTATCACAAAAAGCTTAGCTCGCCCGGCAACTGCCGAATGTGCTTGATCGAAATGGGCTTCCCGAGGCTCGGCCCGGATCGTAAACCGGAGCTGGGCGCCGGCGGCAAACCGATTATCAATTGGATCCCACGTCCGCAAATTTCCTGCGCGCAGGATGTGTCCGAAGGCATGGCTGTTCGCACCAACTCGCCGCTGGTGAAGGAATGTCAGCGCGGTGTGATGGAATTCCTGCTTATCAATCACCCGCTCGATTGTCCGATATGCGATCAGGCCGGCGAATGTCGTTTGCAGGAGCTCAGCGTCGATTTCGGCAACTCTAAATCGCGTTTTCTTGAGAACAAAGTCAAGAAACCAAAGAACGTTGTGCTCGGACCGCGGGTCACACTTGATGACGAGCGTTGCATCCTCTGCTCACGCTGCATCCGTTTTTGTCAGGAAATCGCACACGACGACGTCCTCGGGTTTGTCGATCGCGGCAGTTATACTGTGCTGACCGCGCACCCCGGCAAGCGGCTGGAGGACAATTACTCTCTCAACACCGTCGATATCTGCCCGGTGGGTGCGCTCACTTCGACTGATTTTCGTTTCAAGATGCGCGTCTGGTTCCTGAAAGAAACGAAGAGCATCTGCACCAGTTGCGCGACTGGCTGCAACACCATCATCGGCACGCGTGAAGACGTCATCTACCGCCAGACGCCGCGCGAAAACGATCACGTCAACTCCTGTTGGATGTGCGATTACGGACGGTTGAACTTCAAATTTCTCGAAGCCGAAAACCGTTTGCTCGAACTGCAGATTCGTTCAAACGGAAAACTCGTTGCCGCGGATTGGCCAGCAGCGATCGCACAAGCAGCGCTGCAATTGAAACAGGTTACCGCCAACGAAATTGCCATCGTCGCTTCTGGCCGCATGACCAACGAAGAGCTTTGGCTTACGTCGCAGCTGGCAAAGTCGTTAGGCGTGCAGATGATCGATATCGTCCCGCGGCGCGAGCCCGGGGATGACATTCTGTTGAGCGAAGACCGCAATCCGAACACAAACGGTGCGCGCTTGGTTCTTGGATCAACATCCGAGCCTGGGGCCAAACTTATGGCGATTGCCGAAGCTGTGAAATCCGGACAAATCAAAGCGCTGGTCATGTTGAAAGAAAACACGATGCATTTGGGCATATCCGTTGAACAACTCGCGCAGCTCCCGGTTTTCATTGTGATGAATATTTTGTCGAACGAAGCGACCGAAAAAGCGACCGTCGTTCTTCCGGCGTGCGGCTTTGCAGAAAAGCACGGCTCGATGATCAACGGCAAAGGCCGATTGCAACGATTGAATCGCGCCGTGCGCCCACCCGGGAAAGCGCGCGATGATTGGGAAATCTTGCGTGATTTGCTTCAGGCAGTTGGCGGAGGCGACTCCCTTTCCTCTATCGATGATGTCTTTCGCCGGATCAGCGAGACAATTCCGCACTTCGCCGGGTTGACCTTGAGCAAAATCGGCGACCTCGGTGTGCATATTTTGGAAATGGAAGAATTGCCGCCGACGCATCCCAGCGACGAAAAAGCAATCGAGCAAGCAGTCGCGATCCAGGCAAGACGCCGTGCCGTCGGACAACAAGTCCATGAGGCCCGTAAAGCTTTAGGCGTTGCAATAGATTAGGGCCGTAAGTTCAATATGGATTTTGTTTTCATCATCACTTCACTGCTGAAAATTGTCGGGATTCTCTTTGTGGTGATTCTGCCAATGGTTTCCTACGCGGTTTACGCTGAGCGACGTGTGAGCGCATTTATTCAGGACCGGCTGGGACCGAATCGCGTGGGGCCTGCCGGTCTCTTCCAGCCCATCGCGGACATGTTCAAACTGCTGCTGAAAGAAGATTTCACGCCGCGAGCGGCAAACACATTTTACTACTGGCTCGCGCCATGTCTGGCTGTAATGCCGGCCATCATCACGATCGCGGTGGTCCCATTTGGCAGCACCTTGTTTGGTGTCCCGATGGTGATCGCCGATGTGAATGTCGGAATCCTGTTCGTGTTCGCCATTGCCTCGCTCGGTGTGTACGGAATCGTGATCGGCGGTTGGGCGTCGAATTCAAAATATCCATTCCTCGGCGGAATCCGTTCCAGCGCGCAAATGCTTTCCTACGAGCTATCGCTCGGGCTCGCCGTCGTTCCTGTCTTTATGGTCGTCGGAAATCTGCGGCTGACCAGCGTGGTGCTTTATCAAATTGGGCACGGTTGGTTCATCGCGCCGTTTGTCGGCGATTGGATGAACCCTTGGAAATGGTTGCTCGCTGTTCCCATGCTCATTTCCTTCTTCGTTTTCATGATCGCAGTTTTTGCAGAAACAAACCGGCTGCCGTTCGACCTCCCTGAAGCCGAGCAGGAGCTGGCGGGTGGCTACAACACCGAATACAGCTCGATGAAGTTTGCTCTGTATTTTCTCGGCGAATACGCCGCAATGATCACCGGCTCGGCTGTAATCGTGACATTGTTCTTTGGCGGCTGGCATTTCCCAGGAATTCCCGACGGCTCGCACGGTTGGATTTTTGGCCTGATCAACATCGCAGTCTTCTTCACAAAAGTCGCCGCCGTGATTTTCGTATTCATGTGGGTCCGCTGGACGCTGCCCCGTTTTCGTTATGATCAACTCATGCGACTCGGCTGGCTTTTCTTCTTCGAAATTGCCCTTGTGAATATTTTTCTTGTCGCAGCAATTCTTCCTTACAGTTCAAGGTTATGAATCTGGAAACCAAGAGACTAGGAAGAATCGACAAATCATCAATCTTGGATT
>Ga0209156_10003176_pt1 | contig 12516 bp, 8 predicted proteins | sample GraSoiAngelo_124_FD_185881 | JGI IMG/M metagenome (GOLD analysis project Ga0209156, IMG submission 185881) | Grasslands soil microbial communities from the Angelo Coastal Reserve, California, USA - 14_0927_05_20cm (SPAdes) (version 2) | ecosystem: Environmental > Terrestrial > Soil > Grasslands ...
ATCATATCGCGGAGTGGCGGCTTCATCGTTTCCGTAGTAAAGCGCGATCGGTTGCAATCCGGGTGAAGCAAAAATGACGCGCGTGGCCGGATAGTATCCTCGAAATTCATGCAACTCGATGGGCGGATTATCGCCGTTCTCGGTTTCTATCAGGATCGTGTCGCTTCTGGGCGGACGCTCGAAGGACGCGGCTAGTTGCCTGGCGGGTTGATTGGGCACTCGACGCCACGTTGGCTGTGCCAGGTCCCCTGGATATTTATTGCCACGTTCATCCGTCAATTCTTCCCAAATGCGAAACGTCCGCTCAAATAACGAGGAATCTGAAATGCAAGTAATGCGCGTGATGGGGATGCCCGCCTGCGGCAATTTCAATTGCCAGCGCGAGATTGTCGGCCGTTCACGATCATTGGCGTGCGTGGCGGTGAGATTGACGGTCCGACTGATCGAGGTGCGCTCAATCAAATATGGGAGCTGGACATTTTCGCTAACGACTCGAAGATCGCCAAGATCCGGCATCGCGCGGGCTAGAACATCGGGATCAAGTTCCAGCTGTTGCGCACCCGCCTTCGCGACTTGAACTGGCTTGCGGAATTTCCACGGCGCAATCTCTATCTTTGCGCCAGTGATAAAGCCTTGTGGCAAATTCGCGGCCGCATCGTAACCGGGATTCAACACTGGCCTGCTCACGCGTCCTTCCGTGGCTACAGCACGGCGCAATTGATCACCCAATTGACTAAGATCGTAACGAGGCGGATCGCACTGACTGTTTCCGGAAAGCAAACTGTAGGAACCAGCTGCGGGCGCGAAAAAAAGGAGACGCGTCATCCGTCGATCGGCGCGAACCTCGGAAATGAGAAGCGGCGGGCTGTCGCCGTTATCGATCAACAAGACTAAGTCTCGCCCGTAAATTTGTTTTTCAATTGGAACGTCCAGCCGCGCTTCGATTTTTCCATTCAGATCAACTCGATACAAAACCCCGCTGCTCAAAGTTTGTTCGTGCAACTTCTCTTCTGATAACTCCGGTGCCGCTACGGTGACGGCGCGGGTGAAGACCGGTTCCGACGCGCCAATTCGAATTGACGCGATCCGCAGGTTCGCTGCCCCGAGATCAAGCCCCAGTCGCGTCATGCCGGGATTTTCATCGCGCGATTTGATCGTGGCTGAAACGGGTTCCGTCGGAGCTGGTGAACCGGCGATGATCAATCGCGCGCCGGTCCAAGCCACAGGCAGTGTGCGACTGTCATCAAGGACGACGCGCAGGAACTGCCATTTGCCTTCCGGAAATTGGACGCGCGGTTTCGCCGCGCCGTTGCCCATGCTAAAAACCGGATCGCCCGAGGTCAGCGTTCGCCAATTTTTTTGATCACTTGATCCTTCCACCCGCACTGACTTGATGAAACTCGCTCCGGCCGGCGTTTCGAGCGTGATACCAGCAATGGTCAGATCCGTGCCGGTCGCGATAAGCAACCGCGTCTCGGTGGAAATGATTTCGGCGTGAAAATCTTTCGGCCGCAGGGTTGATTCCGCGCGCGGTACCGGTTGATCGATTAGAAACGGAACTTCTTTTTCGTTAGCGTCGAAAATTCGCAGGTCGCTGAGATCGGGACGCGCGATATTGACTGTTTCCGCCGGAAGATTCACCTGCACCAGTCCAGACGCCGGCACCTCAATCGTCTGACGAAATCGCCATTGGTTCGGCGTCAACGCGTAAACCGCGCCGCTCCAAAAAATAATCAGCAATGAGATAGCGGCGCGATTCATTGCGTTCCAGCCTTCTCGGTTTGACCGAGAAAACGTTGATACAAGAACGACGCCAAAATTGCGATGACGGCTACAATGATGAGCGCAGCGATCCGGTAAAGTTGCTGGAGTTGCGATAGGTCGTGGAAAAAGAGCTTCAATAGGACGAAGCCTAGTAAGGCGATACTGGCGTAGCGGGCAGCCTTGTTGCGTTTGCGAATCCCGACAATCAGCAACAGCAGTGCAAAAAGAGCCCAGGCGATGCTGTAGCTCATGTCGCGGGCGAAGTTCCCGCTGAAGTGGAACGTAAGCTCGTAGGTACCCGGCTTGCTGAAGTAATCCGGGTACCTACGAGCTACCCGGCTTGCTGAAGTAATCCGCAATCTCGATGTTTAACAAAATGAACGCGAGAATTGTGCCGAGGGAGTTGAGGAGCGGCGGCGCATTTTTGTTCAGCATCAGATTACGCGGCGGGGCCAGCAATCTGGCCGCGACAAATAAGCAGATGGCAACGATCCCGTAGGTGTAGAGATACCAATTAAAGATTGGCGTTGCCGCTCGCGGGTGATAAGCCAGCACAGCAGGATTACAAACGAGCCGCGCAAATGAAATCAGCAGCAGCGCGATTCCGGCGATGCGCAGACCAGGATGCGGCACGCGATGAAATAGCCAGCATAAGGCCGCGCCTTCCAGGGCCCAACCAAGCGTGATCCATTGCCGATCGAATTGGATCGGAAAAATCAAAGTAATGAAAAACAAGGCCGCCCCGCCAAAAAGCGCGAGTTGAGCATTGTGCGCTGGACTCTCTTTCGGAATGAGTCGCAGCAGCGCCACGAGCCCGAGCAGCGAAGGAATAGCAAACGCGGCTGGCACCAGACCTAGCATTCCGCTGTGCGGCTGGATCGTGCGAACAACGTCGTAAACGAGATAGAAGTGAAGCGGTGCAGCTAGTGCCGCGCTCGCCCATACAGTGCTCTTGCGAGCGAACTGGCGATGAAAAATAAATGGGAAAATCGTGAAAACGGCGGTGAACCCGAGATACCAAAGAATCGAAACGACGGCGTTTTCCCTTTTGAAGTGGGCAAAGTGCCAGGCGTGTTCGAGCAGGATGGTGGAACCGAGCGCGACGCCGGCCAGCAGATCGAGTGAAAATATTTTGGTGAGACCTAGCAGTAACGCCACCAAAAGAAGCGCGAGTCCGAAGACCGCTGACGGATTGCCCAGTGGCAATCGCAGTGTTGCCATGACTAACAGGAGAAATGGAAGGGTGGCGGCGAGAGCGGGAAGCTGAACGGCGAAGTTCGCTGGGGCTGCAAATTCGCCGAAAATATTTCCAGGTTCTCCCGGCCTCTTCGCTTGCAGAAGGCGTCGCGATACCCACGTCGCAGCCACGACAAAGAAAATTGAAAATCCAGCGAGCAGGAAAAGTGACGACGAGAAACCGGTGAGGCCGGGTGGAATTTGAAGCATCCAGGCGCCGAGTGCGACGAGAGTGAGCACCAAAACAATTGCCACAGCTGCCAGCATTCCTGTCATCGCGGCCGCGAACAGTGCGATCACATCAACGCACAGCACCAGCGGCCAGACCAGAAACGAAGCAGTCGCCAATTTGAAAATCGGAAGCAGTACCAGCAATAACGTGACCGCCGGAAAAAGGTGAGCCGACCACGGCGGCGTGGCCTTGCCGAGTCTTTGCATCACGATTGGAAGCGAGGAATGCAGCAGCGCGAAAACGAAGTACGCACCCAGCGCAACGTAAAGACTATGCGCGGTGAGATAATCGTTTGTCCAAAGCCCAAGAAAAACGAACGTGGCGACGCCGACGATCGCAATTAGGTGCGCAAAATATTTTTTTGCAATGACGAGTCCCAGCAGCGCCGCATCGACCAGAAAAAGATAACTCAAGATTAAGACCGGCCGACTTCCGATCGTGGTGAAGGAAAAAAAGTAAAACGCCCAGAACATTGCGAATGCTCCAACCGCGAGAGCAGCGCCGGAGATCGCAGTGTCCAATTTCCCCGCGCGTTTGCTTGCGAGCGCACCTGCCAAGAACAGAATTTCGAAGCCAAGAAATACCGCCATCGGAATCAATGTCTTGTTTCCGGCGAAGTACTGTCCATGGAGAAAGAAATTGCCGACCCATGCCATTTGCATGAGCACAGTCCCAAGAGCGCCTAAAATCGGGAGCGAGCTCCATTCTTTACGCCGCGCTACGGCAAGCAAACCGATATCGAGCAGCGCGATGTAACCGAAGAGTCCAAAGGGGTTGTCTTGCCCGGTGGATAGAAGGACCGGGGTGAGAAAGCCGCCGGCGATTCCGAGAATCGCGACCACGGGCGCATCCAGTCGTACCGCGAGGAGAAACGCCGCTGCCGTGATTAGCGACATCAGCGCAAACGTTGGAATCAGTCCGAAGAAAGGAAAGTGGTAGAACGATCGGCAGGCGAAGGTAACGGCATAGAGAATGAGAATGCCGGTCGCACACAAGGTTTGTGCGGTGACGACGTTTTCCTTTCGTTTCAACGCCACGCCACCAATGACCAGCGCGATGCCGGCAAGAAATCCGATCGCAACGCGTAGCTCCGGCGGAATCAGATTATGTTCGAACGAATATTTTACGAAGAAGGCGACGCCGAGGAAAAGGGCAAAGCCACCAATCCACGCGAACATTTTCGCGCCCATGAATTGCTCCCAATCGATGGTCCGCGCGGGCGGCGCTGCGGCCTCCATCCGGACCTCTTCAACCGGAATGATCGGTCTCGTCTCAGGTATCGGCGGCGGAACTGCCGTAACGGGCAGAGGTGGCGGCACTGAAACCGGCGGGATGATTGGCGCCGCTGACTTTGGTTGCGTTACTATTTCAGGCGGTGGTGCCGGTTCATCCTCGGGCGATCGATGCAGGCGCTCCTCGAGCATGAGCAGTCGCTGTTTAAGCTCTTCAATTGCTCGCAGCGCCCGGCTGGCTTTGGCCAGCGCGACTGCCGGAACGACAAACACGATTGCGACAACAACCAAAAACAGCAGAATCAGACCGTCCATAAGATGTCTTGTTGGAGAAGCCTGTTATGATGCGCCAACGTCGGCGAAATCGTGAATCGATAAATTCGCCGGTAAACATCGAATTACTCGATCATGAACATTCATCATCTCGAGCTTTTCTATTACGTCGCCCGTCATGGCGGAATCGTTCCCGCCGTTCGCAATATGCCATACGGGATCCAGCAACCGGCCGTCAGCGGCCAAATCGCGCGCCTGGAAGAATCTCTCGGCACCAAATTGTTTAATCGCCGTCCATTCGCCCTTTTACCCCCGGGCATGGAGCTGTACGAATTCATTCGGCCCTTCTTCGACGAGATTGATCATGTTGGCGAGGCAATTCGCGGCGGCTCCGCTCATCAACTGCGAGTCGCCGCACCCGCCATCGTTCTGCACGATTATCTCCCGGAAATTTTGCGGCGCGTGCGAAAAAACTTTCCAGCCTTCCGCCTCACTCTCCATGAGGCGGCCCGCGCCGAAGCCGAACGACTTTTACAAGCGGGCGAAATTGATCTGGCCGTTACCGTGATTGAACACAAAAAAGCAAATGGAGTCGGCTCACGCGCGTTGCTCGAATTGCCGTTAATCCTTTTAGTTAAGGCCACGCAACGTCTCACTCGCGCCAACGAATTGTGGGGTCGCGATAAAATTGAGGAAACGTTAATTACTTTTCGGCGCAGCGATCCTGTCTCCATTCGTTTTCAACTTGGTCTCCAACAGCTCGGCGTGGAATGGTTTCCCGGAATCGAGGTCAACTCCGCGCGATTGATCGAATGTTATGTCGCACATGGCTACGGCATTGGGTTAACCGTGGCGACGCCGGGCTTCAAAGCACCGAAAGGAATTTGCGCACTGAAGTTACCGAATTTTCCCAAAGTCATGATCGGCGCCGCTTGGACGGGTAAACTTTCCGCGATCGCGCAGCAATTTCTGACAGAGGTCGAGCGCGAAGCGACTTCACTCCGAAAAAGCCGCCGCCGTTTGACGCTTTAATCCTGCTCCGCAAATTAGCGCTTCCCGAGCGTCCGTAGCTCAACTGGATAGGACATCTGACTACGTGACTACGGACCGATACAGCTGCCTCGTATTTGCCCGAATGCTACGGGATGATGCCTCCGCGACTGGCAGCAGAATGTTGAACACACTGACACTGAACCACCGTGCACACGGGGACCACAGGCACCCCGCTACAGAATTGAAGCGCTACAAGCTTCGATAATGCGCCGCGAGTTGTAAGGAAAGGTCGGTGGTTTTCGACTAATGGAGTAACTGATTGGTATGAAAATAACACAGCGAAATTTTGATGCATTGATTGCTCGTTACAGTTCGCCAGCCGGTTTACCGATGATCCGCGCGAAGCGATCGCGCTGACGCGTGACGCATTCAACGTCGCGCGCAAACAACTCCGGAATCTGCGCGAATTGTCTAGCAGACATTTTCGGCAAAGATCCGGGCCAAACCGTAAAATTTCTTGAGTTGTTCCACCTCCGCAAAACTTCCGGTCAGCGCGAAGATTAATCGACGGCTTGTTTCCTTGGAGACGTTGCTCAAGAGCAAGCCGTCCTGGCGACCATTCTTCACGTACGGCGTGAACGACCTGGTCGTACGTCTGCGCAACTCGAGTTTCAGGCCAAGATCGCGAATGATTCTCTCTGGGAACAAGCTGACCAGGTAAAAGTAGCGCGACAAATCGGCGTCATAGTCTCGGAAGACTTTTTGTGAGGTGGTGGCTCCGCCGATGTAGTCATTCTTCTCCAGCAGCAGAACACTCGAACCCGCCCGCGCCAGATAAGCCGCGGCCACGAGATCATCGTGCCCGGCACCGAGGACGACCGCGTCGTAATTTAGTTTTCATTGCAACTCTTGTAGTGGAAAGCCCATGGTGAAGTCACCCTAACGTGGTCACGCCCGCTCAAGAGCCAAAGCAACGCCTTGGCCAACACCCACGCATAGGCTTACCAAGGCACGGGGCTGCTGCTCCCTGCGCAAAGCGTAGGCGGCAGTGATCACCAAACGCGCACCGCTGGCGCCGAGCGGATGCCCGAGCGCGATCGCGCCACCGTTGCCGTTGACATGCTCAGCATCGTCGGCCAGTCCCAGACTACGCGTACACGCCAGCACCTGGGCGGCGAAAGCTTCATTAATTTCGATGCGGTCGAAGTCGTTAAGGCGCAGGCCGACCTTGGCTAACAATTTGTGGATTGCTGGCACCGGTCCAATGCCCATGATCCGCGGAGGAACCCCGGCCGCGGCCATGCCGATGACGCGGGCGAAGGGCTGCAAGCCATGTCTGTCCAGCGCTGCAGCCGACGCCAGCAGCAGGGCGCAGGCACCATCGTTTAAACCGGAGGCATTGCCCGCGGTGATGGTGCTGTCCGTGCCCAACAGCGGCTTGAGTTTGGCGAGTTGCTCAAGCGTGACGTTGGGACGCGGATGTTCGTCTTCATGCACGGTAATGTCGTTTACTTGCACTGCCGTTATCTCCTCAGCCAGCCAGCCTCGCGCTTGTGCGTGTGCGGTACGCTGTTGACTGCGCCAGGCATAGGCGTCTTGACAGGCGCGGGCGATGCCGTGTTCACGGGCAAGATTGTCCGCCGTCTGCGTCATGGAATCGACGCCATAGCGCGCTTGCATCACCGGGTTAATGCAACGCCATCCGAGAGTACTGTCCTCCAGTTTTTGCTCGCGCCAGAAGGCAGTTTCGGCCTTGGCTATGACGAATGGCGCCCGCGACATGCTTTCGACGCCCCCGGCAATCACCAGCTGCGCATCGCCGCCAGCGATTGCGCGAGCCGCCTGACCAACTGCTTCCAAGCCGGAAGCGCACAGTCGATTCACCGTCACTGCCGGCACTGTTTCCGGCAGACCGGACAGCAACGCGGCCATGCGGGCGACATTGCGATTGTCTTCGCCGGCTTGATTGGCGCAACCGAGGACAACTTCATCGACAGCACCCCAGTCCATTCCAGGATAACGCGCGATCAATGACGTCAGCGGCGCCGCGGCCAGATCGTCGCAACGCAACCCTGCTAGCCGCCCGCCATAGCGGCCGAACGGTGTTCGAGTTGCTGCCGCAATAAAAACATCAGCCATATGCGCTCCGGGAAACCACTAGCGGCCGCCAACCATCGCGTGCCACCGTCCGTTGAATCGCCTGACGCGCGCGATGCAAAGCGGGCAACATTTTTTTCAGCGCCACCGCTTTCACGTCGTCGCTGTAACGCATGCTGACGTTCAGACCGCACACGGCCACGCCCATCGGGGATCGGACCGGCACAGCGATCGAGCAAAGTCCCAGCTCCAGTTCTTGCGAGACAAAGGCGTAGCCTTGGCGCCGCACCTTCAAGATTTCCGCTTGCAGCGCCCGGGCTTTGTAGACGGTGTGCGCGGTAATCGGGCGAAACGTATTTTCGCGCAACCAGGTGGTGAGTTCGCTGTCCGATTTGTCCGCCAAGAGGACACGACCCATCGAGGCGGCGAATGCCGGCAACCGCGCGCCGACCCCGAGTGCGACACTCATGAGGCGACGAACCGCTACGCGAGCTACATAAACGATCTCGCTACCATCCAGCACCGCCATCGAGCACGACTCGCCCACTCGCTGCGACAACTGTTCCATCGACTCATGTGCCAGGTCAGTCAGGTCTAGTGAAGAAAGATAGCTGTAGCCCAGTTCGAGTATTCGCGGTGTCAGAAAAAAATGCCGGCCCTGCGCGGCCACATAGCCGAGGTGTTCGAGGGTTAATAAGCTGCGCCGCGCCACCGCGCGCGACAAGCCGATGTGCGCGGCAATTTCGGAAAGGGTGCAACGGGGTCGGTCGCGGTTGAAGGCTCGCAATACCTGCAAGCCGCGGTCGAGCGATTGAATGTAATCAGGGCTATCGGTGAACGACGAGCGAGACGCCATGGCAGAAGGCTTCAATGATGGATTGACAGCTGAAGTTTAATGGGATTTTATATCGTGCGCAATGCGAATTAATGTTCGATTATCGAACGCAGCGATAACCCTTACGAGAAGGCCTCTCCCGTGATGAGCGAGCGCGATAGCGTCTTGCATAGCTGGTGTGTGCCGGCCCAATGGCAGGCCCCGACCATTGTCGGCGGGCGGGGCGCCCATTTCTGGGACGCCGACGGCCATGATTATCTCGATATGAGCAGTCTATCCGAATGCAGCAATCTCGGGCATCAGCATCCCAAGGTGGTTGAAGCGATTCGTGAGCAGGCTGAGCGTTTATGTTTTGTTACCTCCGCGTGGGGAACCCAACCCCGTGCCGAACTCGCCGAAGCCTTGCTCGAGAAGGCTGGTTTCAAGGATGGTCGGGTATTTTTTACCGTAGCCGGCGCGGACGCGAATGAGCACGCGGTCAAGTTCGCTCGGCAGGCGCGTGGGCTCGCCCACGGTTGGATAATCACGCGCGATCGTTCCTACCACGGAGCCAGCTATGCCTGTATGGCCTTATCTGGAGACGCGCGTACTCGTCATCAGGTCGACCCGGAGCGTTACGCCGTGGCGCAGGTCGCATCGCCCTACGCGTATCGATGTCCCTTTGCTAGCAGCAACGAAATCGAGTGTGGCCAGCGTGCCCTCGCGGCCGTTGCTGATGAAATCGACCGCAAAGGTGCGGAATCGGTAGCCGCGGTTCTGATGGAGCCCAATGCTGGCACTAATGGCATCGTGCCGCCGGAAAATTACTGGCCGGGTTTACGTGAGCTTACTCGTTCTCGCGACGTATTCCTGATTGCCGATGAAGTTATGAGCGGCTTTGGTCGCTGTGGCGAATGGTTTGCGTGGCAACGATACGGTGACGCCGGCAAACCCGATCTGATGACACTCGCGAAAGGGCTGACCGGCGCCCATTTGCCGCTCGGGGCCGTGGTGGCGAAGGAAAACGTCGCCCGGCGTTTAGAAGCGGAGATGCTCTTCACCGGCTTGACTTACTTTGGCCATCCTCTGGCTTGCGCGGCGGGACTGGCGGCAATTCGCGCTTATGCGGATGAAAAATTAATCGAGCGCTCGCGCCGTTTGGGTGCTGCGATGTTGCGCGAAATAAAGCGCCTCCAGCAACAACATCGCGTGATTGGCGATGTGCGCGGTGGCCATGGTTTGTTCGCTATCGTTGAATTGGTCAGCGACCCAATCAGCCGCACGCCGATGGCGCCCTGGCCGCAAACGCCTCCCCAACTGACGGTCCTTGTCCAAAAAGCGCGCACCCTCGGGGTGTCTTTTGCTGTACGTGGAAACCTAATAATCCTGGCACCGCCTTTGGTGATTGAAGAACGTGAACTGAGCGACGCCTTGGGCTTGCTCGATCGCCTGTTAAATGAAATGGAGTCCGCATGAATTTCAAACTGACCTACGCAACCATGTTCAATCCGCCGGCGGAGATGCATACCCGATTTGACGCGGCAATGGCTCAACTCAATCGCTCGTTAGCCGCCACCCATCCACTCTATATTAATGGCGAGGACCGCATCGCCGCGAACCACGACACGCGCCGCAGTCCTATTGACCAGCGCCGCGTCCTCGGGCACTTCCCGCTCGCCGGTCTCGATGATGCGAACGACGCCATGGCAGCCGCGCAAGCTGCCTTTCCAAGCTGGCGCGCAACATCAATGTCCGAGCGTGCGCGTCTGCTTAAGCGCGTCGCGACGCTGATCGAAGAACGCGTTTATCACATCGCTGCGGCCTTGGCGCTGGAAGTGGGTAAGAACCGGATGGAAGCGCTGGGCGAGGTGCAGGAGACGGCGGATTTTTTCAACTTGTACGCTGATGATTTTATCCGACAAAACGGTTTCGATCATCCTCTGCCCGATGATCCGCTGCCGGGTTTCCGTTCGCGCAATCGCAGCGTGATGAAGCCTTATGGTGTCTGGGTGGTCATCGCGCCATATAACTTTCCATTTGCCCTCGCCGGCGGGCCGGTGGCTGCGGCTTTGATTACCGGTAATACCGTCGTGCTCAAGACGGCTAGCGATACACCGTGGTCGGGACGCCTGCTCGCAGATTGTTTACGCGATGCTGGCATGCCGCGCGGTGTTTTCAACTACCTCAATGGTAGCGGCAGCGTGGTTGGTGAGACCCTGCTGCAGCATGCGAATACCGCCGGAATAACCTTCACCGGATCGGTTGACGTTGGCATGCATATATATCGCAGCATGGCCAATGGCCGATATCCGCGGCCGTGCATCGCAGAGATGGGCGGCAAAAACGCCTGCATTGTAACCGCGAATGCTGACCTCGAATGCGCGGCCGCTGGGATCGTGCGTTCGGCGTATGGCTTAAGCGGACAGAAGTGCTCGGCCGTCTCGCGAATCTACGTTGATGACAAGGTGGCCAATGCGCTGATCGAAAAGCTCCAGGAAAAGATCGCTGCTATTACCATTGGTGATCCTTCGCGACAGGAAAACTGGCTCGGGCCGGTGACCACCGCCACCGCGCTGAAAAATTACCAGCGCTACAGTAAACAACTTAGTGAAAACGGCGGCCGCGTTCTCTCTGGCGGCGAGCGTTTGACCGATGGTGATTTGGCGCACGGCTATTTTGTCGCGCCGACTCTGGCTGAAGCCCCGGCTACACATCCCCTGTTTACCGAGGAAATGTTCGTGCCTATCGCCATGCTTTGTCGGGTGCGCGATCGCGTTGAGGCGGTGCGCCTGGCCAATGATTCCCGGTTCGGACTGACTGCCGGTTGCTACGGCAATGATGAAGATGCGGCCTACTTCTTCGACAACATTGAGGCCGGAGTTACTTACGTTAATCGTCCGCAGGGGGCCACGACCGGCGCATGGCCAGGCTACCAACCTTTCGGTGGCTGGAAAGGATCGGGTTCCTCGGGCAAGGGCATTGCCTCTTTCTATTATCTGGCGCAGTACCAGCGCGAGCAATCTCAGACGAAAGTGGAATAGGCGATGCAGATAGGCAGCTTACATGAAGTCATTGATCAATATGTCCACGATGATCAGAGCGTGGCGCTGGAAGGTTTCACCCATTTAATTCCGTTCGCTGCCGGACACGAGATCCTGCGCCAGAAAAAACGCGAACTGCATCTGATCCGGATGACGCCAGACCTGATCTACGATCAATTGATTGGCGCTGGTTGTGCCCGCGCCCTGACGTTTTCCTGGGGTGGCAATCCTGGCGTCGGTTCGCTGCATCGGCTGCGCGATGCGGTTGAGAATGATTGGCCGCGGCCATTAACCATCCACGAACATTCGCACGCAGGGATGGCGGCGGCCTACACCGCAGGCGCGGCGCGGTTGCCATTCGGAATGCTGCGCGGCTACGTCGGAACCGACCTCTCCGGTGTCAACGCGCAAATTCGCCAAGTACATTGCCCCTATACAAACGAGATAATCGCGACGGTGCCGGCGATCAAACCAGATGTCACCGTCTTGCACGCCCAAGCCGCCGATCGCCAGGGCAACATTGTCATTCGCGGCATTGTCGGTGCCCAGAAAGAGGCGGCCTTGGCGGCAACCACCCTCATTGTCACGGTTGAAGAAATCGTGGAGTCCTTGGCGGCGCCTATGAATGCAATCGTTTTGCCGCACTGGGTCGTCACGGCGATTGCCCAGGTGCCGATAGGTGCTTACCCCTCTTATGCGCATGGCTACTACGCACGGGACAACGCTTTTTACTTGGCTTGGGATGAGATCGCCCGCGACCGCGAACGGTTCACTGAGTGGATCACCCGTCACGTGCTTTGCAGCCGCGACCACGCGGAATTTCTAGACAGTTTG
>Ga0209156_10003177_pt1 | contig 12513 bp, 7 predicted proteins | sample GraSoiAngelo_124_FD_185881 | JGI IMG/M metagenome (GOLD analysis project Ga0209156, IMG submission 185881) | Grasslands soil microbial communities from the Angelo Coastal Reserve, California, USA - 14_0927_05_20cm (SPAdes) (version 2) | ecosystem: Environmental > Terrestrial > Soil > Grasslands ...
CTTGGGTCCGAACAGCTCCTGCAGCAGCGCCTCGCGCTGCGGTGCCGTCATGCCATTCTGCAACAGCCACGCCGACGCGTCGGTGATGGCGGCCCCGAAGCCTACCATCTGCTGATATGTCGTTCCCTCGTCGACCGTGATGGTCGTGGGGACGACCGCTCCGCCCGACGCGAAGTGGATGTCGGGCTCCTGGGACAGCAGCTTGTCCCCGCCCGGCGTGGTCAGCCACACCTGGACGGCCGGACCCTGGGTCGGCGGCCCGGGGGCGTCGACCGAGTGCCCGTTGGGAGCACAGGCGACGCCGGCGGCCAGCGCCAGCGTCGTCGCGCGTCGCAGCACTACCACCCCGGGTTCTGGGTCAAGTTGGGATTGATATTCAGCTCCGATAGGGGAATCGGCAACAGGCTGCCCCTGATCCCGTGGGGCGTCGTCTCGAGCGAGTCGATCGCGTGCAACTCCGCCGTCTTGGCGCGAATCGCCGAGTCGAGCACGCCCCAGCGCGCCAGATCGAAAAAGCGCTGCCCCTCGAACACGAACTCGCGCCGCCGCTCGAGACGGACCAAATCCCGGAACACGCCCTGGGACAGGCCGGACACCGGTACGCGCCCGGCGCGGACCCGCACCAGACTCAACGCCGCCTCGGCGGTCCCCGCCGTCGCCGTCCCGCCCTCGTTCACCGCTTCGGCGTACATCAGCAGGACATCGGCGTAGCGCAGGACGATCCAGTCGTTTGCCTGCCTCACCCAAGCACGCGTGTGCATGTTCTCGAAGTCCGTTTCGTCGAGGTACTTGTTGAACGCGGGCCCGAGGTTGGCCGGAGGATCGGTCCAGCTGACGGAGTCACCGAGCGCATCCTTATAGGGTGTCGTAATGAACGTGCCGTGCAGGCCGCGCGTGTCGCCCGAGTCGAAGAGCGCCGCCAGCGACGGCGCGACGGTCATCAGCCCGTAGGCGTCGCCGCCGGGAAACCCGGAGGGCAGGCTGAACAACGTGTGCACGCTGCCCGCCCCCGGATCGAGCACGCCGTCGTAATTGATCTCGAAGATGCTCTCCGAGTTCGTGATTTTCGTGGCGATTTTGAAGTTGTCCTTCCAGTTGGGCAGCAGGGTATAGCGCTGGCTCGCCATCACCTGCCCCGCCAGCTGGGCGGCGTTCGTCCAATCCTTGGCGGTCAGGTAGACCTTGGCGAGCAGCGCCTGTGCCGCCCCCCTGGTCACCCGCCCGACGTCCGCTCCGGAATACGATGGTGGAAGACCCGAGATGGCCTCCTGCAGATCGCTCACGATGAGGGCCTGCACCTGGGCCGCCGGCGTGCGCGAGACCCGCAGGCCGTCGAGTGACTTGACCTCATGCTCGATCAGGGGCACGTCCCCGAAGCAGCGGACAAGATCGAAATAAGCCAGGGCGCGCAGGAAGTGCGCTTCGCTCAGGACCCGCGTACGGAGTGCCGGATCCATCGTGATCGCCGGGACGCGATCGAGCACCACGTTGGCCCGGTTGATGATCTTGTACGCACTGCCCCACATGTCGCCCATGGGCCATTCGGTGGCGTCGAATATCCAGTCGCTCATGCGGTGACCGTCCGAGCCGAACCGTGGAGCGGCGAAAATGTCGTCCGTGGCGATATCCGAGATGTACCAGAACCCCAGCCAATACGACCACTTGACCTGCTCGTACACGCCGTTGACGGCCGCCACGGCGTCGGACGACGTCCGGTAGAAGTTTTCCGGCGTGAGCACGTCGGACGGGGTCGGGTCCAGGAAGCTGTCACACGACGACGCGAAGGCGACCGTCGCCAGCGCGCCGAGCATCGAAACCAGGTTGGTCCGTCGCATACGCTGGGCTCCGTTTCGCTTAGAAGCCGGCCGTGAAACCGAAGGTGACTTGCCGCACCTGCGGGTACGTGCCGAAGTCGATCCCCTGCGCGAGGTTGGTATTGGCATACTCGCTGATCTCGGGGTCATAGCCCGTGTACTTTGTGATCGTGAAGAAATTCTGCGCGCTGACGTAGAGCTCCAGGCGGCTCATGCTCTGGACGTGCATGGCGCGCAGCCAGCTCGCCGGCACGCTGTAGCTCAGGCGGAGATTCTTGCCCCGCAGATACGAGCCGTCCTCCACGAACAGGTTGGATTCCCTGCTCTCGAACGTGTTGCCGATCTTGGGAGCCGGGATGCCGGGGCCGCCGTTCCTCACGTCCGCCAGCTGGTTCGCTTTGCCCCCGGCGGCCGTGAGCAACGATCGATTGATGTTGTAGATCTTGTTGCCGACCGACCACTGCAGGAACAGCGACAGCTCGAAGTTGCGGAACGTGAACCGATTGCTCAGGCCGCCCGTGTACTTGGGCTGCGCATTCCCGATGATGGTGCGATCCGCCGACGTGATCGCCGTGTCGCCGTCGAGATTCTTGTATACGGGCTGCCCATTTTTCATCCCCGCGTACACCCACCCGTAGAACGAGTTGATCGGCTCCCCTACCTTGAGAACGGTGGGGTTTTGATGCGCCCCACCACCCACACAGCAGTACGCACCCACGACAATCGAATCCGGGCCCAGGTCCAGGACCTTGTTGCGGTTGAGCGCGATGTTCAGGGTCGTCTGCCAGCCGAACGGCCCCGCGAGGTTCACGGTGTTGAGGCTCAGCTCGAACCCGCGGTTCCGCAGGCTGCCGATGTTCTGGAGCGAGGTGCCGAACCCTGACGTCTGGGGGACGGACACGTAGTACAGCAAGTCGTGGGTCTTCTTGTAGTAGTAGTCGGCGTTCACGCCCACGCGGCCACGGAGGACCGTGGCATCGATGCCGACATCGACGCCGTCGGTCGTCTCCCACCTGAGGTCGGGGTTCGCGAGACTGTCCGGCGCGAAGCCGATGCCACGTGTGCCGCCGAACACGTACACCGTATTCGTGAGAAGTGCGAGGGAGCTGTAGTTCCCGATGTCCTGATTGGCGGTGCGGCCGTAGCTGGCGCGCACCTTGAGATCGTCGAACACGCCCAGCCGTTTGACGAAGCTCTCGTTCGACGCGCGCCAGGCGAACGCGGCCGCGGGGAAGAACCCGTACCGGTGACCCGCTCCGAACTTGGAGGAGCCATCGACCCGCCCGGAGACGGTGAACAGGTATTTATCGGCGATCCCCCAACGGGCACGCGAGAAATAGGAGAGCAGCGACGAGTGCGGCGCCGGCGTCCATACGCCGACGAACGTCTTCGCGGTCTTCAACCCGTTCACGCCGAGCGCGTCGGTCAGGAAGGTCTGCGACGTTCCTGATATCTGCTCGGTGTTGGTGCGCTGCAGGGTCGTGCCGGCGAGCACGTCGAGATCGTAGCGGTCACCGAACCGCCGGGTGTAGTGCACCGTGTTCTCGAACGTCCAGCTCAGCGTTTGTGCCTGGCCGCGGCTGCCCTCGCCCTCGTCGTTGAGGCCGGGCAGGACGGTCGACGGCGAGTAATAGTCCTGAACGGAGTTGAGGAAATCGAGCCCCGCAGTGCTCCGCAGCGTGAGCCCCTCACGCAGGTCGTACTCGGCGAGCGCGTCGCCGATCACGCGGTTGTCACGCTCTTCGTTGGTGATCGCCAGCGCGGTCGCGACCGGATTGGGGAACGGTCGTCCGGTGAGTGGGTTCACCCCCGTGAAGTACTCGCCGCCCGCGCCCGTTATGGGCAGCGTGGGCGGCGCGGTGAGGGCATCCAGCATCACCGAGGCGGCGCCACCGTTAGGCAGCACGTGCGCATGCGCCCGGCTGAAGGTGAGGTGGTTGCCGATCCGCAGCTTATGGCTCACCGTGCGGTCCAGGTTGAGCCGGAACGACCCGCGACTCAGGTCGCTGCCGATCACCACGCCGTCGTTCTGCAGCAGGCTTCCGGACACGTAATAGGTCGTGCCGGCGTCGCCCCCGGAAAAGGACAGGTCGTAATTGCGCATCGGTGCGGTCCGGAAGATCGCGCTCTGCCAGTCCGTTCCCCCGCCGAGCGCGGCGATCTCCGCCGGCGTGTACACCGGGGGCTGACTGATGTTGGCGTAGGCCGTGTTCACCATTTGGGCAAACTGCGTCGCGTCGAGCAGCGGCAACGTGCGGCGCACGTCCTGAATCCCGTAGTACGAGCCGAACGACACGATGTTCTGACCCGCGCGCCCGCGCTTGGTAGTGATCAACACGACCCCGTTGGCGGCCCGCGCGCCGTAGATCCCGCTCGCCGACGCATCCTTGAGGATCTCGATCGACTCGACGTCGTCCGGGTTCAGCCCCGCGATCGGGTTCACGCCGCGCATCCCTTCCCCGAGTATGGTGCCGGTCGTCCCGTCCGTGAGGTTGTTGTTCATCGGCACGCCGTCGAGCACGTAAAGCGGGTCGTTGCCGGCGGAGACGGAGTTACCCCCCCGGATGCGCACCATGGTACCGGCCCCGGGCTGGCCGCTCGACGTCACGACCTCCACGCCGGCGGCCCGCCCCAGCAGCGCCTGTTCCACGGACGTGACCGGCGCGGACGCGACCTGGTCGGAGGTGACGGACGAGACCGCGCCCGTCAGCTCGCGGCGCTCGGTCGAGCCGTAACCGATAGCCACGACCTCCTCCAGCTCGGTCGGTCGGGGCGTCAGCGCGAAATCCACGGTGCTGTCTCGATCAGCGACCACGGTGACGGGTTTCGATACGGACCGGTATCCGATGCGGGTCGCCTTGACGGTATGCGGGCCCGCCGGCACGTTCGCGATGCGATAGCTGCCGTCGTTCCCCGATCGCGCGCTGAGCGCCGTGCCATCGACGACGATGGTCGCCACCGCGATCCCCTGGCTGCTCACCGAGTCCGTCACGCGTCCCACGACCGCCCCCACCTGCAGCTCGTCCGCCGTGCCGCGCTTCACCAGCGCCGCGTGACCGCGCGACGTGAGCAACACATCCACGCCTGCGTCGTACAGCACGGCGCTCAGAACCGCACCCACCGTCAGGCGCGACGCACTGAAGGTCACGCGCGCGTCGAGCGGCACGACGGCCGCGCTGTACGTGAGGCGCAACCCGGCGCGCTGCGCGATGACGGCCAACGCCTCCGCCAGCGACACGTCCCTCAGGTCGACCGAGATCGCCTTCCGGAACACCGCCGCGTCGCTCGCATCCGTCCACCGCGGCTCTGCGTCGCTCGAGCGACTCGCCTCCAACGCGAGGAACCGCGGACCGGCTACTGCGAGAGCGACGCCGTCGACGGGGTCCTGGGCGCCCGCCATCCGGGTCCCCCCGGCGCTGAGGCCCGCGACCAGGGCGACCACGGCGCTCCACGTTGCCCGTCCGTTCACTCCGATGCGCATAATCGACCTCCCGTTCCGCTAGCGAGCTGCTGCAGCAGTTGCAATCGTCACCGACCGCCCGTGCCACTCGTACCGGGCACCGACCGCGGCGGTGATGAGCGTGAGCACTTGTGCGACCGGCTCGTCCCCGTACGACCCCGTGACCGGCCGATCCGCGAGGGCCCGGTCATCGACCCGAATGTCGAGGTCGTACCAGCGGCCCAGCCGTTGTACGACCTCGCTGAGGGGCACGCTCTCGAACACCAGGCGGCCCCGCGTCCAGGCCAGCTCGTCGTCCACCTTGGCGCGCGACACGACGTGCACGCCGCCAGCGCGTGAGCGCGTCGCGACCTGGCCGGCGTGGACGACCGTCTCGGCCACGGCAACGGCCCCTTCGATCACCGCGACGCGCTCGCGTGCCGCGTCACCGTACGCGTGAATGCCGAACCTGGTCCCGATGTCTCGAACCGCGCCGCCGGAGGTGTGGACCACGAACGGGCGGGCCGCGTCGTGCACAACCCGGAAGAACCCTTCCCCGTCCAGGTACACATCGCGCTGGCCTGCCGCGAATGTCACGGGCGCGCGCAGCCGGCTGTCGGCGTTGAGCATGATCTCCGTCCCGTCGAGCAGCCGGAACACGGCCCGCCGCCCGCGCGGCGTCGCATACTCGCGCATGGCCGGCGGCGCGGCGGCTGGTCTCGCCCGTCTCATCCACCAGGCCCCGCCCCCGCCGAGCAGCACGGCAACGATCGCGGCCGCAATCGCGCCGCGGCGGCCCGCCCCCGCTCCTCCCCAGCGACGCGCCGACGCCCCCGGTGATGCGCCCGTTCCCAGGCCGACACGCGCGCCGAACCGGGCCCAGGCCGCATCGACGGCGTACGGCGCGGCCAGGCGGCGCGCGTCGGCGGCCCATGCCTCGCGCAACGCGGCCAGGGCCGTGCGACGCTCCAGGTCCGCTGCCACCCACGCCTCGATGGCGGTGAGGTCCGCAGGCGCAGCCGTGCCGTCGAGATAGCGGCCGAGCACAGCAGGGTCGATGGGAGACGGATGTGGCGTCATCAACGATCAATGACGCCGCAGCAGGCGAGTTTACTTACCGACGGAGGGCGGCAGCGTGTTTCGCAGGGCGGCCAGCGCCCGACCGATGTGGACGCCGACGGTTTTCGGCGAAATCGCCATGCGCGCCGCCACCTGCTGGTAGCTCAAGCCCTCCCGGCGGCTCAACACGAACGCGGCACGAGTACGCGGTGCCAGCGTGTCCAGGACCCGCTCGAGGCGGCGCCACAGCTCTTCGGCATCGAATTCCGCGTCCGGCAGTGCGCGACCCGCGCCGCCGATCTCTTCGAGGACGAGCAGCGGGGCCGCGCGCCGCTGCACGGCGAGCCGGCGCACCTGGCTGATCGCCCGGCGGCGCACCGCCGTGTAGAGGTAATGCCCCAGGTCGCTCACCACCCAGCGTGCCCGATCTTCCCAGATGCGCACGAACAGGCCCTGCACCGCGTCCTCGGCGGCGTCGCGGCTCCCCAAGTAGGGCGCGACGTGGCGGCACAGTGGGTCGTAGTAGGCCCGAAACATCGCCTCGAACGCCGCCTCGTCGCCGGCCCTGATGCGGGCCACGAGGTCGCGCCAGGATTCGCGTGCCGTGGACCGGTCGTCGCGGAGTGGCATGGGGTTCTAAGGTTTCCCCTCCGGGCCAGGGTCGCAAGAAGGGGGCCCGCAGGCCGATGGCGGCAGGGAGAGAACGAAACGCGCCCGGGACGTCATCATCAGTGCATGACGCGCCGGGCGCTGCAGAGCGGGCGACGGGATTCGAACCCGTGACGTCCAGCTTGGGAAGCTGGCATTCTACCCCTGAATTACGCCCGCAAAGTCTCCCCGTTGCAAAAGCTATGGCAACCGCACGCCCGGCCCCCTGCGTGGCGTCAATCCAACATCCTCTTCAGGAGCAATCTCCTGATATGCACTCGCAATTTACATGCCCGGCCGCGAAACCGAAAGCCACGTCACCGTTAGCTGCGCTTGTATCGCCACGCCACTACACCCGGGTGCTCGACTTTCAGCTTGAATTCCTCGCTCGCGTTCGGCTCCAGCGCCGGAACGGGTTCCGTTTGCGTTCCTACGGCCTCGCCCTGCGCATTGAGGAACTCGAAGGCGATCGAGAGCGGCGCGGACGCCTTGGACCGGAAATTCGTCACTCGTCCGTCGAGCGTGGCCTCTTTTTCCGACACGGCAAAGCTCGACACCGTGATCTCCACAGCCAGCGACTCGGCCACCTGCAGATAGTACAGCACCGAGTCCTTCTTGCCCTTGAGCTGCCATCCACCAGCCAGCTTGGCGAGGGTCGAGCGGTTCATCGGATCTATGGCGTACAGCCGCTGGGCCAACGGCAGCACGTTGGCCGAGTCGCCGATCAAGTACGAGACACCAGCGAGGTTATACAGCGCGTCGCGGGAATACGGGTTCTTCGCGAGCCCCGCCTGGTACGCCTTGGCGACGAGGTGGTACTGCGGATCGGTCAGCGTGTGGTACTTGCGCATCGTGTCGGCCGCCGCCGGCGCGCAGCGCGCCGCGATCTGACGGATCGTGAGCGCGGGGGTTTTCTTCTTCGCGGCCTTGGCGCAGTCGCCGTCCATGGTGGCCGTGTCCGGGGACGACGGAATGGCGTTCAAGATCGACCCCGCGGCCCCGAACAGGTCGTCGGCGCTGGCCGAATCGGCACGATCCAGAATCCTGTTGTAGAGCGCCGTGGCCGAATCGCGCTTGTCCATCAGCATGTAGAGCCCGGCGAGACTCCCCATTCCTTGAATATCGTTGGAGTAGACGGTGAGGTACTCGCGGTACGCCGCGACCGCCTCGTCGTACCGTTTGACCGAGTGGTACACGCGCGCCACGTTGAACAGCGCGTCGCGCCGGTCTCGGGCATACTTGGGATCGGTAGCGGCTGCCGCGGCCAGCCGGAAATACTTGGCTGCGGAGTCCATCCGGGTTGCGTACACAGTCGAGTCCGTGTGGAACTTCGCGGCGTTGGTCTTCCTGAGCGCTGAATCGGGCTCCTCGCGGCTGACGAACAGGTTGGCGATGTACACGAATCCCATCGGCTCGGCCTGATAGATCTGGTTCGCGCGGCGGAAGCTCGCGATCGCCGAGTCGCTCTGGCCCGCCTGCCACGCCTGCACCCCCGCGTTGAAGACCGGCACCCAGGCCTGCCGTCGATACAGCGCGATGTCGTCCTTGCAGGCCGGCGCAAGCGCCAGCGCCTTGGACAGCGCCGAGTCCGCAGCCCCCAGATCCTCCGCCATCATGTAGTAGCGACCGAGGTAGTACCACGCCGCCGGATTCTTCTCCTGTTTGCCGGTCGTCACCGCCTGCGTGAGCACCCGCTCGGCGTCCTTGAGATCTTTGGTCTTCTGGTCCGCGAACTTGGTGGTGAACGCGCTCTTGAGCGACTGCATCCCGCTGTTCACCAGCTGGTGTCCCGGCTTGATGTCGCACGCCGCGGGAAGCCAGATCTGCTGCGCGTGCGTCACGCGGGGCGGCAGCGCGGCGGCCAGGATGCACACCGCAAAGCCGAGGGCCTGCTTGGCAGTCATGCTCACGCTCACTCCTTGGATTTGGCAACCAGCGCCTCGGCGTCGCGTTGCGCGACCCGGGCGACCTCGAGCGGCGGCCGGCCCAACGCCCGCGCCGCCGCGAGAACATCCTCATATTCGGGTTTCACCCGCACGCCGTCCGCGTCGGGTTGCTCCAGCACCTTCACGCGTACGGACACCTGCGGAGCCAGCTCCACCGTCACCTGGCGCCGCGCCAGCGTGGCTCGCTCCGCCACCCAGCGGCGCACGCCCGCCGTCGTGCTGTGCCGAAACAGCGCCGCCGTCACGGCGTCCCCCAGCTCCTCCGGAGCGACGACCTCCACCCGAAACCCCGAGCGACCTTTCTTCATCTGCACCGGCCAGGTCTGCACATCCAGTGCCCCGGCGGCCACCAGCGCCTGCCGCAACGGCTCCACGTACTCCGGGCTCATGTCGTCCAGATCGGTGGCGACGAGCGTCACCCGGCCAACCTCGGCCGCCTGCTCGGCGATGAGCACGCGCAACGCGTTGGGATAATGCCCCGGGTTGCGCTGCCCCGCCCCCCAGCCGCTCTTCACCAGGCGCCACCGCTCCGGCGGGGCGCCGGCCGCCAGCACCCGCACCAGCGCGGCCCCCGTGGGTGTGGTCGCTTCCCCTTCCACCGGACCGCCCGCCGCCAGCTCGAGGCCTTCCAACAGGATGGCGGTCGCGGGCGCGGGCACTGGAAGCTTGCCGTGCGCCGCCTCCACCCAGCCTCGGCCCACCGCCACCGGCCACGTGTACACCGCCTCGACGCCGAGCTGCTCGAACCCCTCGATCGCGCCGACGATGTCGAGCACCGCATCCACCGCTCCGACCTCGTGCAGATGCACCTTTTCGGGAGCTACGCCGTGCACCCGGCCCTCGGCTTCGCCCACCAGCCGGAACGCCCGCACCGCGCGGTCCCGCACCCACTGGGACACGGGTGCTCGCTCCACCAGGCGCACCAGCTCGCCCACGTGGCGGCCGTGAGGCTGCTCCGGGATCGTAAACTCGACCTGCTTGCACGCCACACCGCAGCGCACCACGTCCCGCACCGCGACCCCCACGCCGGCGAGCCCGAGGCGCCCGGGCAGTCCTTCGAGCCAGGCGGACGGGACGCCGAGCGACAGGAGCGCGCCCAGCGTCATGTCGCCCGAGATGCCGGCGGCGGGGTCCAGAATGGCGATGCGCATAGCTTGCGAAGCGGCGGAAAATTAACGGGTTACGCCCTGTACAGCCACCCAGCCCCGGTGTTGAATACCACCACGCGCTCGCCCCGCCGGATCAGCCCACGCGCCTTGAGCTCCAGCGCCCCGGCCAGCGCGGCCCCCCCTTCGGGGCAGGCATCGATCCCCTCCGCCGTCTGGAGGTCATGCGCCGCCGCCTGGAGCTGGGCATCGGTCACGGCCAGCGCGGCGCCGCCGCTTTCGCGCAGCGCCCGCAGGATCAGACGGTCCCCCAGTGGGCGAGGTACGCGCAGACCGGCAGCAATGGTCGATGGGCCGGACCACTCGGTGCACGTATCAGCGCCGGTCTCGAAGGCCCGCACCACCGGGGCACACCCCGCGGCCTGCACGCTATACATGCGCGGCATCGCTCCGCCGAGCCACCCTGCCCTAGCGAGCTCGCCGAACGCCTTCCACATGCCGATCAGACCCGTGCCCCCACCGGTGGGATAGACGATCGCATCGGGGAGCGACCAGCCGAGCTGCTCGGCGATCTCGAGGCCCAGCGTTTTCTTTCCTTCGATCCGATACGGTTCGCGCAGCGTGGACACGTCCACCGCTCCCGACTGCGACGCATGCGCGCGAGCGGCCGCCCCGCAATCCCCGATGTGTCCCTCCACCAGGACCAGGTCACCGCCGAAGCTTCTGATCTGGGACAGAATCGTGGGCGGAGTGCTGGCCGGCGCGTATACGCGCCCCGGTACGCCGGCGCGGGCGGCGTAGGCGGCCAGCGCCACACCGGCGTTCCCCGCCGTCGGCACGACGAACGACGTGGCGCCCGCACGCACGGCGCGCGTGACTGCGGCGGCGAGGCCGCGCGCCTTGAAAGAGCCCGTCGGGTTGGTGCTTTCGTCTTTCACCCACAACTGAGACAGTCCGTGCTTGGCGGCGAGCCGCGGCGTCGGCAGGAGCGGCGTCCCGCCCTCTCCCAGGGTCACCGGCTGCTCGCCGTCCGCGAGCGGCAGCCATTCGCGGTAGCGCCACATGGTCCAGCCTCGCTCCGCAACCAGGGACCTGGCGTCGGGCGGCTGAGCGGCGGCGTAGCGTACCAGATAGGGCTGCCCGCACTCGCACACCCCTGCCAGTCCGCCCGCCGGGCGGGTCTTGCCGCACGCGGAGCACTCGAGCGACCAGGGGAGCGTGACCGTCTTCATGCCGCGAGAGTGCGCGAGTGAACTCGCGACTCGGCACCTGCCCGTAAACGGGCGGTGCGTTGCCGCTTCAGCGGCAGACGCCGAGTCGCGGCTTTAGCCGCGGCCTCACACACCGGCATGCAATCGATCCAGAATTCGTTCCGCCAACCTGGTCGAGAACCCGGGAAGCGACGCGATCTCGGCGGGCGTGGCGGTTTTCACTCCCGCGAGCGAGCCGAAGCGCTCCAGCAAGACCCGCCGCCGGCCCGGCCCGATGCCGGGAATCGCGAGCAGCTCGGATGTGATGGTGCGCCGGGCGCGCCGCTGGCGGCTGTAGCTCACGGCGAAGCGGTGCGCCTCGTCCCGGGCGCGCTGCAGCAGCTTGAGCGACGGACTGCGGCGCGACAGGCGCAGCGGCTCCGCCTCCCCCGGCTGATAGATCTCCTCCTCGCGCTTGGCGAGACTCACGATCGGGAGCTGCTCCAGACCGGCCTGCCGGGCCGCGTCGAGCGCCGCACCCAGCTGTCCCTTCCCCCCATCGATCACCATGAGATCGGGCAGCGGCTTCTCTTCGGCGCGGCGCCGGGTGAGATAGCGCGTCACGACCTCGTGTACCGCGGCGAAGTCGTCCTGCGGGGCGCCTCGGATCCGGAAGCGCCGGTACTCGGCCTTTTTGGGGCGGCCCGCTTCGAACCACACCAGCGAGCCCACCGTGTCGCGCCCCTGGTTGGTCGAGATGTCGATGCACACGAACGCCCGCGGTACCGCCGCGAGCCCCAGGTCGCGGCCCAGCGCGAACACCGGGTCGGCCGATCGCTCGTCGATGTCGAAGCTCTCGATCTTCAGGCCATCCAGCAGGTAGCGCGCATTCTGGTCCGCCAGCTCGGCGAGCTTCGCGTCGCTGCCCCGCTGCGGCACGTGCCAGTCCACCGCGGGCGCCAGCTCGGTGAGGGAGGCGAGATCGTCCGGGGGGAACGGCAGCAGCACGCGCTGCGCCCGCACTTCCAGCGGTAGGTAACAGCGCACCAGAAACGCGGCGAGGATCGCGCCTTCGGTCTCGTGCTCCGCGTTCTCGAGGAACCAGTGGTCGCGCGCGATCAGCTTGCCGTCGCGCACCCGCAGCACCACGCCGCACACATCGTCGCCGTCGCGGGCGAGTCCCACCGCGTCCGCGTCGCCCCGTCCGATCAGCTCGACGGCTTGGGGTTGCTCCAGCTGGTCGAGCCACTTCAAGGCATCGCGCAGCTGGGCGGCCCGCTCGAAATCGAGCTCTTGCGAGGCCTGCTGCAT
>Ga0209156_10003179_pt1 | contig 12508 bp, 16 predicted proteins | sample GraSoiAngelo_124_FD_185881 | JGI IMG/M metagenome (GOLD analysis project Ga0209156, IMG submission 185881) | Grasslands soil microbial communities from the Angelo Coastal Reserve, California, USA - 14_0927_05_20cm (SPAdes) (version 2) | ecosystem: Environmental > Terrestrial > Soil > Grasslands...
ATCGCGGTGTATCGACCGGGAGCGAGACTGATCGCGATGGCGGATTCCAGGTTGTTGGGCGGAGCGAGTCCATAGCCGGTAATGAGCGCGGCCTGAGTCGCGTCACTCTGCCAGTTGTCGTTGGCCGCGAGGAGCGCGCCGTTTGCGCCGTGTAACTCAAGCCTCGGATCGGGGAGGGAGTTGGCGATACCAAATTGCTGCAGTGAAGGACCGAGAGCGCGGATGGCAACGCGAGTCGCGCCGATTTTGCTGCCGGTGATGAATCCGCCAATCAACACATTGGAGCCGGTTCCGACCGGCGCGCGGGTGCTAATGTTCGCGAGTCGGGAATCGGCAGCCTGATCCAGGTCGTAAACTTCTGCCAGGGTGACGCCAGTTCCTCCATTCTTCCCGCTGACGATGGCAGTGTAATTTCCAGCGGGGAGCGTAGCGATCAGCGCCGCTTCCCGGTCGTTTGAAGGGGCGAGGCCGGCCCCTGTAATTTCCGCTTGCTGCGTATTCTTCCAATTGTCGTTAACCATAACAAGCGAGCCATCACCGCGATTCAGCTGGATTATCGGATCGGCCAGCGGGCCCGATACGCCGAAATTGGCCAGCGACGGCCCGAGGGCGCGAACGCCGACGCGTTTTGGTGTCGTGCCCGTCACAATGAAGCCACTGATTACGACGCCCTGGCCGGTTCCCACTCGCGCGCGCCCCGAAATATTTAATGCTTGTGCCGGTAAAGCGCTGACGCGGAAAACCTGTCCGCCGGAACCTTGAGCGAGGTAATAGAGCGCACCATCAGGTCCAACATGCAGATCGACGGGGCTGGAAATGCCGGTCGCGAAGCCGGTGGCCGTGCCGGCAGTAGGATCGAAGACCCGGATCCAGCCGCTGCACAAATCAGCGAAAAAATACCTACCGATGTAGGAGGAAGGAATTTGAGGCACCGGCGGGTTATAGAAAGCGCCGCCGACAATGGCGCAGCCGGTGGTATTGGTCGCGCCGTGACCATAGTAGTAGATCGGGCTGCGGAATGCTGGATTGCTTGTTGGACCTTCGGTTGTGGGCCAGCCGTAGTTCGAGCCGGCAATGCCGTCGTTGATTTCTTCCCAGGTGGACTGGCCAACATCATTGATGAAGAGGCGGGTCGTTCCTGGCTGAAAAGCGAAGGTGAATGGATTGCGGAGGCCAAGCGCCCAGATGGCGCGATTGTTTCCCGTGGCGGTATTGTAAAATGGATTGTCGGTGGGGATGGTGCCGTCGGCATTGATGCGCAACATCTTCCCGAGCAGAGTGGAAAGGGTTTGCGAGTTTGCGCCGTTAGCGTTCTCTCCTACGCCGACGTAGAGCTTGCCGTCTGGTCCGAAATGGATCGCGCCGCCATTGTGGTTGGTGGCGGAGCTGAGATTGTCGAGTTCCAGGATGATGGCCTCGCTGCCCGGGACGGCGGTATCGCCCGCCGCGGTAAACCGGCTGAGGCGGTTGTGGATTGGTGAGGTCGCCACGGTGTAATAAACGTAGAGGTAGTGACTGGTGGCGAAGTTGGGATCGAATGCGATTCCGAGCAGGCCGCGTTCGCCGGAGGAATCGACCGTCAGGCTCACGAATGGTGTGCTGAGCAATGAACCGTTTTTGATCACGCGCAGCTGCCCACCCTGTTGGCAGACAAAGAGCCGTCCATCAGGCGCAAAAGCCATTGCTGTTGGTGAGCCTGACAGATTGCCGCCGAACTGCTCCTCGGTAAATCCTGATGGTAAGTTGGCCGCACTCACGGCAGGAGACACAAAAGTGAGGGAACCTGCGATAACCAGCGGCAGGATCGCTTTAAAACTAGAACGTGGGATGTAGAACGACCGCTGCGACTTCACTGGTTCGATTGCTGCCGAACCACCGTGATTCAAGACCCTTTAGGAATCAAGGCGCTGCCTTATCAACTTCAATTTGGGGTTGATTTGAGAGCAATGGTCGCCGACTGAGCCAACTTGCCATCGTCGGCCTCGCTTATCTGTGGCAGAGACGATTAGTGGAGGACAAGAAATGGACGAAAGAAAATCGGACCTCGTTGCAAAGGTACCGCAGGTAACCCTTCTCTTCTGGATCATTAAGATCCTGGCGACCACGCTCGGCGAGACCGGCGGCGATGCCGTCACCATGTCGTGGCTTGGCGAAGCGACGGCCGAAGCCAAAGGCACCGGCTATCTGATCGGAACGGCAATCTTCGGTGTGATTTTCGTAGCCGCGGTGCTCGTGCAAATCAGGGCGAGAAAATTTCACCCGTTCCTCTACTGGCTAACAATCGTCGCCACGACGACGGTCGGGACCACCCTGGCCGATTATTGCGACAGATCGCTCGGCATCGGCTATACCGGCGGTTCGACCATCTTGCTCATCTGCGTGATCGGCTCGCTTCTGATCTGGCGTTGGTCGACCGGGAGCATATCGATCGAAACGGTGAATACACCGAAGGTCGAGGTGTTTTATTGGGTGACGATCATGTTCTCGCAGACACTCGGGACGGCACTCGGCGATTGGGTGGCCGATACCAATGAAATGGGCTACCTGGGGGCGGCCGCAGTCTTCGGAGGTATACTTCTAGTGGCTGCTCTTCTCTCCTACTTCACGAGCATTTCACGCGTCATTTTGTTTTGGGCAGCATTCATCTTGACTCGCCCGCTCGGCGCCGTCGTCGGCGACTTTCTCGATAAGCCGCTCGCACAAGGAGGGCTGGCTCTAAGCCGTTACACTGCATCGTTAGCGCTCCTGGTGGTAATCATCGCGTTGATTCTGATTTTCCAGCACAGGCCAGCTTCGAAAGCGCATTGAAGAAATCCGAAGGAGACGCCGCTCAATAGAGCAACTGCACGCCCAGGTAGCCGATGAAGGAGCGAGCGTGATCGGGATCGCGAAGCTCGTGGCCGATTGACGCGATCAAGATGCGCGCCTCGGTCAATTGGCGACGAAGCCCGACGTTCACGGTCAGGATGTCGCGGGTGAAGTTCATACGCGACGTGCCGTGCAGTTCCGCCATCAACATTGTCGTTTTCGCCAGCTCCACGCCGCCTACGATTCCATAAATCCATTCGCTTCGGCCGAGAGTGCTTGCGAGCGGGCCGAATTCCGCGTCGGTATGAAAGCGACCGAATGCCTTTGCGACCTGAAACGGGATCTGAAAACGGGTGCCGTCTTCGGCCAGGCCGCGCCGGACGGATGATTGCGTGATGTTGAAGAGGACGCGCGGAAACATCGACGCATCAAAGCCGCTCTTCTCTTCGTCGAGAAAGCGCCATTTCACGGCCGCCTCCGTTCCACCGAGGCCGCCGATCAATCCATGCCCGCTGCGTTTCAGTAGGACGGGTCCTCCTTGCAGCGTGAGTTGGATGTGTTCGCCAACTCCGTAGTTCAGATCGATCGCAGGTAAATCGTAAGCTGTTTCGTGCGGCCGATGTTCAAAGATTGCAATGTTGTTCTCCCACTTGCCGGGTCCGGGCGTACCCGGATCATCAGTGATCATCGGCGGGCCGCCTTGCCCAAACGCAGCTCGCGCCGCGCACGCGGCAAACACGGCGATCGCTAATCGTCGCACGACTTAATGCTTTGCAGATTCGGTGGGACCGTAAACCAGAAGTTTTAGCGTGTTTGGCACAATCTTCGGCCGCGCTGGCGAAGAACCGGGCGAAGGTGATGGAGCTGGTTCAAATTGTGCGGTGGGCAAATAAATTCGATGCGCTTTCGGATCGAGCGCCATCGTACGCGCGCTCCGTTTTGTTTCCAGCGTTTGTACGACGTTCAGCTTCTCCGGCGTTTCTTCTTTCAAGATTGTCGTCACACCTTCACCGCAGGAGGCAAAGACCAGTTGGGTTGAATCATCGAAAGCCGCTCCATCCACGCCCGTGCCAATCGGCGCGGTGTCGACGACTTTGCCCGATTGTGTATCGAGCATCGTCATCATCTTATTGTGGCAGGTGGAGAAGAGGCGATGATGCGCGGCGTCGAGCGCGATCCCGCTTGGTTCTTCACCGGGCGCGAGCGGCCAATGCGCCACCACTTCGTGTTTGGCGGTGTCGATCGCGGCCACTTCACTCTTGTCTTCGATGTTGACGTAAACGCGATCGGCCGTGGGATCGACCGCGGCAAACTCCGGCCCGCCGCCCAGCGAAATCGTGGCGGCGACTTTCGACGTCTTGGCCTCGATCACGGTGACAGAACTTCCGCGATGATTGAAAATGTAAACTTCGCCGTGCTTCGAATCATAGACGAGGGCATCGGGACTTTCGCCGGTGTCGATTTTTGAAATGGTGCGAAGCGTTTTCAAATCGACCACGTTTGCCTTGTTTTCTTTGCCGTTAGACGAAAAGCCACGCTGTACTTCCGGCACGGCCAGAAAGCCATGCACACCGGGCGTGTCTTCGATTTCTCCCACGACCGCATTTTTTTCCAAATCGACCACCACCACTTTGGTGGCGTGCGACAAATAGAGGCGATGCGCCGGGGAATCGATGGTCAAAATATCCCAGCCACCTTCACCAGCGATTGGGATCTCGTTCAGAAATTTGTAAAGGTCCTCGGCGATCGCGGTTGTGCCTAGGCAGGCAACCCCGCAGCCGATCGCGAGCATAGTTTTGAATAGCACCCTGAAGTGATAACCGAATTTGTGCGAATTGCCTAACACCCCAACGCCGGACGAAAGTTCACCGGCGGAATTCATTCGTAAGAAGAACCCGTTTATTTCACATTTGCGATCTTTACGATACTGCCCTTTGCCTGCGGGTCCTTTGGATCCTTCACCACGGTCACGTACAATTCTTTCTCCCCTTCGCCGAATGCGACGTTTGTTGCGCCATCACCCGCGGCGATCTCAAATACGTGGAGGAGCTTGCCCTCAGGAGATAGCTTCAAAATCTTACCGCCGAACCATTGAGCAACATAAATGTCACCCTTGCTGTCGATCTTCATGCTATCAGGTCCAAGCCACCAGGATTCGACCTTATTTCTTGTGAGAAGGTTTAGCAGAGCAAAATTCGATCGATTACTCAACGAGCCGTCTTCATTGACCTTGAATTTCAACATGCAGTTTCCGACGGTTTCGCTGACGTATAGGGTCTTTTGATCTGGAGAGATAGCTATCCCGTTGGCGTAATTGAGGTCGTCCGCGACCTCGACCCATTTCTCGCCGCCAGGCGCAAGATAAAGAATTCTCCCCACCACGGAGGTTGGCAGGTCCGCGTACGGGCCAAAGACCGTGGCATAAGCACCGCCGTTGGCGGTCACCACAATATCATTTATGCCGCCCTCGAATGGCTTGCCGTTTTTGTCGGCATCCCAACGGTGCAACTGCTTGCCAGTCAGGTCGAGCTCAAGAATAGCCCCATGCTCCTCGGTGCACGCGAGCAGGAATGTCTTCTGTTTCGTGAGGGCCAACCCGTTATGGCCACACCCCGGAGTATGATTCAACACCGTGGTCGTTTTGCCGTCCCATTTCGATAGCGTGTTTGAGACCCAGCCAACGTAGTAAAGATTGCCGTCAACGTACAACGGACCCTCGGGTCCAAGAATATCGCTGACGATGACTGTTTCGTCTGCATACATCGTCGTAGCAGCCAACATTGCGCCAACGGCGAAGCAGATAATTTTACTTACCCTCATTTGATTCCTTTCCGGTTACCAGTGAATGTCAGTTTCGTCGAAGAAATTGTCGATCCTGTCGTTCCTCTCAGCCGACCGCATTGGGGGTGGCTTACATCAACGCAGGATTCCAACAACAATAGTATTGACTTACTTCTTGTCATGTTGTAATACTATCCATCATGAATCCAACACCGAAAACCGACACCGTGATGTTCACTGTCAAAGGGCAGGTCGTGATTCCCCGATGGCTTCGTAAAGATTTCGAAATCAACGAGGGAACGCGGGCCGTCGTATACAAACATAATGATCACATCGTGCTGAAGCCGCTTACGGCCCAGCATTATCGTCGCCTGCGAGGATCGTTGAAAGGCACAAAGGCAATGGACGTATTCATGTCCGAACGGAAGCGGGAACGGGAACTTTGATATGACGATGGTTTTGGATGCTCACGCGCTGATGGTCTTGTTTAACGACGAGCCCGGTGCGGAAGAGGTCGAAAAAATTCTTATCAAGGCCGAAAGCGGAAGCCCGAAGCTCTTGATGAGTGTCGTGAATTGGGGAGAGATTTACTACTCGATCCTGCGCGGCGCATCGGAAGAAATAGCTGAGGCTAAAGCTCACGAGATCGCCGGGATGCAAATTGAGCTTGTACCGGTAGAGGCGCGCGACTTGGAACTTGTGCGTCAAGCTGCGGTTTTCAAAGCAACTAAGAAAATGTCGTACGCAGACTGTTTTGCAGCGGCCTTAGCTAAGACAAGAAACGCCGAGCTACTGACGGGCGATTCTGAGTTCAAGGTCGTCGAGAGGGAACTAAAGAAAATCAGATGGTTGAGATGAGACTGGAAACCGGCATTGCTGCAAAGGCCAATCCGGCTCGGATCGTCATCGCGGAAGGGAAAGTGCGCACCTACGATATGGGCGGGAAAGATTCCACGCTCGATGTCGCCAAAGCCATCGCCCACTACGCCAGTTCATAAACCCGCGCTGTCTAATTTGTTTTTCTTGACCATGAAAAATGAGTGCTCAAGAAAGAGCGAGATTCACAGACTGACGCCCAGACTAACCCCGCTCTTCCTAGCTACTCTGCTAAGCCGACATGAGTCTCGACAACACGTCACCGATGAGCGAGAAACCAGCCGTGAATAAGTTCGGATACTATCGGATTAACCAACTCCCGCAGGATCTGATCGCGAAAGGGAAGAGACAGGCGCCTTTGGAAATTTCAAACTTCGGTCAGCCTCATTCGCGATCAGGGCTGCCGCCTTTTCGTGAGATGGACGATAGCCACAACTTGCATTCGGAACAAAACGCGCTGATTACCCACTATGCGCCAAGACTTCCTACTCTGTCTGGACGGTAGGTTCTTTGACGATGCGAGAGTCAAACGTCCCATCGCACCAGCGGTTACTGCCGAAATCGCATTCACACGCGACCCTGGAAAGGCACTAGAAGGAAATGAGCTTGGTTGGAGCCTACGGGAAGAACGAGATTCGAAGGACGTTCCTATCTATATCATTCCGGGATCAGTCGAACCCGCGAGCGATGGCGGGCGATACGCATTCAAGGCGGAAGTTCATAGCGGGCCAATCTACGATTTGTTTGAATAAGCTGTTTCGTCGGTGAACAGAAGGTAGTTCATCGAGTTTCCACGCCGCAAGAGCCCGGCATGTTTCGCGCCGGCATCACGGTTCACTTCGTTGGATGCCATTCGAAAGTTTGCTGCGATAGTCTAATTTCCCTGAAGAGCCAGGTTCGCCGTCTAATCGATCGGAAGACCGTTGCGGACTCTGCCATTAACTCTAATTACAACCCTCGGATCCAATTTGGTCCCCCAACATTGAACCTCAAACAAACTGACTTGCTTCAGCGCCTCCAATTCCACCCTTGACGCACGCTCGGCGGCTTCCTCGTTTTTCCGTGCAACCTTCGCGGCTTGCGCAGCTGTTCTTTCGTCGGCTCTGCGGTTAACGTCCCGAATCAAAAACGCACTGCCCGAAATTAGTGCAATCGCTGGAGCGAAAACCAATGAGTAGAAGGCTAGTCGAATGACCATGTTCCGAAATGGCGAGTTGCCCGAAACCGCCCACGCGAATCCGCCTCCGACTGCCACGAAAATGGCATCAAGCAGGATTAAGCGTCCGAAATCGACCCGCATTACGTTGTCCGTATCGAAGAGGAAAAACCAACAATGGGAATGATTCCGGTAATGAAACCCAGGCGGATAGACCCAGCTTGCGGCCAACAGCAGAACAGTGACGACTACAACCGCTCTCGTCGTCAAACGTCGGTCAATGAAAGCGCGAATCGAGCGTAAAGCCCTGCGCGTTCTCCCGATGCGTTGCCCCTTCTCCTGTAATTCGATTTCCATATCGCCTCGACTTGCTCGCGCGTTCGACATTCGCTCCGGGCTTGCTCGCTTGTCGATTTTAAAATGCAATTTCAAATCCAATCCGGATCCGCAAAACCAGCGAATGGCGGTAAGTATTCCGATGTGAAGCGCGTCATTACAAAATCAACTTGGGCGCGATCCGCCTGTATCTGATGTTGTTCTCATTAGATCTTTGGCGAATAGAAAATATTTCGAGGCGTACCAAGCAGAACAGCTTCTACGGCTACTCGACAACACGGACGAGTTAGATTTGCCCGTGTGCATCGAGCATCGCGATAAGCCAGATTTTGTTCTATCGACCCGCCATTTGAAAATCGGTCTTGAGACGAGCAGCTTCACCGACGAAGAAGTTATGCGAGCGGATCATCTCCACTTCACGCGCTTCCCAAAAGCATTCATTACGACTACCGGTCTGCGGGACGGAGCCTCCGACGTCCGAATGAGGAGATTGCCGAGACGATGTTCAGTTTGAACAGCCCGATGGGGCTAAGCACGTTGTTCAGAAGATATTCGAGAGTATTCGCCTTAAACGTCAGAAGTTCCATTCGGCGGAGTTCGAGAAGTTCGATCAGAACTGGCTTCTCCTTACGGATTACCGGAATCCATTCTCTGAGTCGATCACCGACAGCATTCTCGCGCAGCACCTACTAGCTGCATCTCACCACACCGAAACGATGGGCAATGAATTCGACAGGATTTACGTTTTCTATGGCCCAAGATGTTTCAGACTCCAGAAAGGCAATCTTGCCACGAAACTCGACCGCAAGCAGGCGTAACCATGCGATACTTCCACTGCATTTGACGCTCTGTCTTGGTGGCCGTCGCTGATCTTGTCATCGTTAAGTGCATCGTTCGCTTGTTCTGAAATCATAAATCTATGAAACCAAATACCACGTTCATTGAACAACTCCGGGAGCTTGGAGGCCTGGATGATCTTCGTCATCCGGCCAAGCTGCTTCTGGACGGCCAAGTGCTATCCACCGGGAGAGTGCATCTCCAAGAATCCGTTTTCTCCCTGATGTTCCTGCCAGACAACGGAAAAACTCTGGACACTCCAATTCATGGAGCAACGCTGATGCTGAGGATAAGTCTCTCGAAGTTTCGGGAGTGCTTGTGGAGGACTGTCCGACGACAGGGCATTATCACCTAAAGCCTGAGCCGCAAAACGCCTAAACAGAGATTATCATGTCACACAATCCAACCGAATCGAAGCGCCTGCTATCGCACATGATCTGCCCGAGGTTCGCGAGGTCGTTGAGATTCATGGGTTCAGAAGCTAGACAGGATTCTCCCGATTTCTGAAGACCCAATCAATTAAATCCAGTTAATCCTGTCGTGGAGTCTGCGCAAGCAGCGCATCAATCTGCATGCTCCGCTCGAAAAATCGAGATGCGAAGAACGAACTCGGAGATGGCATGGCGGGCTTGCGCACTCGCGACTTTGGTATTGCCGCGGATCTGAATTCGCCAGATAGGCAAGCGTAACCATGACGCCAATCGCGCCGACGATCTGTCCGAGGTTGGCCAGGTCGTTGAGATTCATGTGTCGTAATTGGTTGTTGTAGGGCAAGCGCTCCGCTTGCCAAACCAAAAAGCGGCAAGTCCGAGCCGGACTGGCATTATGCGGTTGCCCTACAATTCATCACTCGCCTTTGAGCTGGCGCTCGTACTCCGCGCTGTCGAAATGGCCTTTCGATTCTGCGATGAGGCCGTCCTCGTCGATCTTCCAAAGTTCGTATCCGCTGATGCGAACGCGTTTTCCCGCGCCGCCCGGTCCGGTGTTCGTTCCAGTTAATGTCCAATGGAACTTCGTTCCGTCAGACTCATGCGTCACATCATCCATTGTCACGATCACGTCCGGAAGATCGCGCATGAAACCTCGCGCGATCTCGGTGATCGCCGCGCGACCGACGGCGGGCGGTCCATCGTTTACGCTTAGTGAGCCGTTTTCCGCGAAGAACGCCGCCACGCTTTCAGGATTTTGGCTGCACCACGCCTCGGCATAGCGTTTCGGAAACGCTGTTATCTTAGCGGAATCATTCATGCGCGTGTAACTCCGGCATGACGCTAGTCAACCTGGATGAAGCCTTCGCTTACCATTACACACGAGCCCCCGACCCACGTTGCTTGAACGGTCCCGTCCGCCCTTTCGGCGCGAGCCAATAAAGTGCTCGGACGCCCCATTTCTACTCCCTGGGCGATGCGCCAGGCAAAACTACCGCTCGGTTCTTCCTTATGGTGAGCCAGCAGTCCGGCGAGTGCACAGCTGGCGCTTCCGGTGGCAGGGTCTTCAGGAACACCGCTCAATGGGGCGAACATGCGAGCACGAATATCAAACATGTGCCAGTCCGGCTCGGACTCGCTCACTCGCACATAGAGATGCATTGAGGGTTTGATATCCATATCCGCGAGCGCATCGAACCCACTCATGTTAATTCGCGCGCGTTCCAGGGCAGTGCGGTCTTTGAGTTCCGTTATGACAAAGGGTAGGCCGACCGAACAAACCTGAGGATGATGCGTATCGGTCAAGATGTCCTCCGGGTTGAGAGAAACAGCGGATGCCACAAGCTCGATGGCAATAGTTTTCCCAAGAGATAAAGACTCAGGGGCGGCCACCTCGCAGCGCGCAACCGCTCCCTCCTCGCGGTAAATCGTTATCGGAACTAACCCAGCTTCTTCCTCAAACGTCACCGTCAGCGAAGAGCTGACTTCACCAAATTCCCCGGAACTGGCGAGAACGAATGCGGTTCCCACGTTCGGATGACCGGCAAAAGGGATTTCCCCGCCAGGAGTAAAAATTCGGACGTGACGTGTGTTGCCGGCTTTTGCAGGAAACACGAAAGCGCTCTCGGAGAAGTTGAACTCACGTGTGATCTGCTGCATCTGATGATCGGAAAGACCGTCCGCCTTGGGCAATACGGCCAACGGATTCCCGCCGAAGCGCCTCTCGGAAAACACATCACAGATGTAATATCGATATTTCATGAAAGCAGAAAGTTACCTCCGAAAGACCGTGTGGCTCGACGGACTCTCGCCCTACCAATGTATCTCGCGAAATTATTCATGAGCGTGTCTCCGGCGCGACAATCTCGCGTAGATTGTAGGTTGAGTAAGCCTTGGGCTCATCGCCTCGGGCGATAATTGCTTCGACGACGTGGCCAAACTCTTCCGTGTGCCAATGTCTCCGCGTTTCCCACCATTGTTGTATGCCGGGATAGGCAATGAAATCGCTCAGCGTCCGATCGATCTTACCCCATGCCGATGCCGTGAGTATGCCGTCCAAATAGGAGAAATACATTGCTTCGAAGTGGTTGAAGAAACGGTTGAAGAACGAGCTGAACCTGAGTTTCGAGACAGGATCGAGATCGGCGAAAGATTGTACGCCTCGAAGAAAAATTGCGCTGAGCTCCGCGCTATCGTGCAGAGCGCATGTCAGATCGCCCCACTGCGCAGTGAGAACATTCACTGCCGACTGTCGTCGTTCCTTGGTTTGTTCTCTGATTTGGACAGCGAGATAAATGAGGGAAGGGATTCCGACAAACACGGCGGCCAATTGCCCGATGGCTGCGAGCATTTCCCAGTTCATCCCAATCAGCATCTAGCATCCAGCATCCAGAATCCAGTATCCAGTATCCAGTATCTGATTGTCAGCGATCCGCGACATCCGCACTGCTATACCTCGAAGTCTTGTTTGTCTGGGAAGATTTACGAAGTCCAAACCACTAATGGACACGAATGCACACGAACGAGGAGAACTGTTGCTTTGCCGATATGAACGCAAACAGAAGGCAACGAAGAAAACAAAGGATTCTGCTCCTGCTAAAAAATCTGCAACCCTTCGTTCTCTCTGTTTCCTTCTGTTAAGAAGTAATTCGTGTTCATTGGTGTTCATTCGTGGTTAAATCTCGGTTGCGGCTGCGCCGCGGTGGGTAATCCGCGGTTCATACCTGTCTAGCCCGGACCCGAGAGTAAGCAGGAACGTAAGGTCGCGTGGCGCGATACTGTGCGATTTGTGTCGCGAGCCATTCGCACCATTCCAAAAATTCATCGTGCCCCGTGCGCTTTCGCCTTTCTTCCGACCAGCTTTTTGCGCGCGACCAAAAACTGAGAATAGCGCCACCGGCAAGATCGTTAACGGTTTGAACATCCACCAGGCCGTGAAAAACCATGTAGCCGATAACTTCTACCCGAAGTCCGAATAGAAAGATCTGGCGCCTCGTTTCTGCATCTAAATTTTCGATCGCGGCGGCGGAAGCGCCTTCCGGAATTTCGCTGAGCAATTCTAAGAAGCGGGCCGAGTTCTCGCTCAGGGCCGCGGTTTCAATCACGGTCACGGCCGCTTGGTCGCGGCGCGCGCGATTGGCGGCCCGCACCTGCAAACCGGTGAAAACAAGTGCGCCGATAAGGGTGATGGTTGAAACAAGATTCAGGAGGTTAGCGAAATCGAGATGCATGGGGGCATCGAAGGCTCGTGAATCGTGATCGGTGAATCGTGAATCGTAAAGCGGGG
>Ga0209156_10003180_pt1 | contig 12507 bp, 9 predicted proteins | sample GraSoiAngelo_124_FD_185881 | JGI IMG/M metagenome (GOLD analysis project Ga0209156, IMG submission 185881) | Grasslands soil microbial communities from the Angelo Coastal Reserve, California, USA - 14_0927_05_20cm (SPAdes) (version 2) | ecosystem: Environmental > Terrestrial > Soil > Grasslands ...
GGTGCAGGCGCGGCTCGCCAACGACAGCTTCGTGCGCAACGCGCCGAGCGCGGTGGTGAGCCTCGAGCGCGAGCGCGCCGCGGAGCTCGAGCGCACCGCCAGCGGCTTGAGCTCGCAGCTCGAGCGGGTGCGGGCACTGCTGTGAACGCCGTCAGCGCAGGCGATTCCGACGCCGCGACCCTTGTGACCGTGCTCGGCGCGCTCGAGACCGTCATTCTGGGCAAGCCCGAGCAGATCCGCCTGTGTCTCGCGTGCCTGCTGGCACGCGGGCACCTGTTGATCGAGGACGTGCCGGGAGTGGGCAAGACCACACTCGCGCACGCGCTCGCCCACGTGCTGGGACTCGCCTGGCAGCGTGTGCAGTTCACCAGCGATCTGCTGCCGGCGGACATCATCGGCGTGTCGATCTTCGATCGCGCCAGCCAGCGATTCAACTTCCGCCAGGGTCCGATCTTCACCCAGCTGCTGCTCGCGGACGAGGTGAACCGCGCCAGCCCCCGCACGCAAAGCGCGCTGCTGGAAGCGATGGAGGAACGCCAGGTGAGCGCCGACGGCACCACCTACCCGCTGCCCGAGCCGTTCTTCGTGGTCGCCACCCAGAATCCGCACGAGCAGCTCGGCACCTACGCCCTGCCCGAATCGCAGCTCGACCGCTTCCTCATGCGGGTGACGCTCGGATATCCCGACGTCGCGCACGAGCGCGAGCTGCTGCGCGGCGGGGAGCGCCGCGAGCTGCTGTCGCGCATGGCGCCGGCGCTGTCCGCCGCGGCCGTGCTGCGCGTGCAGCGCGCGGTGCGCGCCGTGCACGTCGCCGATGCCCTGCTCGATTACACCCAGGCGCTGATCGCGCGCACCCGCGAGCGCTCGGATCTGAAGATCGGACTCTCGCCGCGCGCCGGCCAGGGTCTGCTGCGTGCCGCGCAGGCATGGTCCTACCTGGCGGGCCGCCCGGCGGTGCTGCCCGAGGACGTGCAGGCCGTGCTGCCGGCGGTGGTCGCGCACCGGCTCGAGCGGCGCGATCCCACAGGCGGGGGCGACGGTGACGCGCTCGCCCGCGAATTCATCCGGGCAGTGCCGGTGCCGCCCTAAGGTGCCGACTCTCGCGCCGCTGCCGGCTCTGGTGCGCGCACGCGTGCACGATTGGATGCGCCGCCGCCAGGGCCCGGATGTCCTGCCGGTCAGGCTCGAGCGCCGCCGGCTCTATATCCTGCCGACCGGCGCCGGAGTGGCGTTCGGGATGCTGCTGTTCCTCATGCTGCTCGCCGGACTCAACTACGGCAACAGCCTCGCCCTGTTCCTGACGTTTCTGCTCGCCGCGTTTGCGCTGGTAGCGATGCAGCAGTGCCACCGCAACCTGCTCGGGATCGCTGTGATCGCAGCCCACGCCCCGGCGGTGTTCGCACGCACCACCGGCGCCGTGCACCTCACGCTCGCCAACCCGGCGAGCCTCGCCCGGGCGCAGGTGGAAGCCGCCATGCCGGAGCTGGCGGCGGTCGCCGCGGATCTGCCGGCCCACGAGCGCCAGCAGCTCGAGCTGCCGCTGCCCGCCCCCGCGCGCGGCCTCGTACGCATCGAGCGGCTGCGCCTCGCCACCGTGCATCCCTTCGGTCTGTTCCGCGCCTGGACCTGGGTGCACACGCCGATCGAGATGATGGTCTATCCCCGGCCGCATGGCTCGCTGCCGATGCCCGCGCACAGCGGGCACAAGAGCGGCGTGCGCCCGCGCGGCGGCTCGGACGCGGACGAGTGGCTGGGGCTGCGGCCGTTTCGCGACGGGGACTCGCCGCGCCAGGTCGACTGGAAGGCCTACGCGCGCGAGGCGCCGCTGCTGGTCAAGGAGTACCGCCCGGCGGGATCGGAGTTGCGCCTGTTCGACTTCACACAACTTACCGATCCGGATACCGAGGCGCGCCTCTCGCAGCTGGCGCGTTGGGTGGTCGAGGCCGAGGCGCACGGCGAGCGCTATGGCGTGGCGCTTCCCGGGGTGCTGCTGCCGCCGGACCGCGGCCCCGAGCACCGGCATCGGTGTCTGGCGGCGCTTGCGGTGTTTGGCAGCGATGACGGAGCTGGCCATGGCGGCGGCACCGACGCCTCTCGCGGCTGACCGCGAGGCGCTGCGGCCGCTCGCGTGGGCGTGTGCGGCGTTCGCGGGCGGCGTGCTGTTGAACTGCGATCGTGTGCCGGCCTGGACGCCGGCCACGGCGTTGCTGCTCATTGCCTGGCGCCTCACCACCGAGCGCAGCGGCGCGCGGCTTCCGGGTACCGTGGCGCGCGCGTTGCTCGCGCTGGCGGTGGTGGCGGTGGTGCTGTGGAGATTTCACACTCTCAACGGACTCGCTGCCGGCACCGCGCTGCTCATGCTGATGTCCACATTGAAGCTCCTCGAGACGCGCGCGCGCCGCGACCAGCTCGTCATGGTGGGCGCGGGGCTGTTTCTGCTGCTCGCGGCGTGCCTCGACCGGCAGAGCCTCGCGCGCCTGCCGCTGTACGCGCTGCAGGCGTGGTTGTGCTGCAGCGCGCTCGCCGTGGTCGCTTCCGCAGGCTTCGGCGCTCGCGCGGCGCTGCAGCTCGCGGGGCGGGCGCTGCTGCTCGCTTTGCCGCTGGCGGTGGCGCTGTTCCTGTTCTTTCCGCGCCTGCCGGGCGCCTTCTGGGCGATCCCCCGTGGGGGCGAGGCGCTGACGGGACTGTCCGACTCCATGAGTCCCGGCAGCATCGTGAAACTGGTCGCCGACTACGACCCCGCCTTCCGCGTGCGGTTCGCCGCCCGCGCGCCGCCGGCGGAAGAGCTCTACTGGCGCGGTCCGGTGCTGCACGACTTCGACGGCCACACCTGGCGGCGCACCTCCGGGGTGTTCCACCTGCGCCAGCGCCTGCAGTATCTGGGCACGCCCTACCGCTACCGCGTGGCGCTGGAACCCACCCGGCAGCGCTGGTGGTTCGCGCTCGACACGCCCGCGCAATCCCCCGACACCAACGTGCTGCTCACGTATGACAACCAGCTGCTCGGCGCCGAGCCGCTCACCGAGCCGATCAGTTTCGACGTCCTCTCGTACACCCACACGCGCGCCCTGGAGCCCCTCGGCGCTTTCGGCCGCCAGCAGGACACGGCCCTGCCGCCGGGAGCCAATCCGCGCTCGGTCGGGCTGGCGCAGACGCTGCGCCAGCGCGCCGGCTCGGATGCGGACTTCGTGCAGGCGATTCTCGATTACCTGCGCACCGGCGGCTTCGTGTACACGCTCACACCGGAAGCCCTGGGCGCCGATGCGGTGGACGACTTCGTGTTCGACACGCGCGCGGGCTTCTGTGGCCACTACGCCTCCGCGTTCGTCACGCTGATGCGCGCCGCGCACGTCCCGGCGCGCGTGGTGACCGGCTATCTCGGCGGGGAATGGAATCCGATCGGCGGCTACTTCGTGGTGCGCCAATCGGACGCCCACGCGTGGGCGGAAGTCTGGCTGGAAGGCCGCGGCTGGACCCGCATCGATCCGACCGCGGTGGTCGCTCCCGAGCGGCTGCGCCGCGGAGTTTTCGACCTGCTGCCCGATGCGCTGGCGACACGCGCACGGCTGCTGCGCGGCTCCGCCTGGCTCACGGGTCTGCTGCAGCGTTGGGATGCCGCCAACGCCTGGTGGAGCGATCACGTCGTGAAGTTCGACTATTCCGCACAGCTCGATCTGCTCGGCCGCTTCGGTATCCGTTCGCCCGACGTCCGTTACCTCGGGTGGGCCTTCACGCTCGCGCTGCTCGGGTGGCTCGCGTTCATCGCCTGGCACATCGGCCGCAGCGCCCGCCCCGCCCCGCCCGATGCGCTGGCGCGCGCCTACGCGCGCCTGTGCCACAAGCTCGCGCGCATCGGTCCGCCGCGCGCCCCGCACCAGGGTCCGTTGAGCTTCGCCGCGACGGTGACCACGCACCGCCCGGACCTCAAGGACAGCGTCCACGCGCTGCTGGCGCGCTACGCGCAGCTGCGCTACGGGCCTGCGGCGCCCGCCAGCCGGGCGCAGGACATCGAGGAGTTCCGGCGGGCGGTTGCGCGGCTGTCGCTGTCCCGCGCCGTCGGCGGGCGTCAGTGAACATATCCCGTGACACACACCATATCCTGCTGACACCGTAACGGCGTCGCAACAGCGCGCGCCAACCGTGAACGCGGTCCGGCGCCGAGGTCGCCAAGCGGGACACCGTCACACTCGCTCGGAAAAAAACGCGCGCAGTTCACGAGAAATTCAGCTCACCGCGCACAGGTGTTGGTGCCTCCGGTCGGTCGGCTTCGACCGTCCATCGGAACCCCTCAAGGACCTCGATTGCTGCACAGAACAACGGGGTGAATTCCGGTGGGATAGCGCCGCGTAATGGAGCGAGGAACCTGACATGTACCGGCCTGGAACTTGCCGCACGGCAGACACAGCGCGCAGCCGCATGCGCGGCATGACGCTCATCGAGCTCATGGTGGCGGTCGCCATCGTGTCCATTCTGGTCTCAATCGCCGTGCCCTCGTACGCGTCGTTCATGAAAAAATCGCGCCGCGGGGACACCGAGTCCACGCTGATGGACATCGCGCAGCGCGAACAGCAGTACCTCATCGACGCGCGCGCCTACGCGCCCGACACCGCTACCCTCGGCACGACCGTTCCGGCGGACGTCTCCGCCTACTACACCATCCAGATCTGCCGGACGGCGGTCCCCTGTGCCGCCCCGGGCGGCACTCCGCCGACTTTCGCGATCATCGCCACCCCGATTGCCGGATCGCCGCAGGCGGGGGACTACACGCTGACCCTCGACAACACCGGCGCCAAGACACCGACGAGCGTCTGGTGACCGGGATCAACCGAGCAAACGTGCCTACCAACACCACCAGGGGCGCACCCCCCCGCAACGCCGGCCCCGCACGCCGCAGCGCGCGCGGCTTCACCATGACGGAGCTCGTCGTGACGGTGGCGCTGGCCGCCATCCTGGCCACCATAGCGGCGCCCTCGTTCAACGGCATGATCGCCACCCAGCGCGCCCGCACCTTCGCTGCGGACCTGTACGTAACGCTCGCCAAGACGCGCTCCGCAGCGCTCACGCGCAACCAGAACGTGACACTGCAGGCGAACGCCGGCGGCTGGCAAAACGGCTGGCAGATGCTCGATGCCAACAACAACGTGCTGGACAATCACGCCGCTGCGACCGGAGTGACGGTCACGCCCACCGCGACGGTGACCTACCGCGCCTCCGGCCGGCTGCCCGCTGGGGCGGTCGCACCCGTGTTCGTCATTTCCACGACCAGCGGCGCCACGGTGAACCACCAGTGCGTCTCGGTCGATCTGGGCGGGCGACCTTACATGACGGCGGCAGCGGCATGTTGAGCATCCAATGCCTCTCCGCGGCGCGCGCACGCGGCACTTCGCTGATCGAGGTGCTGGTGACAATCGTGATCCTGGCGTTCGGGCTGCTCGGGGTCGCCGGGCTGCAGAGCAAGATCGGCGTCGCCGAAATGGAGTCCTACCAGCGGGCACAGGCGCTGCTGGCGCTGTCGCAGATGACGGAGCGCCTGAGCGCCAATACCGCTCAGGCGGCCAGCTACGTGACCGCCGGCACCGTGGGTACCGGCGACGCCCAGCCCACCGACTGCAGCGGCATCGCGGCGGGGCCGAATCACGATCTGTGCGAGTGGAGCAACGCCCTGAAGGGCGCGAGCGAGCAGCGCTCAGGCGCCAACGCCGGCGGCATGGTGGGCGCGCGCGGCTGCGTCACCCAGCTGCAGGCCCCGAATCCGGCTCTCGGGGTGTGTACGGCAGGCGTCTACCAGGTCGCGGTCGCGTGGCAGGGGATGGTCGCCACCGCAACACCCGCGCTCGCCTGCGGGACGGGCTTGTACGGGGCCAGCGACGGCTTCCGCCGGACGATCGCCGCCACGGTCTCCGTCGGCACCACCTCGTGTTACTGAGCGCGTCATGAGACTCAACCGTCCGACACGCCCGCGGGGATACTCGATCATCGAGCTGATGGTCGCCATCACCATCAGCCTGATCGTTCTCGCCGCGCTGGTCGGGCTGTTCGCCGGCAACAGCCGTGAGCGCGGAGAGATCGAACGCGCCAACCAGCAGACTGAGAACGGCCGCTATGCGCTGCAGATCCTCGGCGACGACCTGCGCGATGCCGGCTACTTGGCTTCGTTCAACCCCGGCACGGTCGCCGCGCCCAACCCGCAGCTCACCATCCCCGCAACGCTCCCCAATGCCTGCGCGACCGACGTGCCGACGCTCAACAGCGCCGTGGCGCTCGCGATACAAGGCTACGACAACGGCGCCAACGCTCCGGCTTGCGTGGCGGACCTGCGCCCCGGGACCGATATCCTGGTGCTGAGGCGTGCGAGCACCTGCGCCGTGGGCACGGCCGGCTGCGACCCGCAGGTGGCCGGTGATGTCTACCTGCAGCCCTCGGGGTGCACCACGGAATTCAACGCGGGGACCTACTACGCGCTGGACTCCAATGCCGGCAATCTCAACCTCAATCAGAAGGACTGCGTCACCGCCGCCCTCATCTACCAATTCCGCACCCACATCTATTTCGTCGCCAACAACGACAAGCCCGGCGACGGCATTCCCACGCTGAAGCGTGCGGAACTCGGGGCGGGCGCCTTCAACATCGTGCCGCTGGTCGAAGGCGTGGAAAACCTGCAGCTCGAGTACGGGCTCGACACCACCGTCCCGACCACCGGAAGCCCGGCCGTGTACACCGCCGACCCGAGCAGCTACAACGGCTGTGCCCCCGCCACCTGCGTCGGCTACTGGCGCAACGCCGTCACGGCCAAGATCAATGTGCTGACGCGCAACCTCACACCCACTCAAGGACACACCGACACCAAGACTTACGCGCTGGGCCTCACGGCCGCCGGCGCGGTCAATACGGTCGGTCCGTTCAATGACGGCTACAAGCGTCACGTGTACTACTCCGTGGCGCGGCTCTACAACCTTGCTTTCAGGAATTCCCCATGACCACACGTCCCCACCGCCAGCAAGGCGCGACCTTGATCGTGAGCCTCATCATGCTGCTGCTGATCACGCTGCTGGCCGTCAGCTCCTTCACGCTCGGCAAGGGCAGCCTGCAGATCGTCGGCAACATGCAGCAGCGCCAGCAGGCGCTCGCCGCCGCCCAGGGTGCGGTGGCTTCGGTCATCAGCAGCAACCAGTTCAGCGCCACACCGACCGATGCATTCCACAATCCCTGCGGCGGTACCGCGCCTTGTGCGGACGGCAACGTCACCGTGGACTGCCATGGCAACAAGAACACCGCGTGTGTGGACAGCAATGGCGACGGTGTCACCGACGTCAACGTCGCCGTGACCGCGGCCTGCAGTGCCATTCAGCCCGTTACCACGCCCGAGCTCAACTTCAACGACGCCAACGACCGCAAGTGCCTGGACGGTGTCCAGCAGACCTTCGGCACCGCCGGCGCCAGCAACAACGATTCCATGTGCTCCAACATCGTCTGGGATGTGCAGGCCTCCGCCACCGATGCGGTGAGCGGCGCCAATTCGGTCGTCGATCAGGGAGCCGCGGTGCGCGCTTGGTCGACGAGCGCGATCTGCCCGTGAAGCGCAACTTGGTTCCCAATTTATACGAGACCGTCATGAACCCCTTACGCAAAATTCCTCTGGCGCTGACCCTGACTCTCAGTGCCTTCGCTCTGGCAACGAGCGCCTGGGCGGACGACATTGATATCTTTCTCGGCACTTCGGGCGGCAGCGCCGATTCGCCCAATATCATCTTCCTCATCGACAACAGCCCGAACTGGAGTCGGGCCGCTCAAAATTGGCCGGACAACGGCGGCATCCAGGCGCAGGCGGAACTCGCCGCGATAAGCTCCACGCTGTCCAGAATCAACAGCACGCGGCCAGCGAACGTGGGGCTGGCCATGCTCAGCGCCTATTCCGGCACCACCGCCAACGGCGCGACCCCGGGCACCGGCGGCGGCTACATCCGTTTTGGCGTCCGCGACATGACCAACGCGACAAACCGCACCGCACTGCAGAACATTCTGGCGGGCATTTCCGCCAACTTCAGCGATTCTGCCGAGAAACTGGCAGGCATGGCGAGCAAGGACGAGGATGCGGGGTTCTACGAGATCTACAAATATCTCTCGGGGCTTGCGACCTTTACTGGCCCATACAGTCAGAATTCATTCGCCGACGTGCTCCATAACCCGCAGTCCCTGTCGGGCGCGGGACAGGGATTGACGTCGGGCTTTGCGCTCAACAACAACGGCGTCGGCGCCGTGTACCAGTCCCCCATCAGTTCAGGCGCACCTTGCGCAAGCACCTACATCATCTACATCGCGAACAACGCGAATAACACCGGATCGAACGGTCAGGCCGCGTATGAGCCCACGGTGGCCAACGTGAATCCGGCGCTGGCCGCGACCGCGTTGCTCGATACCTGGACGGACGAGTGGACTTACTTTCTGAAGACCAACGGGGTCGTCGTTCCCAGCGGCAACAATAACGGCGCTATCGTGACCTACGTGCTGGACGCCTATAACGCGCAGCAAAATGTCGGCTATTCCAACTCGCTGATGAACGCCGCCAAGATGGGCGGCGGTAAGTATTACCAGGTTGGCAGCCAGACGGCCATCGCCAACGCGCTCGGGATGATTCTTGCCGAGATCCAGGCGGTCAACAGCACCTTCGCCTCAGCCAGCCTGCCGGTCAACACGACCAACCGGACGCAGGATAAAAATCAGGTTTTCATCCCGATGTTCCGTCCCGACCCGCAAGACAGGCCGCTCTGGATGGGCAATATGAAGCAGTACCAGCTGATCAGCCAGTCCGGAAGCATCGCTCTGGGTGACAACTCGAACCCACCGATAGACGCGGTGAACACGCTGACGGGCTTCATCACCCCCTGTGCGCAGAGTTTCTGGACAACCGATTCCGGTACCTACTGGAAGTCCGATATCTTCGACAGCCCGACTCCCAAAGGAACCTGTCCGCGCTCCATCACCGGCTTCAGCGTGTGGTCCGATGCCCCGGATGGACCGATGGTCGAGAAGGGCGGAGTCGCCGAAGTGATCCGCAAAGGGAACAACCCGCCCGTCACCAACACGATCCCGACCTGGGCGGTCAATCGCAGGGTCTACACGCTCGCGGGCCTGGCCGGCACGACGCTCACGCCCTTCACCTCGGCATCCCTCGGAGTTTTGCCGGCGCAAGTGGCCTTGGCCAACTTCATCCTGGGTCAGGATGTCAATGACGAGAACGCCAATCTCAATACGACGGAACCCCGCCCGTCGCTCCATGGAGATGAGATTCACTCGCGACCGCTACCCGTCGATTACGGCACCGGTGTGACCGTCTATTACGGATCCAACGACGGAACGCTGCGTGCCGTGGACGCCAGCAGCGGCGCCGAGCGCTGGGCATTCATCGCCCCGGAGTTCTACACTCCGGCTCCCGTGCTGCCGCCCGGGACGCCCACCGGCTTCTCGCGGCTGATGAACGACAGCCCGCTGATCAGCTATCCCTCGATGCCAGCGGGCATCACTCCGACCCCGGTCCCCAAGGACTATTACTTCGACGGCTCGATCGGGGTCTACCAGTCGCCGAACAACTCGAGTGTCTGGATCTATCCTTCGATGCGCCGCGGCGGCAGGACCCTCTACGCGCTCGATGTCACGAACCCGGCATCGCCGCAGTTCAAGTGGAAAGCGGGCTGCCCCTACCAGCAGCCCAACAATACCGGATGCACGGCGGGGATGAGCGGCATCGGACAGACCTGGTCCACGCCGGCCGCGGCCAGCAGTGTGCTGGGCTACAGCGGCCCGGTCGTCATCATGGGTGGCGGATATGACACCTGTGAGGATGCGAATCTCCTCACTCCGAGCTGCACGAGCCCGAACGGGGCCGCCGTGTACGTGCTCGACGCCGCCACTGGCGCAGTTGAAGCATCCTTCCCCACGGCACGCAGCGTCGCCGCCGACGTGGCGCTGATTGCGGTGACGACGCCCGGGGTGGTCGACCATGCCTACGCGGTCGACACGGGCGGCAATATCTACCGCCTGGACTTCGCCTCATCGAAGAGCAATTGGGTCATGAATAGGGTCGCCTACACCAACGGCGCAGGACGAAAGTTTCTGTTCGCTCCGGCGCTGCTGGCGGCACCCGGAAACCAGGTGTACCTGGCGGTCGGCTCGGGCGACCGGGAGCATCCGCTGCAGAGCGAATATCCCTACAGCGCCGTCGTCAACCGCTTCTACGTGTACAAGGATAATCTGGCGTCGACCAGCGCCACCAGCCTGGACGACACGACCAGGATGTACGACCTCACGTATGGCGTCGGGGACCCGGGCCCCGGCAACGCCACCAATGGCACCAGCTGCAGCACCGTCGGCGTGCTGCCGACGTCGAACATGAGTGGCTGGTTCATGAACCTGAGCGCGAACGGCCTGGGCGAGCAGACAGTCACCTCTGCCATCATCGTCGCGGGCATGGCGGCCTTCAGCACCAACCGGCCGGTGCCACAGGCGCAGGGCACCTGCGCCACGACTCTGGGCGCCGCCTACGGCTACTGGGTCAACCTGTTCAACGCCTCCGGCGGCATCAGCGCCAGCGGTGCCGCGTGCGGCGGGGTGCGCGACAGCCAGTTCGTCGGCGGCGGCCTGCCACCCTCGCCGGTGATCGCGACGGTACCGGTCGATGGCCAGGTGGATACCGTCGTCATCGGTGCCGCGCAGCTCTCCGGTGGTGCCAGCAACGGCTTGAGCGGGCAGAATGTGAACCAGGTGATCCCTCCCACCCGCAAGACCATCTTCTGGAAGTCCTCGGGCGAGAACTGAGCGCCTCGCCCCGGACTGCCGGCTTCGCGGCCGCGCCCGTGGCAGACGCGCTCAGTCGGACTTGAAGCCGATCTTCGAGTGCGTGCCGTCGCAGAAGGGCTTGTTGGCGCTGCCGCCGCAGCGGCAGAGATACGCCGACGTCACCCGCGCCACCACGCGCCCCGTGCCGCTCATGATCTCGAGGTTGCCGCGCACTCGCAGCGGACCGTTCGGTTGCGGATCGATCGCCAGCACGCCATCGCGCACCGGCAGCATGTCGGTCTTGCCGCTCGGGGGCTCGCCGCTGGCGCTGAAGCCGGCCTCGCGATGCGAGCCGTCGCAGTACGGCTTGTTCCTGGACGCCCCGCAGCGGCATAAGGTGGCGCGAAAGCCCGCCGGCACACCGTCGATCTGCAGCGCGGCGCGAAACGCGTAGGGCCCCGCCTCGCGCACGCTGGCGAGATTGACCGGCGGCACGGGCTCCTCCGGCGCCCCGTCCTTGCGCCGGTAGCGGATCGCACCCGAGGGGCAGGCGTGCGCGACCTCGACCAGTCGCTCCACCGGCATGGCATCCGGATGGAGCCAGGGTCCCTTCACGTTGGCGAGAAACACCTGCGGCGCCCCGGTGACGCAGAAGCGCGAATGGATGCAGCGCCTCGCTTCGAACGCGAGCTCGAGCCGCTCTCCCTGCACGGTCTCCACGCCGCCGCTGACCATCGAGGCCGGCGCGGCGCCGGAGGCCGCGGCAGCCCCAGCCCCCGCCGCAGCTGCCGCGGCCGGCTCTGGCGCACGCGCCGCCGGCGCCGCCCCAGCCGCTAAGCCCGGCGGCCTGGCTGCGGGCGGAGCGCCCGCCGCGACCGCCGTCAGATCGAAGCCCTGGCTGGCCCTGGACGCGAGCGAGGCCAGCTGGTCCGCGGCGGCCACCGCGCGGGCATCGCCGCTGGCGCGCAGCGCCGCGGCCCCCTCATGCAGCTGTGCGAAGCGCTCGACGAACAGCCGCCGCGCGGCCGGCCCCGGCGGCAGCGCGGCGGAGTCGCGCAGAGTGATGAACGACATGCCGGCATTGCATTGCGGGTTCGACGGCCCGGCCGGCAAGCGCGCGGCGCGCTCGGCGAGCGGCATGACCGCCTGCATGAGACCGATCGCCAGATCCACGGCGAGGGATTTTTCCGCGCTCGGGCCGCGCACCGCGTAGGCATAGGCCAGCAGCCGCAGCATCAGATCCACGACCAGGGATTTTTCCGCGCTCGGGCCGCGCACCGCGTAGGCATAGGCCAGGAGCCGGAGCATCAGACCGTAGCAGGCGTTGGCGAGATCCACGGTGGCCACCGCGTCCGGATTCTCCAGCCACACGCGCCCCTCGGGCCGCGGCGGGCGGCGCAGCACCGGGTTGGTGGCGGCCGGGAACGCGGGCGCGAACGCCGGGTTGCGCTCGGTCAGCGCCTGCAACTCGGCGCGAATTCCCAGGAATTTCTGGTAGTGCGAGCCGACCGAATCGCGCGGCGCGCCCTCGCCCTGCTCGACGATGGCCGCAAAGGCGGCGAGCGCGGTTTTCAGGCACACGACCTGTCGGGCACCGGGCAGATTCACTTCCTCCGGCGAGAGCTGCAAGGCCCGATCGCCGTCGAACGCGTTCGCCTCGCCGCAGTGCGCCACCAGTGCGCGCAGGCCCTCCCCGAGGGCCGCGTAGAAGTCCCCGACGGTGTCGTAGTTGAC
>Ga0209156_10003181_pt1 | contig 12505 bp, 10 predicted proteins | sample GraSoiAngelo_124_FD_185881 | JGI IMG/M metagenome (GOLD analysis project Ga0209156, IMG submission 185881) | Grasslands soil microbial communities from the Angelo Coastal Reserve, California, USA - 14_0927_05_20cm (SPAdes) (version 2) | ecosystem: Environmental > Terrestrial > Soil > Grasslands...
GTGTTGTTGGCTTGCTACAGTCGCCAAAGCGAGCTAGAAAAACTGGCGTGATTGATTACATCCAAAAAGGCGGATTGCTGATGTGGCCAATTCTGGCCTGCAGCATCATCTCGATTGCCGTCTTTGCTGAGCGGCTCCTCTACTTACACCGCGCGACGATCCACGTGGGCGAATTCTTGAAAGGACTTTCGAACCTTATTCGGCGCCGCAACTTCGCTGAGGCGTTGCATGAATCGGCCGGGACACCGGGTCCAGTCGCGCGCGTGATTCATGCTGCTATTATCCGACACGATGCACCGCGGGCGGAATTGCGTGACATCGTGCAGGAGGCCGCCCAACTCGAAGTACCGAAGCTGGAACGATTTCTCGGAGTGCTGGCCACCATCGCGTTCCTCGCGCCGTTGCTCGGATTGCTTGGGACCGTCGCCGGAATGATCGACGCCTTTAGCACGATAGCCTCAAGCGGAGGCTATGCGACGGTAACTGAGCTTTCCAGCGGCGTGTACAAGAGCTTACTGACGACTGCGGCCGGCTTGGTTGTGGCCACGCCAGCCTTTGTCGCTTATAGTTATTTTTCTTCGCGCGTGAACACCATGCTCCACGATATGGAGCGCGCGGGTATTGAGGTCGTCCATATGTTGACGGAGAGCCGGCCGCTCAGCGGTATCATCAGCTTCCAACCACCTGACCAGGTCGTCGAATCCGAGGCACGAATTGATTCTTAAACCGACGATTCGGTAAACCGACAATTACTGCAGCGCTTCATGAAGCTCAGCCGGACGAAGGAATACAACTTCGGCTGGCTCGTCCTCTTGGCGCTGGTGGACGTCGTTTTTCTCCTCCTTTTTTTCCTGTTGCTCAGTTCGAATTTTATTTTGCAACCAGGGATTTCAGTTTCGATGCCATTCTCGCGTTTTACGCTTGGCCCGCAAACTAACCAGCAAATCATCAGCATTACCGGCGGCGCAGCCCCGGCCATCTATTTCCGGGACCAGAGAGTCACAATCGAGCAACTCGGGCCATTGCTGGATGCGGCCAAGCGCGAGGGCCAATCGATTATCATTAAAGCCGACCGTTTGACTCCATACGAAACAGTTGCCGAGGCGACAAACGCTGCGCTTGAACACGGCATCACCTCTGTCGCGCTGGCTGCGACTCCGTCCCGATGAATATATCTCTCCCTGGATTTGCTACCGAGCCCCTTCTTTTTAGCTGGGAACCTCCTCGACGCCGAAAAGTAGCGATCACTGCTTTTCTGGCGCTTTCTTTGGGCGGACATGCTCTCTGTTTCTACATTTTCCAAATCGTTTACCCACCGACGGTGGCGCTTCTGCCGCCCCCGGCCCGTGTAAGTTTGATCACGCCCGCCTCCGAAGAAGGCCGCACACTGCTTCGCTGGATCGATGCGGAAGATCCTGCGCTCGCCTTCACAACGCAGCATCCACCTGAAGCAAGACTGCGCACCCTACCCAGGGTTGAGCACGTACCGTCTTACCTCGCGGTAGAGCCAGTTCTAAAAGAAGTTCCACCGCTGATTCTCGACTTGCGCATCCCGAGTTCCCGGCCACCGGGCGCCGTGCCATTTGGTCACCGAAAAGCGCCCCAAGCCTTTGGCCCGATCACAGCATCCGTCTCGTTTTCACAAGAGCTCGAGGCCTTTGGCACTCCGATGTTGCCAGACCCGAGTTCTGCCACATCCAAGGGAGAGACGCCTGAAACGATCCGCTTTCGCGTCGCCGTGAGCGGGCTGGGAGAAATTCGCTATTGTTTTCCTCTTAATTCTTCGGGGGACCCGGCGCTGGATGAACAGGCGCGCCGCTACCTCACGCGCTGCCGTTTTTCCCAAAACCCGAAAAGCGCTGGGAAAGTCGATCAATTTCTAACCTGGGGGATTGCGACGATCCAATGGGACAGGGACGTCACACGCCCGCGGCCAATCCCGACGGAACCAGCTACCCCGTGATCCGCGTCAGTCTCGCCGCCCTGGTCACGATTTATTTGCTGCTTTTTCTTGCGGCGGTTTTTCTCCTCTGGATAGTGGGAGAGTGGAATCGCCGGCGGCGGGAGCGCCGGGCTTTACAGCATCGGTTGCGCTGCGTGATCTGCGCGTTTCAATTTGAGGATCGAACGGACGCATTGCTTCCCAGGTGCCCGCGCTGTGGAAGTTTAAACGAACGATTTAAGATGGACCAAATTTAACATGGGAATGTGGATCGGCCGCAATCGCAAGGCACGGGTAACCTACGGGTTCGACGAAATCGCGCTCGTGCCTGGCCGCGTGACGATTAATCCGAACGAAGTCGATATCACCTTCCCTTTGCCGCGCATAGAGGCGGAGCCGCTCGAATTAAAAATTCCAATTCTCGCCAGCGCAATGGATGGAGTCGTCGATGTCGATTTCGCCATCGCCATGAGCAAATTGGGCGGGCTGGCCGTTCTGAATCTTGAAGGAGTCCAAACGCGCTACAAAAACCCGCAAGAAGTACTACAAAAAATCGTCGAAACGGACAAATCCGACATTACTGCGCTGCTGCAGAGAATTTACCAGGAACCCGTCCAGGAAGATTTAATCGCGGCGCGCGTGCGCCAGATCAAAGACGGTGGTGTGCTGGCTGCGGTGAGCTCCATTCCCCAGCGCGCGGCTGAGTTCGGCAAGATCGCGCAGCAAGCAGGCGCAGACGTTTTCGTTGTGCAGAGCACGGTCTCCACCGTCAGGCATATTTCGTCGGAGTATAAATCGCTCGACCTGGAAAAATTTTGCCGCGAAATGCGCATCCCCGTGATCGTCGGAAACACAGTTGGTTATGACGTGACCTTCGAGATCATGGAGTGCGGGCCGGCTGCGATTTTGGTCGGTGTTGGGCCCGGAGCGGCTTGCACTTCACGCGGCGTGCTTGGGCTCGGTGTCCCGCAAGTAACGGCGACCGTCGATTGCGCCGCGGCGCGCGATGCTTACTTTAAGAAAACATCGCGTTACGTGCCGATCATCACGGATGGTGGGATGAGCAGAGGCGGTGACGTTTGCAAAGCGCTCGCTTGCGGCGCGGATGCCGTGATGGTGGGCAGTGCGTTTGCCAAAGCGCAGGAAGCGCCCGGCTGCGGATACCACTGGGGCATGGCTACTCCACATGCAAATCTCCCACGAGGGACGCGCATCAAAGTCGGCACCACGGGGTCACTGAAACAAATCCTCTTCGGTCCGGCGGAAGTTGACGATGGCAGCCAAAATTTGGTCGGCGCAATTACCACCTGTATGGGCAACGTCGGTGCTTGCAACATTGCCGAATTTCAGCAAACGGAGATTATCATCGCGCCTTCCATTAAGACCGAAGGGAAACTCTTCCAAACCGTACAAAGCGTCGGGATGGGAACGAGCTGAAATATTTAGCGAATTAGCGAGTTAGAGTTTGAGTCGTTGCGCTTTGACCTCGAACCTTCGCGTGTTAAATCGCTAAATCGTTAAACCACTCAATGAACAACGATCGTAGAGTCGTCCTCACTGGATTGGGCGCCATCACGCCGCTTGGCAACGACGTGGAGACATTTTGGTCGAATCTGAAGAACGGTGTCAGCGGTGTTCGCAAGATCGAAATGTTCGATACGACGGCTTACGACTGCAAAATCGGTGGCGAAGTACGCGGCTTCGATCCGAAAGCATTCTTTAAAAATCCGAAGGATGTTCGCCGCACGGATCGATTTGCACAGCTCGCGTTGGCCGCCGCAAAAATGGCGCTCGACGACAGCGGGATCGATATAGAGAAACTGAGACGGCGCGATCGCTTCGGCGTCATCGTCAGCAGCGGGATCGGTGGACTAAAAACGCTGCAGGATCAGTTGACGATCCTCTTGACAAAAGGACCGTCGCGAACTTCGCCATTCACGATTCCGATGTTGATCAGCAATATGGCGAGCGGACTCATCTCGATGGAGTACGGCCTGCGGGGCCCCAACATGTGCATTGTAACGGCCTGCGCGACGTCGAACAACGCCATCGGTGAATCCTGGCGGACCATCAAATTTGGCGATGCCGATATTTTCCTCGCCGGCGGGTCAGAGGCTTCGATTGTCGCAATTGGCCTTGCAGGATTTTCGGCCATGAAAGCGCTTAGCACGCGCAACGACGAGCCCGAACGCGCTTCACGCCCGTTCGATCGCGATCGCGACGGTTTTGTGATGGGCGAAGGTGCAGGGATCGTAGTGGTGGAGGAGCTGGAACACGCCAAAGCGCGTGGCGCGAAGATTTATTGCGAACTCACAGGCTACGGGCTTTCTTCGGACGCCTACCACATGACGGCGCCGCCTCCGGACGGCGAAGGCGCGGTGCGCGCCATGCAACTGGCGCTGGAGCATGCCCGCGTTTCTCCCGACCAAGTCGATTACATAAACGCGCATGCGACGTCCACCGACATCGGTGATCTTTGCGAAACACGCGCGATCAAACAGGTATTCGGCGAACAAGCTTACAAAGTTTCCATCAGCTCCACCAAGTCGATGACCGGCCATTTGTTAGGCGGAGCGGGTGGAATAGAAATGGCGGCGTGCGCGCTCGCCATCCGCGATTCCGTGATCCCGCCAACGATCAATCTGGAAAATCCTGGAGAAGGATGCGACCTCGATTACACGCCAAACATCGCTCGCGAAAAGAAAGTGCGCGTTGTGTTAAATAATTCGTTCGGTTTTGGCGGCCACAACGCCACCCTGGTCGCGACCGCATTCGAGAAATAGGGCTCCTGCACGCCGGGTTATGACTGACTTTTCGAAGAATCAGTTGGCATTTTGCAGCACGGCGAGCCACTTTAATTTCGGCGCGGGCATAGCTTAATGGTAAAGTTCCAGCCTTCCAAGCTGGCCATGCGGGTTCGATTCCCGTTGCCCGCTATTGATCCGGGGCAATCAACTCGCGATTCCGCCAGGTGAGGCCCAAACCGGAGTAAATCGTTAGGGCCACTGTAATCCATACCAAGACCGGACCAGCTTCGTCTCGTGCCCGCAACCACCATATCGATGTTTCAGTTGCATGCTGCAGCTCAGCTATGGAAAAAAGGGCAAGGAAGAAAATAACGGTAATGATCTGCCAGGAGGTTTTCTGTTTGCCAAGCCGCTCCGCCGGAAGAACCCGGCCCTTGGCGCTGGCCATCAGACGCAGCCCTGTAATCAAAAAATCCCGCGCTACTACAGTTGTGGCTGCCCATGCCGGAACAGCTTTGAGGGGTACCAGCGAAATAAATGCCGCTGCCATCATGATCTTGTCCACGAGCGGGTCCATCAATTTGCCAAAATTTGTGATGAACCCGTAGCGCCGGGCGATTTCCCCATCGATAAGATCTGTCAAACCCGCGATGAGAAAAATTAAAAGCGCGGAAGTGCGCGCATACGGCCACGAAGAATTTAGCGCGAGAACAAAAAGCACCGTGAGCACCAGACGGCTCAAGGTGATTCGGTTCGCCCAATTCATACGCCTGAAATCAAACGGGTTTCGGTCTGCTGATCGCCCTTCGCAGCCTTTGCTGGCACCTTGTCGATCTTGAATTTCGGTCGTTTCCAAATCGGAACCTTTCTTTTCAATTCATCCACCACCCATTGACTCGCACGGAAGGCTTCAGCGCGATGCCCGCTCGCCACCCGCATAAAAAGCGACGACTCGCCCGCCGCAATAAATCCAATTCGATGGTGAACGACAATGAGCTCGAGCGCAAACGTCTCGATGGCCTGCTGCGCAATCTGCCTCAGTTGATGTTCAGCCATTTCCCGATGCGCTTCGTATTCGATCCCCTCGATTTGGTGCCCATCCTCGGAGCCACGAACAATCCCCCAAAAATCGACTGCTGCACCCGCAGCCGCATCCACTTGATTCTCTGGCGCGTTGAGTCGCGCTTCTGTTACTAAAACTTCACAAACCGGATTTGCCATAGGGTTCAAGTGCTCGCTAGAGTGAGTGACAGCTCTTTCGAGCTGTTGGAAACAAGATATCAAAATGAATGCGAATCAATGTGATATTGGGCTGATCGGCCTGGCTGTGATGGGTGAGAACCTCGCCCTGAATCTGGAATCGAAGGGTTTTTCTGTCGCCGTGTTCAACCGTACGACCGAAGTAACGGAAAAATTTGCTGCCGGACGCGCCAAAGGAAAAAATATTCGGCCGACACGCACGATGGAGGAATTTGTCGCGGCGCTGAAAACACCACGGATAGCAATGATGATGGTCAAAGCGGGCGCTCCCGTTGACTCCGTTATCAGCCAGCTCGCGCCGCTGCTCGAGAAAGGCGATGTCATCATCGACGGTGGAAATTCTCTTTTCACCGACACGCAACGGCGCGCCAAAGAATTAGAGGACAAAGGAATTCATTTTGTCGGCATGGGCGTTTCCGGTGGCGAAGAAGGCGCGCTTAAAGGCCCCTCGCTCATGCCGGGCGGTTCGCGGGAGTCCTGGGAAATTATCGCCCCTATTTTCCGCAAGATCGCCGCACAAGTGGATGGCGAACCGTGCTGCCGTTACATGGGCCCCGACGGCGCCGGTCATTACGTCAAGATGGTGCACAACGGAATCGAGTACGGCGACATTCAATTGATTTGTGAGGCGTATGCGATCCTGAAAGATATCCTGGCGATGCAAGCTGCGGAGCTCGCCGATGTCTTTGCAGAATGGAACAAAGGCGAGCTCGACAGTTATCTCATTGAAATCACATCAGAGATTTTTCGGAAGATCGATCCTGAGACCGGCAAGCCGCTGGTCGATATGATTCTTGACAAGGCCGGCCAGAAGGGAACGGGCATCTGGACGCTTCAATCCGCCATCAAACAGTCTGTTGTAATTTCGACAATTAACGCCGCCGTAGAAGCGCGCGTTATCTCGTCGCAGAAAGAGGAGCGCGTGGCTGCATCCAAAGTTCTGCCGCAACCGAGAGCTCGAAAGTTTAAAGGTAATCGAGCGCGCTTCGTCGATGCAATACGCGACGCGCTTTACGCATCGAAAATCGTTTCTTACACCCAGGGAATGGAGCTTCTGCGCTCTGGGAGCACTGAATACAAGTGGAACCTCAATCTCAGCGACATCGCCACCATCTGGCGAGGCGGGTGCATCATTCGCGCGAAATTTCTCAACCTGATCGTCGGGGCGTACCAGCGCGACTCGGCGTTGCACAATCTCCTGCTCGATCGCTATTTCACGAAGATCATTAGGAAAGCACAGCGGAATTGGCGTGTCGCGGTATCGACGACCATCAAACATGGCGTGGCCGTCCCTGCATTTTCCGCCTCGCTGGCCTATTTCGACAGTTATCGTCAAGCGCGACTGCCGGCGAATCTCTTGCAAGCGCAACGTGATTTCTTCGGCGCGCACACGTACGAACGCATCGATAAACCGGGCGTCTTTCACACAGAATGGATTGAATCCGAAGGCGAGTCCGCCGAAAAAGCGACCGAACCGAAATCGCCCCCGCCGCATCACGCCGGCGAATAGAGTGGCGCGATCGTCCCGGTTGCGACGCAAGCCGGAGCTTGCGCTACTTTATCGAAAATCGTGCGAATCACTGCCGGCGAGTTCTTGATGCGCGAGTCGTCTGATGTCGCGCGTCTTAATCAAAACAACGCGATCGGAATTCTGCACTTCGCCTTCGATGAGCAGAAATGCTTCCTCGGTAATTAAAAGGCGAAAACGCTCAAACAAGTTTGGATCGACAATCGCATTTGCGACGCCGGTCTCATCTTCCAAGCTGATAAAAACAAACCCTTTTGCTGTGCCGGGACGCTGTCGGCAAATCACGTTCCCGGCGATCTGCACAGTTGCCCCATGACGCGCCTGCACCAGATCCATCGCACGCCAAATATTCGGCAAACTTGGGCGCAACAGTTTCATCGGGTGCGGTCCGGTCGTCAGGTTCATTGTTTCGTAGTCGGCGCGCACGCGCTCCGGCAGCGTCATTGCCGGAAGCGGCGATTTCTGGGTAGGGTCGGCGCGCTGCGCCGACCGGACGCCGCAGCACGGCGTCCCTACCATTCGGTTACGCAGCAAATCATCGTGCATTGTTTCCTCCGCTGCCCACATCGCAGCGCGCCGATGCTCGGCGAAACAATTGAGCGCACCAAGCTCAGCCAACGTGCGGAGTTCTTCGTTCGAAAGCTGCACCCGTCGCTTGAAATCTTCCATCGAATCGAATTGTCGATCTTGCCGTCGCCTAACAAGTTCTTGCGCGTGTTCCTGGCACAATCCGTTTACAATGCAAAATCCCAGCCGCACCGTATCATCGGAAATGACCGTGCAGCGCCAGGTCGATTCCGTCACACGAACCGGCTTGATTTTGATCCCATGCCGGTCTGCATCTTTGACAATCGTTGCCGGGGTGTAAAAACCCATCGGCTGATTATTAAGCAGGCTGGCGTAAAATTCCGCCGCACGATGCACTTTCAAATAGGCGCTGCCATACGCAAGAATCGCAAAACTGATTGCGTGCGATTCCGGAAAACCGTAGAGCGCAAATGATGTGATCGAGTGAATAATCTTGTCGATCTTGTCCGGCGCTACGCCTTTGCGTTCCATCGCCGCGCGCAATTTCAAGCTCACTTTTTGCATTCGTTCCTCCGAGCGATGAAAACTTAGCGCGCGCCGCAGTTCCTCTGCTTCGTTTCCAGAAAAATCGGCCATGATCATGGCGATCTGGAGCATTTGTTCCTGAAACAACGGCACACCGAGCGTGCGGCCGAGCACCGGTTCGAGTCGCGGATCAAAATAGGTTCGCGGCTCGCGTCCCGCGCGGCGCGCGAGATAAGGATGCACCATGTCGCCCTGGATTGGTCCCGGACGAATGATCGCGACTTCGATCACGACATCATAAAAACATTCCGGTTTCATCCGCGGCAGCGTCGCCATTTGCGCTCGGCTCTCGATTTGGAATACGCCAATCGTGTCTGCTTTTTGCATCATCTCGAACGTGGCAGCGTCGTCTTTTGGAATGTGTGCAAGATCCAGAGGGCGGCCGCGCTCGCGGCACAGCTCAAACGCATCTTGCATCACCGACATCATCCCGAGCCCGAGTAGATCGACCTTCACGATGCCGAGATCTTCGCAATCGTCCTTGTCCCATTGGGCGACGACGCGTCCCGGCATCGACGCATTTTCCAGCGGCACAAACGAACTGAGCTTGTTCTGGCAAATAATCATTCCGCCGGAATGCTGTCCAAGATGTCGCGGCAAACCGTAGATCGCCTGATACAGCCTGACGAACGCCGGCATCCGCGGATGTTCCTTCGGCAAACCAGCCTGCTCGATCTGCGATTGGAGATCGAGCGTGTGCGGAAAATCGCCGTTCGCGAATAAATGTGAGAAGCGATCCAGAATGCTCGGCGAAAAATTTAACGCCTTGCCGATTTCGCGCGCAGCGCTGCGTCCGCGATAAGTGATAACATTCGCGGTCATCGCGGCACCATGTTTGCCGTAACGACGATAAATTTCCTGGATCACGGCCTCTCGCCGATCACCGCTTGGAAGATCGAGATCGATATCAGGCCACCCTTTGCGGCTTTCATTTAGAAATCGTTCGAAGACCAAATGATTGCTGACCGGATCGACGGAAGTAATGCCGAGGCAATAACAAACCGCGCTGTTCGCGGCGCTCCCCCGACCCTGCACCATGATGTCGTGTTCGCGGCAAAAATTTACGATGTCCCAGACGATCAAAAAATACCCCGCGAATCCGAGCTTAGTGATGAGCGCCAGTTCTTCTTCGAGCTGGCGTTTCACCGCACTGCTAATTGCGGCGTAACGTTGCTGCGCGCCGAACCAAACGATCGTGCGCAGGAACGAATCCATCGAGTGACCGTCCGGCACCGGAAATTCCGGAAATTCATAACCAAGATTTTCCAGAGAAAACATGAGGCGCTCAGCCAGGCGCGACGTGTTTTCAATCGCTTCCGGCAGATCGCGAAAAAGTTCGCGCATTTGACGATCGCTTTTCAGATAACGCTCGGCGTTTTGCGTTAGTAATTTCCCAGCGGCATCCAGATGGGTGTGTTCGCGAATACAGGTGAAAACATCGAGAACCTGACGGCCGTAAGGCCTGGCATACTGAACGCCATTCGTGGCCAGGAGCGGCAATTGATAATGCGCCGCAAGATCAACAAGTTGTCGGTTCAGCCGATCTTCGCCCCGCAAACAATGCCGCTGGATTTCCACGAAAACATTTTCGCGACCTAACGTGTGGATCAAAAACTGCGCGCGATCTTCGGGCTGGGTAGCGCACGCGTCTCGCGTGCTGACGATGGCGTCCCCGCCATCGCGGACTTTCATTGTGCTTGCTATCACAGGGGAAGATTGTTTCGGCGCGACGCCGAAACCAACACGCGAGACGCGTGCGCTACCCAACAATGCGATCAACCCCTCCGCAAATTGCGGCAGCTCATCCCACTGAATCACGCACTTCCCTTTTTCGCTGCGCAAATGCGCCTCGGTCAGTAATTCGCAGAGGTTTTTGTAGCCGTTCCTGTTGTCCACGAGCACAGGCAGGATACCGCCATCTTCCATGCTCAACTCGCAGCCAATGATCGGGCGAATATTTTGCTCGCGTGCTGCAACCGAAAACCGTTGGGCGCCGTAAACACCATTGCGATCAAGCAACGCCATCGCTGGCATCGCGAGCTCGGCGGCGGTTTCAGCTAATTGCTCTGGAAATGAAGCGCCGCGCAAAAAGCTAAATGCGCTGCACGCGTGAAGTTCGATGTAAGACATGGCATCGTTACATCATTGCATTGTTACATCGCCCGTTAGTCATAAATCCCATCCACTTTCCAAATTCCACCGCTTCGGTGACAGCGCGCCAAAACTCCGTTATCCAATTGCAGATCCCATTCCGCGCTAGCCCATGCCGCTTCATCCCACCAGTTTCCCGAAGCCAAATAAGGGCCGCGCTGCTCTGCGATTTTGCCGCTCACGTTTGCGCTTCGAATATGCGCCGGTGAATTTTCGGTACTGAAAACCGACGCGGGTGCGGCCGGTCGAAACCGGCGCAAGGCCGGAGATGACGGGGCACAGCCATCATGGCTGTGTGGCGGACAGGCATCTTGCCTGCCGGTTCTATCGCAGGCGGGGACGCCTGCTTGCCCCACAGGCTGGAAGCCTGTGCTACTATGCCACGCGAACGGTTCCATCCGAAATGCATCCGGCCTATGCGTTTCTTCCAAGACCGGTGTGCCAACGCGATCAGCACCGAGTAGAGCGGTCAAGCGCGCGAGTGTTTCTGATAATTGATTGGGATTACGCAAAGTCGTTTCAAATAATCCATACTGCTGCTTTGGAGCTTTGATCGGCTGCGCTTCGAGCGAGACGGCAATGATCGGATGCTCCGATTTAAAATTCTCCAGGTGCGTGTGAAGCATCCGAAAGAGAAGATCGACGTCGTTGGTCGACTGCGGAATTTTGAAAACCCGTTCGTAATTCTGCTTATTCGAAAAAGTAATTCGCAGGGTCAGTTCTTTTGCGACGAGATAGATCGCGCTCAATCGCAACGAAAGTTGCTCCAAAAACCGGCGCAGCATAAAGAGAAGCGGCTCGGCCGTTTCGATCTCGTGTTCGAATTCGAAGCTCTCGTCGAACGACTCAGGCGGTCGGACAAGCTTGAGCAGCCGATTGGATTGCCCATTCGCCCGTTCCCACACTCGGACGGCTTCCGACCCAAGCCGCGCGGCGAGCTGTTCTTTATCAAGCGCCGCGAGCTGACCGACGGTGTGGATTCCCCATTTGTGCAGGACCGTGAAGATTTGCTGAATCTCAGCTTGTCGATCTTGCGCAGCTTTTGGCAACTCAGAGCGCTCCATGCGCTCAAATTTAAGTGGATAAACTATATGTTCAAGTGAACAGTTTATATCAGCGCCACTGCGCAAAACCTTCGATCATAAGCCGCTTCAAGCCGCCGCAGCTGATGCTGCTTTGGCAGAGGAGCTACGATGGATCAGCGGCGCGCGGTGCGGTGCGGCAATGGAGTTGAGGCAAGTCCGGCACGACAGACGTGGCCGGCTTACGAGTCATGGATCCGCATCTCTTCAATTTCACATTGCCCGCAGTCATCGGGCAATTCGATCTCCTCGGCATTGAACACAACCACATCTTTGATTTTGCGGTTATTCGCTAAACGCACATCCACGCGCTGGTAGCCCATCCCACTCTCTAGCTGGCGCACTAGAAACCGTGTCCACTTCTCTGGAAGCCGAATGGTCATGGCGGAATCTACACCGGGCATTGTGAGTTCGCGGTGCGCTGCTTGCAATATTTGTCGCACCAATCCTTCTCTGCTCTCTGACTGCTGATCCGGTCGCCGTGGCGAACCGCTGACCTCTGTCTAGGGCCGAGCGAGCAGGAGCACGCGAGTCAATGCGATGGTCTCCTCTCCCGGTTTACCTGCTACGTCGAAACAATGTGAAAACGGGTCGATCTAAACTTTAGAAGCGGCAGCTTCCGACTTCTCGATAGCGTCGAAGATTTCTTTGGCGAGAATGGGAAAAGCGGAATTCTGAAACT
>Ga0209156_10003186_pt1 | contig 12481 bp, 8 predicted proteins | sample GraSoiAngelo_124_FD_185881 | JGI IMG/M metagenome (GOLD analysis project Ga0209156, IMG submission 185881) | Grasslands soil microbial communities from the Angelo Coastal Reserve, California, USA - 14_0927_05_20cm (SPAdes) (version 2) | ecosystem: Environmental > Terrestrial > Soil > Grasslands ...
CCGGTAACGCCTGTTTTTCACGACGAACATTTCAAAGCGCGGGTGGACGGCCGCTGGATGCTTACTCCGCTCGCGCTCGCGCTTATCGTGATCGACGTGATGGACCTCGTCTTTGCGGTCGATTCCATCCCCGCGGTGTTCGCAATCACGCGCGACCCGTTCATCGTTTACACTTCGAATATCTGCGCAATTCTCGGGCTGCGCTCACTCTATTTCCTGGTGGCAAAAATGATCACCCGCTTTGTTTATCTCAAAACCGGGTTGGCTATTGTCCTCGCATTCGTCGGCGCGAAAATGATGCTGCGTGACGTGTTCGAGATACCAACGCTATTCTCTCTCGCCGTTGTTGTAGGCGTGCTCGCGGCGACGATTTGTATCTCGATGGCCGCGACCCGACGCGCTAACGCGACAGCTCCTGCGCCCCCTCCGACTGCTCAGTGAGCGCGCTGCGTTCCTCGGCAGCGCACCTCGCGCGGCGGCTCGGATTGTTCGACACCACGATGATCGTGATGGGCGGCATCATCGGCTCAGGGATTTTCATTAATCCCTACGTGGTCGCGCAGCAGCTGCCGTCTTGGGCTTTTGGCGGTTTGATCGCACTCGTCGGCGCTTTTATTTACGCGGAACTTTCATCACAAACGTCAGCGAGCGGCGGCCAATATGTTTATCTGCGCGACGCATTTCATCCGGGGCTGGCGTTTGTTTACGGCTGGGCACTGCTCCTAGTCACCCAAAGCGGCGGGATGGCGGCAGTCGCAGTGACTTTCGCAAAATATGTGTGCGCGCTTGGGCGGATGGAGGCCAACGACAACGTCGCAGCTTTGCTGGCGACAATCGTCCTTATCGTTCTGACGATGATCAATTGCCTCGGCGTGCGTGCGGGGAGCACGACGCAAAATTTGTTTATGATCCTGAAATTGATCGCGATTGCGGCACTGGTCGCGTTCGGACTGACCGTCACCGGCGCGTCCATACCCGGCATTACAACTCCGACAGCCGTCACGAGCGGAGGATCGACATCGTCGACGCCAGGAATCTGGAATTCGCTGACTGCTTTTGGCGCGGCCCTCATTCCGGTTCAATTTGCTTATGGCGGATGGCAGACGTCGTGTTTCGTGGCCGGAGAAGTGCGTGAGCCGCAAAAAAATCTTCCTCGCGGTTTATTGTTGGGCGTCTTGGGCGTGATCGCAGTCTACTTGTCGGTAAACTTTGTTTGTGTGCGCGCTCTCGGCCCGCAAGGTCTTGGAGAAACGAGGACGCCCGCATCAGCGGTGATGCGTCTGGCCCTCGGGGAAAACGGCGCGCGCATTATTGCGGTCGGCATCGCGATCTCGACCGTTGGCTTTCTCAGCCAAAGCATGCTGACCGCGCCCCGGGTTTATTTCGCCATGGCCGAAGACGGTTTGTTCTTCGCAAGACTGGCAAAACTTAATCGCGCGCGGGTTCCCGCCTTCGCGATCGCGTTGCAAGGCGCGCTCGCGGTGGTGATCACGCTGTCAGGCCGCTACGAGCAGATTCTAAACTACGTCATATCGGTCGACGTAATTTTCTTTGCCCTAACGGCCACGACGGTCTTCGTTTTTCGGCACCGAGCCAAAACAAATCCGTCTCTGTTAAAGGCCAGTCCGGCTCGGACTCCGGGTCATCCGTTCACAACGCTGTTTTTCATCGTCGCCTGTTGCGGTGTTGCCTTCAGCACGCTTTATCGTTATCCGCACAACAGCTTGATCGGCTTGGGAATCATGCTGACCGGTTTGCCGGCTTATTTGTTTTGGAAGCTACAGCAACAGAAAACGCCGAACACCGAACGCCCAACGCCCAACATCGAATGAAAACGGCATCAGAATTCATGCATTGGGCGAAGACACGCCCGAGGGTGAAGTACGATCTCGCGTTGAGCGGCGTTCTCAATCTGCCTTTCCCGGAATTGGACGTGAAGCTGAGCGAGTTAGAATTACATGGCGACAACGCTTACGGATATCGCCCGCTGGTCGAAGCGATCGCGGCACATCGGCAGGTCGCTCCCGAAAATGTGGTCACAATTTCCGGCGGCACCTCGATGGCAAACCATCTCGCGATGGCGGTGTTGCTCGAGCACGGCGACGAAGTCCTGATCGAAAAACCAACTTACGATCCCCTGCTCGCAATCGCCGAATATCTCGGCGCAACGATCAAACGTTTTCCAAGAAGATTCGGAGACGGTTTTGAGATCGACATCGTTGAGCTGGAAAAACAAATCACTCCGGGGACGCGCTTAATCGTGCTGACGAACCTGCACAATCCGAGCAGCGAGTTGGTTGAAGAGGTTACACTCCGCAGAATCGGTGAGCTTGCGCGCGATGTTGGAGCGCGGGTGCTAGTGGACGAAGTGTATTTGGAAGCAATATTTGCAAATTCGCCGCCACCGGCCGTTTCGCTTGGTCCAGAGTTTGTCGTGACGAGCAGCCTGACCAAAGGCTACGGATTGAGCGGGCTTCGTTGCGGCTGGATTCTCGCCGACCCCGAAGTTGCGAAGAGAATTCGGCGATTAGACGATATCTTCGCCGCGAGCGCGCCGAACTTGATGGAGCGACTCAGTGTCGCAGCGCTAAATCAACTTCCAAAGATCGCCGGGCGCGCGAAAGCGGTGTTGGAAACCAATCGAGAAACGTTGAACAACTTTCTTAGAGAGCGCGATGACACCGAAGGTGTGCCGACAAGGTTCGGCACAACTTCTTTTCCACGGCTACGCGACGGCAGCGTTGAGAAGCTTTCTACTTTGCTGATCGAAAAATACGAGACGGCCGTGGTCCCCGGCCGGTTTTTCGAGTCGCCGAACCACATTCGGATCGGTCTTTGTTGCCCACCGGAAAACTTTCGCGAAGGCATCGCACGCCTAGGCAAGGTTTTGGACGAGTTGGCGAGATAAAAAAGGAACCGCGGGCTGGAGGCCAACCCGCGGCTCAATTTAATTCCTGTCAGTTACGATAAGCCGAGGGTGGCGAGTGTTGGTTCGTCCACCGTTGACGTAATCGCGAGACCATGGTCAGCCTGGAAAGCTGCGATTGCCTGTCGCGTCATCGGTCCGAGTTGCCCGTCGATCGGGCCGGCGTAGTAACCGTCCCGCTGCAATTGTGTTTGCACGTCGACCACGATCTGGTCCGGCGTCAGATTGCCGTAGCCATAGATCGGACCGTCGTACGGATAGTAAGCGTATCGGTCGTAACCCCACGCCGGATACCAGTAACCCCCGTCCCAGAAATACCAGCCTCCGCCAACAAAGATGATGCGGTTGTAGTGGCTGCTCCACCAACCCCGATCATGCCATTGCCTGTGGTAATTTCGAAACGCAGCATACTGCTGCCCGCTGAATCGGCTGCCCCGCCAATTGTTCGTGACCGTCACATTTCTGTTTCGGTTGACTCCGACGTTCCTAGTGGTGTTGCTGGAAACAGTCCGGTTACGAAAATTTCGTCCCGGGTTTACTGCAACATTGCCCTGGACACGAGCTCGATCGTTTTGTCGAACAGTGCGTTCACGCAAACGAATATTGGTCGTGTTCTCAGAACGAGCGGTCGCGTTTGCGTGTCGCTCGCGCAAACGAGCATTGGTCGTGTTACCATTGAACCGCGGTGTGGTGCGGTAGGTATGTGTCCGCATCGGCGCCGTGGAAACGGAGCGTTGCGTCCGGATGGGCGACGTTCTGGTCACCTGCCGTGTCCTCACCGGCGCGACCTGCGCTTTCGAGTTCCCGCCAGAGCCTCGATGGATCGTTGTCGTGGAAGTGTTGTTATCGTCTTGTTTCGTTTGGGCCAACGCCGCCGATGCGAGCGCTACGCCCGTGCATATTGATATAATTAGATGTTTCATTTGTCCTTTTACCCCTTCGAAGGTTGGACAGATCGCAGGATGGATTATTCAACATCGTTAAGTATTGCTTTGGCTGACCGGCGTGTCGGAATCCGCCCCACATTAACCGTGACAAATCGACCGGTCAGAGCGCCGCAGCCGCTAACTGAGCTCGAGAGTCGCGACCGTGCGATCGGGTCAGATCGAGGATCGGCCCGAGCGGCACGATTCGGGTAGGATTAATTTCTTCGTGCGTCATGTAGTAATGACGCTTGATGTGATCGATGCTGACCGTCTCGGCGATTCCCGGGTGCTGATAGAGATCGAGCAGATAACCTTGTAGATTCGGATAATCGATAATGCGGCGAAGGTTGCACTTGAAATGGCCGTAATAAACGGCATCGAAGCGAATGAGCGTGCAAAAGAGACGCCAATCGGCTTCGACCATCCGGTTGCCAAACAGGTATCGGCTTTTCGACAAACGCTTTTCAATTTCATCGAGCGCGTCGAAAAGTTTCTTGCACGAACCTTCGTAAGCCCGCTGACGCGTGGCGAAACCGGCCCGGTAAACTCGGTTGTTGACGTTGTCGTAAAGAAAATCGGAGAGCTTGCTGTGTTCGGCTTCGATGTCCTTCGGGAAAAAATCGATGTCTTTGTTTTTGGCAAACTCGTTGAAGACGCGGTTGAACATGGGACAGATGTCGTCCTCGCAATTGTTCACGATCTTTTTCGTTTTCTTGTCCCAAAGTGCCGGAACAGTCACCCGTTCTTTGAAATTCGGATCGGTCGCGGTGTAGGTTTGACTCAAGTAATGGAAGCCGTTCACCGGATCGGTCGATTCGAATTGGTCGAGTTTGTTCAGCGCCGAGCCGGGCCGGCTGCGTTCAGGGTCGCGGAAAGCCCATCCTTTCTCGTCGCGAAAAGGATCGACGATCGTCATGCCGATCGTGTCTTCGAGGCCTTTCAGCTTTCGGAAAATGATCGTGCGACTCGCCCACGGACACGCGAGCGAGACGTAAAGATGATAGCGACCCGCCGCCGCCGGATACGGGGTCGATCCATCATTCGAGATCCATTCGCGAAACGCGTCTTCCTGGCGTTGAAATTCGCCGGAATCGGTTTGTTCGGCAGGCGCGTGCGCTGGCACCACCCAATATAAGCAGAAATCAGGTCACGAGCACAGCGGTGGCGTCGAGTTTACCGGCGCGGAACTTTTCCAGTGCGGTGTTGGCTTGTTCCAAAGGAAAAGTTTTCACTTTTGTTTTCACTGGGATGCGCGCTGCGATCTTCAGAAATTCTTCGCCGTCGCGGCGCGTCAGATTCGCGACCGAAGAGATGACCCGCTCGTTCCATAGATCGACATAAGGAAATGAAGGGATGTCGCTCATATGAATCCCGCCGCAAACGACGACGCCGCCTTTGGCGAGCGCGCGCAGCGCGGCCGGCACCAGCGCGCCGACCGGGGCAAAAATAATTGCGGCGCCGAGTCTTTCGGGCGGCATTTCATCTGAACCGCCGGCCCAAACCGCGCCTAACGAGCGCGCGGCATCCTGTCCGGCTTTATCTCCCGGTCGCGTGAAAGCGAAGATTTCCTTTTGTTGATACAAGGCGACTTGCGCAATCAAATAGGCCGCGTTGCCAAATCCGTAAATGCCGAGCCGGCGGGCATCGCCGGTTTTCCAATACGATCGATAGCCGAGCATTCCGGCACAAAGCAGCGGCGCAACAGCCGCCTCCGCCAAGCCCGCTTCGGCGGCCAGGTCGACATCGAAAAGTTCGTCTGGGAGACGAAAACAATATCGCGCGTCGGCTACGGTGAACTCGGCGTAGCCGCCATCAATCGTGTAACCGGTGAATTTTGCGCAATCGCAAAGATTTTCGCGGTCAGACCGGCAATAAGTGCACTCACCATCGGTCCAGCCAAGCCATGGAACGCCGATGCGATCGCCAATTGAAAATCCATCCACGCTTTGATTGATTTGTTCGACCCGGCCGACAATTTGATGACCGAGAATCAGCGGAAGTTTTGGATTGGGCAGTTCGCCATCGACAATGTGAAGATCGGTCCGGCAAACCGCGCAGGTATTAACGCGAACGAGTAATTGTCCATGGCCCGGTTTGGGTTTGGGCAGGTCGCGGAGTGCGAGTGGTTGTCCGACTTCTTCGAGCACCATCGCGCGCATGGCGATGTATTAACCGGCATTAGGCGAATGGCAATCGGCGAGGTCTTTCCCGAATCGCGCCGGCGCTAGCCGTTTTGAGAAAGCAGCTCGTTACTCTTTTGCAATTCCGCGATCGTCGCGCGCAGTTCGGAAGTGCGCTCGCGAACGGCGTCTTCGAGGGCGGCGCGCTGATTATCGAGAAGCAAATGGGCGCGGCGGCTATTGAGAAGATTACGAATCCGCAGCGCAACTTCGACATGATCGAACGGTTTGAGCAGAAAATCGGTGGCGCCCGCCTCGAGCGCCCGTCGTTTGGTTTTCTCATTGGTATCAGCAGTGAGAACAACCACCGGCAGAAAATTTTCTTCTGATTGAGAAGAGAGCGATTCGAGAATGGCAAATCCGTCGGGAGGCGGCATCATTAAATCGAGCAAAACCAGATCGGGCTGAAAAGTTTTGTAGACTTGGAGGGCGAGTCTGGAATCGAGGACGGACTCGAAACGAGAGTAGCCCGCCTCGACCAGAATCTCTTCTAGGAGCGCCACGTTTACGGGCTCGTCGTCAATGATGAGAATCTTCATTTTGGCGAGGTCGGCCGAGTGATCCGGCCAGTGATTTGCTGCGCTCATGGGCTCGGGCAAGCCTCCTTCACATCTCCGTTGGAAATAGCCGCTGCTGGTGACTGTTCGACACTGTCAATGCCGTTGGTTTCGTCGAGGACTTGGAAAAATTTGTTAACATCCAGGGGCTTGGTCAGGTAATGGGCAGCGCCAGCAGACATGAGACGATTCATCTGCCGTTTGGTGGCATCGGCACTAATGACGACGACTGGAATGTGGCGCGTTGTTGAGTCGGCCTTTAACTGCGAGAGAACATCCCATCCCGGAAGATCGGGAAGGTGAAGATCGAGCAAAATGAGATCGGGCGTATGCTGGCGGGCCAAATCAAGTCCGACCTTTCCTTGCATGCAGGTGAGGAGTGCAGTGCCCGGCCGCTCCGCAAGCATTTGTTCGATCAGCGCCAGATTGGAAAGATTGTCTTCAATATAAAGGATACTTCGACTAGCCGGCTCTGAGCTCGGCTGCCGGGCGCCATTGGCTGCCCCGTCACGCGGAAATCGTTCCAGGGGTGATTTTGCCAGGGGAAGTTCAATCCAGAATGTGCTGCCTTTGCCCACAGCACTCTCCACTCCAATCGAGCCGCCCATCGCATCCATGAGCCGTTGCGACAGCGCCAATCCGAGCCCCGTTCCCTCGATAGCGGATTGTTCCGCGCCCAACCGTTCGAACGGCGTGAACAAGCGCGCGAGTTTTTCGGCGGGAATACCGGGACCAGTGTCGCTAACGAGAACGCGCACCTTTTCATTCCCAGGTACGTGATAAGAGACGGCGACCCCGCCAAAGAAAGGCGTGTATTTCACCGCATTATTGAGCAAGTTTACCAACACTTGTTTGAATCGCTGCCGGTCGGCGAGAACGTGAACGCCGGCATCAATATCGGCCGAGGCCGAAAGTTGAATGGAGCGCTCAGTGGCGAGCGGACGCATCAAGTCCAGCGTTTCTTCCAACGCGTCTGCGACACAAACTGGTTCGAGCGATAGTTGCATCCTTCCCGCTTCGATGCGGCTGATGTCGAGGACCTCGTTGATTAGATCGAGAAGATGCTTGCCGGCACTCAAAATGTAGCCGACGCGTTTGCGCTGTACTTCCGTCGGCTTTTGTCTTTCAAGAAGCTGGCCGAAGCCAAGGATCGCATTCAGCGGCGTGCGCAATTCGTGGCTCATCCGGGAGAGAAATTCGCTCTTAGCTTTGCTCGCGCGCTTTACCTCGTCCACCAGTTTGCGCTCCGTAACGTCTTGCACGGTACCGAACATGCGGCGCGGCTGACCGGCCTCGTCCAAAATGACATCGCCCTGGCTATAGACAAACCGCACTTCCCCGCTGGGCCAGACGACGCGATATTCCACTTCGTAGCGCGGGCCGCCTCGAAGCGCCACCCCTATTGCTTGCATGACCATGTCCCGATCTTCGGGGTAGATCAGTTCCTGAAAACGGGCAAAATTGTTGACGTCTTCCTCCGGCGACAGCCCAAAGACGCGGTTGGTTTCGCTGGACCACATGAGGCGGTCGGTAATAAGGTCGCGTTCCCAGTAGCCGAGGTGCGCAATGGCTTGGGCTTGCGCGAGTTTGTTCTCATTTTCTCGCAAGGCGGTGTCTTGAGATTGGATCTGGGCCAGCATTTGATTGAATGCATCGGTCAAAACTCCAACCTCATCGCCGCACACCTTTGCTGCGCGCACAGAGTAGTCGTTGTGATCGGCGATAGTCCGGGCGGTCCCAGCGAGTCGAAGAATCGGAGTGGTAATGAGATGCAGAAACTGGTTTGAGAGAATAAATGCAACAAGCAGCGACGCGACGAGCACCAGAGCAAAGATCCCGCCATATAGTTTCAGAAGCTGCGATGTCGTCGCGTGTAGATCGGCCAAAAGGTAGAGAGTCCCTTCGCGTGCACCGCTAGCCATCACTGGCTGCGCTAAAAGGATGCGGTCGCCGTCGATCCGGAACCCGGATTCCAATCGCGCGGCTTTGATTTGGGTTTCGTCCCGTGGTGTCCCAAAAAAAGCGAGCTGCTGCTGGTCCGCGAGCTCAAGCCGTGCACTAACGATTTGGGGCATTGTTCTAAGTCCGCCAAGTATTTGGGCGGCAGCATCCTCATCTTTGAACATGACTGCCGCAGCACAGTTGTGCGCTGTAATCTCGCCGACTACCGCCAGTTCGTGGGCCGAGTGCTGTTTCAGGGTGTACGCTTGAAAGCAAAACAGGGCTGCAAACGCGAGGAGAAGCACCGCGCTGGCGATCATCATGATCACCAAGGTGATCTTTTGCCGGATAGGTCGATCGCGCAGCTTCAGCATGGAGCGAATTCCCAATTTCGAGCCGTGTAAGAGCTATTTTCGAGCCGAGCGCAAAGAATTGCGTTGCGGTTTAACGCCTTTTTTGAAACCAGCAACCGCTCGGGCCTCAAGCTGCTCGGCTACCGTGGCGATGGAACGCATTTTGCTTGGGAGAGGTGGTGTCCAATACCGATGGACACCGAGTTTGCAGAATTCAAAAAGCATACGCCCTTCGAATCATGTCATGAATCCTTCTTCACCACGGGCTGAGAAGTCCGTAAAATCGCCACCGGTCAGGCGCGAAACGTCCGAACAATTTCAAGACGCTAACGTCTATTCAGAGCCCAGACACAAAAATAATCGCATCTTGACCGTCGCTTTACTGGTTGCGGTGGCAATCGCCTTGGGACTCGGGTTTTGGAATTTGTCCCGTCAATTAGCGCCTCAGCTAATCACTTCCTCAACATCGAAGGAAAAAACCAGTGCGAGTTTGCTCCCGGAAAAGAGTGTTGCGGTACTACCGTTTGAAAACCTTAGCGACGATAACGAAAACGCATTTCTGGCCGACGGCGTGCAGGGCGACATTCTCAGCGCACTGTCCAAAGTCGCCGACCTCAAGGTTATTAGTCGCACTTCCGTCAACAGTTATGCCGCCGGCGGAGCGCGCAACCTGCACGAGATCGCCGAAACGCTCGGAGTCGCCTACGTCTTGGAGGGAACTGTCGGCCAGACGCATGGCAAGGTTCGCATCACGGCTCAATTAACTGATGCTCGCACCCAGAATCGTTTGTGGGCAGAGACCTACCAGCGCGATTTGGGCGAAGTGTTCGCAATTCAGAGCGAAATCGTCCAGCGAACGATCTCGCAGCTGCGAGCGAATGTCTCCGAAAAAGAGAAAGCTGCTATCGCAGAACGGCCCACCAAGGATCTCACCGCATACGGACTATACGTCCGGGCGAACGCACTCACCGCAACCATTGCTCTCAACCCGCAGATCAACGACCGCTTACGCGAGGCGATTCAGTTGCTCGACCAAGCCATCGCACGGGACCCAGACTTTTATCTAGCCTACTGCGAATTGTCTGTCACACATGACTATCTGTATTTCTTTGGCCTCGATCACACGCCCGAGCGCCTCGCCCTGGCGGAGGCTGCGCTAAAAGCTGTCGTTCGCCTGAGACGTGATGCGGGCGAGACCCATCTCGCTCGCGCGAACTTCTTCTACCGCTGTTATCTCGATTACAATCATGCACGCACCGAACTGGGACTCGCGGAGCGGGCCTTGCCCAACAACTCCCAAATCTTCGAGTTGACGGGCTACATCGATCGCCGCCAGGGACTGTGGAACGAATCCGCCCGGAGTTTGCAAAGAGCTCTCGAACTCGATCCGCGCAATTTTTTTATGCTCCAGCAGATCGCGCTCAGTTATCAGGAATTCCGGCAGTTCGGGGCGATGGCTGCTGCGTTGGATCGCGCGCTCAAGTTGATTCCCCGCGATGTCGATACCCGGGTCACCCGTGCGCTTGTCGATCTTGAGTGGAAAGCCGACCCGCAGCCGCTGGATGAAATCATCAGAAAAACCTTGGCCGAAGACCCGGCAAAGGCGCCAGATCTGGCGGCCCAGTGGTTCTATGTTGGGCTTTGTGAACGTGATCGAGTGGCAGTTGCCCAAGCTCTGGCTGCGATACCGGCGAACGGTATGTCGGTTGACCTGAATTTTCCACGCTCGTGGTGTGAAGGGTTGGCCGCCCGCGCTCGAGATGACGCCGCCGCTGCGCGAGCCGCGTTCCTTATCGCGCGCGCCGAAGTCGAGAAAACAGTACGCGAGCAACCGGACTATGGTCCTGGCCTTACGGTGCTGGGGCTGATTGATGCTGGACTTGGGCGCAAAGAAGAAGCAATTCGCGAAGGTCTCCACGCTGTCGAGCTATTGCCCATCAGTAAAGATTCGATCGACGGTGCAGAGGTGATGAAATATTTGGGTGTCATTTACGCCTGGTGTGGCGAGAAGGATCTTGCCATTAAACAGATCACCGCAACCCTGCAAATCCCAAGTACTTTGAGCTACGGCAACTTGAAATTGCATCCATACTGGGATCTACTGCGCGGCGAACCTCGTTTCGAGAAAATTGTGGCTGACCTGGCCCCGAAGAGCCGCGAGAAGTAATTCTTCGAAGCCGACGCGGGTTTGCAGGTAGCAGGCTGTTCCCCAGGCTACGGCGTTGGTAGCCGCGTCGGCGGCAGTTTAGCGCGCAGCAGCTGGCTCGAATTCGCCTTCCTTCGGCGGGGCCGGCGCGCCTTCGTGATGGGTGTGAGCGCTTCGCAGGAAAGGCACTTTGTCGAGAACGTGTTCCTGGAACCATTCCAACCAGAGATAGATCACGGGCGTGACAAATAACGTGATCAGTTGCGAAAAAATCAGGCCGCCGACAATCACCAATCCAAGCGGACGTCGCGAAGAAGCATCCTGTCCAAAACCAAGGGCGAGTGGGATCGCGCCCATCAACGCCGCCAGCGTCGTCATCATGATCGGTCGAAAACGTTCGACGCTCGCTTCGTGAATTGCCGAGCGCAGGTCCCAACCCTCATCGATTCGTTGCAACGCGAAGTCGACCACCATGATTCCGTTCTTTTTCACGATGCCGAGCAAAAGAAAAAGTCCGATCACGCTGTAGAGCGACAAGGTCGATCCAAAAATCCAAAGCGTGAACAATCCGCCGACCACCGCCGGCACGATCGCCGGAAACAATACCGTGATCGGGTGGACGTAGCTCTCGTAAAGAATTCCGAGGATCACGTACATGACAAAAATGGCGGCGATCAGGAGCAGCGGTAGCGCCTTGAAAAGCTGCCGGAAGACAAGCGCCTCGCCCTGAAACGTCGCTTGAATGCTCGGATACTGGTTGTGCACTTGGGCGAATGAATCTTCGATGAACTTTGTCGCATCACCGATGGCGACGTCCGGCAGCAAATTGAAATTAATCGTGACGCTGGTGAACTGATCGAAATGGTTTACGGCCTGCGGCCCGACCACCTGACTTGTCGACGTTACCGCGCGCAGGGGAACGAGATCCGAACTAGTTCCAGTTGTGGTGGTAATAGCGCCGATCCCCGTGCCGCCGCCGCTTTGGTTAATCGGGCTGCCGGTATTGCTCCGCACATATAAATTGTCGAGGTCTCGCGGCTGCGCTCGCTCATCGTCCTTCACTTCGAGAATGACCTGATATTGGTCGTCCGGCTGTTTGATCAAATAGACGTAGTTCTGCGAATAGGCGTTCTTCAATAAACTTTGGATCGCGGAAGTCGAAACGCCATAGGTGGCAGCGCGCTCCCGATCGATGTTAATTTTCAGGTTCGGCGTGTTGTTGTAATAATCGGAGCGGACCGAAGCGAATCCTTTGAACCCGCGGAGTTTCGTCATCATTTGATTCGCCGCACCGTAGACATCTTGCGGAACGATGCCGCTGATCGTGTAAGCGTACTGGCCCTGTGTTTGGTTGGTTGCGCCGACATTGATTTGCAGCACTGGACTAGGCGATATGACCGCGGTCAGGCCAGGAATTGTGTTGATCGACTTTTGTATTCGCAAAAGACATTG
>Ga0209156_10003190_pt1 | contig 12464 bp, 7 predicted proteins | sample GraSoiAngelo_124_FD_185881 | JGI IMG/M metagenome (GOLD analysis project Ga0209156, IMG submission 185881) | Grasslands soil microbial communities from the Angelo Coastal Reserve, California, USA - 14_0927_05_20cm (SPAdes) (version 2) | ecosystem: Environmental > Terrestrial > Soil > Grasslands ...
TCAGGGACGCCCACTACTTCCGGCTGCGGAACGCGCAGATCGGCTACACCCTTCCTCCAGGTCTGTGGGGCCTGAACAGCACGCGCGTGTGGGTGTCGGCGACCAATCTGTTCACCCTGACGCCGTATAGCGGACTCGATCCCGAGTTTACCACGAGCATCGACTACTCCCGATCGCGTAACGCCATCCAACAGCAGGCGGGGACGGACTTCGGGAACACGCCCCTGCCCCGCACGTTCCAGGTCGGCGTGACGACCTCGTTCTAGGACTGAGGCGAACATGAAACGGACTGCGCTGGTGATCGCCGCGTCGCTGGGGGTGGCAATCGTACTCGGCTGCCACGTCCTCGACACCGAGCCTCTGGGGACGTTGACGGACCAAACGTTCTACCAGACCGAGAAGGACTTCGATGCGGCCACGCTCGCGCCCTACTCGACGATGCTCAACCTCACCTACGATCAGAACGGCATGGGGTGGTGGGACGGCTTCCTCCTGCCCGACGACAACGTGCAGTACCGCGATCCGAATCGGGAGAACGATGTGTTCAATTGGTCGGCGACCAACGTCGACTTCACCTGGGTCTGGGCGACCGCCTACAAGGGCGTGATGCGCGCCAACGTGATCCTGGACCAGCTCCCCAGGGCCACGAAGTTCGTCGACCCGACGAAAAAGCCGCGCTACGAGGCGGAAGCCAAGTTCATGCGCGCCTGGTGGTATTTCCTGCTCGCCCGCAACTGGGGCGACGTCCCGATGGTTACCTCGGTGGCGACCAGCATCGCGGCCACGCAGGTCGGCAATTCGCAGCCGGGGGAGGTTTGGGACCTGATCGAAAGCGACCTGGATTTCGCGGCGACGAACCTGCCTGCGGACTACGGCACCGAGAAGGGCCGAGCTACGAAGTTCACGGCACTAGCGCTGCTCGGAAAGGTGGAGCTGTACCGGGCACAATGGTTCAATCAGCCGGCCAAGTACCAGGAGGCAATTGGGCACTTGACCGCCGCGGCGGCCGGCCCGTTCAGCCTCGTGCCCGATTACCGCGACAATTTCCGCGAGCAGACCGAGAACAACTCGGAGTCGCTGTTCGAGGTCCAGGCCACCGCGGGCGACAACATCAACGCGTGGGGCGCCACCGACCTCGGCGGCGCGGCCGGTCATGCGTGGCCGATCTACGTGAGCCCGTCGTGCTACTACGGGACCGGCGGCGGGTGCGCACCGAAGGCGTGGGGGGAAGGCTACGGGCAGATCGACATCACCCCGTCGCTCGCGAGCGAGTTCGAAGCGGGCGATCCGCGCTCGGCCGCCACCATGTACTCGACGAGCGAGGACTACGGTGGCGTCCCCTACCAGATGCGGACCGATACCAGTCCGCCGCAGGCGGTGCTGTGGTCACGGACCGGTCATACGCCGGCCAAGTACGACCGGCCGTTCGACGCGAACCGCTTCCCCAACAACCTGTCGACCAACAACCTGCGGCTGATCCGCCTGGCCGACGTGCTGCTCCTCCTGGCGGAGTCGAGGCTGCTCGGCAACAGCGACGTGGCAGGGGCCGCGGCGCTCATCAACCAGGTGCGCGCGCGCGCCCGGCAGACGTACACCATCGTCAACGGGACGGCTCCACCGCCCACGGTCTTGGCGGACGTGCCGACGGGGGTGACGAGCGACTCACTCATGACGCTCCTTATGCACGAGCGGCGCGTGGAGCTGGCGCTGGAAGACAGCTACCGCTACGACGACCTGGTCCGCTGGCATCGCGCCGGCCTGATCACCCTCCCGAACGCCGTGACGTTCGGGTTCCCCGAGTCGAATGCCAACTGGCAGCCGCGGAACCTGCTCAAGCCGATTCCGCAGCGTGAGCTGGACGTGAACCCGAACCTGAAGCAGAACACGGGCTACTGAGCGGGGACGGCAGGAGACGGTAGGGGATATTCGGTCTGGCACGGGCGGCCGGCCGCGAAGAGTCACGAGTTAACTCGCGGCTCGGCCCTGTCAGTGAACTGACCCCGGCACCGCCGCTTCAGCGGCAGGGCCGAGCCGCGGCTTCAGCCGCGACTCCGAAAAGCCGCGAGTAGACTCGCGACGGTGCGCGAGCCCCGGCTTCAGAACCAGGTCCCGGCCATGCCCGCGGGAATCGTACACCGTCACTCTGGCGATCTCTTCGGGCACCTGCAGAAAGCGGGACGACTGCGACAGGTAGCCCGAGCCGTAACAGAGCTCCTGTCTTCGGGTCGTGCCATCAGCCAGCGTGAACACCGCGTAGGCGTCGAGCGCGCCGACCCGAACGCTGCGCGTGCGGCCGCGGTGCGATGGCGCGAATACCTTCAGGCTGTCGTCGTTCTGGGTGACGAGTACCAGCGAATGCGCGTCATCCAGCACCAGCTCCGCGACGGCCTTGGCGTCACCATCCACGTAGAACCCGCTCGCGGCCCCGCTCACGTAGCGGAACTGCCCATTGCCGTCCCCCAGGAGGACGGCGCCGATCGAGGCATCGACCCAACCGGTCTGCGTGTCCACCGCGTGCGAGTTCCCCACTAGCAGCACGTCCAGGTTGCCATCGCCGTCGTAGTCGCCCGTCAACATGCCGAAGACGGGAGCGATCTGCGCCCGGTGGGGGAGCGCGCGGAGCGCGAACCTCCCGCTCCCCAGGTTCTGCAGGTAGGCGCTGGCGAACGTCACCGCCGTGCCCGTGTAGGCCCGCTCCCGCTCCGCCCGCGAGAGCGTCCGTTCGAGCGTGGCCTCCGCGTAGTCAGTGTAGCGCGGGAACCGTTTCATCATGCCGGCCACCTGATCGGTGATCAGGTCGCGGGACGCGACCGGATATTCCTTCCCCTGGAGATAGTAGGACAGCACCGGATCCACGCTGCCGTTCTGGTCGAAGTCGGCGGCGTACACCCGCACCGGCTCCTGCTCCGTTGCCCGGTACTTCGTATTAAGGCCCAAGTTGCCGACGATGTAGTCGAGGCGCCCGTCGTGGTCGAAGCCCCCGGCGACGATGCTGTTCCACCAGCCGCGCGTGTCGCCGAGCCCGGTGGAGCGCGTGACATCGACCAAGCGGCCGCCGACGTTCTTGAAGAACGTGAGGGGCATCCACTCCCCGACGACGATCAAGTCGATCTTGCCGTCCTGGTCGAAGTCGGTCCAGAGCGCGCTCGAGACCAGGCCCACATGCGCAAGGCCGGGAGCCACGCTGTCCGTCACATCCGTGAAGTGGACCGCGCCCGTCGCGCCCGGCCGCGTGTCGTTGTGAAGCAGGTAGCTGCGCGGCGGCAGGGGGTACTGTCCCGGGATCACCCCCCCGCCGATGAACAAGTCCAGTTTCCCATCGCCATCGTAGTCCGCCGCCACGACCGCCGACCCGCTGGTGGCGACCCCGGGCAGCGCGTCGGGGGCGAGCGTGAAGCGGCCGCGCCCGTCGTTCAGGTACAGGCGGGCCCGGAAGGTGGTCGAGTCCGAGGTGATGAAGCTGCCGCCGCTCACCACCAGCAGGTCGTTGTCGCCGTCCCCGTCGGCATCGAAGAGAAGAGCCCCCATGTCCTGCCATTCCTTCCCGCCGGGGAGGACGCGCCTCTCGAAGCGACCGGGCGAGACTTGCAGGTAGATGGCCTTCTCGTGCCCCCGATCGGTCCCGACGTAGACATCCTCCCGCCCGTCGCCGTCCACGTCGCCCACCGCGAGTCCCGGGCCGCCCTGGGAGAACGTATGCGGCAGGAGGGGCGTGACCTTGAAATCGGGGACGACGCGCGCCTCGTGCCTGAACGCGAGTCCATCGCTGGTTGGTACCGCCTGAAAGAGGCGCGGGTCCGGGACCCCGGGCGGCGACGCGGGGCACGGCTTGGCGTCCCGGTGATCGACCGTGAGCACTTGGTTAGCCGCCACATGACGCAACAGGTGACAGGCGCCGTCTGGCCAGTGAACCACGGCCGAGTCGACCGTGCGCAGCGCTCCCAGGCCGAAGTGCAGGAACGGCTCGACGGTGGACAGGTAGCCGCGGCTGGGATTGAACTCGAGGTACCGGCGCGCCGGGCCCGCGTAAAGGGTGACCTGCGCGCCGTAGCCATCCCGGTTTCCCTGAGGACCTCGGAACGCGAACCGGAGGAAGTTGTGATTCGGCAGCCGCTCGGCCGTGTTCTCGAAGATGAAGGCGGGCCCGTCGAGGTTATTGACCACGAGGTCCAAGTCGCCGTCGTTATCGAGGTCGGCGTACGCCGCTCCGGTTGAGTAACTCGGGACCTCCACCCCCCACGCCCTCGTCCGATCGCTGAACGTCAGGTCTCCGTTGTTCCTGAAGATGTAGTTGGCGAGCTTGCCGCGAGGCCGCTGGCGCAGCCACGCGAGCAGTCGCTGCTTGCGCTCCCGCTCGAGACCCTGGCCGCCGGGCTCCGGCAGGTAGCCGGGGCTCACCCGCCGCACGAAGGCGAGATAGTCGAGGTTGGTGACGTCGCGCGGATACCCGTTGGTGACGAACAGATCCTTCCACCCGTCGTTGTCGTAATCCGCGAGCAGCGGGGCCCAGCTCCAGTCCGTCGCGTCCACCCCGGCGAGCTGTCCGATCTCGCTGAATGACGGACGGCCATCCGGCCCGGTGCCATTGTTGAGCTGCAGCGTGTTGCGCACGTACTCGGGCTCGTAGCCGAGCCGTCGGCTCGTCTCGAACTGGTCGTAGCTCTCTCCGGCGAACAGGAGCTTGCGGCGCTGGTTGTCGGGCGGAAGCATGTCGAGGACCATGATGTCGACGAGCCCATCGTTATTGACGTCCGCAACGTCCACGCCCATCGCGGAGAAGCTCTGATGCTTCAAATACTCCGCTGCCCGGTTGGTAAACGTCCCGTTCCGGTTGTTGATCCACACCAGATCGTTCGAGAGGAAATCGTTGGCCACGTAGACGTCGGGCCAGCCATCGCGGTTCAGGTCGGTGACCGCCACGCCGAGGCCGTATCCCTCGGCCAGGATACCGGACCGTCGCGACACGTCGCTGAACGTGCCGTCGCCGTTGTTGCGGTACAGCCGATCGGTGCTCGGCGCCTGCCCGTCGCCGATCTTGGGTCGGATCCTGTTGCGGTTGTAGGACTCGAGCGCGTTCTTGAGGAGGTAGAGATCGAGGTCCCCATCCCGGTCGTAATCGAAGAACACGGCGTGCGTGTTATAGCCGGAATCGGCGATGCCGAACCGCCGTGCCTCTTCCACGAACCTGGGCGTGCCGTTCTTGTCCGGGCCCTGGTTGACGAACAGGAGGTTGCCGCGCCGCGTCGGGTCGGGGCCGCCCACGGAGAGATAGAGATCCGGCAGCCCGTCCTGATTGATGTCCACCACGGTCACGCCGCTGACCCACCCGTGGGTCCCCACGCCGGCGGCCTCGGTGACGTCCTCGAAGCGGAGATGCCCCCGGTTCAGGTACAGGCGGCTCGAGACCATGTTGCCGGCGAAGTAGATATCCGGCAGCCCGTCGTTGTTCACGTCGGCGATCGCCACGCCGCCGCCGTTGTACAAATAGTCGAAATCGAGGACGTTGTAGACGGAGTCATCCTCGCGCAGCGTGTTAGCGAACGCGATCCCGGTTTCGGCCGGGGAGCGCAGCTCGAACAAGGGTGGGACGCTCGTCATCCGGCACGCGGTGACGAATAGGGTCAGCGCGGGCGCAGCCGTGACTCGAAGGGCCACCGCCATACCGGGGGGAGGACGCGCGGGGGTCGCGCCTACTGGTGTCGAGTCGTGATGACGATCACACCATTGCTCCCCCGCATGCCGTACAGCGCGGTCGATGCGGCGTCTTTGAGGACGTCGATGCGCAAGACATCCTGTGGGGTGAGGGCGGCAAGGGCCTGGCCAACGCGCTGCTCGAAGACGGGTGTCCCATCGATCACAATCAGCGGTTCGTTGCGTCCCAAGGGCGGGGTCGTCCCCCGGATCCGGAGCGAGAAAGTACCGTCCGAGCGACGGATCACCTGTACACCCGGCGCGCGCCCCTCGATGAGCTCCTCGACGTGCGCACACATCCGGGCGCCCGTTTCGTCCCGCGTCACCGTCGCGTCCGACGTCGCTGTGACCACCGGGGACCCGCCTTCGGGAATCGGGGACTGCGACGGACGCCCCGGAGCGCAGTGGGTCGTCAGGAGGACGGTGACTACGCAGCGGAGCGCGTACCGCGGGAGTTGCTCCGGCATTCGCATTGGGGCCCTCCTCTCGCTCGTTTGAAAGGATAACCGCACACCCCCTATGAGCGCGGCGGCACGGCCGCGGCATAGCAGTCGCGGAAACGCTCGTAGATCCGCTGGTAGTCGCGGTGGGCTGCGGGATCGGCGTCCGCGAGCGGCGCCCGAGTCAGCGTGCATTGCACCGCGGCCCTGAGATCCGGAAACGCGCCGACGCCGACGGCCGCGAGCAGCGCCGCGCCGTAGGCCGGCCCCTCCTCGCGGTTCACCGTCGTGACGGGCAGGCCGAAGATGTCCGCCTGCAAGCGGCGGATGAACGCGCTGCGCGCCCCCCCGCCGGTCAGGAGCAGACTCCCCGGAGCCAGCCCCAGCTCCCGCAGGATCGTCACGCAATCCCGCAGCGCGAAACACACGCCTTCGAGCACCGCGCGCGTCAGGTGGGCGCGCGAATGGGCGAGGCTCAGGCCGACGAAGGCGGCGCGCAGCGAGGCGTCCCGGTGAGGCGTGCGCTCGCCTTGGAGGTAGGGGAGGAACGTCACGCCCTCGGCGCCGGGCGGCACACCGGCGGCCTCCTCGATCAGATGCGCCTCGGGCTGATCGCTATGGGCGAGATCGCGGGCGACCTGATCGCGATACCAGGCGAAGGCGCCTCCCGCCGAGAGCACCACGCCCATCACGTACCAGACGCCGGGCGCCACGTGACAAAAGGTGTGGGCCCGCAGCCCGGGATCGACGCGCGGCTCGGCTGTCGGGGCGAGCACGGTGCCCGACGTGCCCCAGCTCGACACGGCTTCCCCCGGCGAGATGGCACCGACGCCCGCAGCACCGCAGGCGTTGTCGGCTCCACCGCCCACCACCGGCGTGCCCGGTGCGAGGCCCGTGAGCGCCCCCCCCTGCTCGGTGACACGACCGAGGACGGCCGCCGATTCCCCGACCTCGGGTAACAACGACAATGGCAGCTCGACCGCATCGAGCATGTCGCGACTCCACCGCCGGCGGGCCGGGTCGAACATGAGAGTGCCCGAGGCATCGGACGGCTCCGTCGCGACCGTGCCCGTGAGACGAAGCCGGATGAAATCCTTGGCGAGCAGGACCGTCGCGAGCCGGGCGAACGCGGCGGGCTCGTGATTGCGCAGCCACAGCACTTTTGGGAGCGTGAAGCCTTCGAGGGCGGCATTGCACACCCACTCGCGCAGCTGGGCCTCGCCGCCGGCCCGTTCCACGATCTCCCGACATTCGGCGGTGGTTCTCCCGTCGCACCACAGCAGCGCCGGGCGGATCACCGCCCCCGTGCGGTCGAGAAAAACGGAGGAGTGCATCTGACCCGAGATCCCGACGGCGGCGACACGCGCGGCCGGGCCTTGCTCCAGCACGCGCCGGATGGCCGCGGTGCTCGCGTCCCACCACGCCTCGGGATCCTGCTCCGCCCAGCCGGGGCACGGCGTGTCGAGCGAGAGCGGAACGGTCGCGGCCGCGGCGACGGCTCCCGCAGGACTCACGAGAATGGCCTTCACCCCGCTCGTCCCGACGTCCAGGCCGAGGAACAGCGAGTCGTCCTTTTTACCGGGCACCGAGCAGCAGCTCCATCGTGAGCTGGTCGAGCCGTTCGTAAGCGTAACCGCGAGTACGCAGCGCGGTCAGGTCGAACGTCTCCGCTTTGAGCGCGCGCGCCCGGTCGGAGGTGAACTGCACACGCGCCGCCGCGCGGCCCTCCCCACCGCGGTCGCGCAACTCCGCCAGCAGCTGCTGAATCTCGGCGTCGTGGTTGAAGCGCTCGACTTTCTCTTTCAGGATCAGGTAGGTGCGCATGCTGCCGGCGGCGAAGGCCCAGACCCCGTCCTCGTCCTCCGTGCGGTAGGCGTGGCTGTCGAAGTGCCGCATCCCGGGCCAGCGTGCGTCCTCGAGCAGCTTGACGAGAAAGAACGCCGCTTTGGGATCGTCGCTCCCGAACCGCAGATCCTGGTCGAAGCGTCCTGGCTGTTGCCCGTTGAGATCGATGTGGAAGAGCTTGCCCGCATCCAGCGCCTGGGCGACGCCATGGGAGAAGTCGAGCCCGGCCATGCGCTCGTGCGCCACCTCAGGGTTCACACCCACCATATCGGGATGATCGAGTGTATAGATGAAAGCCAGCATGTGGCCGGTGGTCGGCAGGAAGATATCGCCGCGCGGCTCGTTGGGCTTCGCCTCGAGAGCGAATCGCAGGTCGTAGCGCTGCGACCGCACGTACTCGCACAGGAAGTTGACGGCGTCGCGGTACCAGCCGAGCGCCGCGCGGGGATCCTTGGCGGCGTTGGTTTCCACTCCTTCTCTCCCACCCCAGCAGACGTACGTGGTGGCCCCCAGCTCCACCGCGAGGTCGATGGCCGCCATGGTTTTCTGCAGGGCGTACGCCCGGACCCGCGGGTCGTTGCTCGTGAACGCGCCGTCGCGGAACGCCGGATCGGAGAAGAGGTTCGTGGTGGCCATGGGCACCCGCATCCCCGTGTCGGCGAGCGCCTGCTTGAACTCGCGCACGATGCGATCGCGCTCCGCGGGGCTCGCGTCCCGCGGCACGAGGTCGTTGTCGTGCAGATTGACGCCGTACGCGCCGAGCTGCGCCAGTTGGCGAACGATGTGCACGGGAGCGAGGGGCGGCCGTACGGGATCTCCGAACGGATCCCGTCCCGGGTTGCCCACCGTCCAGAGCCCGAACGTGAAACGGTGCTCCGGCCGGGGGGTGTAGGCGTCCTGCGTGGCCTTCGGACTCATGTGGTGGGTTCCCCGAATCGCCGGTTAGATTGCCGCTCTAACGGGCATGGTCTGGGAACAGCGTTGGCATCCGCTGCGGCGCGAGTGGGTCGTCGTGTCCTCCCACCGCAACGAGCGACCCTGGCAGGGCGAGCGCGTGGGACGGGGCGACGCCCCGCGCGCGCTGCCGCCCTACATCCAGGATTGCTACCTCTGTCCCGGCAACGTGCGCAGCTCGGGGCAGCGGAACGACCACTACAGCGGCGTCTTCGTGTTCGACAACGACCACCCGTGTGTCGGCCCCGGGGCGCCCATGGAGCTCGCCGCGCCACCGGGAATCTATCGGAACCGGCCCGCCAGCGGATGTGCCCGGGTCGTATGCTTCACGCCGCGCCACGATCTCACCCTCGCCCAGCTGCCGGCGGCGGAGCTGATGCGTCTCCTCGAGGTGCTGCAGGCGCAATATCGGGACCTCGGCTCGCGCGATGACGTGCGGCACGTGCTCGTGTTCGAGAACAAGGGCGACGTCGTCGGCGTGAGCAACCCCCATCCGCACTGCCAGATCTACGCCACGAATTTCGTGTTCAAGACCATTGAGCTCGAGGCCGAAGCGCAGGCGGCGCACCTGGCGGAGCACGGCCGGCCGCTGTTCCAGGAGATCCTGGCCGCCGAGCAAGCGGATGGCCGGCGGCTCGTGGTCCGGCGCGACCAGGCGCTCTCCTTCATCCCGTATTTCGCCCGCTACCCCTATGAGACGTTCGTGGCGCCGCGTGCGACGCGCCCCAGCCTGGCGCACCTTTCGGCCTCCGAGCTCGCGGACTTCGCGGCGGTGCTGCGGGAGACGCTGATTCGGCTCGACAACCTGTGGCATCTGTCGTTCCCGTACGTGATGGTGCTGCACCAGGCACCCACGGACGGGTCGCCCCACCCCGGGTTCCACTTCCACATTCAGATCCATCCACCGCTGCGCAAGCCGGGTCTGCTCAAGTACCTCGCCGGCCCGGAGATCGGCGGCGGCAACTTCTTGAACGACGCGGCCCCGGAGGAAACGGCGGCCGAGCTGCAGGCCGTCGCGAGCGTGCACTACACCGAGGGCGGCTGAGGTGGCTGACGCTGCGCACCTGCTCGAGCCCATCCTGGCGCTACACGAGCGCATCCGGGACGCGGTGGTCGACGCGTGCACCGAGCAAGCCTCGGAGCAGCTCGCCGCCGTGGCTTCGGACGGCGGAGGGGGGGGCGGCGACACGATTTACGCCATCGACCGCGTGGGTGAGGAAACGCTCGTCCAGGGCCTCACCGACCTCGCTCGCACGGAGCCGCTCTGCCTAATCGCCGAGGGCCTCCCCGGCGACGGCCTCGTACTGCCCCGCGGCGCGCGGGAGCAGGACTGCCGCTGGCGCCTGCTGGTGGATCCGATCGACGGCACGCGCGGCCTCATGTATCAGAAGCGCAGCGCCTGGATTCTCACCGGCATCGCGCCGAACCGCGGCAGCGACACGCGCCTGCGCGACGTCGTCCTCGCCGTGCAGACGGAGATTCCGCTCGTCAAACAGCATCTTTCGGACCAGCTCTGGGTGCAGCGCGGGCGGGGGATGGAGGCCCGGCGATTCAATCGCCTGTCCGGCGCGCAGGAGCGTCTCACGCTCCAAGCGTCGCGGGCGGACACCATCGCGCACGGTTTCGCGACGGTCGTGCGATTCTTCCCGGGAGCCCGGGACACGCTGGGCGGCATCGACGACGAAGTGTTGGGGAGGGTGGCGTGCTTCGAAGACCAGTACGCGTCGACCGGCGGCGAGTTGTACGAGCTCATGGCCGGTCACGATCGTCTGGTCGCCGATCTTCGCCCCCTGGTTCAGTCCGTCCGCGCCGCCCGGGGGCTACCCCCGGGCATGTGCTGCCACCCGTACGATCTCTGCACGGCGCTCATCGCCGAGGAGTCGGGCGTGGTGCTGCGCGATCCCGGCGGAGCGCCGGTCGACGCCCCATTCGACCTGGCCGCGGACGTGGCATGGGTCGGGTACGCGAACGAGCGCCTGCGCGCCGTGGTCGAGCCCGTGCTGCAAGCGGCGTTGCGGCGGCGTGGGCTGCTGCCCTCCCCCTCCGGTCAGTGAGAGGCTTGTTCAAACAGGTCCTTCGCTCGCGCGCGTTCCGCGCGGCACGACAGAAAAACCCCCCTGGCACGTGTGGGACAGCAGGTCCTTCGCTCGCGCGCGTGCCCCGCGCTCGCTCAGGATGACAGCTGCGCGCGGCCTTTTGGGGAAAGAAATGAGGAGGGGGGTCATCTCCATCTTTCTAATCCGCGGAGCGAGGGAGCGTGTCATCCTGAGCGCCGCAGGCGCGAAGGACCTGCTTTCCCGGGGAAGCCCCCGGTGATTCCAGTGCGCCGCCTTTCCGACGTCCGTGCTGCCGGCGATCTGATCTGGTTCCAGCCCGCCCTCGACCGCCTGCGAGGCTTGCGACGCGAGGCAGACCCCCGCTTGCGCGATTTCTTCTCGAGTAGCTCTCCTCTCTACATCGCCCGGGCGCCGGGCCGACTGGACGTCATGGGCGGGATCGCGGACTACAGTGGCGCGCGCGTGCTGGAGCTGCCGCTCGAATGCTCGACGGCGGTGCTCCTGCAAGCACAGGACACGGCGCGCTGCGACATCGCGACGCGCCGCGGCGGACGGTGGCACTGCTTCAGTATCGAGCTGCCGCTCGGCACCCCAGCGGAGCTTGCGGCTCGGTTCGCAAGACGGGACGCCGAGCGGTGGGCGGCGTACGTGCTGGGCGTCGTGCAGGCCGTCCTGACGCGGAGCCCCCGAGCCGGGGGACTCAGAATCCTCATCGACTCCACAGTCCCCGAAGGCCGGGGCGTCGCATCGTCCGCAGCGCTCGAAGTCGCCGCCGGTGCCGCGGTCGCCGCCGGCTGCGGCAGCCCGATGACCGCAACCGAGCTGGCGGCGGCTTGCCAGACGGTGGAAAACCACGTGGTCGGCGCTCCGTGCGGCATCATGGATCAGATGACCAGTGCCTGCGGGCAGCGCGATCGGCTGCTCCGGCTACGCTGCCAGCCGGGCACGATCGAGGGGTACGTCGCCATTCCCGAAGGATTCCGGTTCTACGGCATCGATTCCGGCATCAGCCACGCGGTCGCCGGAGCGGACTACGGGACGGTGCGTACCGCGGCGTTCATGGGTTACCGCATGATCGCCGCCGCGGCGGAGTTGCCGGCGGTGCGCGACGGGACGCGCGTGCGCATCGACGATCCGCGCTGGGGCGGGTATCTCGCGAATCTCACGAGTGCGGAGTTCGCGCGCCTAAGCGGCGCGTTACCAGAGGAGATGTCCGGGGCGGAGTTCCTCGCGCGTTACCACGGGTTGACCGACACGGCCACCCAGGTCCGGCCAGACCGCCGCTACCCCGTTCGACAGGCCACGGAGCACCCGGTCCGCGAACACGAGCGAGTGCAGCGCTTCGCCGAGCTGCTCGGCGCGTTGGCGCACGAGCCGCATGCGGCGCTGGAGCTGGGACGTCTGATGTACGAGTCCCACGGGAGTTACGGGGCCTGCGGGCTCGGCAGCGACGGCACCGATCGCCTGGTCGACCTGG